>Ga0114129_10011667_pt1 | contig 12506 bp, 10 predicted proteins | sample RhiMetdeltSRZDD1_FD_80071 | JGI IMG/M metagenome (GOLD analysis project Ga0114129, IMG submission 80071) | Populus rhizosphere microbial communities from Tennessee, USA - Rhizosphere MetaG P. deltoides SRZDD1 (version 2) (version 2) | ecosystem: Host-associated > Plants > Roots > Rhizosphere >...
CTCCTCGACATCAGTGACAGCATGCGCGGACAGCCGATCGTCGATGCGCGTGGCGCGCTCGATCGATTCATGGCCGACCTGCTCGAAGGTGAAGACGAGGCCTTTGTCGGTGCGTTTAATCACCTGCCGCGCATTCTGGTGCCGTGGACCGCACCGCCCTCGCGGCTTGCCGGCCGACTGGATAGCGAACGGCCCACCGGTGGAACGGCCATTTATGACGCGATCGCTGCGTCCATATCGATGTTCGGACGCCGCCAGCGCACTCGTGCGGCGATGATCGTGATTTCCGATGGCGCTGACACCGCAAGCGACCATTCCCTGCCGGAAACGCGCGAGTTGCTCCGCCGCAGCGATGCGTTCGTCTACGCGATTGCGATTGATTCAGCAACAGAGCAGCGGGTGAGCACCCGGGTGAACCCGGAGGCGCTGCGTGAAATCACCGGTCCGAGCGGCGGCTATACAGAGGTGGTCAGAACATCAGCGGATCTTGGACCCGCCACACAGCGAATCGCGGACGAGCTCAACTCGCAATACATGCTCGGCTACGCCACCTCGCGACCACAGGACGGAAGCTGGCGGACCATCAGAGTCCGCGTCCGCAACCGCGACTACATCGCACGCGCGCGTCGCGGCTACTTCGCCACCGCTGAACACTAACCACCGGGGTCAGACCCCGGTGACGACTCGACTCAACCCCTTGAATCGCCTCACTACCGGGGTCTGACCCCTCGGGGGGTCGCCGGGGCGCGAACTCCGACCGATTTGGTCTTGACGGACTGAAACGGTCGGGTATAAAGTCCGTGACGTGACTCTGAGACTCAATCTCACATCCGTGTTCGCCCTCGTCCTCATCACCTCCGCCGTGGCTTCCGCACAAACGACGATGTTGCGGGGTCGGGTCGTCGATCCGATGAGAGCCGCCGTCACCGCCGCACAAGTAACCGCCGTGGCAGAGTCTGGCGGTGCGGCGACGACTTCCGTGTCGGATGCCGAGGGACGATTCGAGCTTCAGCTCGAGCCCGGCGCGTATCGCATCACCATCAACTCCCCGGGCTTCGTGGAAGAGTCACGCCGCGTCAGCGTCCAGGCGTCTGGCGCTGCGCTGGTCGAATTCGTTCTGCGGGTAGCCGGGTTCACGCAGTCCATTGAGGTAAACGGCCAGGCGTCCGGCGATGCGCGAACCATCAATGCGAGCACCAAGACGCCGACCCCACTTCGTGATGTCCCGCAGGCGGTGACGGTGATTCCGAGCGCGCTCATTCGCGATCAGCTGATGTCGAGCGTTGGGGATACGGTCAACTACGTGCCCGGCATCACCTCACATCAGGGCGAGAACAATCGAGACCAGATCATCGTTCGTGGCAACAGTTCGTCGGCGGATTTTTACGTCAACGGCGTACGCGATGACGTGCAGTACTACCGCGACCTTTACAACGTCGAGCGGATTGAAGCGTTGAAGGGCCCTAACGGCATGGTGTTTGGCCGCGGTGGCGGTGGCGGATTGATTAACCGAGTCACCAAGCGTGCCGGCTTCGTGCGCACCGGCGAAACGATGCTGCAGGCAGGCTCGTACGGCAACCGCCGGTTCAGCGCGGACCTGAATCAGCCGCTGACGTCTGCGTGGGCACTGCGCGTGAACGGCGTGTTCGAGGACTCAGACAGCTTCCGCCGCGGCGTTGGTCTTCAGCGCTATGGGATTGCACCGAGCATCACGTTTCTCGCCAGCGCTCGAACCGTGCTGACGTTCGATTACGAGCATTTTCACGATGAACGGGTGGCGGATCGCGGGATCAGCTCGTATCACGGCCGCCCTCTCGACGTGGCGACGTCAACGTTTTTCGGAAATCCGGACGACAGCCAGGTCAATGCGGCGGTCGACCTCGCGGCTGTGAGCATGCAGCATGAGGCGCGTGGTTTTACGATTCGCAATCGCACGGTCGTTGGGAACTACGACCGTGGATATCAGAACTATGTGCCGGGCGCAGTTACAGACGATCGGACGCGGGTCGCGCTAACGGCTTACAACAACGCGACGGCGCGGCTGAACACCTTCAACCAGACGGACGTGACGCGCGCCGTCAGAACGGGTCGCGTGCGGCACATGTTGCTCTTCGGCGGGGAAGTCGGCCGCCAGCGCAATCAGAACCTCCGCAACACTGGATACTTCGAGAATGCGTCGACGACCGTCATGGTGCCGCTCTCGGAACCGTCGACATCGCTGCCGGTTACCTATCGGCAGAGTACGACGGATGCGAACAACCGCGTCCGCACGCACCTCGGCGCCCTGTATCTGCAGGATCAGGCGGAGCTCTGGCGATTCGTACAGGTCATCGGCGGCGTGCGGTTCGACCGGTTCGATCTTCAATTCCACAACAATCGCAGCGGCGAGACGTTACGGCGAGTCGATCATCTCGTGTCGCCGCGTGCGGGCGTGGTGCTGAAGCCGATCGCCAGCGCCTCGATTTACGGCAGCGTCACGCGTTCATATCTGCCCAGCTCCGGGGACCAGTTCGCGTCACTGACCGTCATCACGCAGCAGATGAAGCCCGAGCAGTTCACCAACTACGAGGTCGGGGCGAAGTGGGATGCGACACCTGACCTTTCCCTCACAACGGCGCTCTATCGCCTCGATCGGACCAACACACGCGCGACCGATCCAAACGACCCGACCCGCATCGTGCAGACAGGCAGTCAGCGAACCAACGGATACGAGCTTGGTATCAACGGAACCATTACGCGTGCCTGGAAGATCGCAGGGGGCTACGCACATCAGGACGCGTTTGTGACGAGCGCAACGACGGCGGCTCGGGAGGGAGCGCACGTAGCGCAGGTGCCGCGCCACACGTTTTCGTTGTGGAACAACTATCAGCTGCTGCCGCGCGTGGGCGCTGGGCTTGGCATCATTCGCCGAACGGATATGTTCGCAGCCATCGACGACGCCGTCGTCCTGCCCGGTTACACGCGCGCCGACGCGGCCGCCTTTTTCTCGCTCAGCGATCGCACCCGGCTGCAGGTCAACGTCGAGAATGTCTTCGACCGGATCTATTTCGTCAACGCCGACAGCAACACGAACATTTCGCCAGGCTCACCGCGCACCGTTCGCGTCGCGCTGAGCGCAGGTTTTTGAACGTCGCGGTGTCCATCGGTACGCGAAAACTGCGCTGCCGGCCGTAGACGACCCGCAGCGCCTGAAGGAAAGCCACCTGATCGATTCGTACTCGCGTTTGCAGGGACTCTCCTGTGGTTCCTGCCGCACTCGTTCCCGCCCTTGCGCTCACAGCCGGCGCAGCTGTGGGCATCGCAGTCGAGACCGCCTGGCGGAGTGTGCTGTGGCTGCTCGCGCCTCTCCTCGTCGCGGCTTCAGTTGCCTGGTGGCGGCGACATCCGCTCGTCATGTGGGCCGCAATCGTCGTCGGTTTCGCATGCTGCGGCTTCATCCTGGGATCGAACGCGCGGCAAGTCAGCATTGATACGCCGCTCCGTCTGGCGCTCGATCGCGAGCTGCACGGCTTTCGCATCGGCGCCGCTCATGTTTCGGAGAATAACCGTCCCGTTCCAACGCGCCTGCTGCTGACGGAAGACGCCTCCGTCGAAGACAACTTCGCGACACTGCGAGTGCACGTACTCGCGATTCGGCCAAACGATGTTTGGGTGCCCGCCGAGGGAGGTGCAGTGCTCAGCGTCAGCGGCGGCGCGAGTCAGACGCGGTTCAACCAGTGGCGTCGCGGCCGGATTCTCGAGGCGCCCGTCATTTTCCGGCGTCCTGTGCGCTATCTGAACGACGGCGTTCCGGATTTCGAACGCGATGCCGCTCTCGATGGCATTTCGCTCCTCGGAACAATCAAGAGCGGACTCCTCGTGGACATTGTTCACCGGGCACCCGCAATCGGCGAACTCGCGGCTGACGTGCGGGCGCACGTCCGGCGTGCCGTTGCCGATCAGGTTGCGCCGCACAGCTCACTTTCCGCGGCGATCGTAACCGCGGTGTTGATCGGCGATCGGAGCGGTCTTCCCGATGACATCCGCTCCCGTCTGCAGATCGCCGGCACGTACCACGTCGTTGCGATTTCAGGCGGCAACATCGCGATTCTTGCGGCGGTGGTCATCGGTGCGTTCGTGCCCTTCGGGATCGCTACGCGACCCGTTGCCGCCCTGACGCTCATCAGCCTGCTCGCGTATGCCTTCATCGTGACATCCGGACCATCCGTCTGGCGCGCTACGTTGGTCGCCGTCGTGTATCTCGTCGCACGACTACTCGACCATCGGACCGCGCCTTGGCAGGCGTGCGCCGTTGCCGCCGCGCTGCTTGCAGTTGGAGAGCCGCTCGACGTCCGTAATGCAGGGTTCGTGTTGACATTCGGTGCGACCGCCGCGCTTCTCATGGCAATCGGACTCGAGTCGATTCGCGGCGATGACGGGATCGGCATGAAGCGACGGCCATGGATAGGGTGGCTGCATGCGTCGATCGGCGCGTCCGCGGCGGTGGAGATTGTGCTGCTGCCAGTCATGGCTGAGACGTTCTCCAGGGTGACAGCTGCCGGCCTTGTGCTGAACATCGTCGCGGTTCCGGCAATGGCCGTGGTTCAGATCGCCGGGCTTGTCGTCGTCCTTGGACCAATCGAGTGGGTCCGCGCCGCGGCCGGATGGATCGCGCATTTTGGCGCGATGGCGATTCTGGACAGTGCGCGTCTCGTCGATCTCGCTCCGTGGCTGGCGCTCCGTGTTCCACCGCCATCCGCGAGCATCGTCGCGATCTACTACGTCGGTCTGGCTGTCGGTTTGTGGTCGCCGACACGGAACACGAGAGTCGCAGGGTTCGTCGCTGTCGTCGCGTGTGGCTTCGTCATCGTGACCGGTTCCCCCGCCCGGCAGGACATTCGAGGTCTCCGCTTGACGATGTTCGACGTGGGGCAGGGTGACGCGTTGATGGTGCAGGTCGGCGAGTCGAATCTGTCCGGCGGTGACGGAAGAGACACCGGCCCGCGCGCGCTGATGATCGATACGGGCGGAAGTCCTTTCGGCGGCAGCTTCGATATCGGGTCACGCCTTCTCGAGCCGGCGCTCTGGGCTCGCGGCGTGTCGGCGATCGACGCGCTTCTACTCACGCACGGCGATCCCGATCACATCGGCGGAGCGTTGCCGCTGATTGACGATTTCAACCCACGTTATCTCTGGGAGGGCGTGCCGGTTCCGCGCGCAAGCTCGCTGCAGTTGGTGCTCGCACGCGCATCGGCATCCGGTGCCGTCGTCGAGCAGCGACGCGACGGCGACGAGTTTCGTTTCGGCGACGCTCGCGTGCTCGTGCTTCATCCACCGCCGCCTGACTGGGAGCGTCAGCGGGTTCGCAACGATGACTCCGTCGTCCTCGAGGTCCTGTATCGCGATGTCGCGTTGCTGCTGACGGGCGACATCGGCGCGGACGTCGAGCGCGCAATCGTGCCGCGACTGGTGCCGGCGAAGATCCGTGTTCTCAAAGTCGCCCATCATGGAAGCCGGACGTCGACGTCACGCGAGCTACTGCAGGCCTGGCGTCCTCAGATCGCGCTCATCAGCTGCGGCCGCGGGAATCCATTCGGTCACCCTGCCGCTGATGTCATTGCACGCCTCGAAGCGTTCGGCGCGCGGGTCTACCGCACCGACCTGGATGGAGAAATCACTATTGATACAGATGGACAGCACGTCGTCGTGACGACGTTCACAGGAGAAAAGCAATGAACCACGAAGGACACGAAGGGCACGAAGGGTTTAGACCTTTTTCAATGCGATTACCGTCACCGCTTTCCGGGGAAGCCGAAGAAGCAATGTCCGAGACAATCGGTTGCGCAATTGCCGTCCACCGAACGTTAGGGCCCGGATTTCTTGAATCCATTTACAAGAAAGCGATGCACATCGAGCTTGATGCCCAGGGAATCAGCTACGAATCAGAAAAGGCGGTCACCGTGCCCTACCGCGGTCTTCAAATCCAAGGGCAACGAGTCGATCTCGTCGTCAGGAATCTGATCGTCGTTGAACTGAAAGCTGTTGCGCGGTTTGATGATGTCCACCAGGCACAAGTGATGTCCTATCTGAAGGCAACCGGGCTTCGCGGCGGCTTGTTGATCAATTTCCGAGTTCCGGTTCTCAAGGCTGGACTCAAGCGCGTCGTCGTGTAAACGACATTAAGACTTCGTGCTCTTCGTGGTTGAAAAACGCTTCGTGGTTACAAAGTCGCTTTGACTCTCTGCCATTCCTCTTCCATTTCATCCAGCGTGGCGTCCGTAAGTAGTCGTTCTCGTGCGGCAAAGGCACGCTCCATCGCATCGAAGCGCGTCGTGAACTTCTCGTTGGCGCGCCGCAACGCTGCCTCGGGCTCGATGCCGAGCTTGCGGGACAGGTTCGTGATGGCAAACAGCAGATCGCCCATCTCCTCCTCGGCACGCGATAGGTGACCGGTCGCGCCCGATTCGACCTCGCGCCTGACCTCTGCTACCTCTTCCTCAATCTTGTCGAGCACATCCCCAGCCCTCACCCAATCGAACCCGACCGCTGCCGCACGCGCGCTGATTTCATAGGCACGCAGCAGCGACGGCAGTGTCTTTGGGACCCCGCTCAAAGTTGTCTTGACGGGTGACTCCGGCTCTCCCTTTGCTTCGCGCTCACGCGCCTTCATCGTTTCCCACCGCTCGATCACCTGACCGGTGGTGATGTCTTCCTCATCGGCTGCTTTCGCGAAGACATGCGGATGGCGCCGCACGAGCTTCTCCCGAATGGCATCAATGGCGTCGCCGATCGAAAATTCGCCGGCCTCTTCGCTGATCTGCGCAAGGAACACCGCCTCATAGAGGTAATCGCCCAACTCCTCACGGAGCTCCGCCGTGTTGCCCGCGTCGATCGCCTCGAGCACTTCATACGTTTCCTCGAGCACGAATGGACGAAGCGACGCCTGTGTTTGTTCCCGGTCCCAGGGGCAGCCGCCGGGCGCGCGGAGCGTCCGCATGATGGCGACGAGCTGTTCGAACTTCTCGCCTGGCGATTCTGTCGCGACCGGACGCTGAACGTGCGAAGTGGCCATGGGCTCGTATGCTAGCATTCGGGTTTTGTCATGTCCGAACACGAGCACGCCGAACATCAGCACGACGCGGACAGCATCAGCTTTGCCGCGTTCGTTCTCTCCCTTGCGCACACCGCCGCGGTTCACTTCGGGGACATTCCAGATCCTGTCAGCGGTCAGAAGTCAGAGGTGAATCTGCCGGCCGCCCAGCAGATGATCGACATTCTGGCGCTGCTCGAGGAGAAGACACGCGGCAACCTGACGGCCGAAGAGCGCCAACTGCTCGACCAGATTCTGTACGAGCTGCGCCTGCGCTTCGTCGAGGCAGGCAAGCCGCAGTCGCGCATCATCACGCCATAGCGTTGCCGGAGATCCACGGCAAGGTGACGATGCTGGGCACCGGGACGTCACACGGGGTGCCAATGATTGGTTGCGCGTGCGCGACGTGCCGTTCGACCGATCCACGCGATCGGCGGCTGCGACCTTCCATTTACGTCGACGTGCCCGCGCGTGCGCGGATTCTTGTCGACACGGCGACCGACCTGCGGCAGCAGGCACTCGAACATGGACTTTCTCGCGTTGACGCAGTCCTCTTTACCCACGCACACGCAGATCACATCCTGGGACTCGATGATCTTCGCGGCTTCAACGCGCTTCAGGGCTCGGCGATCCCGTGCTACGGGAATCGCGAGGCACTCGAGGGCATCCGCCGGCAGTTCTCGTACGTCTTCGAAGCGCCGCTGCAGGAAGGTGGCGGCGTGCCGCAACTGACGACGAACGAAGTCGCGGGTCCATTCGCGATTGGCGGCATTCGAATCGTGCCGATACCGTTGTGGCACGGCAAACTCCCGATCCTCGGCTTCCGTTTCGGCAATTTCGCCTACTTGACAGACTGCAACCGGATCCCGGACGAGGCGTCGAAGCTCGTCTCAGGCGTGGACATCCTCGTGCTCGACGCGCTGCGCGACACGCCGCACGAGACGCACTTCACGCTTGCCGAAGCGGTCGCCGCCGCGGAGCGTATTGGGCCGAGGCGAACCTTCTTCACGCACATGAACCACGACCTACCGCATGCGAAGACGAACGCCCGGCTGCCCGCAGGTCTGGAGCTGGCATATGATGGCCTCGTGTTCGACATCGAGGTTCACGCAGCGTAAGTGGAAGTGCTCCACTTTCCGGACGACGTGCGTCCGGCCTGGCTCGTGCATCCCGTGCTTGCCCTCGGCAACTTCGACGGCCTTCACCGCGGACATCTCAAGATCGTCGAGCGCGTCCGACGCGGCGCCGCCGAACATGGCGGCACACCGATGGCGATGACCTTCGATCCACATCCCTCGCGCATCGTGCGACCCGACAAGGCGCCGCCGTTGCTGATGACGAAGGCGCAACGGCTCGAGGCACTCGACCGGGCGGGGATTGCGGCGGTCGCCGTCGTTCGGTTTACGCCGGAGCTCTCGCGCTGGGATCCGGAAACATTCGTCCGAACGGTGCTCGTCGAGTGGCTGCGGGTCTCGGAAGTGTGGGTCGGCGCGAATTTCCTGTTCGGCCACGACCGCAGCGGGAATTTCTCGACGTTGCGAACGCTCGGGCAGCGCCACGGGTTTCGCGCGGACAAGATCGATCCGGTCCGCTACAAGGAGTTTGTCGTCAGCAGCACACGGGTTCGCCGGCTTGTGGCGGAAGGCCGGATGGATGAAGCTGGCGCGCTGCTCGGGCATCCGTATTACATCGACGGGACGGTCGTCGCGGGAAAGCATCGCGGGCGGGAACTCGGCTTTCCAACCGCGAACCTGCACACCGAGAACGAGCTGCTGCCGCCCAACGGCGTGTATGCGACGACGACCACCATTGACGGCGTCGTCCGTGCGAGCCTGACCAATGTTGGGGTGCGGCCAACCTTTGGCGACAGCGCCAAGCCCGTTATCGAGGCGTACGTTCTCGGTTTCGATGGTGATCTGTACGGACGCCCACTGAGACTCGGTTTTGTGCAGCGGCTGCGCGATGAGCGGAAATTCGAAGACGTGGATGCGCTGCGAACGCAGATGGAAGCTGACCGCCGCCGCGCCGAGCGTCTCTTCGCACAGCTGTCGGTATGAGCGCATCGCTTCGTCTTTACAACACCTTGACGCGGCAGGAGGAGCCGTTCTCGCCCTCGCAAGACGGCACCGTGCGCATGTACGCGTGCGGCCCGACGGTGTACGCGCGCGCGCATATCGGCAACTTCAGGACGTACGTCTGCGTTGATGTCCTGCGCCGTACGCTCAAGCATCTGTGTGGCTACAAGATGCGCGAGGCGATTAACTACACGGACGTGGACGACAAGACCATCGCTGGTGCGCAGAAGGCGGGGCTGCCGCTGCGCGAATACACCGACCAGTGGATTCGCGCCTACCGCGAGGATACCGACCAACTCGGCATCGAAGCGCCCGAGGAGATGCCGCGCGCGACCGATGAAGCGAACCTGCGCGCGATGGGTGAACTCATCGTGGCGCTGGGCCGCAATGGACACACGTACTCGCGCGATGGGTCCACCTATTTCAAGATCGCAACGCTGCCCGACTACGGCAAGCTTGCACGCCTTGATCACGACGGAATGAAGTCGGGTGTCCGCGTCGACGTTGACGAATACACCAAAGACGATGTGCGCGATTTCGTGCTGTGGAAGGCGACCAAGCCTGGCGAGCCGACATGGGATGTTGGCGCGGGCCCTGGACGGCCCGGATGGCATCTCGAGTGCTCGGCGATGGCGCTACGACTGCTCGGTGACCCGCCGATTGACATTCACGCAGGCGGCATCGACTTGATTTTCCCTCATCACGAAAACGAGATCGCGCAGAGCGAGGGCGCCACCAAGCGTCAATTCTCGCGGTTCTGGGTGCACATCGAGCATCTCTTCGTCGAAAACGAGAAGATGTCGAAGTCGCTCGGTAACGTTTACACGCTGCCGGATGTCGTCGCGCGGGGCCATCGTCCGTCCGCTCTTCGATACCTGCTGCTGTCTTCGCATTACCGGAAGCAGTTGAATTTCACCTGGGCGGGGATGGAGCAGGCCGAGGAATCGCTGCGCCGCATCGTCGACTGCCTTGCACGGCTGGAAGACGTGTCATCCACCGACGGATCGCCGGCTGTGGAGGCATCGATCGACACCGCACGCGCTGCGTTCACGGCTGCGCTTCTGGATGATCTCAATACGGCCGCCGGTCTCGCGGCGATCTTCGATCTCGTCCGCGATTTGAACGCCGCGATTGATTCGAAGACCATCAGCCGCGAGAATGCCGATGCGGCGCGCCGCGCGATCGACGAGTTCGATTGCGTACTGGGCGTCGTGACGCTGCGCCGCGCCGAGGACGCACAGCCGCCGGTCCCGATCGACGAGATTGAGCGGCTCATCGACGAGCGGGCGGCCGCACGGGCCAGGCGCGACTTCGCCGCCGCCGACGGCATCCGGAACGCCCTCGCCGAGCGTGGAATCCTGCTCGAGGACAACCCCGGAGGTACCCGCTGGAAACGAAAGTGAAGGGGCCTGACGCGAGCCAGCGCGCCGAGTCGAAGGTCCCCGATATCCGAACGGAGCTGCCCGGACCGAAGGCGCGCGACATCATCGCGCGCGATCGTGCGGCGGTCTCCACGTCCTATACGCGTGACTATCCGTTCGTGATCGCGAAGGGGCGCGGCGCTGTCGTCGAAGACGTGGACGGGAACGTCTTTCTCGATTGCACCGCGGGAATTGCGGTTGCCTCCACCGGCCATTCGCATCCAGACGTCGTGAAGGCGATTACCGAGCAGGCACAGAAATTCCTGCACATGTCGGGGACGGATTTCTATTACGAGCTGCAGGCACGCCTTGGCGAGGAGATTGCCGACCTTGTTCCGATGGCAGGTCCGCATCGGTCGTTTTTCAGCAATTCGGGTACCGAAGCCAACGAGGCCGCGCTGAAGCTCGCGAAGTTCGCCACCGGGCGGCACAACGTGATTGCGTTCTTCGGCGGCTTTCATGGGCGCTCGATGGGTTCGCTGGCACTGACCGCAAGCAAGGTGCGGCAGCGCCAGGGCTTCGGGCCGCTCGTGCCAGGCGTCTATCACGCGCCGTATCCGGATACGTACCGCTCGGGGCTCTCGCATGACGCGACAGCGGATCGCTGCATCGACTTCATCGAGCAGCAGTTGTTTGTGCACCTCGTGTCGCCCGACGAAGTCGCGGCCATCGTCGTCGAGCCCATTCAGGGCGAGGGCGGCTATATCGTCGCCCCCGACAGCTTCCTCGAGCGTTTGCGCGAAATTGCCACGCGATACGGAATTCAACTGATCGTGGACGAGGTGCAGTCGGGGATGGGTCGCACCGGCAAAATGTTCGCGATCGAGCACGCGCAGGTCGCGCCGGACATCATCACGATCGCGAAGGGGATCGCGTCCGGCCTCCCGCTGGGGATCACGACGGCGTCGTCGATGCTGATGGGGCAGTGGCCGCCGGGCGCGCACGCAAGCACATTCGGCGGCAACCCGGTTTCATGCGCTGCAGCGATCACGACGATCAGGTTGTTGCGCGAGGGCCTGGTGACGAACGCGGAAGTCGTCGGCTCGTATTTGATCGAGGGCGCCCGGGCGCTGATGGACAAACATGCGCTCATTGGCGACGTGCGGGGGCGAGGGTTGATGGTGGGGATCGAGCTCGTTCGCGATCGGCAGACGAAAGAGCGTGCGACGACCGAGCGCGATGCGCTGGTCCGCGCGTGTTTCAGCCGTGGGCTGCTTGTACTCGGTGCAGGTCGCAACGCGATTCGTCTCTCACCACCGCTCGTCCTGACGAAGCAGGAAGCCGACATCGCGCTCCGAATTCTCGATGAAGCGCTTGCCTCGTTACCACGATGACACGAAGAAAACGAAGGTCACGAAATCGATGCCCGAGGGTACGTAGCCCGAGGGTACGTGGGGGCCGGCTTTAGCCGGCCCATCCGGCTGCGGCGCGGACCTTGTAGGTCCGCGGCTGCATGACCAACGATCCTCGTCAGGCGCTCGGAATTTCCGGTGAAGATCTCGCCTGCGCCGAATTGCAGCGCCGGGGGTACGCAATTGTTGAACGCCGCTACCGCACCCGGTTTGGCGAAATCGACATCATTGCGAAGGACGGGCTCACGATCGTGTTCGTCGAAGTGAAAGCGCGGAAGACGCAGGAGTTCGGCGGCGCGGCTGCCGCGATGACGGGCTGGAAGCAGCGGCGCATCGCGCGAATGGCCGTCGACTACCTCGCTCGTCAACACCTACATGATTGTCCCTGCCGATTCGATGTGGTCGCGATCGATTTCGACGAATCTGAACCGCGGGTCATCGTGTACTCTAATGCGTTTGATTCCACCTAGTACTACTTTGTTAGATTCGCAGACCGATTTCCGCGAGTTTCTGCATGGTTCGTAAGTAATGCGGTCGCGTCACGAAAAAATGTGCCGTCAGAATCTCGGTGATAACCGCGCGTGCGACC
>Ga0114129_10011668_pt1 | contig 12505 bp, 9 predicted proteins | sample RhiMetdeltSRZDD1_FD_80071 | JGI IMG/M metagenome (GOLD analysis project Ga0114129, IMG submission 80071) | Populus rhizosphere microbial communities from Tennessee, USA - Rhizosphere MetaG P. deltoides SRZDD1 (version 2) (version 2) | ecosystem: Host-associated > Plants > Roots > Rhizosphere >...
ATCCTCGATTTCGGGGTGGCCAAGCTGCTCGCGCCGAAATCGGCGCCGGCGCCGACCTCGACCGCCTCGGGTGCCATCGTCGGCACCACCCCGTACATGTCGCCGGAGCAGGTCCGCGGAGCGATCGGTCCCGAGTCGCTCGGCGTTGCCCCGCATCGCGCCTTGGATCATCGCGTTGGTCTCGACCGCGGCCGTGCTGGCGATCCTCTTCTGGCGTCCGCATCCGGGAGCGATCGCCGCGGATCGGCAGCTCGCGGTCTTGCCTTTCCGTAGCGTCGGAGGTGGCGCACCGCAGGACGCCTTTGCAGCCGGCCTCAGCGAGATCCTCACCAACAAGCTCCGGCAGGTCGAGCAGTTCCAAGGCAACCTCGGCGTGATCTCGGCTTCCGAGGTCCTGAAGGAGAACGTCAGCGGCGCGCGCGCCGCACGCGACGCGTTCGGCGCCACCATCGTCCTCGGAGGGAGCGTCCACTGGTCGGAGACTACCGCGCTGGTCGCGCTCGATCTCGTCGAGACGCGCAAACAGCTCGTCGTCGCCGCCCGCGACGTCGAAGTCCCCAAGGATCAGCTGGCGAATCTGCAGACGCTCCTCGTGCAGAAGGCCGCCGAGATGCTGGACCTGCAGCTGCAGCCCGGCGCGCGCCGCGCGCTGGGAGGCGACTCGACGTCGGCCGCCGCGGCGTACGAGTTCTACCTGCAAGGACGCGGGTACCTGCAGCGCTACGACCGTGCCGAGAACGTCGAAAGCGCCGCGCGCGTCTTCGACCAGGCGATCGCCATCGACGGGAGCTACGCGCTCGCGCACGCGGGCAAGGCCGAGGCGTTGCTCAGGCTCTTCCGCATCACGCGCGATCCGCAGGCGATCCTGCGGGCGGAGGCGAGCGCGCGCCGGGCCGTGGAGCTGAACGGCGAGCTCGCGCCGGTCCATCTGACCATGGGCCTCGTGCAGATGGCGCGCGGAAAGCACGGCGAGGCCATCGCCAGCTTGCAGCGCGCGCTCGCCATCGAGCCGCGGAACGGCGACGCGCTCCGCGAGCTGGCGAACGCGTACGGTCTTGCCGGCCGTACTGCCGAAGCCGAGGCGACCCACCGGCGCGCCATCGAGCTGCGCCAGAACTCGTGGGCGGCTTACAAGGATCTCGGCGTCTTCCTCAACGAGCGCGGCCGGCTCGCCGAAGCGCTGCCGTACTTCGAGCGCGTCGTCGCGCTCACCCCGGACAGCTATTCGGGCTACAGCAACCTGGGTGGCATCTACCTGCGGCTCGGCCGCATGGAAGACGCCGAACGCACCTTGCGCAAGTCGCTCGAACTGCGCGCGACGGGCCGCGCCTGGGCGAACCTGGGCACCGTCGCATACCTGCAGGGCCGATACCCCGAGGCCGGCGAGTCGTATCGCAAGGCGAGCGAGCTGAACGCGAGCGACGACCGGATCTGGGGAGCGCTGGCGGACGCATACCGTTGGACGCCGGGACGAGAGGCCGACGCGGCGGCCGCATTCCGACGCGCGCTCGCGCTGACGGACGATCAGGCAGCGGTGAACGCGGCCGACGCGCAGCTTCGCTCGCGCAGATCGGTGTATCTGTCCGCGCTGGGCGAGCACCCGCGAGCGCGAGAGGAGATCGCGAAAGCGCTCGAAACCGCTCCCGGCGACGGTCAGGTACTGTTCCGGGCGGCGATCGTGCACGAACAGGCCGGGCGCAGGGAAGAAGCGGTCCGCGCGCTTGCATCCGCCGTCCGCGGCGGTTTTTCGGTCAACGAGATCGCGAATGCACCGCCGCTGCGCGCAGTCCGCGCCGATCCGACGATTGCGAGCCTGCTCGCGGAACGGACCCCAACGCCGGCTCGATGATTCGAAAGGAGCAGCGCACCGATGCCAGACGGAAAGCGGACCACCAAAGTGGTCGAGATACGGATCGAGGAGCGCGGCAAGGACGGCGAGAAGAACCCGGGCAGCGTCATTCCCGGCAACCTGCGCGTCTCGCAGGGCGAGCGGATCATCTGGTTCGCCAGCCAGCGGATCCCGCCTGAGCTGCCTTCGGCGCCGCCCTCGGGCTCCTACGACGAGAAGGCGACGAGATTGACCAACGCGACCATCATCCTGAGCTTCCAGACGACAGACGGTACGCCCTTCAAGAACGAGAAGGGCGTCCGGGTCGACCGCCTGCAAGGCCGCGACACGATCGCAGTGACCGTTCCGGCGGGCGCGACGAAGGGCGGGAAGGAGACCATCTATCACTACGGCGTCGAAGTGCTCGAAGGCGAAAAGGTGATCTTCCGGGACCTGCACTGCCCGGAGATCATCATCGACCGGTGATCGCTTCCCGGGGCGGAAGCGGTCTGATATCCCGGGCGGCATGGAAGTGGCGCTGTTCGTGCCCTGCTACGTCGACCAGTTCTATCCGCGCGTCGGGCTCGCCACGGCCGAGCTGCTCGAGCGGCACGGCGCGAGCGTCGTGTTTCCCGAGGACCAGACCTGCTGCGGGCAGCCGATGGCGAACGCGGGAAGCCTCGACGACGCGCGGCCGCTGGCGGAGAAGTTCCTGCGCGTCTTCGGCGCGTACCAGTACGTCGTCTCGCCTTCGGGAAGCTGCACCTCGATGGTGCGGAACCACTACGGGCCGCTGCTCGGCGAGCGCGCCGCGCAGATGCACGGCAAGGTGTTCGAGCTCTGCGAGTTCCTGCACGACGTCCTGCAGGTGAAGCCGCGCGGGCGCTTCGCCGCGCGCGTCGGGCTCCACCAGAGCTGCCACGGCCTGCGCGAGCTGCGCCTCGGAACCGGCAGCGAGCGCATCCTCCCCGCGCGCGACAAGGTGCAGGAGCTCCTCTCCGGGATCGAAGGCCTGCAGCTCGTGCAATTGCAGCGTTCCGACGAATGCTGCGGCTTCGGCGGAGCGTTCGCCATCGACGAGGAAGCCATCTCCTGCCGCATGGGGCGGGACCGCATCGCGGACCACGAGGCCGCCGGCGCCGAGGTCATCACTGCCGGCGACATGTCGTGCCTGATGCATCTGCAAGGACTCATCCGGCGCGACCGCAAGCAGCTGCGCGTCCTGCACCTCGCCGAGCTCCTCGCCGAAGCGGGGGCGCGCGCGTGAGCGCTCACGCCGAACGCGCGACCCTGTTCCTCCTCGACCAGCCGCGCAGCGCCTGGCACGACCAGGCGGTCTGGTGGGTCCGGCAGAAACGCGACCGCGCGGCGAGCGCGCTGCCCGAGTGGGAGGAGCTGCGCGACCAGGCTTCGCGCATCAAGGCGCACGCGCTCTCGCGGCTCGCCGACTACCTCGAGCAGTTCGAGCGCAACGCGGTGCGCCTCGGGGCGCGCGTGCACTGGGCGCGCGACGCCGACGAGCACAACCGCATCGTGCACGACATCCTCGCCGAGCGAGGCGTGACGCGCCTGGTGAAGAGCAAGTCGATGCTCACCGAGGAATGCCACCTCAATCCGTACTTGATGTCGCGCGGCATCGAGGTGGTGGACACCGACCTGGGCGAGCGCATCGTCCAGCTCGCGAAGGAGCCGCCCAGCCACATCGTGATGCCGGCCATCCACAAGAAGAAGGAGGAGATCGGCGAGCTGTTCCACGACAAGCTGGGGACGCCGCAGGGCCTCGCCGATCCGCAGCAGCTCACCGAGGCCGCGCGCGCACATCTGCGGGAGAAGTTCCTCGCCGCGCAGGCGGGGCTCACCGGCGTGAACTTCGCCATCGCGGAGACCGGCGGCTTCGTCGTCTGCACCAACGAAGGGAACGCGGACCTGGGAGCGTCGCTGCCGGCGCTGCACGTCGCCTGCATGGGCGTGGAGAAGATCGTGCCGCGCGCCAAGGACCTGGGCGTGTTCCTGCGCCTCCTGGCGCGGAGCGCGACGGGTCAGGCGGTCACCGCGTACAGCTCGCATTTCCACGGGCCGAAGCCGGGCGGCGAGCTGCACATCGTCATCGTCGACAACGGGCGCAGCCGGCTGCTGGGACGCGACGAGTTCCGCCGCTCGCTGCAGTGCATCCGCTGCGGCGCGTGCATGAACACGTGCCCCGTCTACCGGCGCAGCGGCGGCCACAGCTATGGGGTGACGGTGCCCGGGCCCATCGGTTCGGTCCTGGCCCCCAGCGTCGATGCGGCCAAGCACGCCGGGCTGCCCTTCGCCTCCAGCCTGTGCGGCTCGTGCACCGACGTTTGCCCGGTGAAGATCGATTTGCACCACCAGCTGCTCGCCTGGCGCGCGGAGCTGGCGCGCAACGGCCTTGCCCCGCGCTGGAAGCGCATCGGCGCCAAGGCCGGCGGGTTCGTGCTGCGCTCCACCCTGCTGTACCGCGTCGCCGGCTGGCTCGCCCGCCGCCTCGTCCCGCTGCTCCCGCGCGCGCTCGTGTACTCGCGGCTGAACGCCTGGGGCCGCGGGCGCGAGCTGCCCGAGATGCCCCGCCGCAGCTTCCGCGCGGAATGGAGACGGCGTGGGAAGCCGTGAGGAGATCCTCGCGCGGCTTCGCGCCGCGCGGCCCGCCCCGCGCGAGCTTCCCGAGGCGCGGCGATTCGGCAACCCCGCCGCGGATCTGCGCGCTCGCTTCGCCCAGGCAGTGCAGGACGCCGGCGGCCGGTGCGTCCGGATTGGAGGACTCGATTCCCTTCCCGCGGCGCTCGAGGAGCTCGCCCCGTATCGCGAGGCGCACCGCGTCGCATCGCTGGTCCCCGGCGTGACGCGTGCAAATGTGCGGTTGGAAGACGTCGTCGATCCGCACGATCTGCGCGACGTCGACTTCGCCGTCGTCCCGGGTGAACTGGGCATCGCCGAAAACGGCGCCGTGTGGATTACCGATCGCGGAATGCGACACCGCGTGCTGCCCTGGATCGCCCAGCACGTCGCACTGGTCGTCGCAGATGATCGCCTCGTCAATGACATGCACGAGGCCTACGAGTGTCTCGATGTCGGCACTGGATTTGGGTGCTTCGTGTCCGGTCCGTCGAAGACCGCGGACATCGAGCAGGCTCTGGTCATCGGCGCCCATGGGCCGCGATCCGCGACGGTCTTTCTCGTCGGCTGATTGGCTCGGAGATCGCGTCGCGCGTCGCGTCTTGACGGCGCACGCGCCCATCCGCCTAACGTGCCCTCGGCGGAGCCAGGGGAGTCCGCGCAGTCGGGTCCACGTCCAGTCACAGAACGAAGGGAGTCGCCATGCAGCGATCTCTGGTGAGATGTGCTTCGGTCGCGATCGCGGCTGCAGTGCTCGCCCTCGGTGCGGCAAAGGCGAGCGCGAGGGACGCCAACGAAGGCCGCGACGCCGAATCGAAGAACATGAAGCTGGCCGGATTCAACGACCTGCAGGCGCGATCGGCGTACCAGCCGATCATCCATGAGCAGGGAGGGCGATTCATCGCGTACGTCGGTCATCACGCCGGCGCATCGTTCAACCCGCTGACCAAGAGGACGGAAACGAATGGAACGTCCATCGTGGATGTGACCAACCCAGCGAGGCCTGTCTACCTCGCGCACATCGAAGGCCCGGCCGGCGTGGGCGAAGCGGGCGGCGCCCAGATGGTTCGGGCGTGCAGCGGCAAGGATCTTCCGCGGGCCAACCACAGCAAGGAGTATCTGCTCCGCGCGACGCTGACCGCGCACGAGGTTTACGACGTCACCGACCCTGCGCATCCCTCGTTGCTGACCACCGTCGTCGCCAAGCTGACGAACACGCACAAGAGCTTCTGGGAGTGCGACACCGGTATCGCCTACCTCGTATCGGACGGCACGAGCCTTGCGGGCGCGACTCCCTCGTTCCCGAGCTGGCGCACGAACCGCATGACGCAGATCTTCGACCTGAGCAACCCGGCGGCACCCCGGTTCATCCGCAACTATGGGCTGGCGGGTCAGCAACCCGGGTCGACCGGACCGGTTCCCACGGGCGTGCACGGCATGATCGCTCTTGGCAACCGCGTGTACTTCGGCCACGGCACGGGCTCGAACGGGATCATGCAGATCGTCGATCGGTCGAAGCTGCTCGACGAGAAGGCGTGCCCGGCGGCGACGTGCGGTCGGAACCCGACGAGCGCCGATCTCCTGGCGCCGCAGCTCGGCCGACTGGACACCTCGCCCACGATGGGCGCCCACACCACGTTCCCCGTCGTGCAGCAGCCGGTGCCTGACTTTGCCGCGAGCCCCAACAACGTCCGCGACTTCGTCGTCCTGGTGAACGAGGCGGGCGGGAACAAGTGCTCGGACAATCGACAGCTCGTCTACGTCATCGACATTTCCACTCCGTCCAAGCCGATGGGGATCGCGAGCCACCACGTTCCCGCGGCGAGCGGAAACTTCTGCGCACGCGGCGGCCGCTTCGGATCCCACGCGAGCAACGAATCGTTCACGTCGCTCTTTTATGGCAAGCTCGTCTTCGTCTCGTGGTTCAACGCCGGCGTGCGCGCGATCGACATCCGCGAGCCGTTCAGCCCGCGCGAGGTGGGGTTTTTCATTCCGGCAACGACCGCGAACACGGATCCTCGGCCCGAGGGCTGCCGGCTCGGCGTCGACAACCCGTGTGACGTCGTCATCCAGACGAACAACGTCGAGGTCGATACGCGCGGTCTCGTCTACATCGTCGATCGCGCCAATACCGGCATGCACATCCTGCGGCTGACGGGCGAACCCGCGCAGATCGCAGGGCTCAAAGACGACTGAGTCGTACGCACGGGACGCCCGGCGCTTCGCCGGGCGTTCCCGCCGGACGCAGCCAGCTACTGCACGACCAGCACGCCGGTCACCATGTCCATCCCGCAGGTGTACTTCAGCTGGCCGGTCTTCTCCGGGGTGAAGTCGATCTCCACCGTCTTGTTCAGCGGAAGCTCCTTGCGGATCTTCGCGTCCTTGATCACCAGCTCGGTCGCGCAGGTCTGGTCCGTCTTGCGCGTCACCGACAGCCGGACGGGCTCGCCCCTCTTCACCTCGATCCGGTCGGGCTCGAACCCGTCCTTGGTGACGGCGATGGTGATGGTGCGCGGCGCGGCAGCGGCCGCGAGCAGCGCGGCAGCGAGGAAGATCGCGTTCATGTGGATGCTCCTTCGGTTGCGGGGAAAGGTTCGATCGGCAAGCTGCCATAGGGCTCGGCGGCAGCCACTTCCTTCCGCCGCCACAGGTAGTAGGCGGCAGGATACACGAGCAGCTCGAGCGCGAACGAGGTGACCAGGCCGCCGACCATCGGCGCCGCGATGCGCTTCATCACGTCCGCGCCGGTCCCGGTCGACCACAAGATGGGGAGCAGGCCCATGAACGCGGCGCATACGGTCATGGCCTTCGGCCGCACGCGTTTCACCGCGCCGTGGACGATCGCCTCGACCAGGTCGGCGGCACTGCGGAGCTTGCCCTTCGCCTTCGCCTCGTCGTGGGCCAGATCGAGGAAGACGAGCATGAACACGCCCGTCTCGGCGTCGAGCCCCATCAGCGCGATCATCCCGACCCAGACGGCGATGGAGACGTTGTACCCGAGCAGGTAGAGGAGCCAGACGGCGCCGATCGCCGAGAAGGGCACGGCCAGCATCACCAGCCCCGCTTTGAACATCGACTTCGTGTTCAGGTAGAGCAGCGCGAAGATGAGCACCAGCGTCACCGGCAGGATGAGCTTGAGGCGCTCCTTCACCCGCAGCATGTTCTCGTACTGTCCGCTCCACGAGAGCGAATATCCGGCCGGAATGGAGAGGCTCGAAGCGATCGCCTTCTTCGCCTCGTCGACGTAGCCACCGACGTCGACCTTGGAGGTGTCGAAGTCGACGAAGACGTACGCCGCCAAAAGGCCGTTCTCGTCGCGGATCATCGAGGGCCCCTGGACGAGCTGCACGTCCGCGATCTCCTCGATGGGAATGTGCCCGCCGCCGGCGATGGGGACGTAGACGCGCTTGAGCGCCGACAGGTCCTCGCGGTAGTCGCGCTGGTAGCGGACGTTGATCGGATATCGCGCCCGGCCTTCGACCGTCGTGCCCTGGTTGTCGCCGCCCACCGCCGTCATCACCAGCATGTTCGCGTCGTCGACCGAGAGTCCGTACCGCGCCAGCCGCTCGCGCTTGAGCACGAAGTCGAGGAAGTAGCCGCCCGCCGCCCGCTCCGCGAACACGCTGCGGGTATTCGGTACGCGCTGCAGGATCGCTTCTGCGTCGCGCGCGATGCGTTCGATCTGGTTCAGGTCGGCGCCGCCGATCTTCAGCCCCACCGGCGTGCGGATGCCGGTCGACAGCATGTCGAGCCGGGCCTTGATGGGCATCGTCCACGCGGTGGTCAGGCCCGGCGCTTTCATCGCGCGATCCATCTGCTCGACGAGCTCCGCCTGCGAGATGCGGTCGCGCCAGAACGGGCGCAGCGGCGGCTTCAGGGCCTCGGGCAGCCAGGAGGAATACCAGCGGCGGCGCTCGCGCCACTGCGCCTCTGGCTTGAGCACGATCGTCGTCTCGATCATCGAGAACGGCGCCGGATCGGTGGACGTCTCCGCCCTGCCCGCCTTGCCGAAGACGCTCTGCACCTCGGGGAACCCGCGCAGGATCCGGTCCTGCGTCTGCAGGATCGCCTGCGCCTCCCCGACCGACATGCCCGGCAGCGTCGTCGGCATGTAGAGCAGCGTTCCCTCGTCGAGCGGAGGCATGAATTCGCTGCCCAGCTTCAGGTAGACGGGGACGGTGAGGAGGACCAGGCCGGCGGCCAGCGCGATGGTCGCCTTGGCATGGCGAATGACGAATCTGCAAGGCGGCTCGTAGATGCGGTGCAGGAAGCGGCTGATCGGGTGCTTCTCCTCGGCGTGGTACTTGCCGACCAGGAGCCGCGTGGCGACCGACGCGAGCCAACGCGGCCGGAAGCGGAACGGGTCCATCCGCGTGAAGAGCATGCGCATCGCCGGGTCGAGCGTGATCGCCAGCAGGGCCGCGATGGCCATGGCGAGGTTCTTCGACCAGGCGAGCGGCCGGAAGAGGCGACCTTCCTGATCCACCAGCGTGAACACCGGCAGGAACGCCACCGCGATCACCAGCAGCGAGAAGAAGACCGAGGGGCCGACCTCCAGCAGCGCTTGCAGGCGCACCTGGTGGAAGTCGCCCTTGCGGCCGCCGGCTTCCCAGTGGTGGAGCTTGTTGTAGGCGTTCTCCACCTCGACGATGGCGCCGTCCACCAGCACGCCGATGGAGATGGCGATCCCGGCGAGCGACATGAGGTTCGCGTTCAACCCCATCGCGTTCAGCGGGATGAACGCCAGCGCGACGCTCACCGGGATGGTGACGATGGGCACGATCGCGGAGGGCACGTGCCAGAGGAAGACGAGGATGACGAGCGAGACGATGACGATCTCCTCGATCAGCTTGTGCTTGACCGTGTCGATCGCGCGCCCGATCAGGTCGGAGCGGTCGTACGTCGTGACCACCTCGACGCCGGCCGGCAGCGACGGCTCGAGCTCGGCGAGCTTCGCCTTCAGGCGCTCGATGACGTTGAGCGCGTTCTCGCCGTAACGCATCACCACGATGCCGCCGACCACGTCGCCCTCGCCGTTCAGGTCGGCGATCCCGCGGCGCAGCTCCGGCCCGATGGAGACGCTGGCCACGTCCTTGACCACCACCGGCGTCCCGCCGACCGACCGCAGCACCAGCATCTCCAGGTCGTGCGCGCTCTTCACGTACCCGCGGCCGCGGACCATGTACTCGCGGCCGGAGAACTCGACCAGGCGGCCGCCCACGTCGTTGTTCCCGCGCCGCACGGCTTCGGTCACCTCGGCCATGGTGAGTCCGTGCGCCAGGAGCTGGTTCGGGTTCACGTTGATCTGGTACTGCCGCACCTGACCGCCGACCGTGGCGATCTCGGCGACCCCCGGCACGGACTGCAGCGCGTAGCGCAGGAACCAGTCCTGGTAGGAGCGCAGCTCGTCGGTCGTGTGCTTTCCGGAGCGGTCCACCAGCGCGTACTGGAAGACCCAACCGACGCTGGTCGCGTCCGGGCCGAGCTCCGTCCGTACCCCTTGCGGGAGCGTGCCCTGGATCTTGCTGAGGTACTCGAGCACGCGGCTGCGCGCCCAGTACAGATCGGTCCCGTCCTCGAAGATGACGTAGACGTAGCTGTAGCCGAAGTCGGAGAAGCCGCGCACCGCCTTCACCTTCGGCGTCCCCAGCATCGCCGTGGTGATCGGGTAGGTGACCTGGTCCTCGACGATGTCCGGGCTGCGGTCCCAACGCGAGTAGACGATCACCTGGGTGTCGCTCAGGTCGGGCAGCGCGTCGAGCGGGATGCGGTGCGCGCTCCACCAGGCGAAGGCGAGCCCGACGAGCACGGCGGCGAGGACGATGGCGCGGTTTTCCGCCGAGAAGCGGATGACGCGTCGGATCATGGCTTCACCCTGCCCTGCGCCTCGCGCGGCGGGGGCTTGGGCTTGGACACGAGCGCCGCCAGCGCGGCCTTGAGGCGCGATTCGGAGTCGACCAGGAAGCTCGCCCGCACCACGACGTGCTCGCCGGCCTCGACTCCGGAAAGCAGCTCGACCAGGTCGCCCGCCATGTCGCCCGCCTTCACTTCGCGCGGCTCGAACCGGCCCTCGCCGAGCGCGACGAACACGACCTTGCGGTCGCCCGAGTCGATGATCGAGTCGGCGGGCACGCGCAGGCCCTCGTGCGGACGGGTGTGGAACACCACTTCGCCGAACATCTCGGGCCGCAGCTCGCCTTCCGGATTGGCGAAGGCCAGCCGCACCTTGGCGGTGCGCGTCCTCGGGTCGAGCACGGGCTCGATGAAGCTGACCTTCCCTTTGAACGCGCGGTGCGGAACGGCTTCCAGCGAGAGCGAAACCGGCGTGCCGATCCGCACTCTCGCGAGATCGCTCTCGTGCGCGTCCGCCAGCACCCAGACTTGCGACAGGTCGGTAATCTCGAACGGCGTATCGCCGGCGTTGATGCGCGACCCCTGCACGACGTTCTTCGCCGTCACGACGCCGGAGATGGGCGAGACCAGCGTGAGGTCGCGCAAAGGCTCGCCGCCGTGGTCGAGGTGCGCGATGCCGGAGCGGGGCACGTCCCACAACTCCAGGCGGCGTCGCGCCGCCGCGACCAGCTCCTCGCCGGGCGGGCCGCCGCCCAGCTGCGCGCGCGTCCGCAACGCCAGCTGGTATTCCTTCTGCACGCTGAGCAGCTCGGGGCTGTAGAGCGCGAAGAGCGGCTCGCCCCGGCGTACCGGCTTGCCGACGAAGTCGACGAACAGCTTCTCCACGAACCCGTTCACCTTCACGTTGATCCGGCGGACGCGGGTCTCGTCGACGGCGACGCGGCCGACGGTGCGCCAGTCGCCGGAGATGGGCCCGCGCGTGACCTCCGCAATGCGCAGACCGATGAGCTGCTGGCGCTGGGCGTCGATCATCACGCCGGTGAGCCCGGACACCTCGACGACACCGGCATCGCCCTCGCCCATCGGAACGAGCTTCATGCCGCAGATCGGGCAGTCGCCGGGTTTGTCCGAGGTGTAGGTCGGGTGCATCGGGCAGTGGTAGATGGCGTGCCCGGCGGTCGCCGCTGCCGGCTCGCGATGCAACCGCGGTACGATCGTCGCGGCGGCGATGCCGACGGCGAGACCCGCCGCGGAGCCGGCCACCCAGGGGAGGATCCTCTTCGTCCGGGACGTAGACATCGTCGTCCTCACATTCCGCTCATCGAGCGCGCGGGGCTGTTCGCCCCCGCCCCGGGGTTCTCGGCCTGCGCCGGCTGCGAGCTGGTGCCCGCCGAAACGCCGGCAGCGCCCGGCAGCGGCCCGCTCCCGCCGCCGCCACCCATCGAAGGGCCGGCCTCGAGGCTCAGCTCGCGCTGCGCGATCGCGACGAGCTGCGCCTCGCCGACCGACGCGAGATATGACGTCCGGTCGCCGACGTAACCGGAGAGCGCCTCGAGGACCGCCGCGAACGGCACGCGCCCGACCTCGTACTGCCCGAGCGTGCTGCGCACCGCGGCCGCGGAGAGGACCAGGATCTGGGAACGGTACTGCTGGTTCGTGCGGTTGAGCGCGGCCAGCGTCAGGAGCCGGTGGTGCGTCCGGAGCTGCAAGACCTGCCGTACGGCCGCGGCCCCCTGCTCGGCGCCTGCCCGGCGCTGCTCGGACTCCTCCACGGCGCTCCCGCGCCGCGAGAAGATCGGCAGGCCGACGGAGACGCCGAGCTGCCACATGGGTTCGAGCGATCCGCGCGGCATCACGGCCGCGGTGACGGCCAGGTCGGGCCAGCGCTCCCGCCGCGCCAGGTCGACGCGGCGGGCCGACTGCTCGGCGCCGAGCAGTGAAAGCTGCAGCTCGGGGCTGCGTTCCTCCGCGTCGCGTTGCGCCTCGGCGTGCGAAGCCACCTGCGGATCGGGCGTCTGCGCGAGCTTCGCGCGCCCGCGGATCGGCTCGTCCAGGGGACGCGCACGGTCGCGGTTCAGCTCGGCGACGGCGCCGATCGAGTCCGCTTCCAACGCCCAGCGCTGCTGCTGCAGCCGCGCGCGTTCGAGCTGCGCCCGCAGCAGGTCCGATTGCGGCGTCTGCCCTGCTTCG
>Ga0114129_10011671_pt1 | contig 12503 bp, 9 predicted proteins | sample RhiMetdeltSRZDD1_FD_80071 | JGI IMG/M metagenome (GOLD analysis project Ga0114129, IMG submission 80071) | Populus rhizosphere microbial communities from Tennessee, USA - Rhizosphere MetaG P. deltoides SRZDD1 (version 2) (version 2) | ecosystem: Host-associated > Plants > Roots > Rhizosphere >...
AGGAAGCAAGGTCGCGCGGCGGACAGCCTCCATGAGCGGCGCGCCCTCCTGCCGCCACAGCCGCAGGGCGCGCCCGAACGTGCCCGCAGTGCGCGGATGGGTGACCGCTTCCGGCGGCAAGGGCCACGCAGTGACGTCCATGCCCGCTGTGTCGGTCCACAAAGGCGGCATTCCGTCGCTTGCGACGATCGCGTCGGGAAACGCCAGGGACCGCCGCAGCAGCGCGGCGTCGCCGGGTTCGGACTCGTCGAGGAACTCGCCGATGACGAGACCGCCGGGGTCAATCGCCCGCAGCTCGCGGAGTCGGGCCTCGTCGGCGATGCGCTCGCCCGTGCGGAGATAGGTGATCGAGGTCGTGCTTCGGAACCGCTTACCCAACCGCTCCGGCGCCAGGAAGGCAGCGCCGATCGCCGTCGATCCCGACCCGTAGGGATACGCCTCGGTCGTGACGCGGGCGCCTTCCGCCTGGCAGCGGCCGACGAGCCCAAGCACTCGATCGATGTGCCGCCCCGACGTCGAATTGATGTGGCAGTAGTGCATGTGCGCGCCCGTCGCGCCCGCGGCCCGGACGATTTCTTCTGCGCCGTCGATCAACGTCTCCGGTGCCAACTCGACGATGTCACGCGAGTGCGTGAACGTCGGCACCCCGGCGGCAGCCGCCAGTTCCGCCAACGCGAGATACTCGGCCGGATCGACCCCGGGTGTGTAGCCGATGAGAACACCGACCCCGACGGCGCCGGCAGCGAGGTCGGTCGAGACCTGGTCGAGGATCTGGGCCACCTGTGTCGCGGTCGCAGCCTGCTGCCATTCGGTGCCGGCCAACCCGCCGAAGATTGCCGCAGCACCCCCGTCGAGCGGCCCGTCCGCGACCACGTGCATGCGCGCGGCCGCCCATGACGCCGAGAAGCCGTAGTTGATCGGGGAGCCTCGTTTCGCTTCTCTCGCATACGCCATCACGACCGGCGCGCGGCCGGCTTCGAGGTCGAGCGCGGTGGTGACACCATCACACGCCTGGAGGCGCCGCCCCGGAAGTGTCTGCGCGTGGCTGTGGAGGTCGACGAAGCCTGGGGCGACGACGAGCCCGCCGACGTCGACGCTCGTCGCGCCGTCGAGACGGTCCCCGACCGCCGTGACCGAGTCGCCGTCGATCCCCACGTCGCACACGCGGTCGAACCCGGTCTCGGGATCGACGACCCGACCACCGGCCAGCACCAAGTCGTGCGACACGAGCCAACCTCCTCCGACCGCACCCCGCGGCGAGGCCCGTGAACCTACGACGTCAGCCGCGCGATGGGCGCGCGATGGACGGCTACCAGGCGGTCGGCACGTACGCTGTCGCCTTCGCACCTCGCCTCGCGACGCGGCAACGCTTCCTGGCCTCGCGTCGTTCGCGCGCTCGGAACAGGTCATCTAGGCGACGGAGAAGCCGTAGTCGAGGAGGGCGCGGGCGGCGGCGTCGCGGGCTTGTTCGCTGGGGGCGCCGAGGACGACGGCCACGATGCTGCGGCCATCCCGGGTGGCGGAGGCGGCGATGCACCAGCCGGCCTCGTCGGTGTGGCCGGTCTTGATGCCGTCGGCGCCCCGGTAGACACCCAGCAGGTCGTTGGTGGCGGGCAGCTCTGAGCCGTTGATCCTGACGCTCTCGGCGGCGACGATGCGGCGGAAGGCGGCGTCCTGCATGAGGTCGCCGGCGAGGCGGGCGACGTCGGCGGCCGACGAGTGCTGAGCTGGGTCATCGACGCCGACGGGGTTGGCGTAGCGGGTGGCGTCGAGGCCTGCCGCGGCCGCCTCGGCGTTCATCATGCGGACGAAGCTGCGCTCGTTGCCGGCAACATCGACCGCCAGGGTGCGGGCCGCGTCGTTGGCGCTGGCGACCAGCATCGCTTGCAGCAGCTCGCCCCGCGACACGTGATCGCCGGGCTCGAGGCCGGCCTGCGACTCGTCACCGGCGATCTGCAGCGGCGGGACCGTCGCGGTGTCTTCGAGTGGCCCGGCGTCGAGCACCAGCCGGGCCGTCATGAGCTTCCCCAGGCTGGCCACCGGGCGGGGATGGTCGGCGTTGAGGGAGGCCAGGGCCTCGCCCGTGTCGCCGTCGACCACCACGTAGGCGGCGGCCGCGATCGGAGGGAGGTCGCCGGTCGGTGGGACGATCTCGGCCTGGGGGCCGCGGACGGCGTCGGTCACCGCCGCGGTCATGGCGGTGACGCCGGCGATGGCCAGGAGGGCGGCGCCGACCAGCCCGCTGACGAGGAAGGCCTGCCGACGGCCTCGGCCCCGGCGACGAAGGTGTCGGGGGCCGGCTTGCAGGGACTGCGCCGGCGGCCGGCGGCGGTGGGAGAGGGTGCTCGCCATGGAGCGAACGTACGGAAGCCCTGGTCAGGGGCACATCGGTCGCACGTGGCGTTTCCCCTGGTCCAAAGGACCGATGTGCCTGGCGGGTCATTCCACCTTTCGGCCGATGAACCCCCGACCGCCCGTCTGGTTACCGTGAGCCGATGTCTGGCCAGCTCGCAGCATGGTGGCGCCGCCTTCCCGACCTCGGTCAGGACCTCGTGGTGGGTGCCCTGGTCGTCGTGGGCTGGACGGTCGCCACGCTCGCCGTGCAGCTGCCCCCGGTGGGTGACGGGGGCGCGCTCGCGCTGCCGGCGGGCCAGGCTCTGGTGGCGATGTGGGCGACGGCGGCGGTGCTCACGCTCCGGCGCATGGTGCCGCCGGTCGCCCTGCTCCTCGCAGTGCCGCTCTACGTCGTGGTGATGAGCCTGCCGCTGTACGACCTGGGCCCACCCGGTGGAGGTGGCGGCGTGCTCAGCCATACCACCGAGTTCCACCTGGTGCCGATCCTCGCCGTCGCTTACCTGGTCGCGCAGTCGGGCGCCATCAGCCCGCTGGTGGCGGGCGCCGTGTGCCTGGCAGGCACGGGGGCGCTGTTCGTCGACCTCGACGGCCTGACGCTGGCTCGCGGCTTCGACTGGTCGCGGGTGCTGTTCTCGCTGTTCGTGATGGCGGGCACCACGTTCCTGGGGGCGCTCGTGCGTGAGCAGCGGCGGTTGCGAGCGGTCGAGTCGCAAAAGGTGGTGGTCGAGGAGCGCACCCGCATCGCCCGCGAGCTGCACGACGTGGTCGCCCACCACATGAGCGCGATCGTGATCCGGGCCCAGGCGGCCGAGCGGCTCGCCCCCGGCCAGCCCGAGGTGGCGGTCGACGCGTTGCGTTGGATCGCGGACACCGGCAAGGAGGCGCTCACCGGTATGCGCCACGCCGTGCAGGTCCTGCGGGAGGCGGACCGCGACCGCGCCGTGGAGTTGGCGCCCCACGGCGACCGCGCCGCGGGGTTGGCGCCCCAACCCAGGCTGGCCGACCTGCGGGGCATCGTCGAGCGGCTGGCCCCCGTCGGGCTCGACGTCGAGATCGCGCTGCCCGACCCGCTCCCGGCGGTCGACCCCCAGGTCGAGCTGGCCGCGGTGCGCATCGCCCAGGAGGGCGTGACCAACGCTCTGCGCCACGCCGAGGCTCGCCGCGCGGTCGTCCGCGTGGCGGAGAAGGCGGGCCACGTCGTGGTCGCGGTCGACGACGACGGCCGCAGCGGCAAGGCCCCGGCCATCAGCGCCTCCGGCCACGGGCTGCGGGGGATGGCCGAGCGGGCCGCGGCCTGCGGCGGACGGCTCGACATTGCCCGCAGCGACCTGGGCGGCTGGTCGGTGCGGGCAACCCTGCCCTGCCACCAGAATGGCCGGCCGTGAGCGCCGACGGGGCGACGACGATCCGGGTGCTGGTGGCCGACGACCAGGCGGTGATCCGGGCCGGGCTACGCATGATCCTCGACAACGAGCCCGACCTGGCGGTCGTGGCCGAGGCGGCGGACGGCCTCGAGGCGGTCAAGGCGGCGGCCAGCGCCCGACCCGACGTGGTGCTGATGGACGTCCGCATGCCACTGCTCGACGGCCTCGAGGCGACCCGACGGATCGTCGCGTCGCCCGACGCCCCGCCCCGTGTGCTGGTGCTCACGACCTTCGACGACGACGAGTACCTGTTCGACGCCCTGCGGGCCGGGGCCAGCGGCTTCCTGCTCAAGGACGTCGGCCCCGACCCGCTGATCGAGGCCATCCACACCGTCGCCCGCCACGAGAGCCTCCTGGCCCCGGCGATCACCCGGCGGGTCATCGAGCGCTACGTCGAGCTCGACGGCGCCGCCGGCCGTTCCCGCCCGACCCCCATGGCCGAGGCCGTCGCCCGGGCCGGCCTCACCGACCGCGAGCGCGAGGTCCTTGTGGGCCTCGCCGCCGGGTGGTCCAACACCGAGCTGGCCGCCGAGCTGCACCTCAGCGAGGCCACGGTCAAGACCCACGTGAGCAGCGTCCTGGCCAAGCTCGGCCTGCGCAGCCGTGTGCAAGCGGTGATCGCCGCCTACGAGTCGGGCCTGGTCCAACCGGGCGACGGCCGCTTCAGTCCCAGGCGGGACGGCGGATGGTGAAGGTCGGCTCCGATTCCGACGGTGCTCGGACCGGCACCCCGGACATGGGCAGTGGGCCGAGCGCGCCATCGGAGCTATCAGGGATACTTCCGAGGTGGTTGAGCGGCCGTCCGGGACGGTGACCTTCCTCTTCACGGATGTCGAGGGATCGACGGCCAGCTGGGAACGGCACCCCGACTCGATGCGTTCGGCGCTCGCAACCCACGAGGCGATCCTGCGATCAGCGATCGGCTCGCATGGTGGCGTGGTGTTTGCCACAGGGGGAGACGGCTTCGGGGCTGCGTTCTCGAGGGCCGATGCGTCGTTGCGCGCTGCGATCGAGGGGCAAGCGTTGCTGGCTGCGGCCAGGTGGCCTGCGGGCCTGGCGCTGACGGTGCGAATGGGTCTTCACACGGGGGAGAGTCACGAGCGCGATGGCAGCTACTTCGGTCCTGCCGTCAACCGCGCCGCTCGTGTGATGGACGCGGCGAATGGCAGGCAGATCCTGGTGAGTTCGGCCACGCGGGAGGTCGTCGGCGTCGAGCTGGGCGGCTCGACGACGTTGCTCGATCTTGGTGTGCATGAGCTACGGGACGTGATCGAGCCGGTCCGGCTGTACCGCGTGGAGGATGGGGCTTTCGCGAGCGACCCGCGGCCGCCGCGCACGAGCGGTGTCCGCTCCGGCAATCTCCCCCCGGGGTCGGGGGTTCTGTTCGGACGGGACGCGGACCTGAAGGCGGTGGCCAAGGACCTCGCCGGCGCGAGGGTCGTCACGCTCACCGGCGTGGGCGGCATCGGCAAGACGCGGTTGGCGCTGGAGGTGGCCCGCGGTTCCCAAACGGAGTGGCACGACGGCGTGTGGTTCGCCGCGCTGGACGCGATCGATACGCCCGACGCGATGCTCCGAATGCTGCTCGGCTTGCTCGGCATCGAGCCCCGGCCACGACCCGATCTCGAATCGCTCATCGAGGGCCTCCGCTTTCGGGAGTCGCTGCTCGTCCTCGACAACTGTGAGCACCTGCTCGACGCCGCGGCGGAGGCGACCAACGCCATCGTGTCGTCGTGCCCGGGCGTTCGTGTGCTGGCGACGTCCCGGGAGCCGCTCGATGTCGAGGGTGAACAGGTCCGGCCGGTCGGGTCATTGGCTACAGACCGAGATGGTGCATCGGTCGCTCTCTTTCGAGTGCGAGCGGGGGAGGCCGGCGCGTCTCTCGACGCCGACCGAGACATGGATGCCATCGTGCGTATCTGTCGACGTCTCGATGGCATTCCGCTGGCCATCGAGCTCGCCGCCGCACGGGCACGATCGCTGCGCCCCGCTGAAATCGCTGAGCGCCTCGACGACATGTTCCGGCTGCTGACGAGCGGCCGGCGTGTGAGCACCGAGCGCCACCGGACGCTCCGGGCCACGCTCGAGTGGTCCTACGACCTGTTGAGCGAACGGGAGCGCGCCCTCCTCGACCGGTTGTCGATCTTCGCCGGCCCGTTCGCGCTGGATGCGGTGGAGCCCGTGGCGGCCGGTGAGCCCGTCCTGCCCAACGACATCGTCGACATCATCGACCGCCTGGTGTCGCGGTCGCTCCTCGTTCCGGTCGGCGGCGTCGACGAGACCAGGTTCAGGCTCCTCGAGCCTGTCCGCCACCTGGCCGCCGAGAACCTGGCCGGGCGCGGCGAGACCGACAACGCCCGCCATGCGCACACGCAGTGGTACCTCCACTTGATCGTGCGTCTCGGTGAGCGATGGCGGGCCGGCGACGATCAAGGCACGTGGCCCATCGCCGCTCGTGAGCTCCCGAACCTCCGGGTCGCCTTCGATCATCTCGTCGAGTCGGGTCGCGTGGACGACGCCGAGCGCTTCGCGGTTTTCGGCTATGGCCCGGTCGCCTGTCACGTCGATTCCGTGCCCATGTACGACTGGGCGCCACGGGCCGGTTCGCTCGATCCGGACCACGTCGGGCTGTGGACGGCGTCGGTGTGTGCGGTCGCGGCGTGGGGCGCGGTGTTACGGGACGACCTCGACGGCGCCGCGGCGTGGCTTCGTCGCGGGGTCAGGGCGATCGAGGCGGGCGCGGCCGACGAGGGGCTGGTCACGGCGGCAGCGATGCATCACGTCCTGTCGGGTGGCGAGCTCGCGGTCAGCGATGCGTTCCTGGACCGCAGCGTGGACGCGGCGCTGCAGAGCGGCGATCTCCACCGGCAGGTCTGGGTTCTGACCTACGCGGGCCGTTTCGAGCAGGCGCTCGACGCCGCCTCGCGTCTCGGTAACAAGCTGCTCATCGCCGCGGCTCGATTCACCGCGATCGTCGGTCGTCACGGCAGCGATGAGCAACGTGAGCTGTTCTGGGAGGCGGCGCAGCAGAGTCACAGTTTCCTGATGCTGAACCACGCCGCGATCGAGCTCGGCGCCGCGCAGGTGCGAGCAGGAGCCCCGCTGGACGGCCTTCTGGTGCTGCGTTCCCCGGCCCGCGACTGGCTGTTGCGGGGGGACTCTCGGGTCTGGTCCGTCCTGCACTCGATGGCGCTCGGTTTCGTCGCCCTCGGCGACGTCGAGACCGCCGCTCGCCTTGCCGGTGCGGTGGGCGACCGTCACCTCCCCTTCATGAGCGATCGGCAGCGAGCGCTGCTGCGATCACGGCTCGACGAGAGCCTCGCTGGCGCGGCGCGTGCCCGCCACGAGACTGCCGGCAGCGCGCTCGACGCCGGCACGGCGGTGGCGGAGGCTCTCGAGCGGATCGAGGCACTGGCCGCCCTCGCGTCAGGCGACGCGGCGGCGTCCGACGTCGATCCGTCCCAGCTCACGGCCCGGCAGCTGGCGGTGGCGAAGCTCGTTGCCCAGGGTTTCACCAACAAGCAGATCGCCCTGCGACTCGGGATCAGTCGATTCACGGCTGAGACGCACGTGCGCAACATCCTCGAGCGCCTCGGCGCGGCCAGCCGTTCCGAGATCGCCACCTGGGCGACTCGCGATGCCCTGGATGACGCTCCTACTGGATCAGGTATGCGATCGCGTACCTGATCTCGGCGATGGTCGGCTCCCGACCCCCTTCGTACGGTCCAGCAACGACCACGAAGAAGGGAACGGCCAGTGAGCAGCATCGAGATCAACGACGACCACGACGACAAGGCGAGCGTCCGCCGCGAGTGGACCGCAGCCGCGGCCGGGTGGCAGAAGTGGCTCCGGACTCTGGAAGCCGAGGACGCCGGTCCGGCCGTGACCCGGGTCCTGCTGGAACGGGCCCGCCTGCAACGTGGCGACCACGTGCTCGACGTCGGCTCGGGATACGGCGAGCCGGGCCTCAGCGCCGCGCGGACAGTTGGCCCGGACGGCCACGTCACGTGTCTCGACATCTCGGGGGACATGCTCGCCTTCGCGGAGACCCGCGCCCGGGCTGCCGGCCTGTCCAATGTGTCCTTCGTCGAGGCCGACATCGAGGCGCTCGAGTTGGCGCCTGCCAGCCTCGACGTGGTGTTGAGCCGCGCCACGATCATGTACATCAGCAACCCGCTCGAGACATTGCGCCGCCTACATACAGCACTGCGGCCGGGCGGCCGACTCGCGGTGGCGGTGTGGGCGACGCCGGACAAGGTTGCGTTTGCGACACCGGTCGCGGTCATGATCGAAGCTCTCGGCATCGAACCTCCGGCCGCTGGGCCGGGCCCCTTCGCGCTCGGCTCAGACGGACTGCTCGAAGGCCTCGTCCGCGATGCAGGGTTCACCGACGTGGTGGCCGGCACCGCGCTCGCCGTCTACGAGACTGCGACCGCCGAGGCGTGCACGGAGTGGATCCGCGACGTCGCGCCGCCCATCACCGAGCTCATCGCCGACCAGCCCGAGCCGGTACGGCAAGACGTCTGGGACCGCGTCACACGTGCGTGGGACCCCTTCCGCGGCCCCCATGGCACCGTCCGGCTGCCGTGCACCGCGCTCTACGTCTCCGGCAGGAAGCCGAAAGAGATGAAGACATGACGCCGTCGTCGGGTAGATCGGGCAGACGCATGGAACGCCGGGTCGTGGGGCGTGCCCAGATCCTTGGCCATCCGCTGCTACCACGCCATGGACCTGCGGGCCGGATGGAGGACGTCGTGCACGGGTAACCCTCGAACGCCTGGAGGGAGGCTCCATGACGACGTTGGGAGTGCTGGTACACGAGCGCAAGACGCTCGGGGACGGTCTGGGCGAGTTGCGCACAGCGCTCGCCGACGCGGGCTACCCGGACCCCCTCTGGTGCGGGGTGGAGAAGAGCAAGCAGGCACCGAAGCAGATCCGCCGCCTGCTCGACTCGGATATCGAACGTCTGCTCGTCTGGGGCGGCGATGGCACCGTGCGGCGCTGCATCGACACGATCGTCGCCGAGGACGCCAAGCTGGAGTTGGCGATCCTGCCCGCCGGCACCGCCAACCTGCTCGCCCACTCGCTCGGCATTCCGCAGAACGTGCGTGAGGCCGTGGACATCGCCCTGCATGGCCTGCCGCGGCCGATCGACGTAGGCCTCATCAACGGCGAGGCGTTCGCGGTCATGGCCGGGACGGGTTTCGACGCGCTGATGATCCTCGACGCCGACGAGGCCAAGGATCGACTCGGCCGGCTGTCCTACGTCCTCGCCGGTGTCAAGAACCTCCGCCGCGCGCGGGCCAAGGTGAAGGTCCGGGTCGACGGTGAGAAGTGGTTCGAGGGTCCAGCCGTGTGTGTGCTGGTGGGCAACGTGGGCCGGATCCTCGGCGGCGTCGAGGTCTTCCCGAACGCTCGGTGCGACGATGGCGTGCTCGACGTGGGTGTCCTGTCCGCCCGGCGCCGCACCGACTGGCTGCGCGTCGGTCTGCGCGCGGTACTCGGCCGGATCGAGTCGTCGCCGCTCGTGCAGATCACGCCGGCGACCAAGGTGACGATCCGGCTCGACCGCAAGATGCCCTGGGAGGTGGACGGAGGTGCGAGACAGCCCACCAAGAAGTTGAAGGTCTCCGTCCTCCCCGGTCGCGTCCCGATCCTCGTTCCGGCGTCATGAGCGGCGCAGTGGAAGCCGTCCACGGGCGGGAGGCCGCTCGCGACGATCGATGGATGCGAGCCTGGCCCGTACGCAAGGGCGCCCTGGTGCACCTCCTCCTCGGCGGGCTTCTCCTGCTCGTCGTGACCACCGGCGTCGGGCTGGTGTTCATGTGGTCCCTCGACGATGGACCGATCGGTGACGCCGATCGAGCGGGAGCGGAGTGGCTCGAGGACCACCGCACGCCGGCCTTGAACACGTCGACAGAGTACGGGTCGATGCTGTCGGAAACGCTGGTCAAGGTGGCCCTCGTGGCCGTCGTCGGCGGCGCCTTCGTGCTCATCGTCCGCCGCTGGCACGACGGCGTGTTCCTCGCCATCGCCGTGGGTCTCGAGGCAACGGTGTTCGTCATCGCCAGCTTCATCGTCGACCGGGACCGCCCGCCCGTCGAAAAGCTCGACCCGCCTGCTCCCTCCGGCAGCTTCCCTTCGGGCCACGCCGGCGCCGCCGTGGCGTTCTACGTCGGGCTGTTCATCGTCGTGTGCTGGCACACGCGCAACCGCATCGTGCGGGCGATCTTCGTGGTCGTGGCGGTTGCCGCGCCGTTGGCGGTCGGGTTCTCGAGAGCGGAGCGCGGCATGCATCACCCCATCGATGTCGTCGCCGGGATGCTGCTGGGTGTCGGCACGCTCTACGTGGTGCGGGGTGCATTCGCCAAGGGCGTCGACGAGATCGACCGCGAAGCCGACCGCGAGGCTGACTCGTCTGTGCCCGAGCGGGTTCGCCGGCTCGACCTCACGACCCAGGGGGGCTGATGACGAATACGACACTCGCAAATGAAACCGGATCCCGAACGGTCGAACACCTGGCGCATCGCCATCGATCGCTCGTCACGGTGGCCCGGCTCGGATGGGTGGCGAAAGGCGTCGTCTACGGCGTGCTCGGCCTCCTGGCGGGGGCCGTCGCGCTCCACGGCTCGGGTACCTCGGCGTCCAACACCGGTCGAGGGGAGGCCAGCCCGGTGGGTGCAGTGGCCGAGATCGCCGACACTTCGTTCGGGGAGGTGGCGTTGTACGCCCTCGCCGTCGGCTTGGCGCTCTACACCGCGTGGCGGCTCGTGTCGGTCGTCCTGCCCGCCCAGAACTCCGCCAAGGCATGGCTCACGCGGGCGGGGTACCTCGTCAGCGCGGCCTTGTACTCCGTGCTCGCGTGGTCGGCACTGTCGTTCGCCCACCATGAGGCGGCGCAACGAAGCTCCCAGAGCGACGATGTCAGGGTCGAGCGCTTGACCACCGAGTTGATGGACAAGACAGGTGGGCGATGGCTCGTTGGCGGCCTCGGGATCGCCGTTGTCGCGCTCGGCGTCTTCTTCGTCGCGAGAGGTGTGGGGGCGATGTTCCGTGACGAACTCGAGCCACGCGGGGTGGGCCCGGTCAGCCACGAGTCGATCGTGACGATCGGGCGCGTCGGCTGGGTAGGCCGTGGCATCGTGATGGGGCTGGTGGGCTGGCTTCTCATCCGTGCCGCAGTGCGGTTCCGGCCGCACGAGGCGAAGGGCATTGATGGCGCGCTGCGGGACGTGACCGGCTCGACATTCGGTGCCGTGCTCGTCGGCTTCGCCGCCGTCGCGCTGGTGCTGTACGGGTTGTTCTGCGTCATCTCGGCGCCGCGCCAGCGCCTCGCCGGATCCGACTGAGAGCTCGAAGGCGATGCAGGCCACGGTCGCAGTCCTCGTGGCCGCCGCGTTGGCGGCCCTTGTGGTGTGGGCGTTGTCGCGGTCGCCTCGCGGACCGGATCCGATCGACCCCGATCGAGAGGAGCGGTGGTTGGTGCGCTGGCTCGGGCGCCATCCCCGCTTCGGTGCGACGGCCCGTTCGATCGATCGCCAGGTGGCCGGCGGTCTGATGCTGGTCGTCGCGCTGGCGATCGTTCTGGGGTCGGCCCTCATCGTCGGTTCCCTGTTCGACATGGTGGGGCACGACTCGGGCTTGGCCGCATGGGATGAGGCGGTGGCTGAATGGGGAAGCCGCAACGCCACGTCGTGGTCGACCAGCGTCCTCGACCGGCTCACCGATCTCGGCGGCACCGAGTACCTCGCGGTGGCCGTCACGTTCGTGGCCGCCTACGACTTCATCCGCCACCGCAATCTCAACGTCGCGCTGTTCCTTCTCGTCGTGCTGGCCGGTGTGGTGTTGATCAACAACGGGCTGAAGTGGCTCGTGGACCGCGAGCGGCCCCCGGTGATGCACCTCGTCGGCACGTCGGGTTCTTCGTTTCCGTCGGGTCATTCGGCCGCAGCCGCGGCGACGTGGTTCGCTCTGGCGCTCGTCATCGCCCGCGACTGGTCGCGACGTGGCCGCGCGATCGCGGCGGGTATCGCCGGCTTGATCAGCATGGCCGTCGCTGCGTCCCGAGCTCTGCTCGGCGTGCACTGGCTCACCGACGTGGCGGCGGGCGCGGCCGTGGGCTGGGGTTGGTTCCTGCTCAGCGCCCTCGTGTTCGGTGGCCGCTTCCAGCGGCTCGGTGATCCGGCCGCTCGCGCTGGCGCCAGCTCGGGCCGAGAGCCCATGGCGCCACGGGATGCGGCCAGCCAGGACTCATCGTGAACACGCCGGCACCGCAAGGCTGCGGCGTCGCCGTCGGCTGAAGGCCCGGCCTGCGAACGACACAAGCCGCATCCGGCGCAGGTGATCTCCATCAACAGGTGCCGAACCACTCCTCGACGCCGAAGTCGGCGGAGAAGCGCTCGGTGCGGATCGTGTACCAGGGCACATGGGTCCACCCCATGCGCTACCCACGGGGTCCGGCACCCACTGCGCCTGAAGAGTTGACAGTGTCTACACTTCGGTAGACACTGTCAACATGGAGGTGTCCGATGCGTCCGCATCCTCGCCGGGATCCTCTGCCCCAGACTCGTCACCGTCCAGTCCGGCAGCGCCCCTCATGTTCCGAATCGTGACAGGCCGCCGGCCGGCGACGCTCACCGGCGTGGCCGAGTTGGTGGCCCGGGCATTCGTCCCGATCGCCGCCCGGTTCCTGCCCGGTGGCTTCTTCCTGTCGTCGTCCGGCCC
>Ga0114129_10011673_pt1 | contig 12502 bp, 9 predicted proteins | sample RhiMetdeltSRZDD1_FD_80071 | JGI IMG/M metagenome (GOLD analysis project Ga0114129, IMG submission 80071) | Populus rhizosphere microbial communities from Tennessee, USA - Rhizosphere MetaG P. deltoides SRZDD1 (version 2) (version 2) | ecosystem: Host-associated > Plants > Roots > Rhizosphere >...
CCTCCTGGCCCACCTCGGCCAGCCCCAGCGACGTCAACTGGACCAGATTGACCAGCGCCTCCCGCTCCTGCTCACCGCCGGAGGAGCTCGGCTCGGTAGCGATAGGGCCCACACCACCGGCGTAGTACTTCAGCTCGGTGCCCGCTTCGAGGATCGCCAGCACGTCGGCGAAGCATCGGAAGGGGACGCACTTGCGCACGCCGAGCTTGGCGACCTGGGCGGTGAGGAGCTCATGACCCGGGATGCGGGCCTGCGGGTACGGGGCCGTTCCCGGCTTCGGGTCGGCCATCATGGCCACGCCGGGCGTGGCCCCGCGCACGCCGGCCAACCAGGCGTCGCTGGCGTTGACGAACTGGCCGCCCTCGTAGCTCTCGGTGTACGACCCCAGGTACCAGACGTTGCCGTGGCGGTCCTGGGCCAGGTAGTCGAGCGACTGCTCGGCGATCTCACCGGCGTCGATGTCCTGGTCCAGGACGAGCACCGTCCGGACCCCGTCGACCCGCTTGGCGACGTCGGTGACGGTGGTGCGGAGCCGGTGATGCAGCTCCCGATGCCCGCGGAACAGCGTCCCGTCCCGGACCGACTGGTAGCCGGGGGTCAGGGGCAGCCAGGCGTTGGCCTCGGCCGCGGGCCCGCCGAAGTCCTTGGGGTCGAACCGGCCAGGGTCGGCGTTGACCCGCCGCGCCGCCGTGGAGCTCGGGGCCGGGGCGGCGGTCGAGGGGGTGGGCTGGCGGACGGTCGTGGGGGGCGCCGGCGCCGGCGACCCCTGGCCGCATCCGGCGATGACCGCCGCGCAGATCACGAGCACCGCCCCGAGGCGGGAGCGTCGTCTCCGGGTCATGGGCGGACCGTACCGGCTCGATCCTAAGCGGAGCCTGAATGCGGTGGCCCCGCTACTCGTCGCGGAGCAGCTCGGTCGGGCGCAGGCGGCCGATCAGCGCCGTGGCGGCCAGCGACGCGAGCAGCGCCCCGCCCAGGACGAGCCCGGTGAGCCGGGCCGCCTCGGCCGCCGGGAACCCCGTCGGGGGCTGGAGCACGAACAAGGGCTGGAGCACGCGCACCAGGAGGTAGGCCATGCCGCCGCCCACCAGGAGGCCGACCAGGCACCCGAGGCCCGCCGCCCCACCCGCCTCCAGGAGGATCAGCAGCCGGACCTCGCCGGCTCGCATCCCCTGGGCGCGCATCGTGACGTACTCCCGCCGCCGCGTCAGGAGCAGCCCGAACACATAGACGGCGATGGCGGTCAGCGCCATCGCCACCGCGTAGGCGTAGTCGAGGGTCAGGAGGCCGTGGATATCCAGCGCCGCCAGGCTCGACTGATCCTTGTCGAGCGCGGTCTCGCGGGTGTCGATCCGGAGCACGTCGACCGATCCCTGGCCCTGGCGCAGCGCGCCGGCCGCGCGCGCCAGCGTGACCGGGTCGGAGTCGACCGTCCGGGCCAGGAAGAAGCTCGCCCTGGTCGTGGGGACGAGGCGCAGCGGCTGCTGGAGGTTGACGAGCACGTCGGCGCCCTCGGGAAGGCCCGGGAGCCGCTCGAACAATCCGAGCACCGTCATCTCCGAGAGCTTCTGCTCCTTGGTGCCGCGGGCGAACAGGACCTTCACCGGGTCGCCGGTGTCGAGCCTGAGCACCTCCGCGAGCTCGGCGCTGACGAAGACACCACCAGGGTCGTGGCCCAGGGCCTCCATCGCCTCCGCCGCCGTGGCGTCCTCGAAGCAGGAGTCGTCCAGGGCGGCGACCTGCGCGAAGGAAGCCGGGTCGACCGCGGCCAGGTTAGCGGCGTCCTCGTTGACCTCGCTCTGGACGACGGCGTTGCGCACGCCGAACACGACCGGCGTGGCCAGCTGGACGCCGGGGACGCCGAGGGCGCTGACGAACCCCGGTGGGTGCTCGACCGTGCTCGTCGGTCCGGGCGTGACCCGGAGGTCCGAGCCGACGGTGAACCTGGCGTCGGCCGCCTTGGCCCGGTGGTAGGACACGGTGAAGGAGGCGACGCCGATCCCGAGGGCGACGACCAGCGCGACGACGATCACCCCGCCGGTCGCGGCCCAGGGCCGCCGGCGGATGCTGCGGGTCAGGATGGCCCAGGGCAACCGGCCGAACCGGGGCGGGTCGGGCGCCGGCAGGCGGGCGAGGCCCCATTCGACCAGCCGTCCCAGGACCAGGGCGCCCGAAACCCAGACGCCGAGTGGGACGACCAGCAGCTGGGTCCGCAGCGACACGGACCGTCCCTCGTAGACCGACCCGGCCGCTCCCTCGAAGGCGCCGCCGCGCGACGCGACCGCGACGGCGGTGGCCACCACCAGCAGGGCCGCCAGGTCGAGCCGGAGCCGCCGCCAGGTGGGTGGACGCGACCAGAGCTGGGCGCGCTGCTCGCCGATGTCGCGGCGGATGGCGCGGCGACCCGAGGCGTACAGGGCCGCGCCGCCGGCGAGGAACCCCAGGCCGGTCGCCAGCAGCGCCGACGCCAGCAGGCTGGCCGGCCTGGCCCGGCCCAGCGCGTCCGCGGGGAGGGCGGCGATGGCGGAGCCCAGGCCGAGGCCGAGCCCGAGCACCGAGCCGGCCGCGGTGAGGGCGAGCGTGCGCAGGACGTGCATGACGAGCAGCTGCCGGCGGTTGGCCCCCCGTACCCGCAGGAGCGCCTGCTCGCGGCGTTGCGCGCCGGCCAGGACGCCGCCGGCGTAGCCGGAAAGGATCGCGGCCAGGACGGCGCCGGGCAGGCCGAGGAACAGGAACAGGCGCTTGGCGACGCGGGCGTCGTCGCGCGCCACCTGCAGGGCGTTGGAGATGTTGTCGACCAGCTCGTCCTGGCCTGGGGCGACCGAGGCGATCCTGGCAGCGGCCGCCCTGGTCTGGGCGAGCGCGGTCCCGGGGTCGGTGTCGAGCCGCGCCCGGTCGATGGCGACGTCGACCTCGCGGACCGGCCTGCTCTTGACGACCCCGCCGGGGGTCGTGGTCGCCTTCGAGAAGGCGGGTAGGACCACCCTGGCGAACAGCTCCGGGTCGATCACCAGGCTGTCCGCCCGGTAGAGGAAGTCCTCGAGCTGCTGCCCCTGTCGGCTGGAGAACAGCGACCTGGCTCGGGTCAGGTCGGTGATCCCGCTGACCCGGACGGGCAGGGGTCGCGCGCGGCCGGGCAGCTCGATGCCGACGACCCCGCCCGGGCCGACCCCGAGCGCCCTGGCCGCCTCGGCGCTGAGCAGGCCGTGACCCGCCTGCCAGGACCCGTGGACCAGCCGGATCGAGCCGTCGTGGTCGCGGTAGGAGTCGTCGAAGCCGAACAGGCGGGCCGGCCCGGGCACGCGGGTCGCGCCCGACCGCAGCGAGCCGGGCGCGAGGTCGACGAAGGCCAGCCGCTCGGCCGCGGCCACGCCCGGGACCCGGGCGATGCCGCGGGTCAGCTCGGCCAGCTCCACCGGGGCGGACGCGTTCGCCCTGACCGGGACGACGACCTCGCGGCTGGAGAAGGTGGCGTGCAGGTCGGCCGCGGTGACCGCGGGCAGCGCCGAGCGGACCCTGGCCGCGTAGCGGACCGTCACCCTCGTCCTGGCGGGCACGGTGCCAAGGTTGAGGCCGAGCTTGGCCGGTCCCTGGGCGAGCGGGCTTTCGCCGCCGGGGTCGCGGACCGGCGCCGCGTCGACCGTCGTGGAGCCGCCGACGTACCGGAAGGGCGCGGCGGGCTCGTCGCGGATGACGACCTCGTTGGCGGGCCGCGCGCCGGTGTTGGCCAGGACGAGCCGGACGTGCACGGTGTCGCCGGGCTCCAGCCGCGCCGACGGCGTGACCCGTTCGGTCAGCCGCACCTCCTGGTCCGTTGGGGTGGTCAGGATGCGCTGCATGTCGATGGGGAGCGGCGCGATGGCGCGTCGGGTCATCGACGCCGACAACCCGTCGACGAAGAACAGGAGCGACGAGCACAGCCCGACCCCGAGCGCGATCCCCGCCAGTGTCACCAGCGTCCGCCGGGGGTTGCGGACCAGGTCGCGCCAGACGTACCTAGCCAGCATCGGCGTCCCACGGATCGACGACGTGGCCGTCGCGGAGCGCGATGCGCGCGTCCATCCGGCGTGCCGTGCCCGGGTCGTGGGTGACGAGGACCAGGGTGGCGCCGAGCTCACGCTGCACCTCGACGAGCAGGTCGACGACGCCGGTGGCCGTCGCGGCGTCGAGCGCGCCGGTCGGCTCGTCGGCGAGGATCACCTCGGGCTGGTGCACCACCGCTCGCGCGACCGCGGCCCGCTGCCGCTGGCCGCCCGACAGCTGGTCGGGAAGCCGATGGGCCTGGTCGGCCAGGCCGAGCCGGTCGAGCAGGTCGAGGGACCGGTACTCGCCGATGGCCTCGCCGTGGAGGGCGAACTGGAAGGCCACGTTCTCGACCATGGTGAGGAACGGGAGCAGGTCGTCGGCCTGGTAGACGAAGCCGACGTGGGCGCGGCGGAACTGGCAGCGGCGCCGCTCCGGGAGCGAGGAGACCACCGTCGCGCCGATCCGCGCCGTGCCCGCGGTCGGGACGGCGAGGCCCCCGAGGATGCCGAGCAGCGTCGACTTGCCGCACCCGCTCGGCCCGGTGACGGCCAGGCTGGACCCGGTGTCGACGGTGAGGGAGACGCCGTCGAGGGCACGGACGGGTCCTCGAGGGGTGGCGTACTCGACGGTCAGGGACGAGACCTGGATGGAGGGGTCGATGGTCATGCGGGCACGACCTGGCGGTCGACGATGCGCAGCCGGCGCTGGGCCCTGCGGGCGAGTCGCTCGTCGTGGGTCACGAACAGCACGGCCAGGTCGTGCTCGCGGGAGGCAGCGAAGATGCGATCGGTCACCGACGCCGCGGTGGCGGCGTCGAGCTGGCCGACGACCTCGTCGGCCAGGAGCAGGCTCGGCCGGTTGGCCAGGGCCACGGCCACCGCCACCCGCTGCGCCTCGCCGCCGGCCAGCCGGCGCGGCAGATGGTGCAGGCGGTCACCCAGCCCGAGCCCCGACAGCAGCGCCCGGGCGCGGCTCGCCGACCGGACGGTCGGCGCGAACGCCATCGCCAGCTCGACGTTCTCGAGGGCGGTCAGGAACGGGATGAGGTTGCCGGACTGGAGCACGATGCCGATCCGGGCGGCGCGGAGCCGAGCCCGGGCGTCGTCGTCCAGCTCGTCGGTCCGCTGCCCGCCGATCTGGATGCGCCCGGCGTCGGGGCGCAGCAGCCCGGCGGCCAGCGCGATGAGCGTGGACTTCCCGCTCCCCGACCGGCCCATCATGCTCGTGGTCTCGCCACGCCGGAGCTCGAGGTCGACCCCGTCGAGGACACAAAGCCGGTCCCGCCCGCTGCCGTAGGTCTTGGTCACCCCCTCGAGGCGCAGGACCGGCGACCCTGGCCGGCTCATTGCTCGCGCAGCACGGCGGCCGCGCTCACCCGGTCGACGGCGACCAGGGCGGCGCCGAGCGCGACCGCGGACGCGGCCACCATCAAGGCGACGAGACCGGCGACGGCGCCGACGGGGACGCTCAGGAGCGGTGGAGGGAGGGTGAAGAAGAGTCCGAGGACGCGCACCGTGAGCACGGCCAGCCCGAGGCCGACGGGCACGCCGACGACCAGGCTGCCGGCGGCGGCGATCGCGCCCTCCAGCGCCGGCCCGCTCAGCACGTTGGCGGTGGCGGCCCCCACCGCACGCAGGATGGCGAACTCCCGCCGCCGCTCCAGCACCAGGAAGGCGCCGAGCACGGCGACGCCGACGGCGGCGATCAGCACGGCGCCGACTGACTCGATGCGGCCGAGCCCGGCGAGGTTGAGCGCGGTGAGCCCGCGCACGGTCGAGCTGCCCGCCTGCTCCACCTTGTAGCCCTCGGCGAGCGGGCCCGCGCGGAGGGCGGCCGCGACCGGCCCGGGTGCGCTGCCCGGCGCGACCCGCGCCAGGTAGAAGTCGGGCGGGACGACCACCGCGGGCGGCAACGCCGCGGTGGTCATCGCCAGCTCGGTGACCGGCATGGTCGGCGGGAAGGAGCGGTAGACCCCGACCACGTGTAGGTCCAGCGACCGGTGGTTGTCGACGTCGTCGGGGAAGATCGACACCGGCAGCGTGTCGCCTGGGCTCAGCTCGAACCCGTCGGCGATCTCGGCGGCGACCAGCACGCCCTTGGGGTCGCGGGCCAGCGCTTCGAAGCCCTGCCCGGCGAGCAGCCGCGGCGCGGCCGTCACCGTCGACGCGTAGGTGGATGGGTCGACGGTCAGGATCGTCTTGCGGTCGCTGCCGACCCGGGCCGGGACGTTGCGGAAGGGGCTGACGGCGATGACCTCGGGGCCGAGGTCGGGCAGGGTCGATGCCGGGTTGCCCGGCGTGACGCGCAGGTCCGAGCCGATCGCGGCCTGGTTGTCGGCGGCCTTGGCCGTCTGGAAGGTGGCCGCGAAGGCGAGCCCCTCGGTGCCGAACCCGATGGCGAGGGCCCCCAGCAGCAGCGCCACCGCGGTGCGGGCCGGACGGCGACCGAGCCAGCGCAGGGACGCGCCGCCCCACGATGGCAGCGGGCGGTGCCGCTCGGGCCGGACGCGTCGGGCCAGCGCCATCAGCAGCAGACGCACGACCAGGAGGGTGCAGCCGATCCAGAGCGCGATCGGGGCGAGCAGCACATAGAACGACAGCGCCAGCTCCGGACCCTGGATGGGGCTGGACCGCAGGCCGCCGGCGAGGACGTTGACGGCCAGGATGGCCAGTCCCACCCCGATCGCGACGAGGTCGAGCCGTGCCCGGAGCCATGCCGGCGACCAGCCCGGCTCGAGCAGGCGGCGCTCGGTCGCCACCTCCGACCGCCGGCCTGCCCGCCGCAGCCGGAGCAGGCGGACCACCGTGGTGAGGGCCCCGGCGGCGAGCGCGAGCAGCACCGACTGGGCGAGGTGTCGCGGCGGCACCCCCTCCCATGCCGGCCGGCCGACCGCGGCGCTGACCGCGGCCACGGCGACGGCCAGGCCCAGCACGGCGCCGATGGTGCCCGCGACCAGGGCGCGCGCGGCGACCAGCCGGGCGATCTGGCCGGCGGTGGCCCCCCGCAGCCGCAGTAACGCGTCCTCGCGCCGGTGGGCCTCGGCCAGCGCCGACGCCGCCGCCAGGCCGAGGGCGGCCGCCACCAGGACCCCCGGGATCCCGAGCAGGAGGAACAGGATCTTGGCGTTGATGGCGTCGGTCTGGGCCTCGGTGAGCGGCTCGGCGGCGTTGTCGGCGACCAGGAGCTGGCCTTCGGAGCGGCGCTCCAGGAGGCGGCGGAGCCTGGCCGACCAGCCGACGGCGGCCGCCGGGTCGGAGGGATAGCGGGTGTGGTCGACGGCGATGTGGGTCTCGAGGCTCACCGGTGGCAGGTCGGTGGACCCGGGGTCGAACGGAGGCAGGCCGCCGCGCGCCGACCAGGACCGCAGGACCGGCAGCACCAAGCGCTCGAACGTCGGGTAGTCCACGACGACGGCCCGGGGCACGGCGGCGACGTCGCCCTGGACCTCGCCGTAGGGGATCTCGAACCAGGTGTGGGCGTCGCGGACGTCGATCGTCCCGGCCACCGGGACCGTCAGCGACAGCGGTGGCGCGTCGCCGCCGAGGCGGATGGCGACCTGCCGGGCGGCGCCGAAGCCGGCGGACGCCCGTAGCGACTGGCCGAGCAGCGCGCCGCTGCGCAGCGAGCCCTGCTGGGCGCCTGCCCAGGGGTGGTGCTCCAGGTAGGCGGGGTCGACCGCGATCAGCCGGGCGCTCAGCTCCCCCGGCGTCCCCTTGGCCGAGACGACCACGTCGGTGGCGGCGAACCGGTCGGCGTGGAGCACGCCGGGGACGGCGGCGATGTCGTGGGTGGCGCGGGTGATGTCGACGGCCGGCGAGGTGGCGAGCCCGCGCAGCTCCACCTGGATGGGCTTCAGCGCGACCGCCGTCATGGACTCGACCGCGCTGTCCACGTACAGCAGGGTGGCCGCGAGCATGGCCACCGGGAAGGCGACGCCGACGGCCTCGAGCAGCAGCCGCCGTGGGGCGTGGCGCAGGCTCTTGGAGACCAGCCACGGGGTCACCGGGCACGCTCCCCCGCGCCGGCCGCCGGGGCGTCGAGAACGCCGGAGTGGAGGTGTACCACCCGGTCGGCGTGCCGCGCGACCGCCGGGTCGTGGGTGACGAGCACCACCGCGCTCCCCCGCTCCCGGGCGGTGGCCACGAGCAGCCGGGTCACGGCCTGGGCGTTGGTGGAGTCGAGGCTCGCGGTGGGCTCGTCGGCGAGGACGATGGCCGGGTCGCCGACGAGCGCGCGGGCGATGGCGACGCGCTGCTGCTGCCCGCCCGAGAGCTGGTCGGTGAGCTTGGCGGCGGCGTCGGCGAGGCCCACCCGGTCCAGGGCGGCTTCGACCCGGCGGCGCCGCTCCTCCTGCTCGACGCCGTCGAGCAGGAGGGCCACCTCGACGTTCTCGGCCGCGGTGGCCTGGGGCAGGAGGCTCGATCCCTGCACGATGAACCCGCAGGTGCGGCGCCGGAACCGCGCGCGGTCCCGGCCCCGCAGCGACCGCCAGGAGGTGCCGGCGATGCGCACCTCCCCGGCTTCGGGCTCCTCCAGCCCGCCGAGCAGGTACAGCAGCGTGCTCTTGCCCGAGCCGCTGGGACCGGTGACGGCGACGATCTCGCCGCCCGCGACCGTGAGGGAGACGCCGTCGAGGCTGCGCACGGCATGACCGCCACCGGCGTAGGTCTGGCGCAGCCCGACCGCCTCGACGGCCGCCGCCTCCGCTGCGCCGGGCTCAGGCATCGTCGAGCACCCGCCCGTCGCGCATGGTGAGCCGCCGGTCGGCGCGCCCGGCCACCTGGGGGTTGTGGGTGACGGTGAGGATGGTCGCCCCCCGCCGCCGGTGGAGCTCGGCGAGCAGGTCCAGGACGCCGGCGGCGGTCGCCTCGTCCAGCTCGCCGGTGGGCTCGTCGGCCAGCAGGACGCGCGGCTGGGGGGCGAGCGCGACGGCGATGGCGGCCCGCTGGGCCTCGCCGCCCGACAGCTGCCCGACGCGGTGCCCACGCCGGTCGCCCAGCCCGACGGACCCGAGCAGCTCGGCGACCCTGGCCCGGACCTGGCCGATTGGCCGGCCGGCCAGCCGCAGCGGAAGGGCGACGTTGTCGGCGACGTCGAGCGCGGGATGCAGGTTGTTGCGCTGCAGGACGACGCCCACGTGGCGGAGGCGCCAGCGCGCCCGCTCCGGGGGCGAGAGGCGGGTGAGGTCGTCGCCGTCGACCACAACCGACCCGCCGCTCGGCTCGACCAGCCCGGCGAGGACGTGGACGAGCGTGCTCTTGCCGCTCCCCGACGGCCCCATGACGCTGCTCCAGGAGCCCTCCCCGAGGGCCAGCTCGGCGCCGCGGAGGGCGACCGTCTCGACCTCGGCTCCACGGTAGATGTGGTACAGCCCGCGAGCCTGCAGCACCGCACCCGCCGGCACCGCTCAGCCCGCCTTGAGGATCGAGGAGAGCTGCTGGACCTCCTTCTCGCCGTCCACCACGCCGACCGCCTGGACCAGCCCGACCCCGGGCGCGTAGTACTTGTGCTCCCGCTTGGACGGGTTGAGGGGGTCGGTGTCGTAGGTCTCGACCACGTTCCGGTAGGTGCCCGAGGGGACCTCGAGGGTCTTGTCGACGCGGAGGATCCTGGCCATGTCCACCGCCACGCCCGGCCGGTACTCCTGGAGGTAGGCCGGCCCGCCCGGCTTGGGATGGGCCTTCATGTAGATGCCGGGCAGTGCCCCGTCGACCCCGGCCTCCCAGGTCCCCTGGGTGCTGGACACGGCGCCGTTGGTGTACTCCTTGGTGTCCTCCCCGAAGTACCAGACGTTGCCCTGGCGGTCCTGGGTGAACCAGTCGACGGTGCTCTCCACCAGCGCCGAGTTGCTGGTCACCAGGTCGCGGACGACGACACAGGCGACCCCCATGATGGTCCTGGTCTCGTCGGTGACGGTGAACTCCGAGCGCCGGGGGACGCCCCCGCGGCTGCCGGTGTGCACCGTCGTCGTGCCGCGCTTGAGCGGGAAGTACGGGTTGGTGACCTGGTCGGTGAAGTTGGCCGGGTCGATCTTGGGGTGGTAGTCGGGCAGCTTGACCGACGTCGGCAGGGTGCTGGTCGGCGCCGGCCCGGGGGCTGCGCCGGCGGGTGGCCGGCCGCCGTCGGAGCCGCAGCCGCCCAGCGCCAGCGCGACCACGGCGAGAGCGATCGTCCAGCGCACGCGTCGGTGGTGCGCGGCCTCGGGCAGCATCGCGTTCCTCCTTGGCCGGTCGTTGGTCAGCCGTCGGTACCGTACGACCGGCATGCTGAAGCGAGGCTGAGAGCGATCAGCCGCTGGAAGCGGGCGGCAGGGCGACGACGAACCGGGCGCCGGCGTCCCCGCCGACCGTCACCGAGCCGCCGTGCGCGCGGACGACCTCGCGGACGATCGCCAGGCCCAGCCCGGTGCCGCCGGCGTCGCGGGCGCGGCCCTCGTCCAGCCGCGCGAAGCGTTCGAACACCCGCTCGCGGGCCTCCGCCGGGATGCCGGGGCCGTCGTCGGCCACGCTCAGCTCGACCCGGCCGTCGTGCTCGGCGAGCGTCAGCTCGACCCGCTCGCGGGCGTAGCGGGTGGCGTTCTCCAGCAGGTTGCGGACCACCCGGGCCAGCCCCTCGGGGTCGCCGTGGACGGTGGCCGGCGTCACCGCCGCCGTGTCGAGCCGGACCCGGGCCTGCGCTCGGGCACGCTCGGCCTCGTCCAGCACGACAGCGCGCAGGTCGAGGGGCCGCGAGCGCACCACGAGCCGGCGCTCGTCGGCCTTGGCGAGCAGGAGCAGGTCGCCGACCAGGCGCTCCATGCGCTCGACCTCGGCCAGCTGATCGTCGACCCCGCCGTCGCCGCGATGGGCGTAGTCGCGGCCCACCTCCAGCTGGGTCCGGAGCGAGGCCAGCGGGCTGCGCAGCTCATGGGAGGCGTCGGCGACGAACCGCCGCTGGCGCCCGGCGGCCGCCTGGAGCCGCTCGAGCATCTCGTTCATCGTCCGGGCCAGGCGCCAGACCTCGTCGTGACCGGCCGGCTCCGGGATGCGCCGGTCGATGCGGCCGCTGCCGCCGATCTCGGCCACCTGGGCCCGGATCGACTCCACCGGCCGCAGCGCCCGCCCGACCACCTGCCAGGAGATCAGCGCCACCACGGCGAGCACGAGTGGCAGCCCGACCGCCAGCTCGATCTGCAGCCCGGTCATGTTGTCCGAGACCGTCTCGAGGGAGGCGGCCGCGAACACCCGCACCGGCCCCGAGGGGGTCCGCTCGGTCAGCCCGACCACCCGGTAGGACTCGTCGTCGCTGGTCAGCCGCTCGGTCCAGGCCGAAAGGACCCGCGGTCGGGCGTCCTCGACCCGGCCGATCGGCGCCCTGCCCTGGAGCGCGTCGGTGGCGGCGATCACGCGACCGTCCGCATCGACGACCTGGACGATCGCGCCCGGCTGGTCGGGGAAGCTGAGGGGGTTGCGCAGCGTCTCCGTCCGGGCCATGGCTGCGACCTGGCCGGCGCGCTGCTCCAGCGGCCCCTGGACCCCGGTCAGCTGGGAGCGTCCGAGCAGCGCCATCATGACCAGCGCACCGGTGACCGTGGTGACGCCCAGCGCGATCGTCGCCGCCACCGTTGTCCGCGCCCGGACCGACCCGAACCGGCCAAGCATCGGCTCAGCCCTGGTCCAGCAGGCGGTAGCCGGCGCCGCGGACCGTTTCGATGCGTCCCGCGCCCAGCTTCTTGCGCAGGTAGCTGACGTACACCTCGACGATGTTGGAGGAGTCGGCGAAGGCGTAGTCCCAGACGTGCTCGCGCAGCGCGCTCTTGGACAGGACCTCGCCCGGGTGCCGCATGAAGCACTCCAGCAGCGCGAACTGCTTGGCCGTCAGCTCGACCTCCTGGCCGGCGCACCAGCACCGGTGGGCGGCCGGGTCGAGCCGGAGGTTACCGGCCTCCAGGACCGCCGGGCGCGGGGATGCGCCGCGGCGCAGCAGCGCCCGCAGCCGGGCCACCAGGACCACGAACGAGAACGGCTTGGACAGGTAGTCGTCGGCCCCGGTGTCCAGCGCCTCGGCCTCGTCAAGGTCCTCGTCCAGTGCGGTGAGCATCAGGATCGGCGTCCAGTCGCCGCCCTCCCGCAGCTCGGCGCAGATGTGGTAGCCATTCAGCCCGGGCAGGAGGATGTCCAGCACGATCGCGTCGTAGTCGTTCGACCGGGCCATCCACAGGCCCTCGTCGCCGTCGTGGGCGACGTCGACCGCCAGTCCCTCCGCCTCCAGCCCCTGCCGGACCGCGGCGGCGAACCGTTCCTCGTCGTCCACCAGGAGGATCCGCATGGCATCTGTTCTCCGAGACGGGCAGTCGGAGCACAAGGTACCGCCGGTGGGCGCCTTCAGGTGCGGTTCAGGTGCCGCCTGCCACCATGGCCCCGGAACGATCGACGCGCACCAGTGAGGGACACCCGCAGGCGACAAAGGACAAGCCGGGTCGCCACCGCCCACGCCG
>Ga0114129_10011674_pt1 | contig 12502 bp, 10 predicted proteins | sample RhiMetdeltSRZDD1_FD_80071 | JGI IMG/M metagenome (GOLD analysis project Ga0114129, IMG submission 80071) | Populus rhizosphere microbial communities from Tennessee, USA - Rhizosphere MetaG P. deltoides SRZDD1 (version 2) (version 2) | ecosystem: Host-associated > Plants > Roots > Rhizosphere >...
CCACCACGCAAACCCCACCGTCAGCCAGATCAGCATATTCGCGACGGAGACGAAGAATCCGACGCGCCACCATTCACCCCGCGTCACGTAGCCGGTGCCGAACAGGATCGGTCCCGTCGTCGTGCCGTAGTGGGTGAGTCCCGCGGTGAGATTTGCCAGGCACAACAAGCTGAACACCGCGAGCTGTGGCGGCACGCCGATGCCGATCAGGACCGCCACGAACGGCGGGAACATCGCGAGCATGTGCGCGGTGATGCTGGCGAAGAAGTAGTGCGCGTAGAAAAAGATGATCAGGATGGCGACCAGCACCACCTGCCAGGGGATGCCGCCAAACATGCCGGCGACGTGCTCGGCGAAGAGCCGCGTCGAGCCGGTCGCGTTCAGCAGCTCGCCCATGCGCAGCATGCCGCCGTACCAGATGAACACATCCCACGCCGACCGCTCGGCGGCCGCGGTCTGCCATGTCGTGGTGCCCGTCACCAGCAACACCGCGAGCCCGCCCAGCGCCACCAGCGTGACGTCGAGGCCGTGCCAGATCGTGGTGAGCCACAGCAGGCCGACGCTCGTGAACACCGTGAGCGTGATCCATTCGTTGCGGTTGAGCCGTCCCATTTTCTGCAGCTCGGCGCGCGCGAAGTCCGGCGCCTCTGGCGTGTGCGTAATTTCGGGACGGAGCACGCGGTAGGTGATCCCGGGCACGACGAGGCTAGAGAGCAGCCCGGGCACGATCGCCGCGGCAAACCAGCTGGGCGCCGTCACTTGCACGCCGGTCAGCTTGAGCGCGAGGCTCGCGCCAAGCAGGTTGCTCGCCTGCCCGGTGATGAACATCGAACACGCCACCGCCGAACCCTGGTACATCGCCGCCACCAGGAACGCGCCGAGCCGCTTCCGTGATTCGTCGACCGGATGCGAGCCGAAGAACTCGGCGATGCTGCGGCCGATCGGCAGCACCATGCCGGCGCTGCGCGCGGTGATCGACGGTACGCCGGACGCCAGCGTGACGTCGGTCATCTGCAGCGCGTAGGCGACGCCCAGCGACGTCCTGCCGACGGCGCGGACGAACAACAGCGCGATGCGCCGGGCCAGGCCGGAGTCGAGCATCACCTTGGCGATCAGCATCGCCACCAGCACCAGCCACACCGACGGCTCGGCGAAGCCGCCGAGCACCTCGCGCATCGCGGTGCCGTTGGCGGCCATCGCGGTGAGGCCGAGCAGCACCAGCGCCGAGGCGTGAATGGGTTCGGTCACCATGCCGGCGATGACGCAGATGAAGATCGCGGTCTGCCTCCACCCTTGCGGCGTGATGCCGGTGGGCGCCGGGATGACGTGAGCGATGAGGAGGTAGAGGACGACGAGCGCGGCGAGGCCGCGTGCGCGAGACATTGGCGGCGACGATTGTATGCTGTGTGTGTCCCAACATGCGATTGCTGATCGCTTGCGCGGCATCGGCTGCCGTCGTTCTCTCAGCGCCCTTCATGGGCCGGCTGCAGTCGCTGCTGCGGTCCTCGCTGTCGACACGCGCCTACGTGATTGGGCTGGGCGTGCTGGTGGCCGCCGCGATCGGCGGCGCGATCGTCGTCGCGTTCCTGCGCAGCCGCGAACGCCGCGGCCGGCGAATGGCGGCGATGGCCGCGGCGCTTCTCATCGGCGCTCTTTACACCGCCGCGCTGTCCACCGGCGAGCCCGAGCAGGACGCGGTGGAGCGCGTTCACTTTCTCGAGTACGGGATGATCGCCGTGCTGTTCTACCGCGTGTGGCGCCGCACCGCGGATCCGTCGACCGTGGTGTTGCCGATCCTGTGCGCCTTCGCCGTCGGCACGCTCGACGAGTGGCTGCAGTGGTTCATCCCGTACCGCGTCGGTGAAACCCACGACGTGATCCTCAACCTCACCGCCATCATCTGCGGCACCTTGTTTGGCATCGCGCTGGAGCCGCCGCCGGGATTCACGTGGCGGCTGCAGCGCGCGAGTATGCGCCGGCTTGGCATGGTCGTGGCCATCGTCGGCCTCATCTTCGCCGGCTTCGTCAGCAGCGTGCACCTGGGCCATCGCCTGACGGTCGACGGCATCGGCGTGTTCATGTCACGGCATACCGTCGACGAGCTGGAGGCGGCCGAGCACGATCGTTCCGAGCGATGGCTCACGTCGCCACCGGTCGGCATCCGCCGATTGTCTCGCGAAGATCAGTACCTGGACGAAGGTGTGTGGCACGTTCGCGAACGCAACCGCAGATGGGATGAAGGCAACATCACCGCGGCGTGGCGCGAGAACCTGATCCTCGAGCGCTTTTTCGCGCCGGTGCTCGATCGCCCGACATACGTGTCGCTCGACGGCAACCGGTGGCCACCCGAACATCGCGTCGATGCCGAGGCGCGAGCGGATCATTCGCGAGCCGGCTTCGTCAGCCTCGCCGAGCCGTATCCTATCCTCGACTGGAACAAGACGGCTTACTGGTTCGCGGTGCTGACCGCGGCTGCGCTTGCCGCGGCTGCCGGCGTTATGGCTTCGCGGAAGACTTGAGGAGCGCCGCGAACTCTTCGTATTGATCGGTCGCGACGAGATCCACGCCGGCGCCAATCGCCGCCTCCCACCGCCTTCGCACCGCATCGAAGGACCCGAAGTTATAGCTCGCGGTCCACTCCGGATGCTCGCTCGCGGCGTGGCCGTTGAGCGTGTAGAAGCGAACCAGGTAGCCGAGCGCGTGCGCGCGATTGACGATCGCATTGAGGCGAGCTGAATCGGCGATGCTCCAGTCGCGGGCCCTTGCTTGACCGCCGCTCTCGATCACCTGCCATGAGAAGTTGACCCATCTCCGGTAATTCGTCGCCGGCGCGCTGATCAGCGCCTCGGTCGGTGCCGTGGCCAGGGCCCGGGCGCGCTCGTCCGCGTCTTCGATGCGCGCCGCCGCCGGGGCCGGCGCGCTGCCGAACACCAACAGGCGATCACCATTGCGCGCATCGGTGAAGTCTGCTTCCTGGCCGGGACCGTTCTCGGTCAGCACCAGCAGCGGACCTCGCGTCACCGGCGCGACACCGCCCGTGGCACGAGGCGCCGTCGTCAGCCAACGCTCGTAGCGCTTCAGCAGGTCCCACACCGCGCGGTGATGGTCGGTTTCATTGGTCTTGAAGTCGAGATGCAGGACGATCAACGGCCACTGTTGCAGCGTCTTCGACGCCATCGCCCGATCGAGCATCGGCTGCACGCGTTTGAAAAAGTGATCTTCGAGCGTCGGTTCCGTGCCAATGAGCTTGTCGTCGTGCGAGACAACCGAGACCGGCTGGCCGTCGCGCATGGCCAACGCCACGTCCTGTTCGATCACAATCGGCGAGACGCCCGTATTCAGCGCGCGATCGATCCGGTCGGCCCACTTGCCCTTTTCCGGATAACAGTTATGCGCGTGAAGCAGCGGGCGGCCGAGGGGGAGCAGGGGCGGCGCGGCCTGCCGGCCGTCCAGCGTCACGATCAGTAACAGCGCGAGTGCCGTGGCTCGAATCACAGGCAACATGTTTACCGCCAACGCTCGGTGTCGATCAATCGCAAAACGCGTTGATCGATCTCGTTCACGATCGGCTCCACGGCGGCGGCGCCGAGACCCCTGGGATCCGCGATCGGCCAGTCATCACGTCTCGCGCCGGGCGCCACGGGACACTCGTCGCCGCAGCCCATCGTGATCAGCCATTGCGCGCGCCCGGCGAGCTCCGGCGTGAGACGCTGGGGGGTGTTGCCCGTGATATCGATCCCGCGAGCGCCCATCGCCGCGATCACTTCAGGATGGACCCGCTCCGCAGGTTGCGTCCCCGCGGAGATCGCTCGCGCTTTCGACGGGTCGGCATAGCGGTTGAACAGGGCAGCGGCGATCTGCGAGCGGCCGGCGTTGTGGACGCACGCGAAGAGCACGGTGATCACGAGGCTTTCAGGGCAATCTGCAGGCGGCGCTCGTCCTTCGCGGCAATGGCGGTGTGGGTGAGCGCATGCATCGCGGCCTTCACCACCGCGGCCACCACCGGGTTGTCGATGTCGGCCAGCTTGTAGTGCATCCAGATGCCCGTGCGCCGGGCTTCGACCAGTCCGGCCTTGCGCAGGTAGGCGAGATGGCGCGACGCCGTCGGCTGCGGCACATCCAGGCTGGCGTGGATGTGGCAGACGCAGATCTCGCCGTCGCCGATCACCGACATGATCCGCAGCCGCGTCGGATCCGCCAGCGCGGCATACACCGTGGTCAGGGCCTCGAGGTCCTTGACCTGCGGCGCCGGCTTCGCCGTGCAACAAGGAGTTGACATATTCGCCAACGCGAATATACCATGGGTCAACATATTCGCCAAAGCGAATATATGGAGACCTGAAATGACCCAGCAACTTCCTGTCGCGGTGATCGGCGCGGGCCCGGTGGGCCTGGCCGCCGCTGCGCATCTCGTGCGGTATCGCCAGCCGTTCGTCGTGTTCGAGGCGGGCGGGGAGCCAGGATCCGCCATCCGACAGTGGGGGCACGTCGCGACCTTTTCGCCGTGGCGATACATGGTGGACGGCGCCGCTCGCGAGCTGCTGCAGCAAACGCGCTGGCAGGCGCCCGACGACGAGGCTGTGCCGACGGGCCACGAGCTGGTCGATCAGTTCGTGCGGCCGTTAGCGGAACATCCGTCAATCGCGCCGCACCTGCGGTTGAACAGCCGGGTCGTGTCGATTGGCCGCAAGGATTTCGACAAGGTGCGCACCAAGGGTCGCGACCAGCAGCCGTTCGAAATTCGACTGGCGTCCGGTGAAATCGTCGAGGCGCGCGCGGTGATCGATGCGAGCGGCACCTGGCGGCAGCCGAATCCCGCCGGTTCAGGCGGCGTGGCCGTCCCCGGCGAGCGTGAGCTCGCCGATCGCATGGCCTACGGCATCCCCGACGTGACCGGACGCGATCGTCATGACTACGCAAGCAAGCGCGTGCTGGTGGTCGGCAGCGGCCATTCGGCATTCAACGTGATTCTCGACCTGATGTCGCTCTCCGAGACGGCTCCCGGCACCGACATCGTGTGGGTGATGCGGAAGGAGAACCTCGACACGGTGTGGGGCGGCGGGTCCGCCGATGCGCTGTCGGCGCGCGGCGAGCTCGGACAGCGCGCGCGGCGCGCGGTGGAATCAGGACGATTGCGAGTGATCACGCCGTTCCGGATCCGCGCGATCGAGTCCAGCGGATCACAACTCAACGTGCGAGGTGTCATCCGCGATGAGGCGGCCGACGTCGTCGTCGATCGTGTGATCGTCTGCACCGGGTTCCGCCCGGATCTCGAGATGTTGAAGGAAGTGCGGCTCTCGATCGATCCCTGGCTCGAATGCACGACGGCGCTCGGTCCGCTGATCGATCCGAACGAGCACAGCTGCGGCACGGTGCGCCCGCATGGCGCCCGCGAGCTGGCCCACGCCGAAAAGGACTTCTACGTCGTCGGCATGAAGAGCTACGGCCGCGCGCCGACGTTCCTGCTCGCCACCGGCTACGAACAGGCGCGTTCGGTGGTGGCGATGCTGGCGGGTGATGTGGCGGCGGCGGAGCGCGTCGAACTCGTCCTGCCCGAAACCGGTGTCTGCAACACGATTCCGCTCGTCGGTGTGAGCGCGGGTTGTTGTGGCGGGCCTGCCGAAGCCGACGCGTGTTGCGTGGCCGATGCCGATGCGAAGTCGGCCGGCAAGGCCGGCTGCGGCTGTTCGTGAGATCACCGCAGTCCGTCTGGGTGATTGGCTTCGGCCAGCTGGTGAACTGGGGCGTTCTGTATTACGCGTTCGGCGTCCTGCTCGTGCCGGTTGAAGCAGCACTCGGAGTGCCGCGTTGGCAGGTGGCCGGCGCGTTCTCGATTGCTCTCCTGGTTTCCGCGATCGCCGCACCCGCAGTGGGACGGCTCGCGGATCGCGGCCAGGGACCCGTTGTGATGCGAGCCGGTGGCTTCGTCGCAGCGGGCCTCCTGATCGTGTGGGCCGCAGTGCCAACGCTCGCCGTCACGTACCTCATCTGGGCCGGGCTCGGCGTGTGCATGGCCGCGATCCTCTACGAGCCGGTGTTCACCATCGTCGGCCGCGCGTTCACCGACAGCGAATCCCGGCTGCGTGCGATCGCGACCGTGACCATCATGGGCGGCCTCGCGAGCACGGCGTTTCTTCCGGGTACGACGTTTCTGGTCACGATGTTCGAATGGCGCGGCGCGGTGATTGCACTCGCCGCGATTATCGCCCTGACGACAATCGTCGTCAGCCGTCTGGCATTCAGCGACCTGACGTTTTCGTTCGAGCAACTGCATGGAGCGATCTTTGGCACCGAAGGTGGCCAAATCCAATCCCCCTCAGCGCTGAGACGGCTGGTCGCGGTGTTCTCGATCTCCAGCGTCGTCAACTCGGCGCTCGCGTCGAACATCGTCGCGGCGCTGATCGAGCGTCAGCTCTCACCGGCTCGCGCGGCGGCGATTGGCGGACTGTTTGGAGTGATGCAACTGCCCGGACGCGTTTTGATGACGCATCGATCGTTCACGCCCGGACCCTATCAGCTGCTGGTCGTCAGCTTCGCGCTGCAGATTCTGGGCCTGGTCGCTTTGATCGCCACCTCGCAAGTCGCAATGTGGATCGGTGTGGTCGTGTTCGCGGGCGGCGCCGGACTCACCACGCTCGCGCGTCCGTACATCGTCCTGCACGCGTACGGTCCCGATCAGTCAGGACGCGTCAATGGCGTGATTGGCAGGGGGCAGCAACTCGCGAGAGCGGCGGGCCCGGTATCGGCCGCCGCTCTTGCGAGCGCAATCGGTGGTTACGGAACGGTGTTCGCGGCGATGGCCACGCTACTGGCCGTGGCCATCGTCCTGATGAAGGCTACTTCGCCACCGTGACGTTGATGGTCTCGCAGAGGCCCGCGATCGTCCGGTGCATGTCGTCGCCGGCCTGCACGGTGAGACGATGCGCACCGGGCACCAGCGACATCTCGATCACTTTCTTGCCGTCGCCGAAATGGACCCACGGGTCGGCTTTCGGGATCGCGGTGCCGGCCGGCAGGCAATCCGAGTCGACGGCGATGTGGTAGTGAATCGTGTTCGCGCGAACCTGCTCGGGCTTCAGCTCGCCGGGCGGCACGGCGGCGACGGTTACGCCGCTGCTGCCGAACTCGATGGTCGACATCGGCTTGATCGTGGCGCCATTGGCTGGGCTTACGAAAAACACTCTATTGGCCGGCGGAGGCGGTGCGGGTGCGGGCTTAGGCGCGCTTGCGGTTGTTCCGGACGCGGGCGGGCTGTCCGCGCCGCCACAGGCGGCGGCGATCACGGTGCAGAGTCCCAGCATCACGGCGCTCACAATCTTCATTGCGACTCCTTTTCGAGTGACGGTCAAAGCTGTGGGATTATACGCCGCTAGCTCGGTGCCTTGAACGAGGCCGTCACTTTTGCGGGTGCCTCCGCAGTGACCGTGACCGGCACCGTCTGCGTGCCCAGCCGCTCGTGCCACAGCTCGAGCGTATAGGACCCGATGGGCAGTCCCTTGATCTCGAACGTGCCGTCGTCATTCGTGACGGCATAGTACGGATGCGTCACGACGTTGACGTAGGCGTTCATCCAGCCGTGGACATCGCATTTGAACGGCAGGCCAATCTCTGCCTGTTGGAACACCCGCTCCACGGGCGGCGTTTTGGCCGGCTGTCCGAAGTTGAATTCGCGATTGTTCTTCGGCAGGGCGTGGACATTGTGGATCAGCGGATCGTTGTTCGAGAGCAGCACCGTCTGGCCGACCTGCACGCCGAAGACGTGGGGGACATAGGTGCAGCCCTTCTGATCCAGCGCCACCGGCGACGCCGGAACGGCATACCGGCGCGTGCCGAGGCCGTCCTTCACGTAGACAAAGACGTTCTTGATGCCGTTGCCCGCACCGACCAGGATCACCTCGGACGTCGCGCCCGGCGCCAGCTTCGCGCACTGCGGATCCGAGTCCATCGGCAACGGCCGCGGCTTGGGCGCCTTGCCCGCAAACGTGACGGCGCCGGTGATGGTACCGGGACCATCCGCCTTATCTGTCGGCGCCGGCGCAGACGCGGCGGGAGGTGCCGCGGCCGGCGCTGATGACGGTTCCGATCCGCCGCATGCTACGAGGCCCAGCACGGCGAGGCCCGCGCACGCGACCGCGACGCTGTTAACTTTTAACGTTTCACTTTTCACTTCGTGATCGCTCCACAGGCGATCGGGCTGCCGGCGTTGCCGGCCGGATCCGATTTCGAGTCGTCGGCTGTTTCGTGAATCACCAGCGCGGTTCCAAGGATCGAATTGGCGCCGGCCCCCATCGTCACATTCTTGTTTGTGATGGTCGTCTGCGCGGTGCCGTTGGCGGCCACGGTGATATTCGGCATGTCGCCGGCGTGCGGGCCGTCCGGGTTCAAGAGTCCATGTTTCTTGTTCGCCGGGTTGAAGTGCGTGCCCGCGCTCGTGTACGGCGGCTCGCATTTGGCGACCGAGTGGAGGTGAATGCCGTGCTCTCCAGGCGGCAGGCCCTTCAAGCTCAGTTCGATCGACACGCCGCCGCCCTTGGCGGGAGAAATCATCGCCATGCCGACGTTGGCGCCCTTGGCGTTCGTGATGTCGACGTGCTTCATCTGCGCCGACACGCCCATGGTCCCCACCAGGCACGACAGCGCAACGGTCATAAGAATGCGGGTCATAGGGTCCTCACCAAACACGAAGGCCGCCACTCCGGCGGCCTTCGTCCCATCATAACCCGCGCCCGGCCGGAGGCCGGGCAAGAGAGAAATCAGAAGCTGTAGCGCAGCGAGATCTGCGTCTGTCGTGCCGTGCCCAGCCCGACCGTGCGATTGAGCGGGCCCAGCATGTAGCCGAACGTTCCGGCCTGCGCATCGGTGATCGGCACCCCCGGCGTGCCGTTGGGGAGCGTCGCCGCGGGATTCTCGTAGTTGAGGTGGTTGAGAATGTTGAAAATCTCCGCGCGCACCTGCAGGCTTTGCGTGCTGGCGAAGCGGAAATCCTTGCTCAGCATCAGATCGGCCTGCCAGAATCCGGGGCCGCGCAGGAAGTTGCGCGGCAGGTTGCCGAACGTGCCCGGCTGCGGAGTGGCAAACGCCGCTGGATTCAGCCAGCGCACGCCATCCCTGAGATACGGATCGACGCCTGGCACCAGGTCCGGGCGCTGCGTGCCGCGGCTGTTGCCGCCGGGAATGTTCGTCACGGTCACGCCATTCACCGTCGCGTTGTCGGGCCGGCTCATGACCACATTGATCGGCACGCCGCTGCGTCCGTTGACGATGCCGCCAACACGCCAGCCGCCGGTCAACAGGCCGTCGCCGGGGATCAGATAGACCAGCGATCCGTTGAACGTGTGCGGAATGTCCTGCGGGTTGATGCCGTACTCGCTCTCGTAGTCGAACGTGTTCTGCGTCGTCGCGGCTTCGTTCGATCCCTGCGTGGTGCCGCGATTGCGTGAGAACTGATACTGGAACCCGCCGGTGAATCCGCTCCGGAACCGTCGCGTCGCGCTGAGCTGCAGCGCGTCGTACTGCGCGTAGCCGCAACCGTTCACCGGGTAGCCGGCGATGGTCAGGCCATCCACGCATCCCCCGGTCTTGTAGTCGATCTGTCCGAAAGCCGGCACGGGCCGCACCCTCGTGTTGACGTTAAGGATGTTGCCGACGCCGCGCAGGAACATGTCCTTGCCCTGGCTGCCGGTGTAGCCGATGGTGAAGTTGACCTCGCCGGGCAGCTCGCGCTGCAGGCTGACGCCGTACTGCATGTTGTATTCGTTCGGATAGTGATGCGTGTAGCCGCGAATCGAGAGCAGGTTCGCCAGCTGCGCCGATGACACGGGGTACTGCAGGCCGTTGGCCGGCACATCGGCGGCCTGCACGCGGCGGCGCTCGATGTAGTTCTCGATCGGCTGGATGCGATCCTCGAACTGGCCGGGGCCGTAGAACAATCCGAAGCCGGCGCGCAGCGCGGTCTTCTCATTGATCTCATACGCCGCCGAGAGGCGCGGCGAGATGTTGTTCTTGTCCGCGTCATAAAATGCCGCGCCCTCGGGCGCGAACGCATTGTCGTCGACGAAGAACGGACGGGCGCGCCCCTCGGCTTCCTGGACGACGGAGTAGTAGTCGTAGCGCAGGCCGAGATCGAGCGTCAGGCGCTCGGCGGCGCGCCAGGTGTCCTGCAGGTAGCCCACGAGGTAGAACTGCTGCGGGCGGAAGACCGGCGAATCCAACGCCACCGCCACCGCGGCGGGCCGGTTATCGATGAAGTCGTTGATGCTGTTGTAGGTGATCTCGGTGCTGCCGAGGAACTGGAAGTCGGATTGGATGTTGCGGTACTCGAACCCGCCCTTGAGCGTGTGATGTCCCCTCGTCCACGTCGTCGCGTTGTTCAGCGAGATCGAGCGCGGATCGAACAGCGAGCCGGTGGTCGACGAGGCGGAGGTGGCGCGAATCAGCAAGCCGCTGCGGGCGATGCCGGTGGTGCCGCGCGCGTCGATCGACGAGGACGTGAACGTGCCCGACAGCGACACGCCGACGGGGTCGTAGCCGCTCTGGTTGCTGAACGCGGTGGCGCTGGTCTGCGGGGCGTTGTAGCCGACCTTGAACTCGTTGATGAAGTTCATGCCGATCACCGACTGGTGATTGAACACGAAATTCTGCGGGCGCTGCTCGGCGCGCACGCGGCGCGCCGTCACCGTGCGATCGGGCGTATCCACTTCGCCGTCGCTGAGCATGTAGCGCACATACATCGACTGCCGATCGCTGAAGCGATGATCGACGCGGAACGACAGCGTGTTCTCGGTCTGTTCCGCTTCGCTGCTCATCGTGGCGAGCCCGACCAGCGGGTTCGACGTCGCCGACGTCGCGCGCGGGAATCCTGAGAGCAGCGGCGCGACCAACCGGGTGCGATCCGGGCTCTGCCCCGGGCCCGTGCCAATCGACTCACCGGCCATGACGCGGCGGATCGCTTCGTCGCTCGGTACGGCTTCGGTGAAGGTGAGGCCCGTCGTCTGCCTCAACCCTTCGAAGCTGAAGAAGAAGAACGATCGGTTGTTGCGCAGCGGGCCGCCCACGGATCCGCCGAACTGGTTCAAATCGAGCGGCTGCTTGCCTTCGCGGCGGCCGTCGGCGCCGATGTACTTGCTGGCCGCATCCATCGCGTCGTTGCGGATGTAATCGAAGAGCGAACCGCGAAACGCGTTGCTGCCGCTCTTGCTCACGACGGTAATGTTGCCGCCGGCGCCGAGGCCGCTTTCGGCCGGCGCCAGGCCGGAGTTGACGCGGAACTCGGCGACGGATTCCATCGACGTCTGCAGGCGGAACTGGGAGCCGGTTGCATTCAAATAACCGGGGCTGGCGTCCCACACGTAGGTGCCGTCGACGCCGTCGTAATTGAGGTAGTTCTGCTGGTTCGACTTGCCGTTGAAGCGCACCGACGCCCAGCCGCCGTTGCCGTCGCTCGTGGCGCCGGTGGCGAGTGTCATCAGGTTCGCGAAGTTGCGCCCGTTCACCGGAAGGTTCTGCACTTCCTCGGGCGACACGTTGACGCCGATCTTCGCCGAGCTGAGATCGAGCACCGGCGCGGCGGCGTTGACCATCACCTGTTCCTGGAGTGCGGCGACGCTCAATTCGACTTCGACCTTTTCAGACTGGCCGACGCCAAGGATGACTTCACGCGTCTTCGGCGCGAAGCCCGTGAGGTCGATGTTCACCGTGTAGGTTCCGGGACCGAGGTTGGTCACCGCGTAAGTGCCTTCGCCGTCGGTGACGACCGTACGCACCGCGCCGGTGGCCTTGTTCGTGACCGTGACGGTGACGCCGGGAAGCGCGCCCTGGCTTTGGTCGAGCACGCGGCCGGTAATCCGTGATTCAGTTTGCTGGGCCAGAACCACCATCGGTGAGAGACCAAAAACGAGGAGGGTAACAACGAGTCTGATCGCTTTCATGGACTCAACGGTAGCCACCGGGCGATCCCTCCACGTGACAAGCCTGTTAAATTCATGAAAACTAAGCCGTTACGGAGTTGTAACAACCGTGTAACGTCCCTATGACATACTTCACCGCGTGCGCTTCCGCCTGATTCCCCGCGAAGAGAAGTTTTTCGGAGATTTCATCACCCTGGCCGACCGGATCGTGTCCGGCGCCACCCTGCTCGAGCGGATGCTCGCGTCGGACCCGCCGGCGTGGGACACCGCGCTGCAGATCAAGCAGATCGAATCCGAGTGCGACGCCATCACGCACGCGATCATTCAGCGCCTCAATCGGACGTTCGTCACGCCGATCGATCGCGAAGACATTCACGCGCTCGCCAAGTCGCTGGACGATGTGATGGACGCCATCGACGCGGCGGCAGCGGTGACGCGCCGCTACCGGATGTCGCAGCTCCGCTACGGCGCGCGAGAGCTGGCCTCTCTCACCTGGCAGTCGGCGATGCAGGTCAAGGTCGCGGTCGAAGCGCTCGAGCGCAGGAAAGACGTGCATCAACTGGCGGTGGAGGTCAATCGCCTCGAGAACGCCGCCG
>Ga0114129_10011675_pt1 | contig 12502 bp, 12 predicted proteins | sample RhiMetdeltSRZDD1_FD_80071 | JGI IMG/M metagenome (GOLD analysis project Ga0114129, IMG submission 80071) | Populus rhizosphere microbial communities from Tennessee, USA - Rhizosphere MetaG P. deltoides SRZDD1 (version 2) (version 2) | ecosystem: Host-associated > Plants > Roots > Rhizosphere >...
AAGCGCTGCTCGAACTCGACCATGCCGGAGCCCTCGCGCATCGCCGGCGTGATGCCGACGAGGCGCTCGTCCTTGGCGGCCATGTCGCACAGCCACTGGCCGAACACCTGCGTGAAGGTGGGCTTGGGCGGCGTCGCGGGCTTCTGCAGGCCGACGGCCGGATCGAACTTGCCCGGGCCGTGGTAGTTCACCGGGTCGGCCTCGGCGAGCTTGTAGCCGTAGCCCTTCTTCGTGACCACGTGCAGGAACTGCGGGCCCTTGAGCTCGCGCAGGTTCTCCAGCGTGGGCACCAGCGAATCGAGGTCGTGGCCGTCGATCGGGCCCACGTAGTTGAAGCCGAACTCCTCGAAGATGGTGCCCGGCACGACCATGCCCTTGGTGTGCTCCTCGAAGCGCCGCGCCAGCTCGTACAGCGGCGTGTGCTTGAGCACGCTCTTCGCGCCCTCGCGCGCGGTGGCGTAGAACTTGCCGCTCATCAGCCGCGCCAGGTAGCGGTTCAGCGCGCCCACTGGCGGCGAGATCGACATGTCGTTGTCGTTGAGGATCACCAGCATGTCGGCGCCGGCGACGCCCGCGTTGTTCAGCGCCTCGAAGGCCATGCCGCCGGTGAGCGCGCCGTCGCCGATGATGGCCACCGACTTGCGGTTCTCGCCCTTGAGCTTGGCAGCCACCGCCATGCCCAGCGCCGCGGAGATCGAGGTCGACGAATGCGCGGTGCCGAAGGTGTCGTACTTCGACTCCGAGCGTCGCGGGAAGCCGGAGATGCCGTCGAGCATGCGCAGGCGCGCCATCGCCTCGCGCCGGCCGGTGAGGACCTTGTGCGGATAGGTCTGGTGACCCACGTCCCACACCAGGCGATCTTCCGGCGTGTTGAAGACGTAATGCAGCGCGATGGTCAGCTCCACCGTGCCGAGGTTGGACGACAGATGGCCGCCCGTCCTGGCCACGCTGTCGAGCACGAAGGCGCGCAGCTCTTGCGCCAGCTGCGGCAGCTGCGCGCGCGTGAGGCGGCGCAGGTCGGCGGGGCTGGCGATGGCGGGCAGCAGCGGGGCAGCAGCAGCGGTGGTCGGCATGAGCGAATGTGTTTTAGCTGTCGCGTTCGACGACCTTGTCGGCCAGCAGGCTCAGGCCCGCGGCGCGGTCCAGCCCGCTGCGCGCGAGCGCGGCATGCGCCTGGTCGCGCAGCTCGGCGGCATGGTGGCGTGCGGCCTCCAGGCCGAGCACGGTGACATAGGTCGGTTTGTTGGTGTCCTGGTCCTTGCCGGCGGTCTTGCCCAGCGTCTCCGACAGGCCCGTCACGTCGAGGATGTCGTCGACGACCTGGAAGGCCAGGCCGATGGCGGCGCCGTAGTCGGACAGCGCGCTCCACGCCTGCGGCGTGACCGTGCCGCAGGCCGCGCCCATCAGCACGCTGGCTTGCAGCAGCGCACCGGTCTTGCGGCGGTGCATGTCGCGCAGCGCGGCTTCGGTGAGCGGCTTGCCGATGCTGGCCAGATCGATGGCCTGGCCGCCGGCCATGCCGGCATGGCCCGACGAGCGCGCGAGCAGGCGGCACAGGCGCGCTTGCAGCGCGGGGTCGACACCTTCATCGGGCGTGAGCACCTCGAAGGCCAGCGCCTGCATGGCATCGCCGGCGAGCATGGCCTGCGCCTCGCCGAACTGCACGTGCACAGTCGGCTTGCCACGGCGCAGCACGTCGTTGTCCATGCAGGGCATGTCGTCGTGCACGAGCGAGTAGGCGTGGATCAGCTCCACCGCCACGGCGGCGCGCAGGGCCGCCTCGCGCTGCTCGCGCGCATCGGCGCCGACAGCTTCGGCGGCGGCCAGCACCAGCAAGGGGCGCAGGCGCTTGCCGCCATCGAGCACGCCATAGCGCATCGCCTCGCCAAGGCCTTCCGGCGCGTCGCGCGGCACTAAAGCGTCGAGTGCGGCTTCGACGGCGTCCAAGCCGCGGCGGATCCAGACGTCAAAGTCCGCTGGTTTCATGCATCGAGCCAAGGTTTGAGCTGGCCATCCTCGAGGATCTTCACCTGCTGTTCGACGGCTTCAAGCCGCCCGCGACAGAAGACGAGCAGCTCGGCGCCGCGCTTGTAGCTGTCGAGCATCTGATCGAGCGGCAGCTGGCCGGCTTCCATGGCCTGCACAAGCCGTTCGAGCTCGGCGAGCGCGGCTTCGTAGCTCGCAGGCTCGGTGCCGTTGGCGGGTGAGGGTTGCTTGGCCATTCCAGTTCGTGAAACCCCGATTGTAGTCAGTCGCTGCACTGCAGCAGGGCACCATGGCGGTAAGTAGAAGCAGACATCGCCCCCATGGGTACAATCCGCCCCTTGCCCGCCCGGCGGGGGACATTGGTTTTTGGAGATCCTGGGGATCATGTCCGACCTGAGCATCAGCCTCGAGGCTCTGGAGCGCAGCCGCTCCCAACTTTCAGTCAACACCTACTTCGATGAGGACCTGTTCCGCAAGGAACTCGAACTCATCTTCCACACTGGTCCGCGCTACCTGGGGCACGAGCTCGCCGTGCCCGGGGTCGGCGACTACTACGCTTTGCCGCAGGAAAGCGAAGGCCGTGCGCTGGTGCGCACGCGCGACGGGGTCGAGCTCATCTCCAACGTCTGCCGCCACCGCCAGGCCGTGATGCTGCGCGGTCGCGGTAACAGCGGCAACAACGTCGTCTGCCCGCTGCACCGCTGGACCTACGACCTGCACGGCCAGCTGATCGGCGCCCCGCACTTTTCCGAGGACCCGTGCCTGAACCTGCGCAACTACAAGCTGCGCACGTGGAACGGCCTGGTGTTCGAGGACAACGGGCGCGATGTGGCCAAGGAGCTGGGCCAGCTCGGGCCACGTGCCGAGCTCGACTTCTCCGGCTACGTGCTCGACCGCGTCGAGCTGCATCGCTGTGCCTACAACTGGAAGACCTTCATCGAGGTCTACCTCGAGGACTACCACGTCGGCCCGTTCCACCCCGGGCTCGGCCAGTTCGTCACCTGCGAGGACCTGCGCTGGGAGTTCGGCCCGCACCACTCGGTGCAGACCGTGGGGGTGCACAAGGAGCTGGCCAAGGCGGGCTCGGAGGTCTACCGCAAGTGGCACGACGCGGTGCTCGCCTTCCGCAACGGCGAGCCTCCGAAGCAAGGCGCGATCTGGCTCACCTACTACCCGAACGTGATGGTCGAGTGGTACCCGCACGTGCTGGTGGTCTCCACGCTCTACCCCAAGGGCCCGCAGGAGACGCTCAACGTGGTGGAGTTCTTCTACCCCGAGGAGATCGCCGCCTTCGAACGCGAGTTCGTCGAGGCGAACCAGGCCGCCTACATGGAGACCTGCGTCGAGGACGACGAGATCGCGCTGCGCATGGACGCCGGCCGCAAGGCGCTGAGGGAGCGCGGCGATGACGACGCCGGGCCCTACCAGAGCCCGATGGAAGACGGCATGCAGCACTTCCACGAGTGGTACCGGCGAGCCATGACGCGCGCCGGTACCTGAACGATCAGAGGGTCGCGGCCAGCCGCGCCCCCTGATCGATCGCTCGCTTGGCGTCGAGCTCGGCCGCCACATCGGCGCCACCGATCAGGTGCACAGGGATACCGGCAGCGCTGAGCTCGTCATGCAGCTCGCGCAGCGGCTCCTGCCCCGCGCAGATCACGACGTTGTCCACCGGCAGCAGCTGGTACTGGCCGTCGATGGTGATGTGCAGCCCCTCGTCGTCGACCTTCTGGTAGCTCACGCCCGAGACCATCTCGACGCGCTTGTTCTTCAGCGTCGTGCGATGCACCCAGCCGGTGGTCTTGCCGAGGCCGTCGCCGACCTTGCTGGCTTTGCGTTGCAGCAGGAACACCTGGCGGGCGCCGGGCTCCGGCTTTGGCCGCGTGATGCCACCGCGCTGCGCGATGCTCTCGTCGATGCCCCATTCTGTGAGGAACTTGGCCACGTCGACGCTGGCGCTCACGCCTTCGTGCGTGAGGTACTCCGCTGTGTCGAAGCCGATGCCGCCAGCGCCGATGATGGCCACGCGCTCGCCGACCGGCTTCTTGTGCTTCAGCACATCGATGTAATTCAGCACCTTCGGGTGATCGGCACCGGCCAGGTCGACGCGCCGCGGGCTGATGCCGGTGGCCAGCACCACCTCGTCGTAGCCGCCGTCGCGCAAGGCTTGCGCAGTGGCACGTGTGTTGAGCTTGACCTCGATGCCGGTGCTGTCGGTCTGCGCGCGGAAGTAGCGCAGCGTCTCCTCGAACTCTTCCTTGCCGGGAATCTGCTTGGCGATGTTGAACTGCCCGCCGATCTGGGACGCGGCTTCGTACAACGTGACCTCATGGCCGCGCCGCGCGGCGACGGTGGCGAAGCTCAGGCCCGCCGGCCCGGCGCCCACCACCGCGAGCTTCTTCTTGCGCGCCACCGGCCGGAACACCAGCTCCGTTTCGTGGCACGCTTGCGGGTTGACCAGGCACGACGCGATGCGGCCCTCGAAGATGTGGTCGAGGCAGGCCTGGTTGCAGCCGATGCAGGTGTTGATGTGCTGCGGCAGGCCGGCCATGGCCTTGGCGATGAAATCCGGGTCGGCGAGGAAGGGGCGCGCCATCGACACCATGTCGGCGTCGCCGCGCGCCAGCACCTCTTCGGCCACCTCCGGCGTGTTGATGCGGTTCGTAGTGCACAACGGGATCGACACCTTGCCCTTGAGCTTGCGCGTGACCCAGGTGAAGGCCGCGCGCGGCACCATCGTCGCGATGGTCGGCACGCGCGCCTCGTGCCAGCCGATGCCGGTGTTGATGATGGTGGCGCCTGCGCGCTCGATCTCCACTGCGAGCTGCACGATCTCGTCGAGCACCGAGCCGTCGTCCACCAAATCGAGCATCGACAGGCGGTAGACGATGATGAAGTCGCGGCCGACGCGCTCGCGCGTGCGGCGCACGATCTCCAGCGGGAAGCGGATGCGGTTCTCGTAGCTGCCGCCCCAGCGGTCATCACGCTTGTTGGTCTTCGCGGCGATGAACTGGTTGATCAGGTAGCCCTCGGAGCCCATGATCTCGACGCCGTCGTAGCCGGCCTGCTTGGCCAACGCGGCGCATTGTGCGAAGTCCTCGATCGTGCGCTCGATGTCCTCGTCGCTCAGCTCGCGCGGCGGGAACGGGTTGATCGGCGCCTGCAGCGCGCTCGGCGCCACCGGAAGCTTCTGGTACGAGTAGCGGCCCGCATGCAGGATCTGCAGCGCGATCTTGCCGCCCTCGCGGTGCACGGCCTCGGTGATCACGCGGTGCTGCGCCACCTCGGCATCGTTGGTCAGCTTGCCGGCGCCGTGCGTGACCACGCCATCGGCATTTGGCGCGAAGCCGCCGGTCACGATCAGCCCCACGCCACCACGCGCACGCTCGGCGTAGAAGGCGGCCATGCGCGCGAAGCCGTTGGGCGCTTCCTCGAGGCCGGTGTGCATCGAGCCCATCAGCGAGCGGTTGCGCAGCGTCGTGAAGCCGAGGTCCAGCGGCTGCAGCAGATGCGGATACGCGCTCATCTCATTGCCCCTTGAACGCGGGCAGCGTGGCGCCGACGCGCCGCGCCATCTCCTCGCCCAGCGCCTGCAGGCCGCTGAACGGGCGCACCATCACCTCGATCTCGGCGATGCGCCCTTCTTCGTCGAAGCGGATCAGGTCGATGCCCCTCAGCTCCTTGCCGTTCACGCTGGCGCTGAACTCGAGCACCACGTTCAGACCGTCGGCCGTGGCCAGCTCGCGGTGGTAGGCGAAGTTCTCGAACACGTTGACCACGGTGCTCAGCACCAGCTTCACGGCTTCGGCGCTGTGATAGGGCTTGTGCGCCATCGGCGAACGGAACACCGCATCGGGGCGCATCGCCGGCAAGGCGCTCGCGTCGCGCGCGGCGATGGCGCGGTGCCAGGCGGCAAGGCTTTGCGCCACGGCAGGTTTCAACAGAGCTTCGACAGACATGGCATGCCCCTTTGTGCAACTGGTTGCATAGAACTCTAGCGGCCTCCCCCGCATAATGCAACTGGTTGCATAAACACTGTCCACAACGATGTCGCTGCCGCACGCCCTGCTCACGGCCTTGCTCGAACGCTCCTGCTCGGGCTCGGAGCTGGCCAGCCGCTTCGACCGCTCGATCGGCTTTTTCTGGCACGCCACGCACCAGCAGATCTACCGCGAGCTGGCGCGGCTGGAAGAAGCCGGCTGGGTGGAGTCCCTGCCGCCGGAGTCCGGCCGCGGGCGCAAGCGCGTCTACCGCGTGCTGCCCGCGGGCCGCAAGGAGCTCAAGCGCTGGGCGGCGGAGAGCCACGATGCCAAGCCGCTGCGCGAGGAACTGATGGTGCGGCTGCGCGCCGAAGCGGTGATCGGCCCCACCGGCGTCGAGCGCGACATCGAGCGGCGGCTCGCCACGCACCGCGAGAAGCTGGCGCTGTACCAGGCACTGGAAGCGCGCGACTTCGCCGCGAAGGACCTGCCGCGCGACGCGCAGGTGCAGCACCTGATCCTGCAGGCCGGCATCCAGATGGAGTCGCTGTGGGTGCAGTGGTCGGAGAACGCCCTGAAGGTGCTGAAGAAGCCCTGAAGAGCGCGGCGGCGGAGCGCGCCGCTACCATCGCTGCCCATGTCCGCTCCCTTGCTGATGCTCGCCGCATCGTTCCTGTTTGCCACGATGGGCGTCTGCGTCAAGCTGGCGTCGGCCTACTACGCGGCCGGTGAGATCGTGTTCTATCGCGCCTTGATGGGTGCGCTGATGATGGGCTTTCTGGCACGCTCGCGCGGCATCAGCCTGCGCACTTCCGTGCCCGGCATGCACTTCTGGCGCTCGTTGAGCGGCGTCACGGCGCTGAGCCTGTGGTTCTATTCGATCGGCGGCCTGCCCTTGCCGACCGCGATGACCTTGAACTACATGTCCTCGGTGTGGATGGCGCTGTTCCTCATCGGCGGCGCGGTGCTGCTCGGTGCCGCACGCGTCGATGCGCGGCTGGTGGCCGCCGTGCTGCTCGGCTTCGCCGGCGTGGCGCTGGTGCTGCGCCCGACCATCGCGCAGAACCAGACCTGGGCTGGCCTGGCGGGCCTGCTGTCGGGCCTGCTGTCGGCGCTGGCCTATCTGCAGATCACCGCTCTCGGCCGCGCCGGCGAGCCCGAGCCGCGCATCGTCTTCTACTTCTCCTGCGGCGGCATGGTCGCCGGCGCGCTGACCACCCTCGGCACCGGCATGCATGCGCACACGCTGCATGGCCTCGCGCTGCTCGTCGCGGTGGGCGTGCTCGCCACGGTGGCGCAGCTGATGATGACGCGCGCCTACGGCATCGGCCGCCCGCTGGTGAACGCCAGCCTGCAATACCTCGGCATCGCCTTCTCGTTCGGCTACGGCGTGCTGCTGTTCGATGATCCCTTGCCGTGGATGGCCGTCGGCGGCATCGTGCTGATCGTCACGGCGGGACTGATGGCCACGCGCCTGAGCGCCGAAAAGGCGCCTGCCCTCTCTCATTCGACGCTTGAACCATGAGCTACACCACGCTGATTTCCGCCGAGCAGTTGCGCGCGCTGGGCAACACCGCCGTGCTGATCGACTCCAGCTTCGACCTCGCCGACACGGCGGGCGGAGAGCGCAGCTACCGCGAGTCGCATCTGCCCGGCGCGCACTACCTGCACCTCGACCGCGACCTGTCCGGCGCGAAGACGGGCAGCAACGGCCGCCACCCGCTGCCGACGCGCGCAGACTTCGCGCGCTTGATCGGCAGCCTCGGTCTCACACCGCAGATGCAGGCCGTCGTCTACGACCGCCAGGGCGCGATGTTCGCCGCGCGGGCCTGGTGGCTGCTGCGGTGGCTGGGCCATCGCGCGGTGGCCGTGCTCGACGGCGGCCTGCCGGCCTGGGTGGCGGCCGGCGGCGCGGTGAGCAGCGAGAGCGTGTCGCGCAACAGCAGCGCCGCGCCCTACCCGGCCTCAGTGGCCCCCGCGATGCCGACGATCGATGCCGATGCCCTGCTGAAGCAACTCGGCCGCGTGCGAGTGCTCGACGCCCGCGCCGGCGAGCGCTTCCGCGGCGAGGTCGAGCCGCTGGACAAGCAGGCGGGCCATATCCCGGGCGCCACGCTGCGCTTCTTCAAGGACAACCTCCAGGCCGACGGCCGCTTCAAGCCGGCCGAGCAGCTGCGCGCCGAGTTCACGGCGCTGACTGCCGCCGCGCCGCCCGAGCGCGTGGTGCAGCAATGCGGCTCCGGCGCTACCGCCTGTCACAACCTGCTCGCCATGGAACACGCCGGCCTCGGCACCGCGCTGCTCTATCCCGGTTCGTGGAGCGAATGGTCGTCCGATCCTTCGCGGCCCATCGCAATCGGATAGCGATTGGCCAGTCCGCCTATTGACCGCGAGGCACCGTTGGTAGCACGCTAAGACATCGTGGTTACAAGGAGGCGGTCATGTTCAAACGCATCCTCATTCCCACCGACGGCTCCGAAATCACCGCCAAGGCGGTCGATGCCGCAATCGACCTTGCCAAGGCGACGGGTGGGCAGCTGTACGCGCTGTCGGTGAAGGAGCCCTTCCTTTACAGCACGATGTCGGAAATGCAGCCTGTGGCGCCGCAGGAATTCTTCGATGCCCAGGAGCGCGTGGCCGGCAAGCGGCTGGCCGCCGTGAAGGAAGCCTGCGAAACGGCCGGCCTGCGCTGCGAAGCGGCCTCGGTCGAGGCGCTGCACCCGTGGGAGGCGATCATCGAGCATGCCAAGCGCAGCGAGTGCGATCTCATCGTGATGGCCTCGCACGGCCGCCGCGGCGTGGCGGCACTGATTCTCGGCAGCGAAACGCAAAAGGTGCTCACGCACAGCAGCATCCCGGTGCTGGTCGTGCGCTGAGTCACGGATGCCAAGCTAAAACCGCCCGCTGCATCGTCGAAAAGCTCTCCATAAGGCCGCATTGAAGCGGTCCAGGGAGAGTCGTCGTGCAGCAGGATTCTGCGAATCCGCCGTTTGCTTCGGCCGTTGCCGCCTTGCCGCGCAACGCGCTGCCCGCGCTCGCCTCCAACGACTACCAACTGCTGCTCGACGAGGCGCAGACCGGCCTGTGCATCGCACGCCGCGGCGCTTATCTGTTCGTCAACCGGCGGCTCGCGCAGATGCTTGGCTACCACGTCGAGGAGCTGATGGCGCTGCCCGCGACCTCCATCGTCCACCCCGCCGACCGCCCGCTGGTGGAGCAGCGCATCCGCGAGCGCCTTGCCGGCGTGCCGGGCCAGGCCTACGACATACGCTGCGTGCGCAAGGATGGCAGCCTGTTCGATGCCCGCGTCTGCGGCCAGCGCGTGGTGTTCGACGGCGAGCATGCCGATCTCGTGTCGCTGACCGACATCAGCGAGGTCAAGCAGGCGGTGCGCACTGCTGAATGGCGGGCGCGCATGCTGGCGCAGAGCGAGGCGCTGTGCCACAGCGGCTCGATCGACATCGACCTGACGAACGGCCGGGTCACGCTGTCGGTGGGCATGTGGGAGCTGCTGGGGATCGTGCCGCCGCGCACGAAGCCGCAGTCGCGCAAGGCCATGCTGCAATGGCTGCCGGCCGACGAGCGGCAGTATGTGGCATCGATCTGGCGCAGCGCGGTGCCCGGCGAGCCCTTCGAGTTGCAGCACCGCATCGTGCGCGCCGACGGCAACCGGCGCGTGTTGCTGCAGCGCGGCATGGTCGAATCGGGGGCCGACGGCCGCGCGCTGCGCGGCGTGGCGATCCTGCAGGACATCACCGCGCAGCGCGAAGCCGAGCGGCGCATCCAGGAGCTGGCCAACTACGACGACGTGACCGGCCTGCCCAACCGCGCGCTGCTGCTCGACCGTGTGGACGAGGCGTGCCGCGAGGCCGGCGCGCTGGCACTGCTGGCCATCGACATCGAACAGGTGGAGCAGGTCAAGGAGAGTATCGGCTTTCCGGCCGGCGATGCGCTGGCGATGGCGCTGGCTGCGCGGCTGCGGCGCACCTGCTCCGCCGAGGACCTGCTGGCGCACCTGGGCGGCGGGCAATTCGCGCTGCTGATCGACCCGAAGCGCGGCGGCGACGAGCGCGCGGTGCTCGATGTCGTGCGCGCGGTGCAAGGCGCGCTCGCCGAGCCCGAATGCGTCGCCAATACCGACATATTCTTGAGCGCCAGCATCGGCGTCGCCGGCTTCCCGGCCGACGGACACACCGCGCAGGCGCTGCTGCAGGCCGCGCATGCGGCGATGTGCGCGGCCGGCGAGCAAGGCGGCGGGCGCGTGTGCTTCTTCACGCCGCAATCGAACACGCGCGCCGCGCGCCGCCTGGCGCTGGAGTCTGCGCTGCGCCATGCGGTGCAGCGCGGCGAGTTGGTGCTGCACTACCAGCCGCAGGTCGACCTGCACAGCGGCACGATGTGCGGCGTCGAGGCGCTGCTGCGCTGGACGCATCCGACGCTGGGGGAGATCTCGCCGGGCGAGTTCATCCCGATGGCCGAGCAGGCCGGCCTCATCGTGCAGATCGGCGAATGGGTGCTGCGCCAGGCCTGCCTGCAAAGCGTGGCTTGGCAGCGCGCAGGCTACGGCGCCCTGCGCGTGACAATCAACCTGTCGGCGCACCAGCTCGAACAGCCCGACCTGGTGCAGCGCATCCAGGCCGTGCTGCTGGCCACCGGCGCCGACCCCGCGCGCCTGGGCATCGAAGTCACCGAGAGCATGCTGGCCGCCGACGTGACGCACGCCGCGCGCACGCTGAGCGCGCTGCGCGCCCTGGGCATCCGCATCGCGCTGGACGACTTCGGCACCGGCTACTCCAACTTGAGCCACCTGCGCACGCTGCCGATCGACGTGATCAAGGTCGACCGCTCGTTCGTGCACGACGTGACGGCCGCGCCGGCCGATGTGTCGGTGACGCGCGCGGTGATCACGATGGCGCACAGCCTGCAGATGAAGGTGCTGGCCGAAGGCGTGGAAACGGAAGGCCAGCTCGCGCTGCTGGTGGCCAACGGCTGCGACCAGATGCAGGGCTACTACTTCAGCGCCGGCGTCAGTGCCGCGGAGATCGAGACGCTGCTGCGCGAGAACCGCCGCCTGCCCGAGCGCTTCATCGAGCGGCGGCAGCGCCGGCGCACGCTGCTCATCGTCGACGACGAGGAGAACATCGTCGCCGCCCTGAAGCGCCTGCTGCGGCGCGACGGCTATCACATCGTCACCGCCTACAGCGCGGCCGAGGGCCTGCAGCGGCTGACCGAGGTCGACGTCGACGTGATCGTCTCCGACCAGCGCATGCCCGGCATGACCGGCGTGGAGTTCCTGCGCCGCGCCAAGGAGCTGTATCCCGACACCGTGCGCATGGTGCTGTCGGGCTACACCGAGCTGCAGTCGATCACCGACGCGGTCAACGAAGGCGCGATCTACAAGTTCCTCACCAAGCCGTGGGACGACGAGCGCCTGCGCGCGCACATCGAAGAGGCCTTCCGCCAGAAGGAGATGGCCGACGAGAACCGCCGCCTGCACCGCGAGGTGCAGCAGGCCAACCAGGAGCTGGCCGACGTGAACCAGCGGCTGCAGCGCCTGCTCGCCACGCAGCGCGAGCAGATGAGCCTGGAGGAAGGCCGCGCCGCCAGCGCGCGCGAGGTGCTCGAGCACCTGCCCGCGCCCATCATCGGCTTCGATGTCGAGGGCCTGATCGCCTTCGTCAACCGCGACGCCGAGGCGCTGCTGCCCGAAGGCAGCACGCTGCTCGGGCGCGACGCCGAAGAGGCGCTGCCGGCCGCGCTGCGCGAGGTCTGGCGCAGCGACGACGGCCTCTCGCGCAGCATCGATCTCTCCGGCCGGCGCTTCCGCGCGGTGTGCCGCGCGATGAACGGCAGCACGCGCTCGCGCGGCAAGCTGCTGGTGATCACGCCGGATGCCTGACTCTCACACACATCACGAGCACAGGGAGTGCCATGTCAACCACCACCGTCGAAGCCGCGCCCAAGGCGCCTCCGCCCCCGCCGCCGAGCCGCCTGGAATGGCTGTTCCGCGACGTGCTGCGCCAGGGACTGGTGCACCCGCTGATCCACCTGGTGCAGCAATACCGCAGCGGCGAGGCGGCGTGATGCATCCAATGTCAACCCGTCTGGGGCGGGCCGAGCGCCGGGCCGCTCCCAAGCCGGCCCGCGTCCCCTCGGGGGACCGGCCGACGTATTCGTCGGACGAGGGGCTCACATGACCATCGACCCGCAAGCCCTGCAGGCCGTGGTGCGCGAGCTGCCGGCGCTGCCTCAGGCGCTCAGCGACCTGCTGGCCGCGCTGCAACGCGAGGACGTCGCGATGGAGCAGCTGGCGCTGAAGGTCGCGAGCGACCAGGCGCTCACGGCCAAGACCCTGCGGCTGGCCAACTGCTCCTTCTACGGCGTGGCCGGCCGCGTGCATTCGATTCGCGATGCCATCAATGTGCTGGGCCTGCGCAGCCTGAGCAGCGCGCTCACCGCCGCGGCACTGTCCGGCAGCTTCGCACGGCCGCACTGCGCCGGCTTCGATTTCGATGCCTACTGGCGCCACTCGATGG
>Ga0114129_10011676_pt1 | contig 12501 bp, 11 predicted proteins | sample RhiMetdeltSRZDD1_FD_80071 | JGI IMG/M metagenome (GOLD analysis project Ga0114129, IMG submission 80071) | Populus rhizosphere microbial communities from Tennessee, USA - Rhizosphere MetaG P. deltoides SRZDD1 (version 2) (version 2) | ecosystem: Host-associated > Plants > Roots > Rhizosphere >...
ACCGGCCCGAGGATGCCGAGATCGATCCTGGGGCGCTGTCGCAGGGCCTTGTGCGCTGGTGCGGTAACAACACCGGCAACGAGGGCGACGATCACAATTGGGGCGAGACCATCTGCGTGACTGACGGCACGCTCGCGCAGGCAACGGCCAATACAGCCATCCCCGAGGTCCAGTTCCTCGTTATCGGGACACCTGGATTTGCGATGATGGACAATCTCGCGTATCAGCCCGGTCGCGGGAACTGGATCATTCACGAAGACGGTGACGGCCCGAATGTCGGACGCAACAATGACCTGTGGTCGTGCGTTGACGATGGAGACGACGACGACAGTTTGTCTGACGGCTGCGTGCGGATTGCGACCCTCAATGATCTGAACGCCGAATGGACTGGTGGTACCTTCGATGCGACAGGTACCCACTTCTACGTGAGCGTTCAGCACAACGTGACCGGTCACGGCGTTGTCCTCGACATCACCGGCTGGCGCTGATCTCCGAAAGGATTGCGATCGACTTGTGTAGTGTCCGCCTTTCCTCGCCGCCGAAGCGCGCGTTGTGCGAAGGCGGCAGGTGGACCGTCCCAGGTCCGGCTAAAGCCGGACACTACATTCGAATGCCGAGCGCGGTGTTGCGATACGGAGTCTTTACGTCACTGTCCCGCGACTGAAACAGCGACTTGTCACACTCCCGCTGCGGCCGCGCACCCCCAACGCGCCGCAGTCCAGGAGTTGACATGGATCGTCGTTCATTCTTGAAGAGCGCCGCCGCCACCGCGGCGGCCGCCGTTCCGTTTACCGCATTCATCGCGCGCGCCGAGGCCAAGGTCAAGCCGCTCGGCGTAGGTTACGGCCCGATCGGGCCGGTCGCCGATCAGACGACCGGGTTGCCGTTGCTTCATCTTCCCGAGGGATTTTCGTACGTCAGCCTCGGTTGGACCGGTGACGTGATGGCCAGCGGTCTTCCGACACCGAGCTCACACGACGGGATGGCCACGTTCCGCGGAATAGGTGACCGCATACGGCTTGTGCGCAATCACGAACGTGGACCGGGCACGCCGTTCAGCGGCGCGTATTACGACTCGGGCGCATCGGGCGGCACGACCACGTTGACGTTCGACTCGCGGGAAGGCTCGTTGATCGAAACGACCGACAGCCTGAGTGGGACGATCAGGAATTGCGCGGGCGGTCCAACGCCCTGGGGAAGTTGGTTGACGTGCGAGGAGAGCACGCTCTTTACGACGACGCCCCATGGCTACATCTTCGACGTCCCCGCCGATGAGTTTGCCGATCCAACACCGATTCGCGACATGGGTCGCTTCTCTCACGAAGCCGTCGCGGTCGACCCGGTCAGCGGATACATTTACGAGACTGAGGACGCGGGCCTCACATCGGGGTTCTATCGTTACGTTCCGGATAAGCGGTTTCGTCCGGCCGAGGGCGGTCTCCTCTACATGCTGAAGGTCGCGCGCGCGAACAACGCCAATCTCGGCGCGAGCTATCCGAACGGCGCGACATTCGACGTGGAGTGGGTACCGATCGAGACGCCCGACAACCAGTCGAGCACGATGCCTGGGAATTTCGTGTGGGCGCAAGGGCAGGCTCTTGGCGCTGCGACGTTTGCGCGCCTCGAGGGTTGTTGGTACGGCAACGACAAGAAAATCTATATCGTTTCCACCAATGGCGGAATCGGGCAGGGACAGATCTGGGAATACGATCCGAAGGCCGAGACCATCGCGCTGCTGTTCCAGTCGCCGAGCGCGGCCGTGCTGAACAATCCAGACAACATCACGGTCAGCCCACGCGGCGGTCTCGTGCTGTGTGAGGACGGCAGCGGCGAAGAGTTCCTGCACGGACTTACCGTCGAGGGCGAGATCTTCAAGTTCGCGAAGAACAGCGTCGTCCTCAACGGCCAGCGGAACGGCATCGTGGGCGACTTCACGGGGTCGGAGTTCGCCGGAGCCTGCTACAGTCCGGACGGGGACTGGCTGTTCGCCAACATCCAGAGCCCAGGGATCACGGTCGCGATCACAGGACCCTGGCAGGACGGCGCGCTCTAGCGGCGGCCGGTCCAAAAAGACCGGCCCTACGCCTTCATCAACTCACCGCGACGAAGCCGACGATACAGCTCCAACGCGTCGCGGATGATCGTCACCGCTTCCTCGGGCCCGAGCAGATCCTCGACGATAACCTGCTTGTGCTCGAGGGCTTTGTAGTCCTCGAAGAACCGCCGCAGCTCGAGCAAGAGATGACCCGGGAGCTCGGCCTTGTCCATGAAATGGGCGAAGGCCGGATCGTGGACGCTCACCGCCACGATCTTGTCGTCGATCCCCTTTTCGTCCCGCATCCGCATGACGCCGATTGCCCGGGCCTCGACGATCGTCAGCGGATAGACAGGTTCCTGGCTCAGGACGAGCGCATCGAGAGGGTCGCCATCGTCGCAATACGTTCGAGGAATGAAGCCGTAGTCGGCAGGGTAGTGCACCGCGCTGTACAACACGCGATCGAGCCTCAGCAGTCCCGTTTCTTTATCGAGCTCGTACTTATTCTTGCTCCCCTTGGGGATTTCGATGACGACTGGAAACGCCGTGCCGACGATGGCATCGTCGACGTAGCTGTCGTGCCACGGGTGCATGAGTGCGAGTCTACCTCACGAGCGGGGTGTCGCCGGACCGCGATAGAGGATCACCTCGACGCGCTCCACGGTGACGAGACCTTCCTGCACCATTGCGTCAAGATGCGGAAGGAACGCCTCGATCTTCTCGGCAGCATCTACGATTTCGATCACGACCGGCAGATCCGTGGAGAGGCGCAGAATCGTGGCGGTGTGAAGTCGGCTGTGCGCGCCAAAGCCGACGAATCCCTTCCAGACTGTCGCGCCCGCGAGCCCCTGCTTGCGCGCCTCCTCGACGATCGCCTGGTATAACGGCGCGCCATGCCATCTGTCGGCTTCGCCGACGAAGATTCGCAGGAGTTTGCCGTCAGTGGGGATCTTCATGTCCGTTACACTGCGCGGCCGATGCTGAATCCTGCCCACAACGCGATGAAGCCAAGAACTACCTGGCCGGCCACGTTCGCCGCGGCTGGCAGCAGTTGACCACTCCAGAACAGCTCGAAGGTTTCGAACGTGAAGCTCGAAAACGTGGTGAAGCCACCGAGAATGCCGATGAGCGCGAACGCGCGCAGGCCCGGCCCGAGGACGAGACGCGATTCGCCGACGCCGGCAATCAGGCCGAACGCCAGACATCCCACCAGGTTCACGACGAACGTGCCGTACGGGAAGAACCCCGGAATCACGCGATGGACGAATCCGCCCAACAGGTAGCGAGCGAGTGCGCCGAGAGCACCGCCCACGCTGACGGCGACGATGTGCATCGCGCCGTAGTGTACATGTAGTGTCCGGCTTCAGCCGGACCGTGACATGTCCACCTCTCCTAAAGCAGAAACGCACTGGCCATGCCGAGAAACAGCAGGAACCCCGTGCTGTCAGTGACAAACGTGAGTATCACGCTGGAGCCCTGCGCCGGATCGCGATCGAGCCGATGGAGGATGAGCGGCACGACGACGCCGACGATGGCTGCAACCATCAAGTTGAGCAGCACGGCTCCGCTCATCACGAGGCCGAGCGGTATCGACCCGTAGACGATGGTTGCGAACACACCGACCAGCGTGCCCCACAGCGCCATTGACACGCCGACGGTCAACTCCTTCCGGAGCGGGCGTGCTGCGCTTCCGGTGCCGATCTGATCGATGCGAGCCCACGCACGACCAGGGCGACGGTCTGATTGCCGGTGTTGCCGCCAATACTGGCAACGATTGGCATCAGCGCTGCGAGAGCCACGAGCCGCGCGATGCTCCCTTCGAACGCACCGATGACACGCGAGGCGACGAATGCCGTGGCGAGGTTGATGGCGAGCCACGGCCAGCGGTTGCGGGCCGAATCCCACGCTGGCGCGAACAGATCTTCAGCTTTGCGCAGCCCGGCAAACGCCAGTACCTCGTTCTCTGATGAGGCACGGATGAAGTCGACGACCGCATCGGCAGTGACGCGACCGATCAGCTTGTCGCGATCGTCCACAACGGGCGCGGAAATGATGTCGTAGCGCTCGAAGGCCTTCGCCACGTCGCCGCCTCGTCGTGCGGGCGAGATCGTCGAATGTCTGCCTGCAGGATCGTCGTGACCGTGACCGCGGGCTCGGCGATCAGCAAATCGATGACGGCAATGCCGTCGCAGGTGCTTATGGAGCTCGACCAGGTTCTGGCGATGCTGCATCCGCTCGAGGAGCGCGCTGCGCGGGGTTTCCTGGCGTCGCGCAACGGTCTCGAGCAGCCGGTGCCGTTCTAACAATTGCTGAACCGCCGCGACGGGATCCTGCGGCCGCGGCTCGGTGGATGGATCCATACGGACGCTCCGACGCTTCTGGTGGGGGTCGATGGATCGAGCCCGGACGGGGGAGATCGTCGCGCAGGCTCGATGTGTCGTGAGGCGACCGCAAACTATCTTACGTTTGACCGATCGCAGGCACAATCAGGCCGAACGTCAGACACCCCACCAGGTTTCACGACGAACGCCCCGTAGGGGAAAACCCCGGCATCAGTCGTTGAACCGCGGCCGGCGAGTCGATAACGTGCGATGGCGCTGAGAGCGCATCCAATGCCGACTGCGAGGATCAACATCCGAGGCCAGTTTATCGACCAGTCATCAACGCGGTCGATAGAGTTCGAGTGTCCCCTCCATGTCGACGAACTCGAGATCGAAGGCGCGGTGTGCAAACGACTGGAGTGCTGCAGGGGCTTGCTCGCAGTCGATGACCACGAAGGCAATTCGCGCGTTCTCGATGAACGACGGGCCTCGCGCGACGAGCGCCGATTCCCGATCGGGCGACAGTGTTCCGCCTTCGCTCAGAATGATCAGCGCATCGTAGACTTCGTTGTTTCGCACGGCTGAGACGCGTGACTGCGACACGCGCGACAGATATCCTCCGATGAGCGACTTGCCGTGCACGGTCTGGAAGAACTGTGTGCGGGCCGAGAAGTTGCCGACACTCGACGTGCCGTCCCTGATGCCAGTTGGCAGCTCCAATACGCGAACTTCGCCAGGTATCGCGGCAACCTGATCATAGAACTGTGGCACGGTCGCCGAGTACAGCGTCAACGGGGCGGGAAGCAGCTCCAACAGGAGAAGAGCGCCGATCGTCACGAGGAATATGCGACGCCGGCGAGGATATCGTCGGCCGATCCATTCGAGCGCCGCTGCAAAGAGCACGGCGGTGGCGAGCGTCATCACCACTGCAAAGCGCGACGGCGAGCGCGCCAGGCCGACGACGGGGACGTAGCGAAGGAGAGACCACGGCCCTGGGATGAACGTATTGACGCCAGCCACGTGAATGAAGGGGCCTAGAGCGAGCGCAGCGAAGGTGAGTGTGACTCCAGCCCACCATCTCGACGGCCGCCAACCTGTCCACCATGCGGCTGCCAGCGTCGCGAGCAGAACCAGAGGAATCGAGGCCACTCCCTCGACATAGCCGGCCGGCTACGACTTGACCCACTCGACGACGGCGGACGGCGCGAACGGATGGTTCGGATTCGGGAGCACCAGCGAGAGAAGGTCAATGCCGGCTGGACTGCTACGCCAGAAGATGGCCGGCGACACGAAGGTGCCGCCGGCGATCCGAACGCCGACTGCGTAGAGTACGGGCGAGAGCAGCAACGTCGCGACGAGACCGGCGGTGAGGACGAATCGCGTGATCCGCCATACGTCGATGCGAGTTAGCGTCGTCGGAGATGCGCGGAGTCCCCACATGAGGCGAACGACGCCGAGCGCAGTCAGCAGCAAGACCGGTGTGTAGAGACCTCGAACGGAGATGTCGCGGCCTGCGAGTGTGAACGCCCATCCTCCACTAATGGCGATAGCCGCCACCAGACCCGCCACACACAACAGCAGTACGTCGAGTCCCCAACGGATCGCCACGGCACGCCCCGACCGCGGGCTGTGGTGGATGGAGACGACGCGCGCAACGAGAAACACGACTCCGAGGAGCAGACAGTACACCGCGTAGTACACATCGCTCGATGCGGCCCACCACATCACGGCGCCCAGTGCGACTGCGTCTCGGTAGCGTTCGTGTCCGTCCGCCTTGAGGAGCACGAGCAGGAAGATTGCGAGGGGCGCCGCGGCGACGAGGCTGAAGTGTTCCATGCCCCGCGTCACGAGAAGTGGGCTCCACGCGAAGCACAGCCCGGCCAACCATGCCTCGGCCACCCGGCCCGTCACATGTCGGGCCAGCAGGAACGTCGCGTACGCCGTGAGGACGACCATCAAGAGATACACGACGTTGAACGTCGTGACCACGCCGAGCACGCGAATGAGCGGGAGCGCGAGCAGATCTTGAAATGTCGTGTAGTTGTGGAGGCTCAGGTTCGCGTCAGTAGTGAGCGAGAAGATCGAATCGGTGAAATACGGTAGCCGGTGATGGTCCAGCAGTTCGTGCTGGAAAACCCATTGATTCCAGACGTACACCCCCGTGTCGCCGGCAGGCGACCCGGTTAGATGCGTACCCAACCGGAGTGGCAGTGGCCAGCTAAAACCGATCGCCACTAACACGTACCCCAGCAGGACCACGACGTGGGATCCTTGGAAGCCGCGTCTGAACATCCCTGGCAGGACGCCGTGAGAATAGCAGAGCTAGGCGCTTCGCGGAAGCGGAAGAAGTGGAAAAGTAGAAACTGGAAGAAGTAAGTGAAAAATGCGAAGCAGGAGCCGGAGATCTTTGGGGACCCGCGGCTCCTGACTACGCCGGCTAGAAGTTGAAGCGCAGCGCGAACTGCACCTGGCGATTCGTGCCCAATCCCACTGTGCGGGCGAGCGTGCTCGTCATCTTGCCGAATGTTCCGGCGGCCGTCGAGGTGTACGGCTGTCCGGGTTGCACTTTGTTGGCCTCTGTGAGGTTGTTGTTGGGCAGCGCGTTCGGCAGGGTGCCCGATGGGTTGACGAAGTTGTCGACATCGAAGAGATTGAAAACCTCGGCTCGCAGCTCCACATTTGGTCCGCTGCCGACATTGATCTTCTTCGCGACAACCAGATCCACCTGCCTGAAGTTCGGTCCGTGGATCGAATTGCGCTCGAGGTCGCCGAATGTACCCGGCGCCGGCGTCGAGAATGCGGCAGGGTTCAGGAATACCAGGCCGCCGTCGTGGATGTAGGGATCAACTCCCGGTACCACGTTCGGTCGGCGGACGTTGCGTGAGCTGCCGCCGCGCGGCGTGTTGATGACTGCCGTGCGACCGGCCGCTGGGTTGTTGAACACATTGCCGAGCGCGTCCATGTAGACGATGTCGTTGCGCTGGATCAGGACGTTGACCGGCAGCCCGCTCCGCGAGTTGAGAATTCCGCCGACGCTCCATCCGCCCTTCAGCGCGCCGGTGCCTGGGATCATGTAGATCGCGCTGAAGTTGAACGTGTGGCGAACGTCGAAGTTGTTGTAACCGTCGTCGTAGTCGAACTCCTCGATGGAACGTGCGTTGTTGGCGGCAGTGAGCGCTTCGTTCGATCCCGCCGTGTTGCCCTTGCTGTACCCGAGAGAGTACTGCCCGTTCAGCATCAGTCCGTTATTGGATCGCCGTGTGAGCGACAGCTGCATGGCGTTGTAGCTGTCGTGGCCGCCGCTCGTCTTGTAGTCGACCTCGGCAAACGGGTTCTGCACGGTCGTGCCATTGACGATCGAGAATTCGCGAATCGGGACCGCTGCCGCCGTTTCGCTCGTCTGGATGAAGCCAATGATGTTGTTCGCGACGCTGCGCAGGAAGAGGTTCCGGCCCTGGCTTCCGACGTACGCCGCCGTGGCGATCATGTTTCCGGGGAGCTCCTGTTGCAGTGACGCCGTGTACTGGTAGATGCGTTCCGGAAGCGTGTACTCGTTGGCGTACGCCCGCGGCTGGTACGACCGGGTATTCGGGTTGTTGATGAAGGTGGCTCTGAGCTGATCGACGTTCACCGGGAAGGTGACGCCACTGAGCGTCGTGCGGATCACATCCGATTCGACGGGCTGAATCTGATCCTCGGTCTGACCCGGCCCGACGAAGATGCCGAAGCCACCCTTGATCGCCGTCGTGTCCGTTGGCGCGTAGCTGAGCGAAAGCCGCGGCTGGAAGTTGTTCTTCTTCGACTCGTACTCGGGCGTCGTCGGTGGATCGATGACGCCCGTGTCGATGTTGAACTTGACAATGTGATCGTCGCGCTCTCTGAGCACCGTGTAGTAGTCGTAGCGGAGTCCGGCGTTCAGGGTGACGCGCGATCCCATCCTCCACTCGTCCTGCACATAGCCGACGAAGTAGTTCTGCTCGATGTTGCGCGGACCGGTCGCGCCATTATTGAAGACGCTCGGGTCGCTCAGGTTGCCGACGTACTGCACGTTGGTTGGATTGTTGGCCATGAAGGCGTCGACACTGGCGAAGCTGTACGTCGTTCCGCCAATACGATCGGTCTCCATGCGAATCAGTCGCATGTCGGCGCCCGCTTTCATCACATGGTTGCCAGCCACGCGGCTGATTGTGTCGGCGATGGTCACCGAATAGGGATCGTAGGGTGATGCATGGCCGTTCGTTGCGCTGTTGGCGCGGACCAGACCGCCGGGCGTGGTGACGCCTGTTGACGAGCCTTGGCCGGCGATGCCAGTGTTTGCGATCGATCCCGTCAGACTGATGGCAAGAAGACCGAAATCGATGCCGTTGACTGTTGGCGCATTGCCCACGATGGTGGTGGGCGCCGCGTTATAGCCGACCTTGAACTCGTTGAGCGTCGCGCCGCCACCCATGATGCCCTGCAGGTTGAAGACGGCGTTGCTCGGGTTGTCGGTGATGTGCACTTGCCGGCCGCTGACGCCCTCGAACTGGTCGCTCTTGCCCTGGTCATGGAAGACGCGCACGTAAGACGACCAGTTGTTCATCAGTTTGAAGTCGACGCGCGCGCTGAACGCGTGCTCCTGGCCCTTCTGTTCGGCCTGGAGCTGCGCGATGTCGAACTTCGGGTCGCTCGACTTTCCCGCGAGGATGACAGCGCCTGGTGCGAGGAAGCCACCGCGAAGCGACGCGATCGTCGGAACCGCCGCCGCCCACGCGAGGTCGCTCGGCACGGCCTCGATCGAGTTCGTACCGGCGGTCAGACGATAGCCCTCGTAGCTGCCGAAGAAGAACGCTTTGTCTTTCACAAGAGCACCACCGATCGAGCCCCCGAACTGATGCTGTGACAGCGCGGATTTCGGCAGCTCGTCGATCACGCTGCCATCGTCGCGCCGCGTGGAGTCGAAGTAGTTTCGGGCGTCGAGCGCGTCGTTGCGGACGTATTCGAAGATGGACCCTCGATAGCGGTTCGTGCCGGACTTGGTGATGACGTTCACCTGGCCGCCAGTGCCGGTCCCGAATTCCGCCGGGAAGTTGCTGGACTCGACACGAAATTCCTGGACGTTCTCGAGGCTGGCCTGCAGCTTGAAGGGCGAGGGGACCTCACCGTTCAAATTGCCTGGAGCGGCGTCGATGATCGCGGAGCCTTCGATTCCGTCGTACTTGATGACGTTCTGCTCGACGGCGCGACCCGAGAACCGGATTTCCTGCCAGGTGCCGGTGCCCGAGTTCTGTGCGCCGGGTGCCTGCAGCATCAGCTGCGACATCTGGCGGCCATTGACGGGCAGCGCTTCGACTTCGAGCTGATTGACGTTGACGCCCTGGCGTGCGGAGCTCAGATCGATCGTGTTCGTCTGCGCGTTGACGGTAATTGTCTCGGTCACGCCGGCGGGCTGAAGCTGGAGGTCGAGCGCGAAGTCCTGCCCGATGACGAGCTCGAGCCCCGTATATTCCAGCGGTGAGAACTGACCAAAGCGCACGCGAAGCGTATACGTGGAGGGCTTCAGTCCGGGGATGACGTACCGTCCTTCAGCGTTGGCTGTGGCCGTGCGCTCTTCACCGGTCCGCTCGTTCTTGACGGTGATCATCGCGCCAGGCACGATCGCGCCGCTCTGATCGAGCACGGTGCCGGAGAATCGACCGTCGACCTGCGCCGACGCGAGAGTCGGCAGCGCCAGTGTCAGCACGAGCAACGCAGCCAGTCCGATCCAGTTGCGTCCGTTCAACCTTTTCATGTCGTTCACCGCTCCTTATTGGCCCGACACTCACCGCCGGGGGAGAGTCCTCGTTGGAAGTACGGACCCACGCTATCGGCGTCGTGTGATCGGTGGACGACGTGTGTGTTACGGGCGCGTTAATTCCGTAGAGAGGCGGGAGCCCTAAAGTGGCGCAAACCCGCGCCCATGTGGAAGATGCGGGAGATAGGCTGAGTCGACATGAGGCGTGCGTGTTTACTCTGATGCCACTGGCAGAGTCACGGAGCCCGTCGCGAGGGCCCGGCTCTGACCCCCGCTCTGACCCTGGCTCTGACCCTGGCTCTGACCCCGGCTCTGACCCCGGCTCTGACCCCGAGCTAGCCCGTCTTCTTTCAGGTCTGGAGCGCCGCTTTCGCAGCGCTTACGCAAGGCGCCTCCACGTCGGATGTGGTTTCTAACTTCGGTCAATTGCTCGGTCGACAGGTGCTCTCGGCAGATCTCTCGCCAACGCCGCTGACGCATTGCCGCGGATTGGCCCAACGACTCATAGAGCAGGTGCGGAACCACCAGGGCGTCACTTTTCCCACCTGCATTGGCGTGGTAGCTGGACCACTGGTACGCGTCCGGTACGTCAACAAGCCCAGCCCGTACGGGATTCAGCTCGACGTAGCGCATACACGTGAACAGATACTGTTCCGAATCGATGACCATTGAGCGGTAGCGACCCTCATACAGCGTCCCGGTCCTCGTGTACTTCCGGTTGAAGTACCCGACGTACTTCGACTCGACTAACTGCATCGTCGACGAGAGCGCCGTGGCGGTGCGGGGGGTGACGATGAAGTGAACGTGGTTGGTCATCAGCATGTACACATGGACGTCCAGCTGATAACGGGCACAGGCGTCCAGCATTTCAGCGAGAAAGAATTCGAAATCTCCGGCTGATCGAAAGATGTCGATCCTGTTGTTTCCGCGCTGGATGACGTGCTGTGTCAATCCGGGGATCTGCACGCGTGAATGGCGAGGCATGGGACCACCCAATGCACAAATCGTGTGCGGTCCAGGGGTCGTCTATTTAGGCCTGTTTTCTCGTGACGAGCGTCGCGATCGGCAAAATTTCCAAATCGGTCTCGCTTGGAAGTCGTCAGATTTTGCCAACCGAGCTCTGACCCTGCCAACCGAGCTCTGACCCTGGCTCTGACCCTGGCTCTGACCCTGGCTCTGACCCTGGCTCTGACCCTGGCTCTGACCCCGGCTCTGACCCCTACTCCGACTGACCCCTACTCCGACCCCACGGGGAGCGTCACCGTGAACAGGGCGCCACCGCCTGGGACGTTCTCCGCTCTTGCCTCGCCGCCGTGCAGCTCGACGAGATGCTTGACGATCGCCAGGCCGAGGCCAGTGCCACCGGGGCGCGAGCGCGACTTGTCTACGCGGTAGAACCGTTCGAAGACGCGCGCGAGATCATCGGCCGGGATGCCGGGTCCGGAGTCGGCCACCGCAATCGTGTAGATCCCATCGACCCTCGCTGCTGAGAGCTTCACATTCGCGCCATCCGGCGAATAGTTGACCGCGTTCTCGACGAGGTTCCGAACGATGTCGTGAAGCTTTGCCGGATCACCATCGATCTGAAGCGCGTCGGGCGGCACATCGATCGCCACGCGCTGACTCTTGGCTTCAATGGCCGGCGACAGATCGGCAATCACGCCGCTGAAGATCTGACGCACGTCGCAGCGCGCCATCTCGAGCGCCTCTTGTCGCGCATCGAGTCGCGCCAGCCGAAGCAGGTCCTTGACGAGCCGCTCCATGCGCGACGTGTGCCTCGCGATGATCTCGAGAAACTTGCGCGTGTTCTCGACATCGGCCGGGTCGTCGAGCAGCGCTTCCACGTACCCGCGAACCGCGGTCAGCGGCGTCCGCAATTCGTGCGAGACGTTGGCGACGAAATCACGTCGGATCTGATCCGCCCGACGAAGATCCGTGATGTCGTGCAGCACGAGGACGGCCCCCCCGCCGCCGGTTCCCGCGACCGGCGCGGCACGGGCGACGAACGTCCGCCCGGGGTCGCGTGACAGCGCGACCTCCTGACTCCCGATGTCCTCGCCCCGCAGTGCGGTCGTGAGCTGCGCTGCAATATCGGGATGACGAATCGCCTCCAGATACGAGCGGCCGGGCGCCGACGCATCGACACGCAACATCGACTGCGCGGCGCGGTTGACGAGCTGCAGGCGGCCCTGTCGATCGACGACGAGCACGCCCTCGACCATCCCCGCGAGAATCGCCGCCATCCGCGCGCGATCGCGCGACAGATCCTCGAGGCGGCCTCCGAGCTCGTGCACAGACGCATCGAGCACACGCGCAACGGTGCCCAATTCATCCGCCCCGTAGTCATACGTCGAGCGCGAGAGATCGCCGCC
>Ga0114129_10011677_pt1 | contig 12501 bp, 12 predicted proteins | sample RhiMetdeltSRZDD1_FD_80071 | JGI IMG/M metagenome (GOLD analysis project Ga0114129, IMG submission 80071) | Populus rhizosphere microbial communities from Tennessee, USA - Rhizosphere MetaG P. deltoides SRZDD1 (version 2) (version 2) | ecosystem: Host-associated > Plants > Roots > Rhizosphere >...
GCGTCAGCTGGCGAAGCAGGCCCATCAACTCCACCCGTGAAGGCACGTCGAGAAATGCCGTCGGTTCGTCGAGCAGCAGCAGCACCGGCTCCTGCGCAAGCGCACGGGCGATCATCACGCGCTGCCGCTCGCCATCGGAGAGATGGCTGAAGTCACGTTCGGCCAGGTACGTCGCGCCAACGGCGTCGATCGCCCACTTGACCGTACGCCGATCCCGGTCGGTAATCCGGCCAAACCACCCTGAATGCGGGTAGCGTCCCAATTCGACGATGCGACGCACCGGCAGCGCTTCGACCATCACGCGTTCCGTGAGGACGACGCCCAGACGACGCGCCAGCTCGGCGGGCGTGATGGACCGAAGATCCGCGCCGCCCAGTTCGACGGCTCCCCATAGCGGCGGCTGCATCCTGGCCAGCGTGCGCAGAAGGGTCGATTTCCCGATGCCATTCGGACCGAGGAGGCAGACGAGTTCACCGGCGCGCGCTTCGAGGTTGACGCGCTCGAGTACCGCGCGTCTCGAGCGGCGCGTTGAATAGCCAACCGCCAGGTCGCACGTCCGCAAGGCGGGCGCAGCGCCGGTGCCAAGAGCGGGCGCGGCATACATCGTCATCCCGCGAACGCTCCCCGGCGACTCCGCAGCAGCACGGCCACGACAATCGGCGCGCCCATGAGCGAGGTCACCGCATTCAGAGGCAGCACGCCCGCGCTCCCAGGCAAGAGGGACACGATTTGCGCGACTAGTGCCACAGCGCTTCCCATCAGCACGACCGCCGGCACGAGCAATCGATGATCGGAGGTACCGAGCAGACCTCGACACAGGTGCGGCACGGCGATGCCGAGAAACGAGATCGGACCGCAAAATGCGGTGACCACGGCCCCAAGCACCGACGCGCCCACCATCGTCAAGACCCGTGCGCGCCTCACGGCGAGCCCCATCGATCGGGCGTAGCTCTCTCCGAGCAGGAGCGCGTTGAGCTGCTTCGTCGTCGCCGACGCGATCAGCACGCCGAAAAAGGTCAACGGCCCGAACAGACGCAGCCGCTGCCACGTCACGCCCGAGAACGATCCGAATCCCCACTGGGCCCACTGCTGCAGCCGTTCCGGCTGACTGGCGCCGACGAGCACGGTGACGACGGCCGACACCGCGTACCCGAACATCAACCCGAGAATCAGCACGGTCGTCGGATTGGCGATTCGGCTGGACACGATCAACACGAGCCCAAGCACAAGCCCCGCGCCTGTAATCGCCGCCAGGGCAACGAGTGCGTCGCCGCGTACGCCCGTCGCGGAGCCGAACGCCGCCGCCGCGCCATACCCTGAGCCAAGGACGACCAGCGCCACGCCGAGACTCGCGCCAGCTGAGATCCCGAGCGCGAACGGGTCCGCGAGCGGGTTTTTGAACAGCGTCTGCATCTGCAGTCCAGCGATGCCGAGTGATGCACCCGCGAGCATGGCGGTGAGCGAGCGCGGCAGGCGGATCGACTCGACTACGATCACGGCCGCATCGCGCTCGCATGCAGTCCCGGTTAGCGCCTCGACGACGCGCCGCAACGGGACAACCGTGGATCCCAGCGCGAGCGAAAGCAGAAACATTGCAGTCAGAACGACCAACAACGCCACGAGAACAGCCGCCTCACGCTTTGTCATGACGCTATCGCGCCGGCAGCCGGGTGTACCATTCGAACGCATGGTTCGGCACGAGCCGCGGATGGAAGATCTTGATCAGGTCGGCCAGTACGAGATCCGGATGCGTCACGCTACGCGACCAGTAGTCGCTGCTTGAACCCGGACGAACGGGACGTTCATAGACCCAGACCTGTCCTTGCCGATAGGCCTTGAACGCGGAATATCGGGGCTCGTCTTCCAGCATTTCGGCCAGATTCTTCCAGCCGCCGCCGTTGATCCACACATCAGCGTTGGCGGCCCGCTGGATCTGCGCCTCGAGATCGACAGACGCGATGCCCGCCGCCGTGTTGTCCGCCCACGCGTACCGCCCACCTGCGTCCGCGATCAGCGCGGCGACGTACGAACGACCCCCGGAAATGGTAAAGAGCCCGCGCGTGCTTCGTCCGGTCATCACCAGCGGGCGCTCCAACTCCCGACCCGCCGTGGCGCGGACGCTGAGCGACCGGTACCGGCTCTTCATTGCGCCATAGATCGACTGGGCCTTGCGCTCTTCGTTGAGAAACAACGCCAGGTACTTCAGCCACTCGGCACGCCCAAGCGCGGTCGACTCCAGCCATTCGGAATTCGCCACGACAGGCACGCCGGCGCTTCGAATCACGGCAAGCGTCGCGCCGGACGTGCTGCCGGCCAGCAGGAGCGACGGCTTGGCGGTGACGACGCGCTCGACGTCGATCACGAGCCCGACTCTGGCAAACTCGACGACCTTACCGGCGTCGATCCTGGCCCGCACCTCGCGGCTGGCCACAGCGTCGAACTGCGCCACGCCAGTCAGGACGTCGACGCGATCGAGATCCACGAGTGGTGGGAAGTTCGTCGTCGAGAACGCAAACAGCGATCTGATCGGCACGGTCACGACTTGCGCTCCTACGAGATCGCCTGCGAGCTGTGGCGTCGGCGTCCCGCACTGAACCAGCACGTAACGCTCCGCCCGGCCTCCTGCCGACACATCCTTCACCGTGATCACTTTGTAGGACCGGCGATACTCGACACTGAAGATGGCGGCGTCTTCGATCACCGCCTTATCCGGAAAGTAATCGGCGGTCGCATCGAACCTCTCGACGCAGCCCTTGGTGAGATTCGTGCCGGCAGCACTGATTCCATCTGTCGGCACCGTCGTGATCAGTCCGCACGACAGGATCACGCCGACGCCTGCGCACGAGAAGCGCTTGATTGACGTTGCGCCCATCACCGTATTGCGCCCATCACCGTATTGCCGGCCATGGCTAAAATCCGAACCGGTACGACACTTTGAATGCCGCGCCCTGAAGCGGAAAGCCGAGCTTCTCGTAATAGAACGCGTCGAACAGGTTGCTCACCGAGACGACGACCCAGTGCTGGCGCGCGAGGCGGTACGTGCCGCTTGCGTCGATGACCGTAAGATTGTCGTAGTCGACGATCGGAAAGCCTGGTGCGTTGAAGTTGTTATCCTTGCGGCCCTGTACATAACGGCCTGACACGCGCGCCGTGAGGCGACCGAAGTCGACGTCCACACCGGCACGCACGGTGTTCAGCGCGACATTCAAAATGTCCTGCTCCGCGCCGGTCGCGAGCCGTTCCTTGCGATGGAAGTAATGCGTGGAGCTCGCGAAGAGGCCGACGCGTGCGCCGACGCGTTGTTCCACCTCGACGTCCAGCCCGCTGATGTGCGCATCCAATCCGTTGGCGACCGAGACGACGATCGGGTCCGGTGGGGGAGGATTGCTGACGACGACATTGGAGATGAAACGGTCCTTCACGATCGTGCGGAAGACGGTGACGTCGAAGCGCGTGGCCTGGCTCGTCCACTCAGCGCCGACATCGAACGATGTGCTGCGTTCAGGCGCGAGATCCGGATTGCCCTGGCTGATCTGCGTGCGGCCACCAACCACGGTCGTCGTGTATCCCGTCAGCATGATGGCTTCGGCGGGAATGAAGGCGCGGCCGACGGTGAAATGACCGCGAAGCCCTCTCACGAGCTCGTGCTTGAGCCCGAGGCTGGGGTTAAACACCGTAAACGTGCTGTCGGATGGCGTGAAATTGGTCTTGAATGGTGTGTCGATGGTCTCGTTGCTGATGCGGTCGACCCGTCCGCCGATGGCCACGATCGTGCGTCCGTTGGCCAGCTTCAACGTGTCCTCGATGTACACACCGCTCGTCCGCTTATGACTGTCGGCCGAAAACGGAGCCGACCGATTTCCCGTGCGCGCGTAGGAGCGGCTAAGGCTCGTGACCTTCTCGTAATCGACGCCGACCACGACGCTGTTCCACTTCGACCAGTTCCAGGAGTCCTTTGCCTGCAAGCCGACCCACTGCAGGTCGCTCTCGAACGACAGATACGGCAGGAAGGGCACGTCGAGCGGGTTCGTCGACGTCACGTTGAACGTGTGACCCGCCTCTTTCGCGGCGTATCCCGTGAAGTCAACATCGTGCGTCCCAACACGGCCAGTGAGACGCACGTCCTCCGTCGATCGCTCGAGGTTCTTGCGGCCCTGAGAATTGATGCCGGAGGCGAGGTCGCCCGGCGTCATGATGTCGCGCCCACGGTAGATGTCGACGCGCCCGTTGATCCGCCAAGTTCTCGCGAGATCGGCACCCACGCGCAACGTGCCGTCGTACGTCTTGTACCGGGTGGCTGGGCGGATCTCGCCATTGCCCATGCGGTAGTCGTTCCGTTGATCGAAGGCGCTGCCGGTGGCGTCGAGATCAACGCGCGAGGAAAGACTCCCGCCGACGCGGCCCGCAACGTCCGTGACGCCGAAACTGCCGGTCCCTATCCGAGCGTTGCCGCCGATCTTGCCGCGTGATTGCCTCGTGATCACGTTCACCACGCCGCCCATCGCCGACGATCCATAAATGGCCGACGCGGCACCCTTGAGCACCTCGATCCGCTCCACGCTGTCCAGCAGAAGCGTTGCCAGATTGGTCACACCCGACGGGCGACCGTCGATGAGCAACAGCGAGCGCTTGTTGATGCCCGAGGTCTGTGGCCGGAACCCACGGATACCGATGCCGGAAAGCGCGCCGCTGTACTGCACGACGTCCACGCCGGCATTTTTCTTCAGCACGTCCGTCAGATCCGCCGCGACCGATCGCTCGATGTCGGTAGCGTCGATGACGTCGATTTTCTGCGGGGTCTCCCCGACGGGCGTTTCCACGCGCCGAGCCGTGACGACGACGTTTTCGGCGAAGCCACCGGCCTTCAGCACCGCGCGAAGGGGAGTAGTGGATCCGGCGGCGGGCACCGTCACCGTCACGCTCTGCGTGATCGGCGCGAAGAGATTCATTTCGACCAGCACCGAGTACGTCCCCGGCGCCAGACCGCGCAGCGAGAAGGCGCCGGCTGCATCAGACGTCGTCGTCTGGACGGTCGCTCCGCTCGCATCTCTCGCGGTCACGCGCGCGCCGCCGATCGCGCCGCTGAATTCATCGACGACGGTGCCGGATATGGAGCCGCCGTTTTGGACTTGAGCCGCCGCGGGCGAGACTAGCAGCCAGGTGAGAAGGAGGACGAGAGTCGAGGCGAGCCGAGAACACGAACGACCGCCAATACGATGAGCCATGACCGTTGCCTCCGCGGGCGAGGCGGTGGACTCGCGTGGATGACAAATGTGTGCGTGGAAAAGACGGCCGGAGGCCCGACGTTCCAGTGCATACCTTCTGTCGTCGCAGAAAGTCGACCGCAGAACGTTTGGGTAGGTCTCCTGGCTCGGAGGTGCAGAGCGTGCTCTGCTGCTGCTTCACCTTCCCCGGCCGATGGCCGAGTGGTCGTTCGAAGCAGCGTCCTCACTCACAGTGGCGGGACCGCGCCGGATTCACACCGGACTTCCCTGTTATGCCCCTCGCGGGCACCCAAACAAGGATTGCCTTATATCACGACCGCATCGTAAGCGACAAATCGATCCGCTCACCACGCAATAGTTCCTTCCGGCCTTTTTCCCGAAGCCCGTTGACGGCGCGAAGGACGCCGCACGAAGACGAGAACGACGAAGGCAAGGCGGATCACTCACTTGCTGACACGTGACGAGTACACCTTGTTCGCAATTCTCCACGCGCCGTCGACCTTCAGCAGCACGAAGTAATCCGTGAATGTTGTCGCGCCGTGCACCGTTACGCGCGGCGGCGAAAGGCGCAGCCGGCCGAGATACCGCCCTGCGCCGCCGTTGCTCACTCCTGCCCTCGAGACAGTCTGTCTTTTTTTAGAGGGATGAGTGCGCGTAGCCGGTCATCACGCAGGAAGAGCGCTCCCCACACCAGCACGCCGAAGACCACCGAAAAGAGAAACGATGGATCTTCGAGCCGCACCTTTGCCGCCGTTGCCCCACCGAGATACCCCGTCAGTAAGATGGCGCCAAGCACCGAGGTACGTGGCACAGTGTAGAGGGCAAGGCACGCGAGCTCGACGAATCCCAAACTGCGGACTAGACGTTCAGGAAAACCGATTTGAGCCGTACTTTCAACAGCAGGCGCGAGTCTCATCGCCTTGATCAGGCCGTCGAAAGTCAGGAACAGGATGACCAGCGCCCCAATAATGCGTCCAGCCCAGATGGTCTTCCTCGGCATGGCGATCAACATAACCACAGTCACGTCGCGCATACTCGCCGGTTTCGGACGCCAACAGACCACACACGGTGTGGTGCTTCAAGGAGCGGGTGGATTGACTCATTGAGAGAGAGCAACCTGGCGCGCCCAACAGCTTTGACTGGTTCAAGCGCCCAGATTCAGTTGCTGAAGAAGCTATTAGTTCGTGAAACGGGAGAATCTGCAGCCGTGAAAGGATACCCATGAAGAAGAACGGACCGGCTCAACACGGCTGACGATTGAGGCTGTCGACTGACACGGATCAGAACCGCAGGACTGTCTGCTTCAGCGGCATTTCCATCCGGTGCGTGGTCACTGGGTCGCTCCGTGTCCAAGGTTGACCGCTTCCCAACGCGTCCAGTGACTCGAACGCGCCCAACACGTCGAAGCTTCTCAACACGAACGGGAGCCCCTCGGCTCCCAGTGGCGAATTCGTATCGCTGACGTGGAAGTGAAGGTGCGGTCCGCTTGACACGCTTCCGGACGCCCCGACCAACGCTAGCATACGCCCACTTCGCACGCGCTCGCCGATCTTGACGCTGATGCTCCCCGGCATCAGGTGTTCGTACGACGCGAATCGTCCGCCGCCCAGATCGATGGTGACGTAGTTGCCGCTCGCGTTGTCGAGCGTAAGGGGTCGCGTCGGCTCCGCAATGCCGTCGACTGCCGCGGCCACGATACCATCGGCGACCGCCAGCACTTCGGCCCCGTAAGCTTCCCCTCCGAGCCTGATCCAGTCGATGGCGAAACGCGCGGGAATCCGTGCATCGCCATTGATGGCAAAGAGCGCGCGGCGATGTCCCCCGATGCTCGAAGGATCGTACACCGCTACCCAAGGCCCGCCCCGCAAGGGGGCGGAGAGGACAACAGGCGCATCGTGACGGACCGCGACACGACCGGTTTCGACGCTGCCGGCTTCAGGGCCTGATGGCCCTGTGAGAGTGAACGAGATTCTGTGATGAAGGATTGAAGGTACCGGTGTTTCATCATCGAGCGCGAGCCATACGAAGAACACCACGCGCATTCCGCTGCTGATCGGACGCTTGTCGGACACGTCAGGCCGCGCACCAGCGCGGGCAAGTCCGCTGCGGAGGTCCGCGTCCTCGTAACCAGCGAGCGGCTTCCCGTCGCCCAAAACGTCAATGCGCGTGAGACCGAGATCGACCGCCCTGAAATTGGTGATGTGCAACTCGTACACGAGATGAATCCGCCCACCGATCCGAACCGGCATTGGGGCAGCGGGAATGTGAACTTCGACCGAAGCGCTTGGCGGCACCAGCACCTGAGCAAGGTTCTGGTATGAAACCGAGAACGCGAGCAACGTCGTGAGGAGCGGCGAGAGTACCGTGCGACAGGTCCGTCTCATTGCCTTGTTTGCCATGAGATATCTTGGCCTCCGCGGAGGTCAACGAATCCGCTGATGCGGCGCTCTTCTGTGACGCGTGCAGTTGAAACGGCTGCGACTGCGCCGCGGTCGCCAACGTCTCGAGCAGCCCGTGAACCGGTTTGCTACGCTCGCCGAACTAGCGCGGCAGGCGCCTCACCAAGCGCCAAGCCCACAAACAAAGAGCCGCTGAGGCAGCCGTGATCACGATGTACGAAGGCTCTCTCGCTAGAAGCGGCCCTTCCTCAATGGCCCTCCAGAGGTGCGCCAAAACCAGCAGGCCAAAAACGGATCCAGTGGTTATTACGTAAGCCTTCATAGAATCGCCCGCGCAGGTGAACGACCTTTAGTGCGACGATTTTGTCTGCCCGCGAATGTCAAGAGTTTGCGAGTCAGAAACGCGTCTTGTTACGCCCCTCGAGCGTCTCTGAGGGACGTTCCGTTCGAGGTCACCGCGTTACGCTACCAGGGGCCGGCGACAACTGCGTGTCGCTGTTCGGAACTGAGATGGTGTACATCCAAACGCGCGACGAAACGTGGCTGCGAAGTGACTATGGCTCGAAAAGCCGATGTCGAGCGCAAGGGCCGTCAGGTCGTCCGTGTGTGGCAAGGCGATCAGCGCGCGGGACAGACGCAACTGCGTGACGTATTGATGGAGCGGTACGCCTTCCACCCTGCGGAAGACGTCTGTGAGATAGGTTGGCGACGCGCCTACGGCGCGCGCAGTGTCGCGCAGACGTATTGGGCTCGACGCGTGCTCCTCGAGGAATTCTTTCGTCCGGCTGATCAGACGTCGCGTCGACGGCCTCGGCTCTACCCGAGGAAGTTGGCCGTCCAGCGCGGATCGCAGGAGTGCGAGCATCAGTTCCTCCGCCGCGAGATCGTCGCCAGGTGCAGTCGATGTGGCCCAGTGGAGAAATCGCGCGCGAAGGCTCTGGAGGCGTGGATCGGTCCGGCGGCTTCGACGACGGAAGAACGGATGTCGGGCTAGGTAGGCTTCAGATGTGTTCGCGACCTCCGCGAGCACACTGAGTTCCGGCGTCACGATCAGCTCCCGATATCCGGCTGACAGCGGGTCGCTGAGGCGATACGGTTCTCCGCCGGCGACGAACAATACCTGGTTGGCATCACCGACGACATCGTCGTTGCCGACATGCCACACGAAGATGCCGGCATACGGAAGGCATACCTGGAAGTCAGCCGAGAAGTCTTCCGAGCTTCTTGCCGGCCCTCCCTCCCGGCGCATGAGGTTTTCGACGAGGCCCACCGACAGGTCGAGAAGCGGCGTGCGCTCTTGACTGGGGAATGGCCGGGGGCTCGCGAGCGCAGTGTTCACTGGGACGACGCTTCCGGATAAGACTGTATCAAACCAACTGCCAATCAGGTCCGATATCCCCGGATCAGCTTTGTTGTCGTGTGACGTGCGCTGAAACCGCGAGCCAGCGGTCGCCGCGGCGCGCCCAGACATCGGTGTACCGACCGGAATCCCGTCGGCCGTCTGCTGTGTCGAACGTCGTCCTTGCGTGCACGATCGCAATGTCTCCCATCAGCCTTACGTTCACGTCATGTGCCTGAAGGTTTGAGATTCTCGCCGGTGCGCCGATTTGCGTCAGGAATTCGTCGCGATTTACCAGCGAACCGTCGAATTGGGTGCAGAGAAAGTCGTCGGCGAGGATCTCCTTGAACCGGCCGACATTGGACGTTTGAACCGATTGAATGTAGTCGGCATTGAGCGCAAGGACCGTCGCCAAGTCGGAAGCCGCCGCGATGTCTGTCTGCATGGTGCCTCCACTTTCAGCCCTTCCTACGACGCTAGAGGGCAGCATTCGGTGCAGCCCGCTGTCAGGGCCGTCAGGAAACAACCGAGCGTAAGCCGTGATGCGATGCGTCGAGGCGCGTGCGGATGCTTCATACGCGGCCACGATTCTGACGGGACGCCCGAGGCAATGCTGTCAGAATCTTTCGATCCAAGACCAAACATCGTGATAGCGCCAGACCGCTCGTTCTCCAGACGATGGGGACTCAGAGGAGGACGTGATGCATCAGATCAAATACGCCATGGCGATTGCCGCCTGCTGCGCCGCGATCGCGCAGGCAGCCGCACAGGAGATTCCCATGGACGGGAGCCAAAACGGGAACCCCATGCTGTTCAAACAGGATGCACAGCCGTTTGGCAAGAGCATGGCGACGTGGGGGAGCTCGCCACGCAGTGGGTGTATTCGCAGCCGTTCGATCGGAGCCCGCTCTTCGACCCGACAGGCGTGAACTGCGATGTCGATCAGCACGGGCCCGTCTGGTACCTCGCGCGAATCGCGGGTCCCCGTGTGTTCGAAGGGACACGCCACTGCACGATTCCTCGAGACAAGGCCATCCTTCTCTACATCGGTGCGGTCGTGGACACGTATCCATGCCCATTTCCGGGCTTTGAACCGGCACCGGGTCAGTCGCTCTACGACTTTTTGGCGAGCGATGCACGCTTCTTCCTGGACACCGTCAACTTCCTGGAAGTTTCGCTCGATGGCCGGCCCATCAAAAACGTGTTCGGCTACCGTTACGCCTCGGAGAATCTCTTCGCTATCAAAGGCGATCCAAGCCTCCAGGGACCACTCGATCCGTGCATCACCGGCACCTGGCAGCCGGCGGTAATCGACGGATTCTTCATGATGTTCAAACCGCTCGATTCAGGTCAGCACATGATCCGCGTGCATGGAACCAACACGTTTGGCGACAATAAAACGTTCAACTATTTCTTGACAATTGAGTAAGGGATTCACCCCGCTCATGCCGAATCGGGATATCGGATCTCATGCAGATACACATTCGTGGCAGCAGGTATGCCTTCTGTCGCGGCCGACGCCATGTTGCCTAAACAGCTGGAATCAGAATTACGGCGCGTGAGTCTGCCGGGATGCGACGTACGTTATCTGCATCTGCGGACCGGTGTGGGCCCGCCGATAGTGCTCGTGCACACGCTTCGCACGCAGCTGGATTACTTCGTTCCCCTAGTTCAGCGGCTGGGGCGTGGCGTCGACATCGTTGCCCCCGACTTGCCGGGCCACGGCCTGTCCACTGCCCCACGCGTCGAATATACGGCGACGTATTTCACCGATGCGATCGCCCAGTTCCTCGAATCCTGTGATCTGAAGGACGCGGTCCTGGTCGGCGAGTCCATCGGTGGCTCGGTCGGCCTGGGGCTCGCCGCGCGCAAGAACCCCCGCCTCGCTCGAGTGATAGCCATCAATCCGTACGACTACGGGCGCGGAGGCGGTATTCGACGCAGCTCGATGGTCGCAAACGTGCTTTTCACGATGATGCTGTGGCCGGTCGTTGGCGAGATCGTCATCAGAAGCGGCACGAAAGGCATTCTTCGGAAGGTGTTGGAAGGTGGTGTCCACGATCCGCACAATGTGCCAGGCGAACTTGTCGATGAACTCTGGACGAGCGGGTCTTTACCCGGTCATACCCGTGCATTCCTCTCACTTTGTCGGCAGTGGAAGACTTGGATCACCGCCCGCGGTTCGTATAGCGACATTGAGATGCCAGTCACGCTGATCTATGGCGACCAGGACTGGTCCCGTCCAGACGATCGGGAGGCGAATCGACGGGCCTTGCGGAGCGCACGGTATCTGACGCTGGACGCCTGTGGCCACTTCGCGTCCCTCGACCAGCCGGAGCGGATCGCCACGGTGATCCGAGAGGAGGTCGCCCGCGTCAAAGCCGCCTGAGAGTCGCCACAGGTTGGTGACGACGTGTCATCAGAAAGGATCCGTGATGTCTTCATCCCTTCTCGCGGTTCTCGTCCTCGGCCCGACGGCTATGGTCGTCGCCGCCTTCTTCGTCGTGTTGTGGCGCGAACGAACATCAATGCGCGAATCGCGAATCGCACTCGCAAGCGGATCTGCGCTGGCGATGTGGGCCGCGGTCACGACCGTGCTTGCACATCGCGGGTTCTTCCGGCCGCCTGACGCAGCGAGCGTCCCACCTGTAGGCATCAATCTCGCGGTCGCGTTATGCGTACTCACGGTGTGCCTGGCTGCGTCACCCTCGTTACGCGGCCTGCTGTCGCGCCAAGCCAACCTCATTCGCCTCCATGTGTGGCGACTAGAAGGCACCGTGTTCCTGATCCTGATGGCGAAGGGCCAGATGCCGGCGCTGTGGGCACTTCCGGCCGGTATTGGAGACATCCTCGTTGGGGCGACAGCTCCATGGATTGCGCGACATCTCGACACGCCGAAGGGAAGACAACGCGCGATCATCTGGAATGTATTCGGCATGGCCGATCTCATTGTCGCCGTCGGGCTTGGGATCATGACGAGTCCAGGCCCGACCCAAGTCTTCTTCACGACACCGTCTGCAGAACTGGTCACGCGCTTCCCGCTGGCGCTGGTGCCCACGTTCCTTGTTCCGCTGGCATTCACCCTTCATGTGATTTCCTTGTGGCAACTACTCGGCGGCAAATGGGCGAGGCCGTCCTTGGACCGACGCAGTCAGTCGCGCGATTGGACGACCGAGCAATCCTGGCGGGCTGCATCACACAGCCGATGACCCAGTCCCCGAGGTTACCAACGAGATCGCAGTAAGGTGTATGCCATGCAGAACATACTGATTGACAAGTTCATCGTGCCGAAAGAATCGCTGTCCGCATTTCTCGAGGCCGCGCGCCAATCGGCCAGCTTCCTCAGGACGCTCCCTGGCTTCGTGGAGGGCTTCGTCTATGAAAAGATCGACGGCGACAGTCCATTCAACGTCGTGACGACGGCGGTTTGGGAAAATGAGGAGGCTTTTGCGAACGCGAGAAGAGCGGCCGTCGAAGAATTCCAGAGACGTGGTTTCAGTCCTCAAGACACCATGAAGACACTTAGGGTTGAAATCAC
>Ga0114129_10011678_pt1 | contig 12500 bp, 11 predicted proteins | sample RhiMetdeltSRZDD1_FD_80071 | JGI IMG/M metagenome (GOLD analysis project Ga0114129, IMG submission 80071) | Populus rhizosphere microbial communities from Tennessee, USA - Rhizosphere MetaG P. deltoides SRZDD1 (version 2) (version 2) | ecosystem: Host-associated > Plants > Roots > Rhizosphere >...
AAAAGAGTTGCTGGCCAAGATCGCAAAGCTGCAAGCAAGCGCCAAAAAGGATAAAGCGCTCGAGAAAGGCCTGCACGAGATGAAGAAGCAGGCCGAGCACATCATCAAGGAGCCGGTTACCCTCGATGCTTATATCGCCACGCTCTATCTGCTCGATGGTCAGATCGGCCTCATTCGCGGTTACGAATACTATGTCGATAAACCATGGCGCGCAGAGTACCTCCTGCTGGGGAATTGGATCACTGGATATGACACGTGGTACTACACATGGGATGACTCGGTTTCTTATGATTGGGCCTGGGTCGATGCGAGCATCGACATACACGAAAGCGTGGACGTAACCGTTTCGGAATCGGTCTCCGAAGAAGAGATCAACTCGGAAGAAGCGTATGCCGAACACGAATCTTTCGATATGTCCGAAACAGAAGAAGAAGAAGTCGCTGCCGAGGAAGACACTGATGCAGAGGTGGCGTCCGCCGACCACGATAGTATGGAGGATGCCTCAGACGATGAAGGGGAGGATATGGGCGATGACGACAGCGGCGGTGATGAAGGCGACGACAGTGGTGGAGACGATGACGGTGGAGACGACGGAGGGGACGACGGTGGCGAGTAGAGGTATTCGTTAGCTCCACAGGCTTCCCTTTTAGCTAACAAAAAACCGGAGGAGAACTGGTTTAAAGATTTTGCTTGCCCATTCGGATACAGGCCGTTAGACCGGAGCCTTCAAAACCCCAACCCATGTAATATCGCTTATGCAAAATCTACTTATTCATCCCCTATCACTGCTCGCACAAGTCGAGTATTCCTCCTCGTACACGTCACAAGGCCAGGCTCCTAGCCCCGTTGCAATGATTTTTGGCCTGCTCATCGCGCTACTCCTGATCGTTGCGATGTGGAAAGTGTTCACGAAAGCCGGACAGCCTGGCTGGGCTAGCATCATCCCAATCTATAACATCTACATCTGGTGCAAGATTGTAGGCCGACCGGCTTGGTGGATCATTTTGTTGTTTATCCCGTTTGTTAATTTCATTATCGCTATAATTCTCTCCATCGATTTGGCGAAGAGTTTCGGTAAAGGTGCGGGCTTCGGTATTGGCCTCGCCCTTTTAGGAATCATTTTCTGGCCCATCCTCGGCTTCGGCAGCGCCCAGTATCAGGGCCCTTCGGCGTCGCAAGGCGTAGCTGTTACTCCGCCGCCGCAACCTGCTTAGCCGCTGTCGTCGATTACCTCGATTCAACCGGATTAGACTGGAAAAACCCGTAATTAAAGGCGGGATTTTTCCGTCGATTTCTCGTTAAATCTATGCCTCGCACCATCAACATTGGCCAGTTCTATGGCGGTCTGATCGGCGCGGCACTCTGGGTGCTCGTGGCAATTTGGTATCTATATGCCTGGCCGCGTTCCCTCCGCCGACGCATCGACCGCGGCGACATTGACGCATTCGATGGGGTCGCGAAGCTCAGGAAGGCACCGTTGATCGGCTACTTCCTTCTCCTCATAGCAATTGCTGATCTTATCGGCACACTGAATTATATCGGCGTTTTGGGGGATTGGATTTACCTGCCACTACTCGCAGCTGTCGTTATCGCCATGTTGTTTGTGGCTCGCCGGCTTTGGCGACAACACAGGAGCCAATGAAGCACAAACAGATCTAACCATGCGATGGAGTTGACTGCGACCCGACGTACGATCTCGTCTTCTATGAGTTCCAGACTTTCACCCGCCACGGAGCGCGCTCTCCGTCGCAGCAGCTCATCTTGTTCTCGTTAGGCCTATGCAGCGCAGCGTGACAACGGACAAATTCACCCTTGGTTGGACAGAGCTTCGCAGACGCCGTTTGGCATATTGGGCCACTTGGTTTGCTATCGTGCCGGCCCTTTTCATCGGTAGGCTTTTGCAGCAGCATTGGCATTCGAATCTACCGATTTTTGTCCTCATCTTAGGCGTCATCGTTTGGCATCTCGGCGCGCAGCAGAGTCTTGCTAGTTTTCGCTGTCCGAGGTGCGGGCGACCTTTCTTCTGGCTTTATCCCGCTGGACGTGTTTTTCCGCCACTAGGCATTCCGGTTTTCATGCAGCACCGCTGCGCCAGCTGTGGCCTACCAAAGTTTGCGTCGCAGCCGGAGGCCTAACCAATCGATGAAGCCAACGGCACGATTGCAGGATAAGTTGACTCGTTCACTCCCGCTCATTCGGCCTTCGGCTTGCCCATCTATGTCGCGCGGGTTGATTCGGCTTCAGCCCGTAAGCCTCACCCTCTCGGGTTTGCCCATCCATGTCGCTCGCAACCAGCGGCTCCATTCCCGCGGGCTCCATTCTCTTTCTCGTTAGACTGTTCGCTACAATACCCACTTTGGCTTCCGCTTTTCGTTAAAAGCGGCAATGCCTTCGCGCGCTTCTTCCGATTCGCGCGCTTGTAAGTGATACTTGAGCGCAAGATCGACATCCTCTTTTACCGAGCTGGACCAAAGTTCTTCGATCAATCGCTTCGTTTGCGCCAGCGCGCCGGGAGCGCCTTGCAAAACCGATTGCGCAAACTTTTGCGCTTCATTCATCAGATCATCTTTTGCGACAACACGATTCACGAGACCGATTTCCTTTGCGCGGTCCGCGTCGATTAACTCGGAGGCTAACAACAGCTCGCGCATGTTACGTTCGCCGACCTGCCGGCGCAGGAAAGTCATAACCAAGCCGGCGACAAGTCCACGACGCACCTCCGGGTAGCCGATTTTCGTTCCCTGCGCTGCGACAACAAAATCGCATGCCGACATAATCCCCGCGCCACCTGCAACTGCCGCACCATGCACGGCAGCGACTGTGATAAGGCGTGTTTGGCTGATTGCGATCAATGTGTTTGCAATCATCTCGGCCGTCGCATGCGCCTTGGTTTGATCGGCCGCTGCCTTCAGATCGAGGCCAGTACAAAACGCTGCGCCTGCTCCGCGCAAGATAAGGACTCGTTCCTGCGGCTCATCGGAAGCGATCTTGAGAGCGGCATTTAGTTCACTGAGTAGCTCAATCGTTAGGGCGTTACGACGTTCGGGTCGATTGAGAGTAACAACAGTTACTTGCGGGGTTTGTTTTTCGATGAGAACGACAGGCATGAGGTGAATGACGAAATCCGAATGTGGAATGTCGAATTAGACTTGAATGACTCCAGTATGGAAATGCGCTCGTGGCATAGGTCGCGTCACGTATTGCAACAAGCGAATGAGAACATCGCGGGTCGCGTGCGGCTGGATAATCGCATCCACCCAGCCGCGCGCAGCCCCGTAGCGAATGTCGGTTTGCTCTTCGTAACTCTGCTTCACTTTCAAGCGGAGCTCTTCCAGTTCCTCGTGTGTCGCCTTCTTGTCACCTCGCTCCCGTGCGCGAGCGAGAATCGCAAACACGGTATCCGACGCCTGGGCGGCTCCCATGACTGCGTAGCGTGCAGTCGGCCAGGCAACGATAAACCTTGGATCGTATGCCTTGCCGCACATCGCGTAATTACCCGCGCCAAATGATCCGCCTACAACGACTGTGATCTTTGGCACGATCGAATTGCTCACTGCGTTGACCAGCTTCGCGCCGCTGCGAATGATTCCACTTTGCTCGGCGTCGCGGCCTACCATAAACCCGGTAACATCCTGGAAAAAGATAATCGGCAGGCTTGTTTGATTGCAGTCCATGATAAAACGCGCTGCCTTATCTGCGCTATCGGAATAAATGACGCCGCCCATCTGAATCCCCTCTTTTTTCGTCCTGACCTGCAAACGTTGATTAGCAACAATTCCCACTGGGCGGCCATTGATGCGCGCGTAAGCAGTCACGATTGTTTTACCGTAGTCAGCCTTGTATTCATCCATTGAGCCTTCATCAATGACCGTGGCCAATAGATCGCGTGCGTCATAGTTTTTCTGCCCATCGAAGCTGACCAGATCGTAAACAGTGTCCGGGTCCTTCGCTGGTTTGAATGTTTCCTTAGGCGTTCTTGATGTTTTGGATTCTGTCGCTTCAGGCAGCAATCCAACAAGCGAACGAAGGCGTTTCAGGCAGGAGGGATCGTCCTTTTCAAAAAAGTCCACCGTGCCGCTGATCTCCGCATGCATTTGCGCGCCGCCCAGTTCTTCTTGATCGACAACCTGCCCGATGGCTGCCTTTACCAGAGAAGGACCTGCCAGGTACAAGCCGCTCCCTTTTGTCATCAAAACCTTGTCGCAAAGGACTGGAAGGTAGGCGCCGCCGGCCACACAGTTACCCATGATTGCAGCGAACTGAGGAATCCCAGCCGCTGAAATCACCGAGTTATTTCGAAAGATGCGACCGAAGTCGTCTTCGTCGGGGAAAATCTCATCCTGCATTGGAAGGAACACACCAGCGGAATCGACCAGATAAATAAGCGGAAGCGAGCATTCAAAGGCTATGCGCTGTGCGCGAATCACCTTCTTGGTCGTCTGTGGAAAAAAAGCGCCGGCTTTGACCGTCGCGTCATTAGCGACAACCATGCACGGAACGCCTTCGACGTTGCCTATACCCGCGACGACCCCGGCCGCAGGAATCTTTCCCCACTGTTCGTACATTTTGTAAGCCGCCCAAAGACCGATCTCGAAAAAGGGAGACTCCTTGTCGAGCAAGCGGCTGATTCGCTCCCGCACGGGGAGCCGGTTCATCTTTCGCTGACGTTCGTGACCAGCCTTGCCCCCACCCTCGCGCAGCACGGCCTCCTCCTTTGCAATCGCCGCGCAATGAGCACGCAACAATTCAGTGGTCGAGGACGCTGACGAACGAGACATAACGCGAAGCACGCTTAAACTGCGACGGCTCTCGAATCAAGTTTGCCTCACAGCGGCGCCTCGACGCAGCGAGGCGGCTACAACCGCGCCTGGCGGGGTCGGTCTTCGTTTTCTTCCTTACCTTCTGCGAAGCTTTTGACCTTCTCTTGTTGAAGCAGGTCTTCGAAGGGCTTGTAGAAGTTTGCATAGAACGGGTAAGGCCGGTCGGCGTTTGCAGGAAGGTAGCGCCAGTGTTTATACATCCAGAGCCAGGGCGCCGGATTCTTTCGCACATAGGGTTCAAACGAATTCCAACATGCCTGCGCGATTTGTTGATGAGTCATCCCGTCTGCATTGTTGATCTTCGGATGAAAGATCAGCCTGTAACGCCCATTCGGCAGCGGTTCGCAATGCGCGGGAATGATGGGGACGCCAGTGCGCTCGTTCAACCAGGCGTGCGCGGAAGTCACGCTTGTCTTTAGTCCAAAACAATCGATCGCCACCGCCCCCTGACTGGGTGGCACGGTGAGATCGACGAGCAGCGCAGTGCGCCCTTTTCGTCGGAGCGCCTTATAAAGCCGGACGATCCCACGCTCGCGCGGGATAAGCTCATGCCCGGATTGTTCACGCAGCTGTTTGAAAATCGGATCGATCAATGAGTTCTTAAATTCCTGTGAAATGATTGTGCCTTTCAGTTCCAGGAAGCCACAAGCCAGGCTAAGCCATTCGAAGTTACTGTAATGATAACAGGCAATGATCACACTGCGTTCTTGCCCAGTATCACGCATGGTTTCTTCGAAATTCTGGAGCTCGATATACCAAAGGAAGTTCAGCGGTGTCAGGCGCGGGCTCCACAGCAAATCAACCATGGTCCGCGCGAAATGTTGAAATGATTCGCGGACAATCTTGCGTCGCTGACGCGCAGACAATTGGCCGCCAAACGCGGCCTCCAGATTGCTTCGCGCAACACGGTATCGATGCCGGTCGAGAAAGCTAAGCAGCGCTCCAGCCACCTGGGCAAGGCGATAGCAGGCCTTTCGCGACAATAACGGAACTAGCTTTGTTGCCAGGAAAAGACCGGCCCACTCCAGGCGGTATCGAATTCGCTTCCAGCGTGAGCGCATTCATCATTTTAAGCATGCCTCGCAGCGCAAGGCTAGTTCGCCGAGAATGACGACACATTATTTCTTTCAAGAGCAGAAGTAAGAGATCACGGAGCAATCTCTTAATAACCCCGGCCGGGATTAGCTACGGGAGGGAGGCCTTTGCGAAATTCCGCCTGTTGTTGTTGCGCTTCCCGCTGTTCGTCGGCCTCGCGTGCCTGTTGCTCGGGACTCGGCCCTGAACTACAGCCAAGGAGAAAAAGAAAGAAGGCTAATGGAAGCAAAACAAACAATGGGAGTTGTTTCATAGGGAGGATTTCATCATAATCATGTCAACTGATAGAAAGCAATCCTCGGAAACATAGCTCCGTGATCCGATTGATCACCTTCGCGGCAAGTTACCTCTCGATTAGTTTGATTGTTGGTTATTCGTTTTGTTTTTCCGATGAGAGCCTAAGGCAGTCGCGTTCGAGCGTTCTCAAACGTTCGATAATTTCATTCAGCGCCAGTTCGTTCCTGAGATTGATCTGATAATCGATTTCAGCGCGAAGCCGGTCCTTGTGAGACTGCCGATTTTGCGACATCAAGATGATTGGCGCTTGCAGCACGGCCAGCATGTTGATCGCGGTGCTCAGCAGCAGGTAAGGGTATGGATCGAAGCCACTGTTGGCCAGCAGCCACGTGTTTATCAATACCCACACATTAAAAAAAAGCACCGCGGCAAGGATGAATTTCCAACTGCCGCCAAACTCAGCGATAATGTCAGCCGCGCGATCTGCGAACGTGCGCTGCGCCGCTTCTTCCACGTTCACGTTGCGGGTAGCACTCCGGCGTAAAAGTTCGTCGGTGTGCCGCAACCGGTTGGCAAGCGCCGTGAGCAGTTCCAGCGCGACGTCCGGACTGCTGCGCACGAAAGAAAGGAAATGTTCGCGCGAAAGTACAGCCAGCCGCGCGTCCTCTGCGACGATTGCATCTGCCGAGCGCCGTTGCCCGTCGAGCAACGCCATCTCGCCAAAGAAATCTCCACGGCCCAATTCGGTGAGCGTCATTTCGCGTCCATCTGTGGTTCGCACGGAAATGCGGACTTTACCGCGCTCGATCAAATACATTGCGTCTCCCTCGTCGCCAGTGCGGAACAGAGACGTTTTGGCTGTGCAGTCGATGCTCGCCAGTAACTGACATAACTTCCCGGCCGCTTCGTCATCGAGCGATTCGAACAAGGGCACGTGGCGCAAGGTGTCGATCGTCATCCGCCCTGAGATAATAGCGGGAGGGCGCGCCCGCAAGAAGCGTCAATTAGCTTATGCCTGGCCTTACTCGTGCTCGTGCTCGTGCTCTTCGGCGAAAGCGATAGGGTTTTGATTAAGTGTACTAGCGGCCGGTTGGAGAATTTTGAATAGCTTCTAATCAGCGCTTCTGATATTGCTACGATTTACCGCCGCAGAATCAGGGGTCAAAAGGAGAAAACAATGCTTCATCTAATTTGGTATGTCTTTGTTGGGTTCCTCGTGGGTTGTGTCGCAAAGGCGCTGATGCACACGCATCTGTCGATCATGTGGACAGTCGTGCTCGGTATAGTAGGCTCGATTATCGGCGGCGCCGTGACCCACTTGTTTTATCCGCCAAGCGCAGGGGGCAAATTTCATCTCGGCGGATTAATTGTATCCATCATCGGAGCGATTTTAGTTTTGTACATTTGGCACAAGTTCAGACTCCAACTGCCTCGCGGATAAGTTGTCTGCCTCGACGTGGTTTTTCATGCGGTAGGGACGGACCGCCGGGCCGGCCGTGAGCGTTCCTCGGCGCGCCCAGCGGTCGCGCCCTACCCAAATTCGCCAGCAAAATTGACTTGGACCAGTTCGACTCTAGGTTGGGATTGCGCTCGCTCGCGCTTTCCGAATTGTGAAAAGCGTCCTCTTTGTCTGCACAGGTAATATTTGCCGCAGCCCGATTGCGGAAGGGCTTTTTCGCCGTCTGCTGGGGAACCGAAAAGACATCGAAGTTATTTCGGCTGGTGTACACGCAGTACGCGGTCAACCACCAAGTCTTTACGCGGTCGAAGTCTGCGCGGAAGCAGGCGTGGACATCAGCAATCTGCGTAGCCAACCGCTTACTCCCGCGCTGATCGATGGGGCGACACACATCTTCGCCATGACTGGTGCGCACCTTGAGACAATCCAGACATTGTTTCCCCGAGGCGCTGAAAAATCCTTCCTGCTTCGCGAATTTGAAGAGCGGGGGACCACTGTGTGGCGCGACGTGCCGGACCCGATTGGTCTTGGCCGTGAAGTATACGAACATTGCGCTCGCATCATCCAGAACGCCCTGCCGAGCGTGCTCGCTTTCGTCGAACAGGGTGAATTGGTGCGGCCTGGTGCGACGCGCACACGCGAGTTATCTTCGTATCCGATGGACCATCTTCCTCATCACATCGAGCCTGGATTGACCGGATCGAAGCCTCAGCCCCGTTATGGTGACGCTTTGCGCAGAGTCGATCCCGAAATTTTCGACGCGATCATGGCCGAGGAAAAACGTCAGCGCGAAAATATTGAGTTGATTGCATCCGAGAATTTCACGAGCCGCGCAGTGATGGAAGCGCAGGGCAGCGTTCTGACAAACAAATATGCCGAGGGCTACCCTCGGAAGCGTTGGTACGGCGGATGTGAAAATGTCGACATCGCCGAGCAGCTGGGGATTGATCGAGCAAAGCGCTTGTTTGGTTGCGAACATGTAAATGTGCAGCCGCACAGCGGCGCGCAAGCAAACATGGCGGTCTATTTCGCCATGCTCAAACCGGGTGACAAGATTCTGGCGATGAATCTCGCGCACGGCGGGCACCTGACACATGGGCATCCCGCGAATTTTTCCGGAAAATTTTACGCGGTCTCACAGTACGGAGTTAGCGAGAAGACCGAACAAATCGATTACGACGCGCTGCAAAAGCAGGCCGAAGAGGTCCGACCAGCCATGATTACAGCAGGTGCCTCAGCTTATCCGCGCATAATCGATTTTCCAAGGCTCCGTCAAATCGCTGATTCGGTTGGTGCGATTTTGTTCATCGACATGGCGCATATCTCAGGGCTCGTAGCAGGCGGTCAGCATCCCAGTCCGATTCCCCATGCGCAGTTTGTCACGACCACGACGCACAAGAGTCTGCGCGGACCGCGTGGCGGCATCGTCATGTGCGAAGAGAAATTCGCCAAACAGATCGATGCGACCGTTTTCCCCGGCGTGCAGGGTGGTCCCCTCATGCATGTGATCGCAGCGAAAGCCGTTTGTTTTCATGAAGCGCTGCAGCCGCAGTTCCGCGAATATCAACGGCAGGTCGTCCTGAACGCCAAAGCGCTTGCCGCCGGTCTGGCCAAACATGGCTACCGTATCGTCTCCGGCGGCACCGACAATCATTTGATGCTCGTCGATCTTCGCCCCAGGGAAATCAACGGCAAGGAAGCACAGGAAGTTCTCGACAGGGCAGGCATCACTGTAAACAAGAACGGGATCCCATTTGATACCTATCCAATTTTCAAGCCAGGTGGTATCCGCATCGGCACGCCTGCCGTCACAACGCGCGGCATGAAAGAAGAGGAAATGCTGGAGATTGCGGATCTGATCGCCGAGGCGCTCACCAATCGCACCGACGCGGAAGCGCTGGGGCGCGTGCATCGAAAAGTGCTCGACTTAACGCGGAGATTTCCACTGCCCATTTGATCGTGGCATCGGCTTCAAAGCCGATCCTGATCGAGAAAGGATCTAAAGGAAGTCGATGCCACTGTTGTAAATCTGGATAGCTTGCATCCATGAATCGAGCTGCCGACCAACCGGAACCCAATCCGCTGCGCGAAGGTTTGTCTGCGCGTGCCGTGCCGCAGCCATGCACGATCGTGATCTTCGGCGCTACAGGAGATCTCACCCATCGAAAACTTGTCCCAGCACTGTACAATCTCGCGGCTGATGGCGATCTACCGCCAGCCGTAGTGATTGTCGGCTTCGCTCGCCGGCCAAAAACTGACGACGAATTTCGAAGCGATCTTGACCAGGCCGCGCGCAAGTTTTCGCGACAGACGGTGCGCGATGAAATCTGGAAGAACTTTGCGCAATCGATCTTTTATCACCAGAGCGAGTTCGGAGACGAATCTGGTTACGAAGCCCTGGCCAAGCGCCTCGATGAAATCGATAAAAACCACGGCACCCGAGGCAACCGTCTCTTTTATTTCGCGGCTGCTCCCGATCAATTCGAGCCGATTCTCAAGCATCTGAAGGACGCCGGCTTGAACCAAACCTGCAAAGGGAGCTGGGCACGCATCATCGTCGAAAAACCTTTCGGCACAGACCTCGACTCCGCGCGAGAACTCAATCGCGTCATCCGCAATTCGTTCAGCGAAGAACAGACCTACCGAATCGACCATTTCCTCGGCAAAGAAACCGCCCAGAACATCCTGGTCTTGCGCTTCGCAAACGCGATCTTCGCGCCGCTTTGGAACACGCACTATATCGATCAAGTCCAGATCACCGCGGCGGAGACGCTCGGAGTAGGAACTCGCGCCGGATATTATGAAGACGCAGGTGCGTTGCGCGACATGGTTCAAAATCATCTGCTACAACTTCTCTGTCTTGTCGCCATGGAACCGCCTACCGACCTCAGCGCAGACAGCATTCGCGACGAAAAGGTAAAGGTCGTGCGATCGTTGCGTCATTGGTCGGGAAACGAAATCGCGGCCAATGTAGTGCGCGCCCAATATACCAAAGGGGCAATTAACGGTGAGCCGGTCGTAGGTTACCGGCAGGAGAAAAACGTCAATCCGGATTCACAAACCGAGACGTTTGTCGCGTTGCGCCTTTTCATTGACACCTGGCGCTGGGCAGAGGTGCCGATTTATATGCGTGTCGGAAAACGGCTTCCGAAATCGGCAACCGAGATATCGATCCATTTCAAAAAAGCGCCAGCGGTTCTGTTTAACAAAGATTTGCGCGCTCTGAACGTGCTCGTCATCCGAATCCAACCGGACGAGGGAATCTCTTTAACAATCCACGCCAAGGTGCCGGGCACGAGCTTTCGTATCGAGCCTGTAAAGATGGATTTTCATTACGGAACCTCCTTCGGCAAGGCTAGTCCTGAGGCGTACGAACGTTTGCTGCTCGACGCAATGAGCGGCGACGCCACGCTCTTTGCGCGCCGGGATGAGGTCGAAGAGGCCTGGGCTTTCGTCGATCCCATCGAAGAGGCGTGGCACGCAAAAAAGGATGCGCCTGAATTATACTTTTATCCCGCCGGATCGTGGGGACCGGAAGCCGCCGATGATTTACTCGCTCGTGACGGTCGAGCGTGGAGACGACTGTAACTCATGCCTGCCATCGCTGAAACATACTCGTTAGGCCTCCCAGTCGAAGTCAGTAAGATCGACCAGGAGCTGAAAAAGCTTTGGCAGGAAAGCCAGGGCACAGCTACCCGCGCCACACTTGTTAATCTAGCTGTTTACAGCGAGGAGGCAGGCTCGCTCAGCAAGAATACGCAGTTGATGGCAAACATAACTGAGAATCATGCCTGTCGCGCTATCGTGATCGAAGCTGACTGCAGCGCAAAAGAAAACCGTGTGGAAGCCTGGATCAGCGCGCACTGTCACGTTACCGGCGTTGGCAGCAAGCAAGTTTGTTCGGAACAGATCTCGTTTCTGCTCAAAGGCGGTTGTGCGGACTTGCTGCCAAGCATCGTTTTTTCTCACCTGGATTCCGACCTGCCGTTCTACGTTTGGTGGCAGCAGGAATTCCGTGGACCGATGGACCCCCAACTTTGGACGTGGGTCGATCGGGTCATGTACGACAGCCAGGGCTGGGAAGATTTTCGCGAGCAAATGCGTCTATTGGAGTCTGCAGAACAAGAAGCCAATCAGCGTATCGTGCTGTGCGATCTAAATTGGACGCGCCTGGATAATGTCCGCTTCGCGCTTGCGCAATTCTTCGATCATCCCGCTTCGTATCATCATTTTGCCAAGATCAACAGTCTGCGCATCGATTTCGCGCCCGGCTTCCGGTCGACCGCCGTCCTGTTTGCCGGCTGGCTTGCGGCGCAATTAAACTGGCGCAGCGAGAAAACGAATGTGCCTAACAAGATTTCATTCGTTAGTCCCTCTGGGGGTAAGATCGATGTCGAGCTGCATGAACAGCCCGGCGAGCCCATCGGCGAAGTAGCCATGGCAACGCCCGAAGTGGAATTTCTGGTCGCTCACGCCAAGTGCGGAGATCTGTTGGAAGTTTCACGCGGTAAACCGGGCGAAGAGCGCATGCCGCAATTGATGCCCGCAGGAAAAAACGATCCAGTGAGCCTGATGAGCGAAGAACTAATGCGCGGTGGGCCGCATCACGTTTACCTGCACGCGGTCGATCGTGTTCGCGATTTGCTGTAGCCACCGCCGTGTGGGCGGTTCTCCCTGACGTAAATTTCGACGGGCCACAGGCCGTGGCTACAGCTTTCGGCGCTCATACGGTGCCGCTACAAATCAACGCATTCAACGCACGCGCGTTCTTCTCAATCGAAAAAAGCTGTTGCGCGCGCTCATAGCCGCCCTGACCGAGTCTCTGCCCTAACGAGCGGTCGTTAGTTAGCTTTTCGATCGCCTCAGCCAGCGCCGGTACATCGCCTGGT
>Ga0114129_10011679_pt1 | contig 12499 bp, 16 predicted proteins | sample RhiMetdeltSRZDD1_FD_80071 | JGI IMG/M metagenome (GOLD analysis project Ga0114129, IMG submission 80071) | Populus rhizosphere microbial communities from Tennessee, USA - Rhizosphere MetaG P. deltoides SRZDD1 (version 2) (version 2) | ecosystem: Host-associated > Plants > Roots > Rhizosphere >...
CCACCGAAGCAGACACAGCCGGGGTGGTTTTCCTTATTGTTCTCATCGGAAAACCACCCCGGCCTCGCTGTAAGCGGATGCTTCGCGCAGTTTTCTTAATCGCTCGGCCACCCCTCCTTGCGGCGATGCAAGGAGGGGACTATCGCTTGATTCGAATTCGTTCACAGCTTCATAGACCCCGTTGAGATGTTTGGCCATGGGGTTGCATGATCCGTGCGGGGACTCATGAGTGGACTCGACCTCCATACCGGCCTGTCCGATCGAGAAGCGGCTGAAAGGCTGCGCCGTGAGGGCTTCAACGAACTTCCGGCAGCAAAGCCAAAGAGCAATCTCGCCATTGCTGCTCACGTGTTGCGCGAGCCGATGTTCGTGCTCCTTCTGGCGACGGGTGTTGTGTACCTGGCGCTTGGCTCGCCGAAGGAAGCGATCGCACTTATGGGTGCAATCTTTGTTGTGATCGGAATTACGCTGTACCAGGAACGCAAGACGGAACGTACACTTCAGGCTCTCCGCGATCTTGCGAGTCCTCGCGCCCTTGTGATTCGCGACGGCCAGCGCAAACGCATTTCGGGCAGGGAAGTCGTTCGCGAGGACCTTCTCGTACTTTCCGAAGGCGATCGAGTACCGGCCGATGCGTTCGTGCCTTCAATTCGAGACCTTTTTCAGTTCTCTACTCTTCATCTCAACGATATTGCCGTTTGCATGGCTCTCACGATCGCCAGCATAACGGGAATCGAGGCTGCGAAGTTAATCCGACGACACATTTAATTGCCGAAGTACATCCGCCGAGCGGAGGCTCGCAAAGCGAAGAAGGTAGGCAACCTCCGCCTCAAACTGTTCGTTGGTGCAGTTCGTCAGCGATCCGGAAGACGAGTAGCACTGCTTAAACGGGTCTTCTAAGGCAGCCATATGAATCTGTTCGTAGTCGTTGAGAATTTCCTGTTCAAGCCAGCCGCCGCTTCCGCCGGCAATCTCCGCGGCCCGTTTTAGCGTTTCCAGATAGACGGCTTGCAATTCCGGGATCGCGAATGCCCTCCTGGCAAGGACGTTGTTATCGATGTGTCGGAGAACGGGCCAATCCAATGAATTGAACGTTTGACTCTTGTCCCACGGAATGAATTGAGATTGTTCGCTGTTCTCGAAGCGATAGAAGTAGAAGTTATTCACACCCCAATCGCCGAGCAATCCGTCTTGTTCCGCGAGAAAGTTTTCGACCGCGATGTACTTCATAAATCCGGTCAGATCGATGTATCGCGAAGCTTCAGTTTGAAACCAAGGATCGGCGGTTTCGTTGATGGTTCGGATCATCCATTCCAAAGGTGACGGAAACGGGTCCTTTTCGTGTGTCTCCGGTTTGAACAGCACAGGAGAATATTTTGCGGGATCGCTGCCGAGGTATTCGAAGAGCCACCCAAATACCCACTCGTAGTCGTACAAATAGCCATCGTTTTGGCTGAACACTCGTTTGAGGAATGGCTTATCGACGTCTTCGACGATGGAGTACAGCCCCGCGTATGTGCCGTTGATATATAAGCGCGCGTGCGCTTCGCGAGGAGCGGGTATACCCATCAAATTCATGAACCTCATGGCGAGCCGTTCGTGAAGCATGGATGCATCTTGCGTGTTGTTGCGGAGTACGATGCTCTTCAGGCCCAGGAATGTCTGCCCGGTAAAACGATTGAAATCGATCGCGAGGCCCGGTTTAACGCCGCTTCTGCTGCCTCCACCGCGCGAACGCATGCTCACTTCTTGCGCCTGGATGTCCTGGCCTTCAAAGATCCAGTGAAAGTCCGCGGCGTAATGCGTGTTTTCATCGAAATGGATCTTCAGATTCTGCCAATCCACAGGATGAATCTCGATCCGGATTTCATGCAGCACCGCTGGATTGAAAAGATCGGATGCCGTCTGGCCTGCAGCCGGCAGGCTTATCGTGCTAAGAAGGATAGCGGAAAGCCAAATTGCCTTGCCCATGACGCACGCTCCATGACTTCACATCTGAAACTGAATTCGCACACGCCCGCCTTGCGCACGCTTTAATCCAGACGTGCGAACGTGGAAGTCGAAGAAAAATCTCGATTTTCAACTCCGGGATCGTTGTCGATGGCATCATGACGATAGGCGGCGGCAGTAATTCCTATCTTGAAAGTTACGTTTGTCGATGTTCAAAGGCTGGCTCTCAACTGTTGTTTTCTCGTTCCCTGGCATGTGGCTGCTGGCGGCGCTGGATTCGACGCCATTTTTCAAGTTGCCCCTCGGTATCGATACCGCTGTGATGGTGGTCTCGTCACTGCATCCCAAAATCTACTGGCTTTGTGGTTTGAGTGCGGCGGTCGCGTCATTGGGTGGCGCAGCTCTAACGTTCTACATCGGCAGGCGAGCAGGTGAGGTCGGTTTGTGCCGATTTATGTCTGAAGAGCGCGCGAACCGAGTGAAGAAGCGGGTTCACGGCAACGGCGCGATTACCCTGGCCTTGCTTGATCTTGTTCCCCCGCCATTTCCGTTCACCGCGTGCATCCTCGCGGCAGGGGCGCTGGAGGTAGACCGAAAGCGTTTTTTCCTGACCCTACTCTTCGGGCGATTCTTACGGTTCGGATTGGAGAGTACGCTTGCGGTCTTCTACGGTCCGCAAATCATCCAATGGATGGAAAGCTGGAACCTGTACAATTCGCTCGCATTGCTTCTGGCCGTTGGGGTCGCGGCAGGAATTGCAACTGTGATTGCGACGGCGAGGGCGGCCCGACTCAGACGTCAATAAGACAGGAGCGCTTCCATGACCTCCCCATCATCGACCTGCGAAAAATTTGCATAATACAGAGCCCTGCGCGGCGTCTTTCACGGTTGCAAATTCCTGAAAAACAGGTGAAACATGGACAAGCACAAGACGTACTCGTGACCTCCAAACTGCGTGCAATTTGCATTTACAACCAACATGCGGGCCGCGCGCTCGCCTCTCTCGATGACGTTCGCCTGCACCTCGGCCATCAAGGTTACGAAGTGGAGTTCAAGTCCACAGCGTACCCGTTGCACGCAATTGAGCTGGCTCGGCAGGCGGCTGCGGATAATGTTGACCTCGTGATCGCTGCAGGAGGCGATGGAACAGTGAATGAGGTCGCCTGCGGCCTGGCGCTTTCGCCTGTTCCTATCGCCGTACTTCCTTGCGGCACAAGCAACGTGCTTGCGAAGGAGTTGGGAATACCTAACCGAATTTCAGACGCTGTGAACCTGATCGGCAGGTCAAAGCCAACGCGTATTGCGCTGGGCAAGGGTGATGGTCGCTACTTTGTAAATATGGCGGGAGTCGGTGTTGATGCGCAGATCGTCTATGAGCTCAATGCAAAAATGAAACAAACGCTGGGTGAGGTGGGCTTCTGGCTGGCGGCCTTACGTCACTGGAGCACACGCTATCGATTGGCAAGTTTCTCTGTAAATGTGGACGGCAAGACTGAGCAGGCAACTTTCGCGATCATAAGCCGGGTTGGTTGGTACGCAGGTGGAGTGAAAATCACTTCGAATGCCGACTTGCGCTCGGACCAGTTCGATGTGTGCATTTTCAAGGGAACATCACGGCTCGACTACCTACGATATCTATCGGGCGTGCTCTCTGGAACCCATCCTAATTTTCATGATGTCATCTACACTCGCGGAATATTGATACGAATGACGGCTGAACATCAAATCCGGGTGCAGATGGATGGCGAGCTAGCCGGTACGCTGCCGATGGTGTTTGAGTTCGTTCCTGATGCCTTAACTCTGCTTATCCCTTGAGCGCGACCGGGAAGCTTCGACCGCGGAAGTCGTCATCAACAGGATTCCGATCCAGGCCGCAGCGAGAGCCCAACCTCCGATAACGTCTGTGGGCCAGTGCACACCCAGATAAACGCGCGACACGCCAATCAGAAAAGAAATCGTAATACCTGCCGCGTATATGAAAACCTTTGTGCGCCAGTGATCCTGAAGACGCGCGATGAAATGTGCAAGCGTGATGTACATTGCCGAAAGTGTCGTATGTCCTGATGGAAAGCCGTAGCCGTATGCCTGCACGGCCATCCAAGCTGCCGGTGGCCGCGGCAATGCAATCGCAACCTTGGCTGCAAGATCCAGAATCAGCGCTCCCACCGTAGCTGATAAAAGAATCAGCAGGGACCGCCACCTCCCAGTTTGCCGATGGAAATAAAATCCTGCGGCTACCATGAGCGTTGCGACAAGCTCACTTCGCCCGAGTTGCGTAATCCCTTTCATTGCGAGCGTCAGCCACGCAACGCGGTTCTCCACAATGAAGCGGACGATTGGCTGGTCGAATCGCGCAATCTCACTGGGCTCCAGAACATCGTCAAGTGTGTACCCAAATAGCAATGTGCCTGCGACGAGAATGCCAAGGCCCAGCGTGAATGAAAGGCCGAAAGCTCCTCCCGGACTGAATCGACGGACAAGAAAATTCATTTGGCGTTGGTAACGGCGACCCAGTCGCTCAAACCCTGACTGGCGGTATGCCGCATGCACGAACCGCAAAATCCCCTCGTGGTGCGCGGCAATCCACTCGGCCCCGGCGGCGATTATGAACAGGGCTAGCGCGAGGAATCCAATGATCATGGTCCGGGATCCCGTCATTTGAATTGTCAGGATGATATACGGCCAATCGTCAGAATGACACGGTCATGAATCGCGCCGTTGCTGGCGACCACTCCGTGAGCGTTGCGCGGTTCTGCAAGGTTGTATTGGAATGGATTCCCCAAGGTATCTGTCATGCGGCCGCCGGCTTCATGAAGAACAGCTTCGGGGGCGCAGGTATCCCATTGACTCGTTCCGCTTCCAAGAACGACGTACAGGTGAGCGATCCCCTCGCAGATCTTTCCGATCTTTAGTCCTGCGCTCCCGAATTGAAAAGTGGATGGAATGTGAAGCAAGTCGCGGAGTCGCTTGGCTCGCACTGAATCGTGCGAACGGCTGACGGCAACGACGATGCGCGATGGGTCAGCCTCAGGCGAGACTCGAAGAGACTGATGCGTGGATCCCTGTTCCAGGAAGGCTCCCTTTCCCGCTGAGGCGTAGTAGAGCTTTCTTTGCGTCGGTTGATACACCACGCCGAGCACCGGCTTGGCATCAACCGCGAGGCCAATCATGACGGCAAACTCATCACGTCCGGCCACGAATTCTGTTGTTCCGTCCATCGGGTCAACGATCCACACGCGCGACCTGGACAGGCGGCTCGGATCGTCCTTTTCCTCTTCGGAGAGAACGGCATCACCTGGGAATCGTTGTTTCAGCTCTCGTGTGATAAAGCGGCTGGCCGCTGTGTCGGCCGCGGTGACCGGATCGCCGCGTTCCTTCCATTGCACGGCGATCGACCGCTGGTAGTGTTCGAGCAGAATGTTTCCTGCTCCGAGGGCCAGCTCTTTTGCGGTCAACAGCTCATCAGGCAGGTCGAAAGACTGAGATGACGACATATGCTGATGGACTCACGAGCAACTTCTCCTACTTTTGTTTTAACGTGCGTACATACGCGGCGATATTATCGGCGGATTTCTCGTCGAGATCTTTGACCGGTTTCATCTTACCGGTACCCTGCATCGCGATTTTTTTCAGGTCCGCATCACGTATCGCCTGGACCTCCTTTGAGCCAAGGTGCTTCAGTTCGACCTTCAGGGATTTTGCAATCGCATCCTTGCCTTCGCCGGCCTGTCCATGGCAGCTTGCGCATTTCTTCGCGTAATCGGCTTTGCCCGCTGCCGCATCACCGGCTGCGAATAGCGAAGTTGTGTAAATCGTGATCGTCAGGATACCAGCCATTCCGATGACAGTTTTCACTGTTGCCTCTCCGTTTCCATCAGGTTTGGATTCGCAAATACGAATTTTACACACCTCTTCATCGCAATAGTCGCGTTCTTCTCGGCGATTTGTCAGTTTGTCATCAGCAAACGAACATTGAACACATTCTGCCAACCAACGACATTTGCTGCGATGGGCCCAAGAAATACGGCGGCAGATTGACCGATCGTTCCGAGACCATAAATACCGAGCGTGCTTCCCTGGTATTGGGAGGCGTCCATCCAGCCATGTATCCGACGCCGACAGCAAACGACGACCCGGCCAAACCCAGGAAGAAGGCCGCCGCAAGCAAACCCTCATAAGAGTTTGTGCTCGGCGTTATTGCCGCCGCGGCCGCGACGAGGATCATCAGAGAGGTAAAAACAACCCGCCCACCAAATCGGTCGGTCAGCATCCCGGCTGGAATGCGCGCAACCGAACCCAGCAGGACAGGCACAACCACAAGCAACGCAGCTTGCGTATTAGAAAGATGGAACGTCTGTCGGAAGATCGGCCCGAATGCGCCAACCAATCCCCACATGGCGAAGCACAACGCAAATGAAACCGTGCTTAGACTCAGATGCCGGGTCATCGATCATCAGTATAGGCCGTGATGCAATCATCGTGATCTAATGCGCTACGGGCTGTTAGAATCCACCAACATGCGAAGACGACAAGTACTCCAGAGCATAGCCAGCCTGATGGCTGCTGCTGCGCTCCGCCCGAGGCCCGCAACAGCCGCGGCGCAAGAGTCCTCTCAAGCGACAAGGGACATAACCGGCCGGCTGGCCCGGTACATGGTGGCGTCGCGCAGCAACGAACTGCCATCCGAAGTTCTCCTGGCTGCGAAACATCGGATTCTCGATACGCTCGGAGCCATCGTATCGGGCGCTCAACTCAAACCCGGGGAGATGGCGATCCAATACGTACGCGCGCAAGGTGGAACGCCCGAGGCGTCGATACCGGCGACCGACATCAAAACGTCGGCCATCAATGCAGCATTTGCATGCGGCATGTTCGCCCACGCGGATGAGACCGATGATTTTGAGCCGGTCACGAAAGCACACCCGGGCTGCGTCGTCGTGCCTGCGGCATTGAGCATGGGTGAACGCGAAGATCGTTCCGGCGAGGACATGCTTCGTGCCGTAACGCTGGGTTATGACCTCTGCTGCCGCCTCCTCATGGCGCTTGGTCCGGACCACGTTCGTGCGACTCACCGCAGCGCCGAGGGCGTGAGCTCCACGTTCGGTGCAGTCGGCGCCGCGGCGTCACTTGCAAGGTTGGATGAAAAAGGAATGCGTTACGCGCTGTCTTATGCGGCGCAGCAAGTGTCCGGCGTGTGGAGTTGGGAACGGGACCTGGAGCATGTCGAGAAGGCGTTCGATTTTTCCGGCATGGGTGCTCGTAATGGAGTGACGGCGGCGATTTTGGCGCAATCCGTATTTACGGGTGTGCCCGATGTTCTCGATGGAGAGCACAACGCGCTTATCGCGCTTTCGCGTGAGCCGAAGCCCGAAGAGATGGTTGCCGGACTCGGCAGGCGATTCTTCGTCACAGAAACGGCCATAAAGGTGTTCTCTGTTGGTTATCCCATCCAGGCGCCGCTGGACGCATTCATTACGCTTCGCCGGCAGCACGGTCTGACCGTTAACAACGTCGAACGAATTGTCGCGCGATTGCCTGAGGATGGTGCGCGCATTGTCGATGACCGGGCGATGCCGGACGTCAATCTTCAGTATGCAATGGCCGTCGCTTTAATCGATGGCACGCTCTCGTTTGATGCGAGCCATTCCTACCAACGAATGCAGGACCCGCAGGTGCAGGCCGTAAAGAAGCGGATTGAGTTGATCGCGGATCGCGCGCTCATGGATCCCGCTGCGCCCCGAAGCGGCCGCGTCGATGTAACCACGAAAGATGGACGCACCTTAACGCAATTCACCAAATTTCCGCCCGGCACGAAAGAGAATCCACTCAATACGGCCACGGTGACTGCAAAGGCGCGCGAACTCATGCTGCCCGTCATCGGCGCCAGCCGGACCGATGCCGTTATTGATCGCGTAAATAATCTCGAGAAGTTGCGTTCAGTACGTGACCTCGCCGGATTGCTGGCGCAACGTTGATTACTGGCCCGGAACGACCTGGTTCAGAAGAATGTCGGAGTAGTCGTGAATCAGGTCTGAATTGAAAGCGGTGACCAGATCGGAAATCGGTGAGAGCGAGATTTCCAAATAGGAATATCCCGGACGAACAATAGGCAGGGGACTGAACTGTCCTGCGCGTGTCTTGATCAGCGCTCGAATGAAGACGCTGGCTGGCCGAAGAGGTAGTGTGGCGACACTGGTATAGAAGTTCTTCCAGCCCTCCTGGTCGCGGAACAGGTACTGTTCAACATTGGAAACATAGAAGGCTGTGACCGGAGTTGCGCGCTCTTTTAAATAGTCGCCTACCGACCGAATTGCCGTCGGTCCCGCAAAGTCGCCCACGAGCGGCACAAGCAGATTATTCATTTCGAACTGTCGCATCGTCTCATACGTCTCCTGACTGGCGAGAAAACTTCGATGCACTCCGCGCTCATCAGCTTCCGTCATCAGTTCCCGGAACGACGGCATGATTCCCGGCGGAAACGTACGGCTGTATGCGAGGTTTGGTCCACCGATGAAGAACGCACTGAACACATATTCCAAGGAGGTTTCATCGTCCGTTGTCAGCGCGAATCCGTGATCCTTGATCAGGCGATCTTTGATCGCGCGCAGGTTTGCATGAAAGAGTTCGGTCTCCGGAGAAATATCGCCAAATGCGGCGAATAAGTCTTCGATATCCGCGGTCGCGCTCAGATTTTCCGGGCGGGCGCGCGAAAACAAGCGGGAGATGAATTCCGCGCGATCGGGTGAAAGCTCGAACAGCGCCTTATACATCAGGTGCTGAATCATGTTCTGCCGGCGGATGTCGAAAATAAACGCGATGCGGGGCTGAAGCGCGACGATGTAGGTGAAGTTCTGCTCGGGGCCAACTCCAAGATATGCGCCTGCCGTTTCACGATCCCGTTTCAACTCGGTGAGCGAATGCTGGAACGACCGTTCGTTCGACACGAAGTTGTCCGAAAGAAAGTAACCGCCTTTCTCGGAAAAATCCGTGACCAGTTTCCAGAACTCCTGGTCCGTGAGGTGGATCGGCAGTTCCTGGGCCGACCGCCCGACTCCAAGGAATAGAAAGAACGCCAGAAGGCCGGCACACAAGACGCGATGTCGATTGTTCAATATAGATCTCACTGGTTATTCCGGCGAATATCCCATGCCGCGAATTTCCTGCTCAACGGCGATGAGACGGTCTCCTTTCGTTCTTAGTTCGCCTACCAGCGCGGCTATGCGTTTGGAATCGAAGTCCTCGGACGAAAATTTCTGAGCGCGTGCGGCCTGGTCCGGAGGCATTTGCTGATCATCCATACTGACGACTTGAGGACTCGAGCGGAGTAAATTGCCGAGTTTGACGAATACGTCTGCTCGCTTCGTCAGGTCTGCTTTGAGGTGAGCGATGTCGCGTTTGAGTTCGACTCGCTCCAGTAGCAGATTCGCAGCAAGACTTCTCTTATCCGGGGTGGACATTTCAGGCGTCCTCGTTTTTTCTCATTTCAATTTCTCTTATCAGTAGTGCATCCTACTTCAAAAAACGGCGCAGGAGGTAACGATGCTTATTTTGGCTGTGAATTTGAAGATGACTCCCGGTCACGACAACGAAGTCACCGATATGTTCCGTAAGCTGCAAGCCGCTACCCGTCAGGAACCCGGGTGCATCGCATACGTCGTCCAAAGGTCGCGAGAGAATCCTCATCATTACCTCGTGTATGAACAATATAAGAATGAGGCCGCGCTTGAAGAGCATCGCAACTCCCCGCACTTCAAAAAGTTCGCGACCGACGGCGTCTTTAAATTTGTGGAAGAGCGCCGCGCCGAATTTTTCGAAGAGATCCAGGGTTAAGGTACTTTAATCCTCGACTAATCCTCCCTTAATGCCTCGCTCCTAGACTGGGTGGGCTGCCCGGATTATCGGGTAGCCAATTCAGTCAGGAGGTTCGAATGAAAAGATTGATGACCGCTACTTTTGCGGCAATGATAGCGATTGTGCTGTCGGCGCCTGCCTGGGCTCAGTCCAAACCAGCCAACCAGACAAAGCCTGCCGCAAGCGTTTCCAAAACCGAGAAGAAACAAGCCAAAGCCAAGGCCAGGGCTGAGAAGAAGGCGGCGAAGAAGAACGCAACAAAGAAGAACACAGCGAACAAGAAGTAATCAGGGCGGTGCTGCGGGTGCGGCATGCTGTTCGCACCCTTCGCCTGATAGACTCACCTTTACGAATGACAAGGGGAGTCTATGGCAGACAGAGAGCATCTCATCCTTACAGCAATCGGGCCTGACCGTGTCGGCCTCGTAGAAAAAATCTCCGAATTTATTTCCAGCCACGGATGCAATATCGAAGACAGCAAGATGGCGGTGTTCTGCGGCGAGTTCGCCGTCATCATTTTGATCAGCGGCGACGGCGCCGGTCTTGTTAAACTCGCCCGCGATTCTCGCGAAATCGAATCAGAAACCGGCCTCTCGATCTCCATTAAGACGCCGTTGCCAAGGAAATCAGGCGAGTTCTCTCTTCCTTATAAACTCACCGCATCGTGCATGGATCATCCCGGTATCGTGTACCAGATCAGCACTGTCTTGCGTGATTTCGGCATCAACATTGAATCAATGGAAACCAAAACCTATTCTGCGCCGGTAAGCGGCACGCCGTTGTTCCAGCTCGAAGCCGCGCTCGCCGTGCCTGCGCGCGCCAACATCAACCAACTGCGCGAGCGTTTCGCCGAGATTCAACGAGAGCAGAACATCGATATCGACCTCACCGCGCTCAAGGCTTGAAGGACAAACCGCACATGAGAGATCTGTTGACCATATTTCTATCTGTGTTCGTCGCGGAGCTCGGCGACAAGACTCAAATTGCGACGATGCTTTTCGCGACGAATTCCCGTGTTGGAAAAGGGGGCATCTTTCTCGCGTCCGCCTCGGCCCTGGTTGTATCCAGTGCGATCGCGGTGGCAGGCGGCGAGCTCATTACGCGAATTGTTGCGCCCTCGTTCTTGAGGACGATTGCTGGAGTTGGATTCATTCTGGTCGGCGTGTGGACTCTCATTTCCGCATCCCGTTAAACAATTTGTTGTCAAAAAATCGGTGGAATGCGCGCCGCGCATAGGCGAACAATGGCTTTTATGAACAGCATGCCGCCTGTCAAAGAGATGGAGCGCGCGTATTTGAGAAAGGACGCGTCGTACGACGGCGTCTTTTTTCTTGGCGTGCAAACAACTGGAATTTTTTGCCGTCCGTCGTGTCCGGCAAGACGACCACTCCCCCGGAATGTGAAGTACTTTTCCAACGTCCACCAGGCGATATTTGCCAGTTACCGGCCGTGCAAACGTTGTCGGCCACTGGATACCAATGGGAAACCCCCGGAGTGGATCGGGCGTGCACTGGCTTTGGCGAACGCAAGCGAACGGAGAGTAAAGGATTCAGTACTCCGGGCGTCCGGCATCGATCCATATCGCGTTCGCCGATTTTTTCAGAAGAACTACGGCATGACATTCCAGGCTTACTGCAGGGCCCAACGCATGGGTGGGGCACTGGACGAACTTCGACGCGGAGCAACCCTGGATGATGTAACGCTCGGAAATGGGTATGAGTCTTACAGCGGATTTCGCGATGCATTCACGCGTACGTTTGGACGGTCGCCCGGAACGAGCCGCAGCGTCGATTGCATCGTCGTATGCTGGCTTGAAAGCCCTCTTGGCCCTTTGGTCGCGGCCGCGACCAACAGCGGCATTTGCCTGCTCGAGTTTACCGACCGTCGCATGCTGGAAACTCAGTTCCGCACATTGAAGAAGCTTTTCTCATGCGCCCTGGTTCCGGGTGACAACGACCATCTGAAAGCGCTCAAGAACCAACTCGAAGACTATTTCTCAGGCCGTTTGAAGACATTTTCGGTGCCACTGGTGTTCCCAGGCACCCCTTTTCAGGAACGTGTGTGGAAAGAGCTGCTCCGCATTCCTTACGGAGAAACCCGCTCATATGAAGATCTCGCCCGCAGCATCGGTCTGGAAAACGCGCAGCGTGCCGTCGGTACCGCAAACGGCAGAAATCGGATCGCTATCGTGATTCCGTGCCATCGCGTAGTTAATAAGGATGGGAAACTCGGAGGCTATGGCGGCGGGCTCTGGCGTAAGCAGCATCTTCTCGATCTCGAACGTAAACGGTAGAGCGCGGTAGTCCCCTCCTAGGATAGGAGGGGACTACCGCTCGGCAAAATTCAAGTTCAGACACTGCGCACGTTAGGCAGTGATTGCGCGGATTACTCTTATCGGCGTAATCTCCCTAGTTTGTCGCTATGCGAAAACTACATTCGAATTGAGAGGAGAAATATCAATGATCAGTCGAGTACTTTTTTTATTGCTTAGTGTCGCTGTTGCCGGCTGCAGCACCGCCCCGGACAATCAAAAGGCAGAGCAGCCGGCGGTGAGTCCGGCTACCACACCCGCCGCGCCTGCCGCACAGGATGATGCGAAATGGGCGGTCACCGAAGGCATCAATGCTCCGGAGAGCGTCTACATCGATGCGGAAGACGGTTTCATATTCGTATCCAACATCGGCGGCGCGCCCGACCA
>Ga0114129_10011682_pt1 | contig 12497 bp, 7 predicted proteins | sample RhiMetdeltSRZDD1_FD_80071 | JGI IMG/M metagenome (GOLD analysis project Ga0114129, IMG submission 80071) | Populus rhizosphere microbial communities from Tennessee, USA - Rhizosphere MetaG P. deltoides SRZDD1 (version 2) (version 2) | ecosystem: Host-associated > Plants > Roots > Rhizosphere >...
ATTCGGGACTCGAGGTTTGGAAACGGCTTCATAAAGGAGACGAACGATGCGAATCATCTCTACGCTGGCAGCCGGTCTGACGATTGCGGTCGCGGGCGGGTCGTACCTGGTCCGAGCGCAGCAGCCGCCGGCGCAGCCGCCGCAGCCGATGTCGTTCTTCGTGACGAGCGTCGGCCTCGGCAACGGCGCGAACCTCTCAGGACTCGCAGGCGCGGACCGCCACTGCCAGTCGCTCGCGCAGGCGGCCGGTTCGACGGGCAAAACGTGGCACGCGTACCTGAGCACGTCGGCGGCGAGCGGACAGCCGGCCGTGAACGCCCGCGATCGCATCGGCGCCGGTCCCTGGTACAACGCGAAGGGCGCGCGCATCGCGCAGAATGTCGGCGATCTGCACGGCGACACGCTCGAGCAGGCTCGCCGCGGCAACAACCTCACCAAGGTCACGGCGCTCAACGAGAAAGGCGAGACGGTGAACGGCGTCGGCGACACGCCGAACCGCCACGACATGCTGACCGGATCGCAGCTCGACGGTACCGCGTTCACCGACGGTCAGGATCACACATGTCAGAACTGGACGAGCGGCGGCTCCGGCACGGCGCAGCTCGGTCATCACGATCGAACCGGCGGCGGCAACACGTCCTGGAACTCGGTGCACCCGAGCCGCGGCTGCAGCCAGGAGAATCTCGTCTCCACCGGCGGTGCCGGGTTGTTCTACTGCTTTGCGACCAACTGAACCACAAAGCTGACGTGAACCACAAAGCTCACCACGCTCACGAAGTTCTTAGTGGTCTTCGTGGGCTTGGTGTTCGTTCGTGGCCCACGGATTGCTCCGATCTCATCCGTGGCCGTACGGCTGCGGTGGATCGGCATCACCTATCTGGCTGTCTCCGTCCCGCTGGCAGTGTGGCTGCTGCCGACGGGACGGGAACAGCCGCCCGTTGAATTCGCCGCGCCGCATCATGCGCCCGTCTGGGGACCGGCGACGATGCCGATCGCGGACGCACGCCGGCTCGCGATCCGCCAGGCGCGCGTGTGGCAACAGCCCGATCCCTCGACCGAACTCGCCAGCAATCCGCGCGATCCGGCGGGCACGCTGTCGGAACCGATCGTGCGATGTCGATATCTTCCCGGCCCCGCGCACGGGACAACCGCGAAGTTCGACTGCGTCCTGCGCGACGGCGAAGTCGTCAAGGTCAAGTACGGCCACACGGGAGAGATCCACGCGGAGGTCGCGGCGACGCGGCTCCTGACCGCGCTCGGGTTCGGGGCCGATCGTATGTATCTGATTCCGCGGCTCCGCTGCTACGGCTGCGTGCGGACGCCCTTCTACACGATGTGGGCGCTCGACTACGTCCACGCGCGGGACGTGCTGACGCGCAGCATTCCCGGTGACAGCTTCAGCGACTTCGAATGGGTCGCGGTCGAGCGGCGGTTCCCGGGATCGGAGATCAAGAACGGCAACACCAACGGCTGGGCGTGGTACGAGCTCGATGCGATCGATGCGGCGCGCGGCGCGAATCGCGCCGAACGCGACGCGCTGCGGCTCGCCGCCGTGCTGCTCGCGCATTGGGACAACAAAGCTGCGAATCAGCGGCTGGTGTGTGGAGACGACGAACAGCGGCCTGAAGAGGGTCTGCCTGAAGGCGGACGCCACGTACAAGAAAGTCCGCCTGAAGGCGGACACTACGAACGAAACGGCGCATGCAAGCGGCCGTTTGCGTACATTGACGACCTCGGATCGACGTTCGGTCCGAACAAGCTCGATTTCGATCGCTGGAAGAACGCGCCCATCTGGAAGGACGCGCGCGCCTGCGCGGTCAGCATGAAGTCATTCCCGTACGACGGCGGAACGTTTCAGGACGTCCGCATCTCGGAGGCCGGCCGCCAGCTGATCGCGCGCGAGCTGAAGGCGCTCGACGAGCCGCGCCTCGCCGCGTTGTTCGCCTCCGCCAGGTTCCCGCAGTTCCTCGGCTCCAATCCTTCCGCGGATGCGCACGCCTGGGCCGCGGCATTCCTCGATAAAGTGCGGCAGATCGAAGCCGCGGGACCCTGCGAATGACAACACTTTTCCTGTTTTCGTGGTTTCGCGCCTGGCTGTGCGGCGATAATGGTCACGCCATGAAAGCAACATCGAGATTCCTCGGCGTGGCTGCTGCCGCATGCGCGCTCGCGAGCGTGTCGACGATCCGCCTTCCGGCTGCCGGTCCCGCGGACGCGGTCCCGGCGAACCCGACGTTCACGCGCGACGTCCTGCCGATCTTCCAGAAGTCCTGTCAGGACTGCCACCGCCCCGGCCAGATGGCGCCGTTCTCGCTGCTCGACTACGAGAGCGCGAGGCCCTGGGTGCGATCGATCAAGGAGAAGGTCGTCTCGCGCTACATGCCGCCGTGGCACCTCGATCGCGCCGTCGGCGAATACGATCCCGATCCGTCGCTGACCGACGAGCAGATTGCGATCATCGCGAAGTGGGTGGACAGCGGCGCGCCGAAGGGCGACCCGAAGGATGCGCCGCCACCGCGGACGTTTCCCGCCGCCGACACGTGGCAGTTCGGCGAAGAGCCGGATCTCATCGTCACCAGCCCGCCGATCACGATCCCCGGCAACGGCCCGGACATGTACCCGGAGCCCGAAGCGCCGACGAACATGACCGAGGACCGCTACGTCCGCTGGATTCAGGTCATGCCGGGCGACGCGCAGGTCGTCCACCACACGCTGGTCTTCGCGGTGCAGGACAAACCGTCGAACGGGATGCCGATGATTCCGGGTGTCAGCATTGGTGGCGCCAACGGGCCGAGCCTGCTCGCGCTGACGCGGCAGGAAAACGGCGGCGCGCGGATCATCACGTCGATGCTCACCGAGTACGCCCGCGGCAACGACGGCGACATCTTCGACGAGGGTCAGGCCAAGCTGCTCGCCGCCGGGAGCTCGCTGCGGTGGCAGTTCCACTACCATCCGAACGGCAAGACGGACGTGACGGATCGCACGCGCGTCGGCATCAAGTTCTGGCCGAAAGGCTGGCAGCCGAAGCATCTCATCTCCACGATCCCGTTCGCCACCCCCGAGACGCTGGCGATCGCGCCGGGCGATCCGGCCGCGCGCAGCGACGCGTACTTTCCGCTCTCGGCGCCCGCGCGCCTGCTCAGTTTTCAGCCGCACATGCACTATCGCGGCAAGCGGATGGTGCTCGAAGCGATCCTGCCCACCGGACAGGTTCAGCGGCTGACGGACGTCAATCGCTTCGTGTGGACGTGGCAGATCACGTATCCGTACAAGAATCGACCGGCGTTTCCGAAAGGGACCGTGCTGCACTCCATCGCGTACCACGACAACTCCGCGGGCAACAAAGAGAATCCCGATCCGACCGCGTTCGTCGGCTGGGGCGACCGCACGGTCGACGAGATGAACATCGGCTGGCTCGACTTCTACTACATCAGCGACGAGGAATACGCGGCGCTGCAGAAAGAGCAAGCCGCACACCGCGCGACTGGTGCGCAGTAACGTCGCCGTCAGGTGTAGGCCGGGTGCGCAGTAACGTCGCCGTCAGGTGTAGGCCGGGTCCTATGGACCTCAGGTGTAGGCCGGGTCCTATGGACCCGGCTCGGCGCCTCACACGCCTCTCCCGCCCCACCTGCCCTTCCCGCCCGTCCTGCCCTACTCGCCCGTTTCTGTTTCGTGTTTCCGTGCTTTCGTGGCTGGTTGTGTCGGCAGCTTTCGGCGTCAGCGCGTCTCCGGTCGGGGTTCGCGCCGCGCCGCGCGACGCCGACTGGCCGCAGCACGGCGGCCGCGACAACATCCGCTACTCCGCCCTGACGCAGATCAACCGGAAGAACGTGTCGAGCCTGAAAGTCGCCTGGACCTTCGACTCGCACGATGCCTTCAAAGGCTCCGAGATGCAGAGCAACCCGGTCGTCGTCGACGGCGTGCTCTACGCGACGACGCCGACGATGAAGGTGATCGCGCTCGACGCGGAAACCGGCAGAGAGATCTGGATGTTCGATCCGAGCGGCGGCGCCGGCGCCCGCACGCGGTTCCGTCACCGCGGCGTGACCGTGCACACCGATCGCGTGTTCGTCAGCTATCGCAATTTCCTCTACGCGCTCGACAAACGCACGGGCCAGCCGATCGCGTCGTTCGGCTCGGCCGGTCGCATCGATCTGCGTGAGGGGCTCGGGATGCCCGCGGAGCGCGCGACGGTCAGCGCGAGCACGCCCGGCGCGATCTTCGAGGACACGATCATCATGGGCAGCAGCGTCCCCGAGACGCTGCCCGGCACGCCCGGACACATCCGGGCGTTCGACGTGAACACCGGCAAGCTGCGATGGGTGTTTCACACGATCCCGCAGCCCGGCGAGTTCGCGTACGACACCTGGCCGCCGGACGCGTACAAGCTCATTGGCGGCGCCAACGCGTGGGGCGGTGTGACCGTCGACGCCCGCAACGCGATGGTGTTCGCGGCGACCGGCTCCGCGTCGTTCGACTTCTACGGCGTCAACCGGCACGGCGACAACCTGTTCGCCAACTGCATCCTCGCGCTCGACGCGCGCACCGGCCGACGCATCTGGCATTTTCAGGGCATTCGTCACGACGTGTGGGACTGGGACTTCCCCGCCGCCCCGTCGCTCGTCACCGTGCGGCGGAACGGCCGCGCGATCGAAGCGGTCGCGCAGATCACCAAGACCGGCTACGTCTTCGTCCTCGATCGGCGCACCGGCCAATCGCTCTTCCCGCTCGCGGAACGCCAGGTCCCGGCATCGGCGATCCCCGGCGAGCGGCTCGCCGGGACGCAGCCCTATCCACTCAAGCCGCCGCCGTTCGCGCGCCAGGGCCTCACCGAAGCGATGCTGACGACGAGAACGCCCGAAGCACATGCGGCGGTCCTCGAGCGCTTCCGGCAGTTCGGCGCCGGCATGTTCGCGCCGCCGACCGAGCGCGGCATCATCGTGTTCCCCGGCTTCGACGGCGGCGCCGAGTGGGGCGGCGCGGCGTTCGATCCCGACAGCGCGCTGCTGTACGTCAACTCGAACGAGATGCCGTGGATCGTCCGGCTGATCCCGAACAACGACACGTCGCTGTACAACGTGAACTGCGCGACGTGCCATCGCGAGGATCGCAAGGGCTCGCCGTCCGCGCCGTCGCTCGAGAACATCGGCCAGCGCCGGTCGCGCGAGGAGATCGCGACGCTGATTCGCGAAGGCACCGGCCGGATGCCTGGCTTCCCCGACATGGGCGGCCGCAACATCGCCGACCTCGTCGAGTTCCTGATCACCGGCCGCGACAAGGGCGCGGATCCGAACGTGACGTCCGATCCGAGCTGGCTGCGCTACCGCATCGACGGCGAGACGCTCTTTCGCGATCCCGACGGCTACCCGCCGATCGCGCCGCCGTGGGGCACGCTCAACGCGATCGATCTCAATCGCGGGACGATCAGGTGGAAGATTCCGCTGGGCGAGTACCCCGAGCTCGCCGCGAAGGGTTTGAAGAACACCGGCAGCGACAACTACGGCGGGCCGCTCGTCACCGCCGGCGGCGTCCTCTTCATCGCCGCGACGAACTTCGATCGCAAGTTCCGCGCGTTCGACAAGACGACCGGCGCACAGCTGTGGGAAACGACGCTGCCGGCCGCCGGCAACGCCACGCCCGCCACCTACACGGTCAGCGGCCGCCAGTACGTCGTCATCGTCTGCGGCGGCGGCAAGAACGGCGCGCCGTCAGGCAGCGCGATCGTCGCGTTCGCACTGCCTCTGATATAGGGCGGGTCCTCCGAATGTAGGCCGGCTCCTTCGAATGTAGGCCGGGTCCTCTGGACCCGGCAACGACGGCGGGTCCGAAGGACCCGCCCTACACCTGGATCAGAACGTCACGCCGACCTGGAACTGATACGCGCGCGGCGTGACGAAATGCGTCCCCGTGAAGGTCGACAGGAAGTTGTAGAGCGCTTCCCTGTTCGTCAGGTTGATGACGCTGAAGCGCGCGCGCACCTTGGCCTTGTCGCTGTGAAACAGGTTGTCGACGCCGACGCCAAGATCGAACAGGTGCCGCGGCGCAATGCGCGGCGGATTGTTGACCGGGTCGGCGGTCCCAGGTGCGGGGATCACGATCCGCGTCGCGCCGCCAGCCGATGGGCAGCTCGTGATCGGATTATCGCGCGTCGCGACCACGCTGCCGCAGAAGAACCCGATCGCCGCCTGCTCGTCGCCGGTCAGCGCGAGTGCATCGTTGATCGTCTGGACGGCACCGGCGACGAGGCCCGAGTCGTACCGCCAGCTGAGCGCCGCCCACGCGCCCGTCGCCTTGTCGAACACGTATTGCAGGTTCGTCGTCGAGTTGAACTTCTGATCGTGGTCGATGCGGAAGTCGCCGTCGGGCTGCTGGAGGAGGATGCCGCCGATTCCTGGCGGCGAAAAGATCGCACTCGTGTGCGCCATTACGACGAAGGCGCTGAACCCGCCGTGCTCGACCAGGTTGACTCTCCCTGTGAAGCCGTCGATCTTCGAGTGATTCCACGAGATCGGAAACACAATCGGCGTGTTGAACAGCACGCCGAAATCGTAGGCATTGTCGGTGCGCTTGACGAAGTACCCGAAATCGGCGACGACCCACCGGGCGAACGCCTGCTGAATGCCGAACTCCCCCTGATGCCGCCGGCCGGGCTGGGGCGTCTGCGCCTCGCCGAACAGACCGTTCAACCCGACGCCGCTCGAGAGCAGCAGGTTCTCGTTGTACGGCGTCTCGAGCGTGCGTCCGTAGGAGGCGCGCAGGATCGTACCGCTGCCCGGAACGGCGTACGACGCGCCCAGGCGGGGCTGCACGAGCGTGGCCGACGTCAGGCCGTCGTAATGATCGACGCGAAGACCGACCTTGAAGGTCGCGTCTCCAGCTTTGATGTCGTCCTGAATGTAACCGGCCTGTTGCTTGATGGTCGCCGCCTGCGCGAACGCGAACGGCGATCCGCGTCGCGTCAAATCCAACGCCAGCAGGTCTGGGTTGAAGTCTGGGTTCACCTTCAGCGCGCCACGGCACTGCGAGATCGCCCTCAGCGACGTATCTTGGGACGGATCGCCCGTCAGCGTCAGGCACGGAGAGTTGAACGCCGGATCGGTAAAACCGATTGTGAAGTTCTCATCGAGCTTCGTCGCGCTCACCGTGCCGCCGAGCTTGACGTTGTGGTTGCCGGCCGTGTACGTGACGTCCGCCTTGAGACCGAGATTCGTCAGCTTGCGATCCTGGCTGACCGTCCCGGGCTGATCGGCAAACGGATCCGGACTCGGCGAGTACGTGAGATGGTCCCGCCGGACGAAGGCGTTGGCCGTAAACAGCGTTCGGCTGCCGATCACCTGAGAGTAGCCGGGCGCGACGTTGAACGTATCGATCTTCTGGTGCTGTGCCTGTCCGGCGTCGTTCTGATCGAACGTGTTCGGGACGTCGAAGTCGGACCGCCCAGCCTGCACGTTGAGATGGAAGGTGGCCGTATCGCCTGTGTGCGCGTCCACCCGGTCGAACAAGGAGAAGCTGTTGCCGTTGTCATGGAGCGCCTCGAACTCCGGCGGATCAAGATAGCGATCAGTTCGCATGCCGCTGATCGACAGGAAGTTGCCCACAGTGTGCGAGCCTCCGCCGATGTTGCCTTCGAACGTCGGGCTCTTGAACGAGCCATACCCGGCCGACAGGCTGCCGCTCGGCTTTGGCTGGTCCAGTCCCGACTTCGTCACGATGTGCACGACGAGGCTGCTCTTGTCGCCGTACTCCGCCGGCGCAACGCCGGTGATGACCTCCATCGACTGCACCGCATCGGGCGAAATCTGGTTGGAGTACACGCGGCTCTGTTGATCGGTCACCGGCTGGTTGTCGATCGAGAACTGCGTCTGCGCGTGATCCCCAACCGGATGGAAGAAGCCGTTCGAGTCTGACACCACGCCGGGCGCCGCAAGGGTGATGATCTGATTGAGGCCCGACGAGGATTCGACCGGCAGCTTCGTGATGAGGCTCTGATCGATGTCGGTATGCGCCGACGGGTCGCGCTCCAGCAGATCCTCGGCATGACCGACCACTTCGACCGATGCCGTGGCGCCTGCGAGCGCAAGCGTCAAGTCAACCGTGATCGGCACACCCGTCCGGACGTCGACGTCGCGCTCGATCGCCTGGAATCCTTCCGCTCCCGCGAAGATGTGATAGGGATTCGGCGGCAGGTTGCTGAACACGAACCGGCCGTTTGCGTCGGTCGTGGTCGTTCGGCTGTACCCGCTCACCGGGTTGCTGATCCTCACCTCGACCGCCTGCATCACGCCGCCCGTCGGGTCCTTCACGGTCCCCTGGACCGTGCCCGCTCCACCGAGTCCCTGCGCCCGCGCAAGTGTCGCGCCGGCGATCAGGGTCACCTGCAGCATCGGAACAACTCGTCGCCATATCGGCCTGGCCATTACCACCTCGACATTCGAAGCAGCCGGCACCGCACCGGCTTCAATCGACGAACGCTAACAGGGCCCGGGCCCACCGGCGATCACAACGCAACGAATGGTCCATAGAAACGAACGAACGTCCCAGATTGACAGCTGAACGACATTTCAGTTCTGTAGGCCGGGAGCGTGGAACCGTCCGTCGATGTAGGCCGGGTCCTCCGAATGTAGGCCGGATCCTCTGGACCCGGCAACGACGGCGGGTCCGAAGGACCCGCCCTACATCTGCAACGACGGCGGGTCCGAAGCACCCGCCCTGCGTCGATCAAAATGCCAGGCGAACGCCGCCGTTGATGGTGCGGCCGTCGAGCGGCGCCCAGGCGTCGACGGTCCACCGCCCGTCGGCGCCGCGCGAGGGACGGAGGAGAGGCTCCCAGTCGGTCTGGCGAACATTGGCGAGGTTCTCGGCGTTGACGAAGAGTCGGTATCGACCGATGCGGCGCTCCACGAGAGCGCCGAAAACCGCGTACGGCCGGCTCTCGTGCCGAAATGGATCGGCCTCGAGTCGCTGGCGTCCGGTGTAATACCACTCGAGCCCCACGCGCCCCACGTTCTCACGCTCCCACATGCCGACCAGGCCGGCGCTCTGCCGCGGCGTCAGCGGTACGGCTTCGGTCGCGCCGTCCACGCGTTCGATCGATCGCATGTAGCTGTAGGTTGCGGTCAGCGAAAACGGCGACTGTCTCCACGTGCCCACGAGCTCGAGACCGCGATTCGTGGTCGGCGACGGGAGATTGCCGAGCTGAAACGAGCCGACGCGGCGAACATCGATCGGATCGTGAATCGTCGACGCGAACAGGGTCATCGTGCCCGACAGAGGTCCGATCGATCGCGTGAGATCGAACGACAGGTTCCGCGCGCGTTCGGCCCGAAGCGGTTCCCGGACGACGAGTCGAGAGAGGCCCGCGGCTTCCGTCTCCTCCGTCAGCGGTGTCGACGCGAAGAAGCCGGTGCCCAAGGAAGTCCGGCTCGACCAGCCGTTTCGTCGGAGCAGCAGCGCGACGCGCGGGCTCGTGAACCAGCCGAACCGGTTGTGATGGTCGACCCGGCCGCTGACCGACACCGACAGCCACGTGGACACGTCGATATCGTCCTGCGCGAACACGCCAGGCACGACGTACGAGTAGCGAAACTGCGGAAGGTCCGTCGGTCGATACACGTCGCCTTCGAGCGCCGCACCGACCACGACGGTTTGCGGTCCGTACGCGCGCCGCGCCGTCGCTTCCGCGAAGGTCGTATCGTGCGCCGCCCGCTCGTCGAGGTCGTCGAAGCGGTGGTCCTGGCGGAGGAACGTGAACGACGCGCGCAGCGCGATCACGTACTGCTCGCCGACGATTTCCTGAGCGACGATGCCGGCATCGAATCGACGCGTGTTCAGCGATTCGGCATACGGCGTACCTGTTGCCGGCAGCACCGCTGCCCGCATCGTGCCGCCGTTCCGATCCTCGACGGTGACGCCCGCGGTTGCGAAGAACGATTTCCCTTTTCGATCGTCCCAGAACAGTCGCGGCCGCACGACGAGCCGCGCGTACTCCGGCAGATCGGCCCACCCGTCGTCGTTGACGTCGGCCCGCGTCTGACCATGACCGCCGGCCAGCAGCGTCGCGCTCCAGCGGTCGGTCAGCGGCGCGGAATACCAGAGCACGCCGTCGGTCGCGCCGCGCGTCGATCGGTTTGCGAGGACCTCGGTCTGCGCCTTCGCTCCCGGCCGTCGCGACACGAGATTGACGACGCCGCCCATCGCGCCGGCGCCGTACAGCGACGACGCGACGCCTTTGATGACCTCGACGCGAGCGAGATCGGACGGCGGAATCTGAAGAAGTCCGAAGGTGCCCGCCTGCTCCCCGAACAATGGGAGACCGTCGGAGAGAAACCGCGTGTAGCGCCCGCGCATGCCCTGGATGCGGATCGCCGCACCGCCGAGCGACGGCGACGACGCCTGCACCCGCAGCCCGCCCATCTCGTTCAGCATCATGACGACGTCGCCGGGCGTCATCATGATCTTTTCTTCGATCTCCTCCCGGTCCAGCGCCTCGACGCGAAGGGCTTGATCTTCGATGCGCTTGCCGGTTCGTGTCGCCGCGACCGTGACATGCTCTTCGATGGCGGGCTGCGTCTCAAGCTCGACGGCGACAGATCGATGTTCGCCGGGACGAACGTCCATCGAGATGCTGGCTGGCGCGAACCCTTCTTTTGCGACAACGATTTCGATCGGTCCCGGCGGCAATTCGACGGACACGACGCCGTCCGCGGCGGTTCGATGCGCGGTGCCGTTGACCACCACAGATGCATCAGCCATTGGGGCTCGGCCGGCCCGCACTTCAATCCGAAGCAACGCGTCATGCGCCCGGGCATCCGCGGCGAGCGGACACACGAGCGAAAGAGCCACACAGATTGCCAGGTGTAGGCCGGGTCCGAGGGACTCGGCGAGCCGGTGCATACGCAGACCTCCATCGACGGCTCGAGCCCAACTGTCCGAGCACGCCTCAATCGAGCAGGATGGTCTAGGACGGTCGGGGAGGACGATAGAGCGCCGAGGCCGGCAGCGAAAGGATGCCGTGAGCCATCGCCGCGATCTGGGGCGCCAGCCGCACGAGCCGCTCGATGCGGGGTTCAACGGAATCGACGGCGACCACGTTCAGGCACAGGCCGCAGACGTCATGCGCACATGTTGCGCCGGCCTGACGCACGGTCAGCGGGTGCGACGTGTCCGTGCAGCCGTCGGGGCACGCGACAACGTCGACTGCAGGAAGAACGATCAGAACGGCGAGCAGGCACGCGGCCAGCAGCCTTCGCACGCGACGCTTATATTCGGTACGTAGTGTCCGCCTTGAGGCGGACCGCGTCGATGTTTCAGGCTGCCCTATTCGTGCGCGAACGCCGAAACAGCAGGTCGTACAGCGCGTCGACGATGGAGCGCCGATGTGTCCGATGGAGCACGGGCGCGTGGGCGACGATGCGCCGGTGCGCCTCGCCCAGGCTGTGATATGGCAGATTCGGAAACATGTGGTGGATCGCGTGATAGCGAAGACCGACAGGGGCCCACAACGCCGCCAGTCCGTGCGCGAAGTTGTTCGAGTCGAGCACCTGCTCGTCGAGCGACATCGGCGAGCCGTCGCCTTCATAGCGATGTGCGGCGAGCGTCCGAAACGCGTTGATCAGCAGGATCGACGTGAGCACCGCATAGGCGCGCGCGAACACGGTCCAATGAACCACGCGAGTGAGCGCCGTCGCCGTCAGAAGGAGGCACCACCCGAAGCACGCGACCTCCTGAACCAGCCAGCGGCGGGGAATGCCGGCAGCCGGCAGCCGGCGCCGATACTCGCCGTCGATGACGAGCGCTGATACGCGTGAGAGCACGGTGGCACGAAGCGGCCGGACGATCCAACTGAGCGGACCGAGCACCAGAAAGCGAACGACCACAGCGGGGACCGCCACGAACGACGACATCACGAACAGCGCGGCTCGACTACGCGGCAGCGTCGCGAACGCCAGATACTCTCCATCTTGTTCGGAGCCGTACGTGTGGCGATCGTGATGTTCCGCGTGGATCTCGTACAGAAAAGAGGGGATGAGCAACGGAATCCCGCACGTGAGATTCCACGTGAGGCGGAATGCCCTGAAACTCCGTTGCGACATGTGCGCGAGCTCGTGGGTGAAGACCGCGGCCCGGTACAACAGAAAGGTCGAGATTGTCAGGAGGAGCGCCGCCAGACCGAGCGATCCGCCTCGACCTGCAACCGCAAACGCAAGGTAGCCACCGGCTGCCGACGCGGAGAAATCGAGCCAGTAGACCCATGCACGTCGCGCGTTGAGATCCGCGACGAGCGCGTGAAACGGCATGAGCGTCGAATGGCTACGACTCGAACTCGCGGCCTCCATACAGCCGACGCCGATCATCGCAAAATTCGCGCGGAATTGTGTAAAAACCGACGGTTGCGGAGCGGCGGCCGAGCGCCGCGTCAGGGCCGCGCTGTCGACAGTTGGCCGAGGCCCAGGTTCCGTCCTTCCGAGCGATGGAGCATCCATCGAATGGCCGCTGGC
>Ga0114129_10011684_pt1 | contig 12496 bp, 11 predicted proteins | sample RhiMetdeltSRZDD1_FD_80071 | JGI IMG/M metagenome (GOLD analysis project Ga0114129, IMG submission 80071) | Populus rhizosphere microbial communities from Tennessee, USA - Rhizosphere MetaG P. deltoides SRZDD1 (version 2) (version 2) | ecosystem: Host-associated > Plants > Roots > Rhizosphere >...
TGAGGAATTCAGCTATGCGATGGAGTTTCCCTCCATGGCGGCGTTCGCCGCCGCAGCACGAGAGAGTCAGCGGAGCTGACCGAGTAGCGGCCCAAAACGGGCTAGCGTGAGGCAGGTCACATCGATCGAACGCTGTCGGCGTTCATAGTCGAAAGGCCATGCTGCATGAGCATTCTCAGCTCTTCACCGACAGGCATATTCCGTCGTAAGCCGGTGGATGAGGTCGAACCTGCAAATCTAGAGGAGGGTGGCGGACTTCAGCGCGTGCTGGGGTTGTGGCAGCTCACCGCGATCGGGATCGGCGGCATCATCGGCGCTGGCATCTTCTCTCTCGCCGGCGCGGTGGAAAACGAGAAGGCCGGGCCAGGGGTTCTCTTGTCGTTTCTGGTCGCGGGCGTCGCGAGCGCGTGCGCCGCGCTGTCGTACGCAGAGTTCGCGGGAATGATCCCCAAGGCCGACCGAGATCAGCGTTGAAGACGGCGAAGAACACCACCGATGCGCCGGCGAACACTCCGCCCCAGCCGAACGGCAGGAACGGCGTGTAGTTGTCGACGACTCCGACCTTGAGCCAGACGAGCAGGGTCTCCACGCGAGCGGCGCTGCGCACGCCGCGGGTGAGGATGAAGGCGATCAACAGGCACAGCAGCAATGCGAACAGGTCGACCACGCGGCCCGGCTGGTCAGGGTCGCTGCCCGGCGCCCCGAGCATCCACTCGGGCAAGTTCAGCCCGATCTGTTCGACGAGGAAGCCGAAATAACCGGCCAATGCCAACCACGGCAACGATGGCGGTGTACTCCAGCAGCAGGTCCCAGCCGAGCACCAGCCGACGCCCTCGCCCAAGACGACGTAGCCATACGTGTATGCCGAGCCTAGCCCGTTTTGGGCCGCTACTCGGTCAGCTCCGCTGACTCTCTCGTGCTGCGGCGGCGAACGCCGCCATGGAGGGAAACTCCATCGCATAGCTGAATTCCTCAACCGGTTCGGCTGTGGCGCCCCAACCCGGGCGGTCGTGGCGGCGATTGATCCACACCGAGGCGAGCCCGTACCGCTTTGCCGGTACATGGTCGTGACGAAGGCTTTGCGCCACGTGCAGTAATCGTTCTCGCGGCACGTCGAGCTCGGCCAGTGCCGCGTCGAGGGCTTCGAAATGATTGGGGGCCGGTTTGTAAGCTCCGACGTCCTCGGCGGTGATGATCTTGTCGAAGGTGACACCGAGAAGAGTGTTGCTTCCTGCGAATCCCTCACGGTGCACGTTGGAGACAATGATCAGCTTGTAGTCATCGGCCAAGGTCGCCAAGGCGTCGGGAGAATCGGGGAACGGCGGCCACGACGGCACGGACGCGCCGAGCTTGTCGGCCCATTCATCTGACACCTCCGCGCCCAGGCTCGCGCCGATCCGTCGAAACGACTCGGCGAGGATCGTCGGATACAGCGCGGTGGGGTTCTCACGTTCCACGCGCTGCTCATTGTCCGCGTAGGCAACCAGCAGTTCCTCGTCGGTGAGATCGAGACCGGCCTCGCGGGCCCACGGCGCCAGAACCGACGAGAGTCCGGTTTCCCAGTCGATGAGTGTTCCGTAACAGTCGAAGCTCAACGCGTCGTAGTCAGCAAGATTCACTCGTTACACCTCTGCCAGTTGGATCGCTGCCTACTCAATCATCGCCGTAGGCGATGCCACCTGTCATCGGATTTTTGCCGTCCCGCAGCCACTCGAGCCCCTGCAGGGGTCTCAGACCTGAGCGATGACCGACTTTCCGAAGCGTTCGATGGTCTCCAGCACGTGCGCGAGGCTGTCGCCCGGAAGGCCAACCTGTAGCCAGGTAACACCCAGCGCCGCAAGCTTTTCCACTCCGGTGAGGTAGGCGTCGGCGTTGAACGCGTCGTCGCCTGGGCTGCCACCCTCGGCATTGGAGAAGCTGATGTCGATGGCAAACGGATCCCGACCCGCAGCCTCCAATCGACGCCGCAGATCGTCGATGCCTTCGCCAAGGGTGTCTGAGCTCATCTCCGCGGTGCGCGCTGTTTGGGCGAGGACAGCGGGTGCCGGAAACGGGCACCAGCCATCACCGTGCGCGGTTACGCGCCGGCGCGCGGCGGCAGTGTTGCCGCCGATCCAGATCGGCGGATGAGGGCGGCTTACCGGCCGTGGATGGGCTGTGATGCCGCTGGCCGTGAAATGCCGTCCCTCATACGAGAAGTCGTCGGTAGTCCAGATCCCGCGGATCACTTCCAGCGCTTCGTCAAACAATTGTCCGCGTTCGTCGAAGTCCACACCCAGCGCGGCGAATTCTCGTTTGAGGTAGCCGACACCGACACCGAGCGTGAATCGCCCGTCGGAGATCAGATCGAGCGTTGCCCCGGACTTGGCCACCACGAACGGATTCCGGTACGGCAGCACAACGATATTCGGGATCAGCCGCAGCGTCGTCGTGCGGGCCGCGGCGAACCCCATCGCCACGAATGGGTCGAGCGCATCATGCCCGCCCGATTCCAGCCAGCGCTGCGTGGGCGCGGGGTGATCGGTGAACCCGAATCCATGAAAGCCTGCGGCTTCCGCGGCAGCGGCCACTGTCGCGATACCCGATCCGGTCACCAGCTCCGGGTTGTACGGATGGCTGTGCATCGGATGGGTGAACGTGAACTTCATCAAACTGCCCCGCTTCAGAAACAATCTTCTCAATTTCTGAGAATGTCGTTACCATGCGAACCACGAAAAGTACAGAGTTCGCGCATCAGAAGAGGTCAGCGGGCATGGGCGAGTTGGCGGTGACACCCGTCAGGCACGGCCCATTCCCCGGTCGCCTCGCGCCCGATGCCATCGCCGACTATGCCGTGGCCACTGGGGATGAGACCCCCGCGGTGCTGGGCGGCGTGGCCGTCCCTGCCGTTTTTCCGGTGATCCTCGTCTTCGATGCACAGGAGGCAGCAAGGGCCGACCTACCGGCGCCCGCGTGGGAGCGCGCTCGCGGTGGTGTGCACGGCGAACACGACATCGTGCTGCACCGACCACTGATCGTCGACGAACCGCTGACTACCTGGTCGCAGATCTCGGCGGTGCGGAACTCCCGGGCGGGGACCCACCTCGTCGTCCACCTCGAACAGACCGATGCCGACGGACGCATCGCCGTCGAGCAGTGGTGGACGATGGTGCTGCTCGGACTGGACGGCGTCGCCGATTTGGGGTCGCCGCCCGCCGACCATCGCTTCCCCGACAACGTACGGGCCAATCCGCTCGGTGCGACCACTCAGCACCTCGATGATCGGGTCGCCCATCGCTACGCCGAGGTGTCCGGCGACTGGGCGGCACACCATTTCGACATTGAGGTGGCGCGGGCGGCCGGATTCGATTTCGTCTTCACACATGGCCTCTGCACCATGGCGATCTGCACGCACCGGCTGCTCGCCCTCCTCGGTGTCGACGATCCCGGCCGGGTTGCGCGGGTGGCGGTGCGGTTCGCGTCGCCGACGCCGTTGGACGAGGAGTTGACGGTGAATGCCTATGGCATCGACCAGAATTCGTTCGCATTCGAGGCGACCAGCAGGGGCGTCGCAACCATTACTCACGGAAGATTGGAACTTCGGCCATGACCATGCCCGAGATCGGCGTCTACCTGCCTCAGATGGGCTTCAACTACGCAGAACTGCTGCACCGCGCGCGACGATGCGAGGACCTCGGAATCGACTCGCTGTGGCTCTACGACCATCTGTACGGGCCCGGAGTGCCGGACTACCCGTCACTGGAAGCGTGGACGTTGGCGACCGCGCTGCTCAGCAACACAGAGCGCATCCAGGTCGGACATATGGTGCTGTGCAATCAGTTTCGTCATCCCGCCGTGCTGGCCAAGATGGCCACTACGCTCGACCAGATTTCGGCCGGTCGGTTGCAGCTCGGTATCGGCAGCGGCTCCATCGAAGACGAGCACACGCGCGTCGGCATGGAGTGGGGCACATTCGCCCAGCGATCCGCCCGGCTCGGCGAGACATTGGAGATTCTGCGCCAGGCGTTCGCCGATGAGCGAATCGATTTCACCGGTGAGCATTACACGGTGCGGGACATGCCAATAAAGCCGGGACCGGCCCAGCAGCCTCGGCCACCGATCATCGTGGGTGGGGTCGGCGAGAAGTACACGCTGCCGTTGGTGGCCCGCTACGCCGATGTGTGGAACGTACCGACGTACGCGTTGGGTGAACTCGAGCACAAAGCGGCGGTGCTGCGGTCGCTCTGTGAGGACATCGGACGAGATCCCGACACGATTGTGCTCTCGGTCGAGGCGGTGATGGCGCTCGCCCCGGATGACGAGTCGCTGCCGCGCGTCCGTGCTTTCGCCGAGAAGCGGTTCGGTATACCGGCTTTCGGGCTGCACGACGGCGGGCTGATCGGCACTGCGCCCGCGATCGTCGATCGCCTGCACAAGCTGGTCGAGCTCGGTTTCGGCCAGATCGTGCTGTTCACCCACGACCGCGGCTCCGACGAAACCCTCGATCTTCTTGCCTCTGAAGTGATCGCCCGCTTGTAGGGGCGGCAGCAGAGCTCGAATTTGCACTGACGGCTGTGGGTATCCGTCCCATCACAACCCTCAGCGCAAAAACGTCGTCAGGTCTGCCGCTTCGCGGGTTTCGAATAGTTCGGCCGGCCGAGGCCGAGTGCGTGCTGGGCGATCATGTTGCGGAACACCTCCAGTGTGCCGCCGTAGATTCCCGTTGGCCCGGCCAACCGGAAGATGTACTCGGCCGAACCCTCTGCGGGCAGGCTCGAAGCGGTACCGAGGATGTCCATCAGATCTGGCGATACATCCCGCATGGTTTGTGCAATTGCAACTCGGCCGAACATATCCGGTGTGCTCATCGCCGCCTCCATTCGGGCGATGCTGCGCCCCAACCGGTATTTCACTGACTCGTCATCAAGCGACACCGTTGCGGCAAGCCGGTCGACGGCCTCTCCGAGCAGCAGGACATGCTCGGTCATCGCGGCGACCTTGTCCAGACCATCGGTCTCTCGCTCGACCGTGCCGTGCTCGTCGTTGAGCGCCTCACGCAGCACCCTCCAGCCGCCGTTGACCTCACCGATGCGGTATTTGTCGTCGACGCGCACATCGCTGTAGTAGGTGATGTTGGTGCGGTCGCCGTCGACGGTGCGAAGGGGTTGGATCTCCACACCCGGTGAGTCCATCGGTACCAGAAACATTGTCAGGCTCTGGTGTTTCGGTGCATCCGGGTCCGTATTGGTGACCAGGAAGACATATGACGCGTTGTGCGCATTGGACGTGAACATCTTGGAGCCGTTGATGATCCAGCCGTCGCCGTCGCGCACCGCACGCGTCTTGCAAGTCGCGACATCGGAACCGCCTTCAGGCTCGGTGTACCCGAGGCATAGCCGGTAATGCCCCGACAGTGTGCGTGCCAGCACCTCGTCCCTGAGCTCGGGCGAGCCGAACTGCACGATCGCTCTCGCGACCATCGCCGTCGTGCCCCAGTGGAACCACGGCGTGTGTGCTCGCCCGATCTCGAGGTTCCAGATGCGTCGGCGCATCCGACTGAAACCGCCATCGGCTTCGTCATTGAAATCGGCGGCCAGATAGCCCTTGGCGCCCAGCGCGAGGTGCACACCCTCGTCGAAATTCTCGCCCGTCTGTCGGTCTCGGGCGATGACCTCGTCGGTCACGATAGTGTCCAGGAACGCCCGCAGCTCGTCCTGGAATGCCTGATCCTCGTCGGACAGCTCGACGCGTGAGAAGTCCATCAGCCGGCCACCACCAGACCACCGTGACACTCTTGACTAATTTTGTAAAGCGGGTCTCATGACGCCCTCGAATGCGACAGGCCGCGTCGCATTCGGCGACTGTGTGAGGCAGGTGAGGGTAGGGGCGGTCACCGCACACGGCGCGGCTGAGTCGCTCATCGCGCAGATGACCGAGGACGAACTGCTCTGGTTGCTCGACGGGGACGTTCCCGCGCGCGCCATGCTGCGGTTACCCGCGCTGATCCGGGCGGGTCCGGTCACCGGTGGAGCGGTACCGCGGCTGGGCATACCAGGCATTCGTTTCAGCGACGGCCCACGCGGTGTCGTGATCGGACGGTCGACCGCGTTCCCGGTGACGATCATGCGGGCCGCCACGTGGGACCCGGCACTCGAGGAACGCGTCGGGCTCGCCATGGGACGAGAGGGACGCGCCCGCGGCGCCAACTATTCGGGAGCGGTTTGCGTGAATCTCTTGCGTCATCCCGCGTGGGGGCGAGCGCAGGAGTGCTACGGCGAGGATCCGGTGCTGACCGGGCAGATGGGCGCGGGGCTGACCCGGGGACTACGCCGAAACGTCATGGCATGTGTAAAGCACTTCGCACTCAACTCAATTGAGAACTCACGCTTCAGAGTCGACGTCATCGTCGATGAGCATGCGCTGCACGAGGTGTACCTGCCGCACTTCAAGACGGTCGTCGACGCAGGTGCCGATTCGGTGATGAGTTCCTACAACTCGGTCAACGGTGCCTTCGCAGGCGAGAACAAGGTGCTTCTGACCGACATCTTGCGGGACGAATGGGGCTTTGAGGGCTTCGTGACCAGCGACTGGGTCGGCGGAACGCACGACGCAGTCGAAAGTCTCACGGCAGGCATGGACGTAGAGATGCCGCTGCGCCTGCTGCGTGCGCGCGAACTTCCTGCGGCATTGCGTGACGGCAGGGTGTCTCGCGAGACAGTACTCCGCTCAGCCCGTCGCATCCTGTCGACGTGCCTTCGGCACTACGCAGAGCGTGATGAAGCCGAACCTTCAACCGATCTCGTCGCAGGACCCGACCACCGCACGTTGGCTCGCCAAGTCGCCGTGATGGGCAGCGTTCTGCTCAAGAATGAGGCGGTCAACGGTGAGCCGATGCTTCCGCTATCTCCCTCCATCCGCCGCATCGCCGTGATCGGCCGACTCGCTGACAACCCCAACACCGGCGATCACGGTTCTTCTCTTGTGCATCCCCCATCGACCGTTTCTGTTCTGCAGGGTCTGCGCGGGGCGTTACCCGCAGTCGACGTCATCCATTGCGACGGACGAGATCTGGCGACCAGCGCCAGAGCCGCATCCGATGCGGACGCCGTTGTCCTTGTCTCGGGTTTGGGTGCCAACGATGAGGGTGAACGCATCCTTGCAGAACGCGGACCGGGACCGGAGCTCTTCGGTTTTCCCTTCACCTTGCGCCCCGTGCGATACGTTCTCGGCACGATCACCGTAAAGGCCGGTGAATTGTTCAGCCAGTTCGGCCGTGGCGGCGACCGCAAGTCGCTCACGTTGCACAGTCAGGACGAAGCCCTCGTCGCTGCGGTGGCAGCCGTGAATCCGCGGACAGCGGTAGTGCTGATCGGCGGAAGCGCCATCCTCATGGAGGAGTGGCGCGACAAGGTGCCGGGAATCCTCATCGGTTGGTATCCGGGAATGGAAGGCGGCCGGGCGCTCGCGGATGTTCTCACCGGCGCCGCCGAACCCGGTGGACGGCTGCCTGTTGCCATTCCCCTTCGCGCGGAACATCTTCCGTTCTTCGACGCCGATGCACCCAGGATCGTCTACGACGCCTGGTGGGGTCAGCGCAAGCTCGATCGAGACGGCAATCCGGCCGCCTTCCCGCTTGGATTCGGCTTGGGATACACGACGTTTGAGATGAAACTTCTCGACCACGCAGCTGGTGAGGTGGACGGGGTGGCCACCGTTCGTGTCACGAACACCGGTACACGCACGGGCTCGACAGTCGTACAGATGTACGCCTTTGACGGTGACTCGCCACGGCCGGTACCGCAGTTGGTGGGTTTCAGGCGCATTGAACTTGCGGCGGGTCAGCATGCAGCCGTCGACGTTCGCCTCGATCTGACCCCAACCCGGGAACGCGACCCCCACACACGCACATGGTCACGACGTGCCGGCACCTGGCGGATACTGTCCGCCCCACACAGCCCAAGCACGTTCGACGGCGCAGCACCGCTATTCGACTCTAAAGACCTGTGATAACCGACAGAAAGGGCAACGCCTTGGGCTTCGTCATCACAAGTTCCGAGACCGCATTCAGCCACTCACCGCCTACCACGCCGCTGTCGCGAGGGAACTAGCGGCATGATGCAGCGCCCGCCGCAGCGCGGCGCCCTGAAGCTCGAAGAGCCGCTGGCTGATCTCCCACTCGGGGAGAAGGGAATCGAAGCCGTGGCAGGTGCCCGGGATCACGTGCAGCTCCGTGCCTACGCCGGCCCACATGAGTCGCAGCGCGTAGTCCACCGCTTCGTCGCGTAATGGATCGAGCTCCGAGCACGTGATCAACGTGCTTGCCACACCGCCCAATTCGTCAGTACGCGCCGGCACGGCATCCGCCGGGACGGAATCACCCGAGCGATAGTGCCGCCACATCTGCTCGACGGCAGGACCATCGAATCCCGGCGTCGCATCGAACTCATCCTTAGAGGGTGTGGGGCGGTCGTCGAGCACCGGCTGGTGCAACAGCTGAAACACAATCGGCGGCGCCGACCCGACGGCCGCGCGATGAGCAAGCAGCGTCGCCAGGGCTGCTCCTGCGCTGCTACCCGCGACTGCCAGCCGAGTGGTGTCGATGCCGAGATTCGGTCCGTTTTCCGCCACCCATGCCAGCGCGGCGGCGGCATCATCAAGCCCAGCCGGATAGGGGTCTTCGGGGGCGAGTCGGTAGTCGACCGAAATGACCGTACACCCACCCCGCCTGGCGAATTCCACACACTGGCGGTGATCTGTGTCGAGATTGCCCAGCACGAAAGCCCCTGAATGGCAATAGATCACCGCCGGCGCGGGCGACGGCCCGCCGCGATAGATTCGCACTGGGATCGACCCCACCTCGCGGTTCTCGATCTCGACGCCGACGGTGTTGACGTCGCGAGCCGTTTGGGCGCGGCGCTGGTTCAACGAATCACGAACGACCCACAGCACACCCGCCGACAAGTCGGTCCGAGCCGACGCGAACTGCCGCAGTGGCGGGTCCAGTCGATCCGCGAACATGAGTGCCTACCCGCTAACCGCTGACTGAGAGCCCGCCTCGACGGCAGAGTGCTCGGGCGGCGGATCGAACGTGTAGTCGGCGGGCCGAAATCGCCGAGTCATCCCCCAGAAGGCCCGTGCGCTGCGCGGCCATTGAGTGACTACTCGGCCATTGGCGGCACGGAAGTAGTTGCTGCACTTAGTCAGCCACACGGTGCCCGCCATCCACTCGTCGATCTTGGCGATGAAGTCGTCCATCGCCGACGGACGCACAGCCACATACGCCTTTCGCTTGCGCCGCATGTAACTCAATGCTCGGACGATGTAGCGGGCCTGCGCCTCCAGCATGAAGATCACGCTGTTGGAGCCGACGTTGGTGTTCGGGCCGTAGAGCATGAAGAAGTTGGGAAAACCCGGTACGGCCATGCCGAGATACGCGTGCGCACCGTCGCTCCACTTCTCGCGCAGCGACATACCGTCCTCGCCAACGACGTCGATCTGACCCAGATAGTCCGCTGCCGCATATCCCGTGGCGCACAACACGACATCGACGTCGAGTTCAGTACCGTCCTCGGTGACCAACGACCGCGACCGAAGCGACCGAGCCGGGCTCGACACCACCTCGACGTGCGGTTGCGTCAGCGTCTGCAGATAGTCGCTGGCGAACACCAGTCGCTTGCACCCAAACGGATGATCCGGGGTCAGCTTGCGGCGCAACTCGTCATCGGCCACCGTCGACTCGAGGACTTTCAGCGCGATGCCTTTGAACTCCTGCGTCTTGTCGCTGCCGTTCTCGATCACCGAGATGTTCGACTCGCTGCGCAGCCACAGCCTGGTCCGATAGATCTTCTTGGCGAACGGGACATGGGCGAAGAGCCACTTCTCCCGGTCGGTGTAGGGCCGGTCGGGCTTGGGCAGGATCCACGTCGGTGAGCGCTGCACGGAGTAGACCTTCTTGGCCTCCTTCGCGACCTCGGGAATCAGCTGCGACGCAGTCGATCCCGTGCCCAGCACAGCCACCCGCGCGTCCCGCAAGTCGATGGAGTGATCCCAGCGCGCGGTGTGCATCTGCGTCCCAGTGAACTTCTCTTCCTCGACAAGGTCGGGAAGTACGGGCTGGGTGAACAAGCCAACCGCAGAAACCACTATGTCAAAGGTGTACTGCTCCCCCGCCGCCGTCGTCAGCTGCCATGTCGCCGACTCGGAATCCCATTGGGCCGACACAATTTCGGTATGCAGCTTGAGGTTCGGGCCGAGCTCGTAGCGCTGCGCACACTGTTCGAAATACTCGAGGATCTCCGGCTGAGCCGACCACAGCCGTGACCAGTTCGCATTGAGATCGAACGAGTAGGAATACAGATGAGATTTCACATCGCAGGCCAGGCCGGGATAGGTGTTGATGCGCCACGTGCCGCCCACGCCGTCTTCGCGGTCGAAGATCGTGAAGTCACGGAAGCCGGCTCTCCGCAAGAAGATGCCCAGCGCGAGTCCCCCAGGGCCCGCGCCGATGATTCCTACGGACAATCCGTTGCCGCTCAACCGATTTGCAGGCATTGCCCTCCGTCCACGACAAGCTCTGAACCGGTGATGAACGACGCCTGCTCGGAAACGAGGAACGCCACAGCGTCGGCGATCTCCATCGGCTTGCCCAACCGGCCGAGGACGGCGCGCTCGGCAAGCCGCGCCTGTGTCGCGTCATCGAGCATCGGGGTTTCGATGGGTCCGGGGAACACGGCGTTCACCCTGATGCCGGATGAGGCGAGTTCGGCAGCGGCGACCTGAGTGAGTCCCCGCAGTGCCCACTTGGACGAGCCGTATGCGGCGTGGTTCGGGAAGGGCCGGATCGCTCCCGTGCTGCAGGTGTTGACGATGGCGGCGCCGTCGGCCTTACGCAGGTACGGAAACGCAGCGCGGATACCCAGGAACGGACCCAAACAGTTGACGCGCCAGCTGCCTTCGAAACCCGCGGCCGTCTCGTCGGCAATCGAGGCGCGATGCAAGACGCCGGCGTTGTTGACCAACGTGGTCAATGCACCGAACCGATCGATCACCGCCGCGACCGCGGCCTGCCATTGATCCTGCGACGTCACGTCGAGGGGAATCGCGATAACGGCGTCGCCGCCCACGGATTCGACGGTGGCCGCCAGTTCGTCGACCAGCAGATCGCAGGCGGCGACACGGAATCCGTCCTTGTGCAGTCGCTTGACGATCGCCGCACCCTGCCCGCGTGCGGCGCCCGTCACAAGCGCAACCCGATCCGTCGACGTCACTGCGCCTCCCGAAGGAACTCCGCGGCACCTCGGCGTAGCGCTTGGGATTCCGACGCCAACGTGATCATGCGAAAGCCCAGTTCTACCATGGCCTTTCCGCGCTTGCCGACACCAGCGTGAATGCCGGTGACGAGACCGGCGGCCGAGGCGGTGGCGTGGATGCGTGCGTATGCGTCGAGAACGTCGGTCGCGGTCCATGCTTCGGCAAGCGTGTATCCCATCGAGATCGCGAGATCCGCCGGCCCGACGTACACGCCCGTCAGGCCGGGGACCGTACAGATGTCGTCGAGCGCCAAGAGACCCTGCGCGGTCTCTACCATCGCGAACACGCTGACACGTGCTGCCAGTGCCCCCGGGTCGTGGCCGAGGCTGGCACGCAGCGGACCGAAGCTGCGCACCCCTGCCGGTGCGAACCGCGTAGCCGCCACCGCGGCGGCCGCTTGTTCCGCCGATTCGATCATCGCGACGATCACGGCGTCGGCGCCCGCATCGAGCACCCTGCCGATCGGAGCAGGATCGGCGGACGGCAGCCGCACGGCGGTGGCGATCGGAACGTGCTCGAGGCGGCGCAGCAGTAGCGCGACGTCGGCGTCGTCGAGATAGCCGTGCTGGACGTCGAATCCGACGTAGTCGTAGCCTGCCTGGGCGAACTCCTCCGGACCGATGATCGTGGGTCCGACCACCCATCCGCCCCAGATGCGTTGCTTTGCGGCGAGGGCTTCCTGCAGTCTGCTCGGTGTCGTCATTCGACGATCGCTATCTTGATGCGTTCCGCTGTCGGCCTGCAGGCCAGTTCGAACGCGGCCTGCACCTCGTCCACTCGGAATGTGTGGGTGAGGTAGTTCGTGAGCAGCTCCGGGTGTTCACGCGCGAACCCGTCGGCGGCTTCCAGTACCCGCCGCCGGTCAAGTGTCACACCCGATTTCAGCGTGAGGTTGTTGCGCAGCATCGTGCGCATGCTGATCGGATAGCTGTCGTCGTCGGCAACGCCGAAGTAGAAGACGGTGCCGCCGAAGGCCGCCGCCTCGATCGCGTGGCTCAGCGTGGCGACCTGATGGCCGACGGCTTCAATCACGATGTCGGACCGGTCATCCGGCTTCAGGTGACTCACCCATCGATCGCTGGTCGAGCGGACGACGGTGTCGACGCCGAACAGCTTGCCGATCTCGTCGCGGTCGATCGGGTCGACGCCAGTGACGTGTTCGGCGCCCACCGCCTTGGCCACGTACGAGAACAGCAACCCGATCGAA
>Ga0114129_10011685_pt1 | contig 12495 bp, 10 predicted proteins | sample RhiMetdeltSRZDD1_FD_80071 | JGI IMG/M metagenome (GOLD analysis project Ga0114129, IMG submission 80071) | Populus rhizosphere microbial communities from Tennessee, USA - Rhizosphere MetaG P. deltoides SRZDD1 (version 2) (version 2) | ecosystem: Host-associated > Plants > Roots > Rhizosphere >...
GATCTCGAAAAGAAGCTTTCTCAGCGCGAGCAAATCGCCTCGATGCCGACCCGAAAGCGGCGGCCAGACAGCGCGCCGAAGGCAAGCTTACCGCCCGCGAACGCATCGATAAACTGCTCGATCCCGGCTCCTTCGTCGAGGAATTCATGCTCGCCGAAACGCCTTGCAGCGATTTCGGCATGGCAGAAAAACGCCAGCCCTCCGACGGCGTTGTCACCGGATTCGGAAAAATCGACGGCAGGCCGGTTTACGTGTATTCCCAAGACCGCTCCATCCTCGCCGGCAGTGTCGGTAGCGCCCACGCCGAGAAGATTGCCTACGTTATTCAAACCGCGCGCAAACTTGGCGTCCCGGTAATCGGCATAAACGACTCCGCCGGAGCGCGCATTCAGGAAGGTCTCTCGGTCACCTCAGCCATCGGTAAAATCTTTTTCGAAAACACTATCGCCTCGGGCTGCATTCCGCAGATCTCGGCCATCATGGGACCGTGCATCGGCGTGGGTTCCTATTCGCCTGCCCTAACCGATTTTATCATTCAAGTACAAAACACCAGCCAGATGTTCATCACCGGTCCCGCGGTGATCAAAGAAGTCCTCGGTGAAACGGTCACGATGGAAGAGCTAGGTGGCGCAAAAATTCATTCCGAAGTGTCAGGCGTCACCGACCTGGTGGCCAAAAACGATGAGGAATGCCTGGCCACGATCAGAAAGCTTATCGGTTTTTTGCCTTCGAGCTTCGAAGCATTGCCACCGCGCAAAGCAAGCGGCGACGATCCGATGCGCTCGCTCGATAAGCTGGATACGATCGTCCCCGACGATATGAAGCGCGCGTATAACATCCTTCAAGTGATCAAGGCGATCGTCGACGATAATGATTTTTTCGAGGTGAAAGCGAAATTTGCCCGCAACCTGGTCATCGGCTTCGGCCGGCTTGACGGCTATCCTGTCGGTTTTGTTGCCAATCAACCGATGTTTCTTGCCGGCAGCCTGGACGTCGACGCTTCGGACAAGGCGGCGCGGTTCATCCGTTTTTGTGACGCCTTTAATATTCCGATCATCACACTGATGGACGTTCCGGGGTTTTTCCCCGGTAAGCAGCAGGAAGAAAAAGGCATCATTCGCCACGGCGCCAAGATGCTCTACGCCTACGCCGAAGCGACGGTGCCGAAGATTACCATCGTGCTCAGAAAGGGCTATGGTGGAGCCAAGCAAGCGTTGTGCACCCGGGAAATGGGCGCGGACCAGCTGTTCGTTTGGCCCGGCGTGGAACTGGCCGTTATGGGCGGCGGCGGGGCGGTCAACGTGCTTTTCAAACGCGAGATCGAGCAATCAGCCGACCCGGCCAAAACGCGCGCCGAAAAAATCGCGGAATACCAGGAGCGATTCAACGGTCCGTTTGAAGCGTTATCAAAACAATTTGCCCACGCGGCGATTCGTCCGTTTGAGACGCGCCGGCGGCTTATCCAGTCCTTGGAAATTCTTCGCTATAAAAAAGAAGTGCGACCGAGAAAAAAACACGGGCTCATGCCGGTATAGCATAGCTCGTATCTTCCGGCTGGAGCGGCAGCGAGACATAAAACGTACTCCCTCGACCGAGTTCGCTTTCCGCCCAGATCCGCCCACCGTGAGCTTCGATGATTTTTTTACAGATCGCCAAGCCCAGCCCCGTTCCTCTGTCACTCGAGTTTTGACCGCCGACGACTTGACGATACTTGTCAAATATCAATTCCAATTCGTCGGGAGGAATACCGATTCCAGAATCTTTGATCCCCAAGATAATTTCGGAATTGCTCAAAACCCTGGCGGCAATTTCGATCTCGCCGCCGATGTCGGTAAATTTTAGGGCGTTGCTTAATAGATTATCCAACACCTGATTCATGCGGGGACGATCGACGCATAGCGGCGGCAAGCGATCGCTGATGTCGGTTTTCAATTCGATTTTTCTTTTATCCGCTTCGACCGAATATTCGAGCAAACTGTCACGAAGCATCGGTGCGATATCCACCGGTGACTTGACAAGTTGCAGCTTGCCGGCGTCAATTTTCGAGATATCGAGAAAATCACTGACATGGTTGATCAAGCTCGTGCAGCTAACTTGCACTTTCCAGAGCCATTTCTGTTGCAGCTCCGTCAGCGGGCCGAATAGGCCATCGCGGATCGAATCGGTAATCGATACCACATTCGATAAGGGCGAGCGCAGATCGTGAGCGACCATCGCCGTGAAATCAGCCAACGTGCGCTCGGCCCGTTTGCGTTCATCAATTTCTCTACGCAACTCCTGGTTCACTTCTAACGTCGTGCCGTAGAGGCGGGCGTTCTCCACTGCCAGGGCAATTTGCCGCGCCATCGCTTGGAGAAATTGTTTTTCGTCGGTACTAAACGGATGGATCCGGGTACCCGTCAATGCAATCGCGGCACGTAACGGCCCACCATGAGCCAAGGGTAACACGGCTAAGGCCTTGATCGGGCTATTGTCGGCGGCGAGAGCAAGCTCCGGAGCCGCCGCAACGTCCTCGACAAACCAAGCATTCCTGCACTCCCAAAAACACTGCTCGAACTCGGTCCCGAGTTGCGTCCAAAGCCCTTCCAGTTCCGCCGATGTCCGCGGCTCGGAACTAACGCCGTAAAATTTGCCTTCAGCACTTTCGTGCCAAGTGCGTGCGAGGGCAACATCGAATCCGCTGGTCGAAACCAACCGGCTCAAGCCCCGCTCGATGACTTCCTCCACCGAGAGTGTGTCGGCGATTTCCTGAGACACCAGATTTAGCGTCTCGAGCTGGTCCGTGTATGCAAGAAGTTGCTCCTCGCCCTTGTGGAGCAGAGTGATATCCCGCGTGATCGTGGCGGCGCCGATAACCTTTCCTTGCAAATCCCGGATGGGTGAAAGCGACGCGGACACGTCGAATAATTGGCCATCCTTGCGCCTTCGCTTGCTTTCATAACGGTTGATACCCAGGTCGCGTTTGACAAGATCCAGGAGCTCGGCAACCTCGTTATGGTGAGTCTCGGGAATCAGGCGGTAAACGGATTGACCGATGATTTCTAAACGCTTAAATCCATACATGGATTCGGCGCCTTCATTCCAACTTGTCACTCTGCCGTCCAACGTCATGCCGATGATCGCATCTTCGGAGGATTCAACAATTGCTGCGAGCTGAATTCGCGCTTCTTCAGCTTCCGCGCGGATTTTCACATACCCGACGACGAATGTACTGCCGATTAACCAAGCCAAGCTGGTCGCCGCGACGGATACCATAACAAGGCATATTAAGTTGCGGGCCAAAGCTCGATTGGCCGGCCCATAGGCCACGTCTTTTGGAATACCGACCATCACGTAGATTTGGCCGGCCGCGGCGCGCAAGAAAAGAGGCTTGAGCGCGTAGAGCCGGTCCACGCCATCCAACCCGACTAGTTCCCGGGTGAGCTGGCTGCGCATCTGCAGCATCTCGAATAGCGAAGCATCAGGGATATGCTTGCCGACCCATTTGTCAGGATCAGGAAATCTTGCCAAGAGGGTACCTTTGCTATCGACGATTGACAGCTCGACTCCGGCGGTCAAATTATTCGCTGCCGCGAGCTGGTTGATCCAATTTATATCCAGCGCCGCGAAAATCACCGAGCTGACGCGACCTTGATCATCGAGTACCGGATAGGCGAAATTCACGCCTTTTCGTTGCGAGATGCCTTGGTGCTGGAAATCGCCGATGACGAAAGATTTCGCTTTCAGCGCTTGTTGGAAATGGTTTGCTCCCGCCACGTTGGTGCCGGATTCCTCCAAGCCCTGTGCGCGGCACCTGATGTCGCCTTTGCTATCGGCAACACCGAGATCGATGTAAACTCGATTGCGTTCGGCAAATCGCCTCAGGAAATCGTTACACGACGCCCTGCTGGCGCTGGCCATTTCGGGCGTCTCAGCCAAGAGAGTTAGCAGCTGCTGCGCAGCATCGATAAATCGAGATTCTCTGGTCGCGACGTTTTCGACGATTTCCCAGGCAGCCTCCTGGGTCTCGGCAATTTGCACGTCGCGCGCGATTTTCGCTTGGTAAAAAATGAAGCCCAGAATCGGCACGACCGCGATCAGGATAATGATCAGCAGCCTTTGGCGAAGTCTCTGCAAGAACGAACCGGTGGCTTGCAACATGACCCGGTCAAGCTTCCACATACCCAAGCGTTGCTCGCTCCTCATGGTCACACCGTCAGCCTACCGTACTTTCATATCGTGAAAATAAAACCATTGAGTCGTCGACAAACACGGAGGGAAAAACCAAACTTTGAGAAATACGTGGCGCTGGCACCGCCATTCCCGATGGGGTCATCGGAGGTCACGGGCGGTCTTTAACAGTATCACTTGCCGACTCCACTCGGCGCTGTATCCATTGTACCAGTTGGCTCTCACGCAAACGCCACTGTCCACCAACTTTAAATGCCGGCAGGTCATTTTTGTGGATCATTCGATGCACAGTTCGTATGGATACATGAAGTAACTGCGCAGCCTCGGGAAGAGTAAGCAACTGGAAACTTTCTTTGGGATCTTCCATGGAATCGTCCTTGGGATCTTTCGAGCAATGCCGATGCCAGCGATCAAGCCTAGCTAACCGCCTGTTTTTAATAGGAATGTCTAAAATTAATCGTAGAAGTGCGGTCCAGAAATGGACAGACCATGACGCTCTCGAAGCGAGATCGGAACGATCTCAAGCGGCTGGGCCGAAGCGCGATTCTCGGAGTCGTCGTTTGGCAGGTCGCGTACGGATAAAGATTGTCAAGATGAGTAGGCCGTCGGTCGATCGATTATGACGACGTCGATGCGCACCAATGTCCGCGCCTCGTTAGGCAATGGCCGTGCAACTTACTGGCGATAAAGCACCTCGCCGGCCCGGGCTGCTTCGTAGCCACCGAGCGCTGCGACGGCGCGCTTAAATCCGGCCGCGCCGATGATCTCAAGCAGCTGATCGCCGCGCGGAGATTCAAAAAACGCGCGAGCGATCAGTAAATCATACTCCTCGCTCGCAACCGGGATGAAGTCGAGCGCAAGCGCCTGAGCCGCGGCACGCACGCCGAGGCCGGCGTCCGCAAGCCCGCTCGCAATCGCGACCCCGACCGCCATGTGGGTAAACTCGTCGCGCTCGTAGCCGCTGATCGACGCCGCAGCAATGCCGAGCTTCTTGAGCTCATGATCGAGCAATACCCGCGTGCCGGAGCCGGGCTGCCGGTTCACGAAGCGCACGCCCTTTCTGGTGAGATCTTGCAGACTATGAATCGATTTGGGATTGCCCCGGGCAACGAGGATTCCCTGTTCGCGCTGCACCAGGTGGACGAGAACGACCGGCACTTTTGGAATCGTTCGCTTGATATCGGGAACATTGTACGTGCCGCTGTCGACGTCGAGCAGGTGCGTTCCCGCGATATGGGTCTCGCCGCGCTGCATTGCCAACAAACCGCCAAGGCTGCCGACGTTAGTCGCGGCGATCTTCAATCTGGGATGAACTTGTTTCAATTGATCTTCGAGCACACCGATCGCCATGTCATGGCTGCCCGTACAAAGGATGGTGTTTTCGATATCTTCGATCGACCGAAGCAGTTCGACGTCGGCCTCCTCACCGGCGTTGAGTCCTTCCACGAGACTAGGGATGCGCATCAAGCCGTCGGCACGCACCATCGTGGTGATCACGCCGGCGCCGCGGGCGAGCGGAACGGCGATCAACTTTTCTCCGACTCGCCCCACGGTCACGCGAATGAATTCCTCCAGCCCGAGATGGGAGGCGATTTTTTTCGGCACCACGGCGCGCACGGTCGGCTGCGATGGCGCGCTTGCGCCGAGAAATTTCTCTAAGGCTGGGCGCAAAATTTCGCGCGCAATAACAATCGCCGACACCGGATAACCGGGCACACCGATCAAAGGTTTTTCACCGACTTGTCCCAGCACCGCAGGCTTCCCCGGCATCACGTCGATACCGTGAACTAAGAGTGCGCCCGACTGCGCAACCACGTCCGCAGTGAAATCATGCTCGCCGGCCGAAGAGCCGGCGATGATCGTCACTAGATCACACTCAGAGACTGCCTGGCGCACCGCCTCTTGGAGCAGCGTCAGATCATCGCGAGCGCGCGGATACTTTCTCGCGGTCCCGCCCCATTCGCGCACGAAAGCGGCGAGAACCGTGGAATTGAAATCGATGACAGCGCCGGGTTTGGTTTCCTCGCCCGGTTGAATCAACTCGTCGCCAGTCGGAATGATGCCGACCTTTGGTCTCGCTTTGACCCGGACCGTCGTATGCCCGGCTGCCAGCAGCGCGCCTAAATCATAAGGGCGCAGCCGATGGGAGCGCGGCAATAGCAATTCCGTGGCAACCACGTCTTCGCCGACCAAGCGCACGTGATTCCATGGCGCCACGGACTCGAAGATTTCCACGGTCCTGTCGTCGACCTGATGAACTTTCTCGATCATGATCACGGCATTGGCCCACGACGGCAGGGAGTTTCCGGTGTCGAGGTATTCAAATGCGGCGGTAACCGGCGCGGCGGAAGCGGCTAATGTGAACTTTTTGCCGGCGAATTCGGTGGCACCGAAGGTGTCCTCGGCACGCACGCAAATGCCGTCCATGGCGGAGGCGTGATAGTGCGGCGAGGAAATTTTCGCAAACACCGGCTCCGCGGTGATGCGATCGAGCCCGTCGTCGACGGCGATTTCTTCGACCGCTAACTCCCTCGGATCGACCGTCGCGAGAAACAATTCGCGGGCTTCGGCCAAGGGAGTCTTCTTAAGATAACGTATGCGGGCCATGGACTTCGTCGGTTTCAGGTTCAGGGTTCAAGGCCTCGGGTTTTGGGTTAAATTCTCATAACCCGAAGCCCGCAACTCGTAACTCAAAACTAAAATAGAATGACGTCGACCTCTTCCCCCTGCTCCAAACCATCCAGATTCATATCGATGCGCACCATGCCGTCGGCTTTGACGAGTGTGAAGATCGCGCCGGATTTGCTCGGCAAGGGCGTCGCGACCAGTTTTTCCGACTGGCGCTCCAAAGTGACGCGCACGTAATCCTCGCGGCCGATCTGCGACGCGATATTGGTTTTCAACACCGCCCGCGCACTGCGCGCAAAGCGCTGCAGCGTGTCGACGCTTTCACCGCCGAGGCGGCGAATCAATGGCGCCGCGAACAAATCGAAAATTACCAGCGCCGAAACCGGATAGCCCGGCAAACCGAGGATCGGTTTGCCGCAAGCCTTGGCGAAAATCGTCGGCTTGCCCGGCGCAATCGAAATGCCGTGAAAAATGAATTCGGAATCGGGGAAAGACAGGATCGTTTCCAAGGCGATGTCCTTCGCGCCCATGGAGCTGCCGCCGGAAAGCAGCACGACGTCACCCCATTCGAGGGCAGCGCCGATCGCTTCTGTGAGCGCGCTGCGATCGTCGCGAACCACGCCCCAGTCTCTCAACTCGCCGCCGCACTCTTCGATCAATCCGGCAAGCGAGTGCTGATTGATGTTACGCACCTGCCCTGGACGCGGATCGGTGTCAGCGTCGACGATCTCGTCGCCGGTAGAAATCAGCGCGACACACGGCTTTTTGTAAACCGAAACTGATGAAATGCCGACACCCGTCAAAGCACCGAGGTCGTGCGCGCGCAGGCGACGTCCGGACGGAAAAACCGTTTCGCCCTTTTTGATGTCGTCGCCGATCTGGATCACGTTTTGCCACGGCGACACGCCCCGATGGATCTCGACTAAACCGGCGTCGGTCTCGTCGGTGTGCTCGACCATCACCACCGCATCGGCCTCTGGCGGCATCATGCCGCCGGTGGAAATGCGCACCGCAGTCCCTGGCATCAATGCTTGCGCCGCCTCCTTGCCCATCTCCACTACACCGGCAAGTTTCAGATAAGCGGGCAAGCTTTGACTGGCGCCGAAGGTGTCCTTCGCTCTAACGGCATAACCATCCATCGCCGCGCGATGAAAATGCGGCAAGTCGACCGCGGACTGAAGATCGTCCGCCAAGACGCGCGCGCGCGCCTTTACCGAAGCAATCTGCTCCTTCCCCACCGGCGTGACGCCAAGCAAAATCTTCAGTGCCTCTTGCGGCGCTAAAACCTTAAAAAACGTTTGAGCCATCGATGCGGGAATCATAGCCAGAAGAAAGCCGCCGAATCAAACCGCGAAACCCAGTCTGATTCGTGCCGGTTCAAGAAGCAGGTCATCAATGCCGGACAGCCGTTCTTCTCCCTGAAATTTAGAAAAGCCAAATTCACTTCCGTTCGCTGCCGGCGGAGCCACGAGGCGTTTACATCGATCGAAAGATTATGAGCGAAAAGCAGCCACGTCGCATCGATTGTCAAGAAAGCAAGGCCAGGCCCCGAACCTCCCTGATCATCATTTAGCCCTCTACCTCGTCAAATTCGGATCGTGAAACGTGGCATGCGTCGAGAACAGATTGTAACCTGTCCGCTCTTATGTGCAGAGAAATCACCGAACGCGCCCGCGCTCGAAAGAGCTTGCAGAGAAGCTGGCAGATTTGAGCCGATTCGATATTGTTACGCCACCGTGGAAAGTGCTCATTCCATGTTCGGGTTAGATCAGCGTCGATCATTTATCTGGGTTCTGGGGTTCTCGGCCCTGTAGACAATCCCTTATTTCGGCATGAAGTGCTGTTCAATTTTAGACACTGTTTTTGAAAATAGTTTGGTAAACACCAGAGAAGCATGCCTAAAAAAGTGAACAAGAAAACCGGGAAATCTAAGCAAAAGACCACGGACGATCAGGTATGGGTCATAAGGAAAGAAGACTTTCAAAAAGCCCTAGATCTCCTTGAACGCGCAATAGAGGAACCAATGACCCCACGAAAGCGAGCGGCCAGAGTTTCGTTGAAAACAAAACGCCTGCGCAGCAAACGCAAAAAATAATTTAGCAGAGTTGGCTTATAGTCTGCCATTCCCGGTTGGACGAAATCGTTGGAGGGCTAATCAGCATGCCTGCGGTTAAATGTTTTTTATTGCTTCTTGTTCTTCTGTTGTCCACCATGGCAAGCGCCGCCGAATGGAAAGAGCCGGATAATTTTCGAGGGATTAAGTGGGGCACTTCCCAAGAAGAGACGATCACGATTGTAAAAAGACAACTGAAAGATAACGGTAACGAAACGAGCAATATCAACGACTTCGGAAACGGTACATTATATTTTGAGGATACATTTGGAAACCCGGAAAAGACTCGCGATTATATCCCAGTAAGCTTCAGTATCTATTTTCTTGAAAACCGACTCGTTGCTGCTCAAATCGGATTTAAACCAGAGGACTTCAACAGCATAGAAGTCATCTTTTTGAATCGTTATGGTCGCTCCACCAGCGCGAAAAACTATGAAGTCCGAAATGCGATGGGTGCCCGATTCATGAATCGTCAGCTCGATTGGGTCGGCAAAAAGATCAGAATCCAACTTCTTAAATATTCATCAAGCATCACGTCAGGTGTCGGCTTCGTAGGCCAGCAGGTATGGCTCGATCATCGGGATCGTGAATCAAGAAAGGCTGTGCAGGACGCATCTAAGGGACTATGAACGTTCTAAAGAGAGACATATTAACACGCGGACGATTCGGAAATGGTGCAAGGCTGCCGGCGTGAAGCGCGTCAATCCCCATGCATTCAGGCACAGCACAGCAACGCACATGCTGAACGCCGGCGCCGATCTGCGGGTGATTCAGAAGCTGCTCGGCCATGCGTCGATCGTCACGACGGAAATTTATACCGCCGTGGCGATTCAGAAGGTGAAGACGGTGCACGCGAACACGCATCCGCGGGCTTGAGGGCGCCGGTCTTCGTTAGCTTGGCCCCGTAGCACGGCGGGTGCCCTTGAATAGGGAGGTAACATCGGATATCAACTTCCCCCTCTAGGAAAAACTGCCCCATGGACTTCATAGACGTCGTCGTCCTCTTGGTCATTATTTTTGTCGCCATAGGACTGATCGTATGGATTCTCACGAAGTCAAACTTGTTTAAGTAAAACAGAAAGAGCCGCTGGACACTGCGCAAGGCGAAACCAAATTCACGACAAAATTCGGCTGGGGAAATTTGGCCAGTACCTGCCAAATTCTTTGGGCGCCGGCGAGGGTCGGCGCCCGCCCTTGACGCGCCCTCTTGGATAGCGCTATACGTCTGCCTCCTTCCAAAAATGGAGGCAATATGCGGGACCATAAAGACGAGTGGCTTGAGTACCTTGTGACCATCGCAATGTTTCTGGTGATCGTGTGTGTAGCTCGAGTCGTCCTTGACTACGCAGGCTTTTTTGCGTGGTTGCGATAGAAGGCGCGGACTAATAAACACATTAGGCCCTTACTCCTCACTAGCGAACCGCCGCCCCTAAATCCAGCACCCGTTACCTTGCAATCGAAACCTCACAGCGATAAAGGCAGGACAGCGGTTAAAAATGAAACGTCCACTTGTCCTCTTTCTGTTCGGCTTCATTGGCTTCACCTTGATGTCATTTTTTGCGGAAAATGCGTCGGTCTCGCTCGGGCTGATGATTTTTATTCTAGCCGTGATCTTCTATTTCATCCCGACGATCATCTCCTCGGAGCGCAAGACCGCGCACTTCAACATGATCCTGTTTATCAATCTCGTCTTTGGCTGGACGGTGCTCGGCTGGATCGCCGCGCTGATCTGGACGATCGTGGAAGCGTCGACGAAGCCGACCGTCGAGCAGCAATGGGTCGAGGCAATGGTAGCGATGCACTCCGGACACCTGGTCTCAGATGACGAAGAAACCATTCCGCAGCAGAAATATACCTGGTGAATGATCTCCCCGGCCCTCTCTCACCGACCAGCCACCGCACCAACATCGGGTAAACGCTCCGGCAACGGTTCGCCCGGCTTCCACTAAAATTTCTGATCGTAGTCTCTCCGTCCGGCGAAATACCCGCTTGATTCGCGAGCCCAAGAAAATCATCTGCAGGCCCTAGGGTCAGGCTTGTATAGATGAATGGTCTAAGATTTTAAACACTCGCCGAAGCCGACGGGCAAAGCCCCGGTCGTTTTTCATTCGCTTCTCAGCTCGGCTCACCGCATGACTCGGCGTCGACAACTCCTTGACTTGGAGGTATCGGGCGAGTTCTCCCAACCCTACGTCACTGTGGCGCCGCGCTATGCAGCTGATGAGCTCCCGGCTCCGCTGTACGGCTTCACGGCGGCCCGGTCGCTTCAGATCTTCCCCGTCGATCCTCATCACCTCACTCACCGCGCCCACGATGCGCTTGAGCGAATAGTGCCCGTCTCTCACCGCTGCCGTTGCGCTTCTTTGCCTGGCCTTGTCTATGAACTCCTCACCCCCGATAAACATCTGCTTTGTCGTCATGGGTTCTTCATAGCGCTGTTGCCTTTCCCCGATCACTCCTTCGACATACTCTCGATACTGGGCCAATTGCTTTTTTCTATCTCCTGCGAAATATCCCAGGACCATTCCATCCTTTAGGCCGGCGATCCCTTTGCCTTTGAGATAGGACTCATAACTGCTCCACCGATAGTCCTGGGGCCGGCTCACTATTCTGGCAGACACCGGATTCAAATGGATATAGCGGCTGACTTGGAGCAGATAGTTGTCTTTATCGACCAACAGAGCTCTGTAACGCTGCTCAAAGACGTGCCCACTCCTTCGGTGTCGTTTGTTGAAGGAGACGATGTAGCTGGGCATCAGCTTGGAGAGAGATTGCCTTGGGGGGTCTCCAACAGCAGGTGAACGTGGTTGCCCAATAAACAATAGGAAAGCAGATCGACAGATTTGTCCCGGCAGTAAAAAGAAAGCTTCTCGAGATATCTAATTCGGTCTTGCTCGTCGCGAAAGATCGCTTGGCGGTTATTGCCCCGGACAATGACGTGATAGAGAAGCCCGGGGGCAAACACTCGGGGCCTTCGGGCCATGAGGGAAGCTTATAGAACTCACTCCCCTCGCAGTCAAGATAGTCGAGAGATAGAAGTCTGACCCTTTTGGTCTTACCCATAAAAAGCAACCGAGCGGAACATGAAAACAATTTCTTTATCTGTAAAGTTGCTCAATCCAATCTTCTTTGGCCAGTTTTTCCAAAGGTCCGTTATCGCGGAATTGTTCGACTCGGCTGACGAAATGATTCGGCAACGGTCGCCGCTGAGCTAGCTCCTGGACCACTAACTTAATGCCTTGATCCGGTACGTATGGTAACAGTTTAAACAGGTCCGCATAAACTTCGACTGTCTTTTTTATCACTCTCGAATCGGTTTCCCTGTAGGTCTTAGCATAAAGCCGCTCGGCAAATTGTCGGTCCTTTTTGATTAAGCGGATCGCTTCCACGTAGGCTTTCAGAACGCGTTCCACCGTGCCGGGCTGCTCTTTTAAAAAAGCCCGGCTGCTGGTGACACAGGACGGCGGATAGATGAAATTGGTCTTGGTTAAGTCCACAAAGAGCGGCCAACCTCTATCCAAAAACCGGATGGCAGTGCGGAGGGTCAATGCCGCGACGGCGATCCTTCCCGTTTCTAACGCTAC
>Ga0114129_10011686_pt1 | contig 12495 bp, 6 predicted proteins | sample RhiMetdeltSRZDD1_FD_80071 | JGI IMG/M metagenome (GOLD analysis project Ga0114129, IMG submission 80071) | Populus rhizosphere microbial communities from Tennessee, USA - Rhizosphere MetaG P. deltoides SRZDD1 (version 2) (version 2) | ecosystem: Host-associated > Plants > Roots > Rhizosphere >...
GATCAACAAGTCCGTGTCGAAGAGGAGGATGGGAAAATCCTTTGGCACATTGAGCGCTGTCCGCTTTGTTGGGAACGTAAGGCTCATGATCCGGTCTGTCATCTGGCAGTGGGGTTATTACAGGAAGCACTCTATTGGGTAAGTGGCGGCAAGGTCTTCAACGTGGAGGAAAAAACATGCATCGCCGCAGGTGATCCAACCTGTACAATTGAGATCGATCAATCCCCCATTTTCTAAAAGAATTTATCCAAACAAATTTGTAGACGCTACAGACGTGAAAACAGGAACTTCCCGCCCCGGTTTTGTGAATTCTGTGGAATAATTGCTTACTGATATGCTCAAGGTTATTCTCAATGCTCCGCATCCAATAACACCGTTTAACGAACCAGCCCGGGATTTACGCATATGTAACACTCCCCTTTGGCTGCATCAGCGGAATGTTCTTACTCCTTATACCACGCGGGAAGTCGAGTTGAAACCGGGGCAGCGTTTTCCACAGCAACGCGATGAAATGATCGTTTATCGGGACAATATCTTCTTCGATGAAGAATATATCCGTATGTTTATCACATTGGCTCGCAAAAGGAAGACTGCCTGTCGCGCGGCATTTTCTGCGGATGACTCTGCTTTTAAAGAACATGCCCTGCCGCTTTCGTCGTCTTATACCCCTGCGGGGGATCGATTTCTTGCCGATTTGTGGTATTACCCAAACGGGCCTGTTGCAGATGTTGAACCACTGGTGATCGACCTTGAGGCGCGCGAACTCGGTTACTACCATGTGCCTACCTATATGGCAGACCAGAGCGGCGATCTAACTTTTCAAGTGCCTTTGCGTGCTCTGCTCGCCATCGACTCCTGGGTACATATTTTTATTGCGGATGTGGTGTTTGGTTTATTTTCACGAGGTGCCCGTTTCGAAAAACGACTCACCGAAGATGTGGCTTTTAAATTGAGAATTCTGGGTAAGGCTATATATGAAGGGAATCAGATTCTCGAGTGTTCAGAATTGGTCAAGGTTGGCAGGAACTGCATCATCGATCCACATGCTATCATCCATGGCCCGACAACTATTGGAGATAATGTGACGATCAATGCAGGCGCGGTCATCGAAAACTGCATCATTGGAAACAACGTTAATATTTCCCAGGATGTCCAATTGATGTTATCGGTGGTAGGGGACGGGGCTTTTCTCCCATTCCGCGCGGCGTTGTTTATGACCACAGTAATGGAAAATAGCATGATCGCGCAAAATACCTGTTTGCAGATGTGCGTGATTGGACGAAACACGTTTATTGGCGCTGGTTCTACGTTCACTGACTACAACCTGATCCCTGCACCCATCCGTGCTTTGGATGGGAATGGCAGGTTGAACATCTCCAATCGCCCGGTGATTGGAAGTGCTGTCGGGCACAATTGTCGTTTAGGCTCTGGAATGATCGTATATCCTGCCCGCACAATTGAATCGGATGTGGTTCTCGCCGCATCGAAAGATCGTCGCGTAATTGACCGGGATGTCCGCTATGAAGATAGCGATCATCATAAGCTGAAAGCTGCCGGCCTTCATCGACGCTTATATCCTCGCCCCGGCGAGAGTCAATTGGAATCATGGTAATCAGTGGATACTTTTGCATTTATCATCCATCCTATCGACCCGAAACGGGATGTGAGCCGCAAGTTTCCATTTCTCGGGCGCATATTAAATGAGAGACAGATCGATTTCTTCTCCACATTTTTTCCACCGGTATATATTTCCGAGATCGAAGGGATCACATCTCAGGCAACCGGCAAGGAAATAAGAGGCTGGTTCATTGCCTGCCCTTACACGCCCAGACGGATGCTGGAATTGCCAGAACGCACGGTATATCGCAAGATTATCCAAACCGGTCGCTTGGCTGAAAAACTTAATGCACAAATTCTTGGGCTGGGCGCGTTTACATCTGTGGTTGGAGATGCCGGTGTTACAATCGCAAATGCTTTGGATGTGCCAGTAACTACCGGAGATTCTTATACTGTCACCGTTGCGGTGGAAGCCATTCGTGAAGCGGCTTATGTTATGGACATTCCTCTGAGCGGAGCGACAACTGCAGTGGTGGGTGCGACTGGCGCGATTGGACAGGTATGCGCTGAACTACTGGCAGAGGATGTAGAGCGGCTTTATCTGATTGGCCGAAGGCGGGAAGCGCTCGAGGAATTGCGCGACCGGCTCCAGGTCCGGGCAAGAGCTGAGCTGATCGTCAGCACGAGCATGGATGTTCTGGCAGATGCCCAACTGATTTTGACAGTGACCAGCGCGATCCACGAAGTTATCCGGCCTGAGCATTTACAGCCTGGTAGTGTGGTATGTGACGTGGCCCGCCCCCGTGATGTTTCTGCAATGGTGGCGGCGGCGAGAGATGATATATTAGTAATAGACGGCGGAATGGTCGATGTTCCAGGCCCCGTTAATTTCCATTTTAATTTTGGTTTTCCGCCGGGAAAGGCATATGCCTGCATGGCTGAGACAATTGCCCTGGCATTGGAAGGACGTTTCGAGGATTATACGTTGGGTAAACACCTTACAAGAGCGCGCGTGGAAGAAATCAGTGCAATAGCCAAGAAGCATGGATTTCGCTTGAGCGGATTCCGTTCGTTCGAGCGTGAGGTCACTCAACAACATATTGAAAAAGTGCGTCGCAATGCGAGGAATGCTCGCAAGTTGCAGACGGCGCACACGTAATTTGGAGGCTGCTTATGGGAAAAGCCCGCCTGTTGGTTGTGGAAGATGATATTGATATCGGCAATATGCTGAAAATCTATTTCAGCGGCATGGACTTCGATGTCGATGTTTCCGTGCGCGGGTCGGATGCGCTCGAGAAAACAAAGCAGGTTTTGCCGAACCTGATCGTGCTGGATATTATGCTGCCTGATATCGATGGCTACGAGGTATGCCGTAGTTTACGCACCAATATGCGTACCAGTCATATCCCCGTGATTTTCCTCACGCAAAAGGATGAGCGTAGCGATAAATTGCAGGGACTTGAGCTGGGTGCGGATGATTACATCACCAAGCCATTTGATATCGAGGAACTTAAGTTGCGTGTCCAGGGCGCGATCAAACGCTCGGAGCGGGAGAGTTTAACCGATCCTCGTTCTGGTCGCCCTGCGGGACGTCTGATTGAGGATCACCTGCGCCGCATCATTCGGGAAAAGGGTTGGGCTTTGCTCGATACGCGTGTCAACAACTTTGAACCGTTTAAGGATGTCTATGGTTTTGTCGCAGGTGATGATGTACTTCGATTTACTTCCCTGTTGATCGGGGAGGTGGTGGATGAAATGGGGACAATGACTGATTTCATTGGTCACGCAGGAGGAGATAACTTCATCGTTATCACAAAGGAAGAAAAGGCCGAGCCGATGAAAGCGCGCCTCAAGGAAAGATTTGATAACGAAGTGCTCACACACTACAACTTTATGGATCGCCAACAGGGATTTGTACAGGCTCCTGCGGCAGATGGCACGACAGTCAAAGTTCCTTTCATGACCATGTCGGTTGGCATCGTATCACCCAGCTCAAACTCGTTTGCCGATATTCGTGAGATCACTGAACTTGCGGCGGAAGCCCGCCGGCAGGATACCGCGTCTGGCGGATAAGGTGATATTAGAGAATGCTAGCCGGGCTGGAAGTGGGCCTTGCGTTGATTGTCTTTGCTGTAGTACTGGGTTTTCTGGTACTGACAGTGATTTGGTTGCGCCAATTGCCGCGTAACGCCTCGATTAAATCTGAAGCCACTTCAACTTTTATTTCTCCCGATTCCTCAAACTTAAATGAAGCCATATTGATTGTCCAGTTTGGCGGACGTGTAGAGTACGTCAACGAACTGACGCGCGAATGGTTTGGACTGCGCGAAGGAGAAGCTGCCGATCTTGAACGTTTGATCCGGCGTGCACGGCCTGCGGAGGATATTCTTAGTCTTTGCGCGCAGCAGGGACAAAAGAGACTGTCTGTGGGTGGGCGGCTTGTGGATGCCACTTCCTATCAAATACCGGGGCCTTATCCACTAATGCTTATCGCCATGCGGAGCGTGGAACTCTCGACCAGCCTGAGTGAGGCTGGCGCCGATTCATCCATTCTCCGAATTGTGTCAGACTTTGGCAAAAATGTTTCCGCCAGCCTTAACCTTGAAGATACCTTGTATGCGATTTTGTTGAATGTATCTCATCTCGTCCCGGCAGACGTGTTGGAAGTAAAAGTCTGGGATGAAACGAACAAAGCACTCATCCCATATACATTGGAATCTTCCGGATCTTCTCATGCCATTCGTGCCGCACATTCTCAATTTGGCGAGTTAACCAGTACATTACGCACTCGTCAGAGATTGCTTCTCATTCCTGATACGCGTGTTCCCGATTTGTCTCTGCCGAAATTGAATGGCAGTTCGCCCGTGCAATCCTATTTGGGTCTGCCGCTGATTGCTGACCATCAATTGGTTGGCACATTGGAGATAGGTCATTTGTCTGCCGGTGTATTAGGTCAACATGATTATGACCTGGTTCAGCTTGTTGCCGCGCAGGCAGCTTACAGTATACGCAATGCGATGGTGTTTGCGAGTGAACAAAGTCGCGCGGCAGAATTAAGCAGTCTTGCCAATCTTGCTCAAGTCTTTAGCGCTTCACAGGATTATACGAACCTCATCAGTCGTCTGGTGGAAACGATCGCGCCGCTTTTCTCCGTGGAAATACTTGGGCTCCTTTTGTATGATGAGAACAAACGGACTTTGGAGGGACAAATCCCGTTTCAGGGTTTGCCGACTCATATTGTTGAAATTTATCGCACGACTATTCAACCTGAAAGTGAGGCTGAGAAAATACTAACGGATCGCAAATTTCATATAACGCATAATGCTGCTGAGGATGAAACCTGGCGTGATCTGGGCTTGCAAAACCTCGCACAGGCAGCCAGCTTGCGTGAATCTGTGCTTGCACCTCTTATTTCTGGCGAGCGTTTTGTAGGTTACCTCCAGCTCTCAAATCATCCGCAGTCCCCACTTGGATTCACCGACGCGGAATTGCGTTTAATTAAGATCGTTGCCGATCAAGCCGCAGGGATCATCGAGAGTTCCTTTGTCGTGGAAAGGACTCGTCAGCGTGCACTGCGTTCTGATGCCTTGCGTCGCATTTCTAGTCTGGCAGCCTCCACTGCGACACTGGATGAGGTTCTCCGGTTCTCTGTGCAGGAACTTGCTAATCTTTTTCAAAGCGATCTGGCGGCAGTATTCCTCATCGATGAACAGATTGGTGAATTGAGTTTGCATCGAGCCTCAGTGGTCGGTGCAACACCCGACTCGGTTGAAGCCCTTGCGCGCCTTCACGTGGATGACCCTCAGTATCGTCTCACGATATCTGGTAGTCAGAAGCCATACATTTCGGGACGTCTGAGTGCAGATCGCCACATTCTTCCGGTGTACCGGCCTTTGGTGAATATTCTCCAGGTTGAATCGGCGATCGTTGTGCCGCTCATCGTTCGGGACCGAAGCCTCGGCGAATTAATGTTGGGAAGCCGCAAGGCCGAATTCTTTAACAATTATGATCTTCAGATCGTGTTGACAGCAACTGGCCAACTGGCTTCAGCTATAGAAAATGCCACTCGCTCCGCTCAGACGGATGAGAGCCTGCGCCGCCGTGTGGAACAACTCACTTCCATCGCACGCGTCAGCCGTGAACTGAACTCGATGACTGACCTGAAATCCTTGCTGGAAGTGGTGCGTGACGAAAGCCTGCGGACAACCCGCGCGGAATGTGGATCCATTCTGCTGTTCAACACGACCGTTTCATCCAACCCGCCGCCTGTTATCTTGTCTCTGGGCTGTTCTCTTCCTGAAGTTTTTTCACCGCTCGATCAAAAGGTCATTGAGACCGGTGAGCCACAACTTATTGTTGATTATTCGCTAAACGATGAAACACCCGTTCATGAAGGTGTTCGTTCTGCTCTTATCGTCCCGATTATTAATCAGGGAAAAACAGCCGGGCTGATCCATCTGCATTCCGGGCGCCCTGGTTTTTTTGATCAGGCATCCCTAGAGGTAACTCAAACTCTCGCCTCACAGGCGGCCGTTGCGCTTGGCAATGTTCAACGTTATCAGGAACAGCGCCAGCGCACTGAAGTATTGCGCCGCCGGGCTGAGACGCTGACCAAACTAACAGAAACAAGTTTTGTTCTAAATTTTGATCAGCCACTTGACCAGTTGTTGCGAAGCATCGGCAATAGCATTCGAGAAGCCACACCTTTCCAGGCAGTGCTGATCAGTATTTATGAACGAGATACGGGATTGTTACGTCGTATTACCGGTGTAGGATTTTCCACTGAAACTTTGACTGAATTGATGTCGCGTAAGCAGCCACTTGCCAGCATTCAACAAATGCTCAAGCCGCAATTTCGTATCAGTCGTTCTTATTTCATCCCGGTCGATGAAGCGCCGATCATCCCGACCGATGTCCATATGATCACGTTGGAATTGGAAGATAAAACAGGAAAATCATCCAATGCGTGGGATCCGGATGATTTCCTCATTATTCCGCTGGAGGATGATCAGGGTGCTCCACTCGGCTTAATGAGTTTTGATGCACCGCGTGATGGGCTGCGACCGGATCGTGCAACGATCGAAGCACTCGAAATTTTTGCTGCGCAAGCCTCACTAGCCATCGCGAATCATTTACGTTTCGTTGAACTTCGCACAAAAGTGGACTCTCTAAACTCAGGACTGGAGCGACAGCAACGACTGATCAACCTTACTCAAAACGATTTGCCCATTTTGCTGCGCAAGGATCTTGATCAGACGATCGCGATTCAAAACCTGGATCAACGAGGCCAGCGGGTTCGGGCAGGTCTTGCCATTACCGAATCAGTGAGCCGACAACTGGATTCCTCATCCGCTTTGCAGGCGCTTGGCCGCGAGACGCTCACTCAGTTGAGGATGTCTGTGGCGATGGTGGCAGAAACAACTCATGAAGGTCCGCGTTTACTTTATGTACTTGGAAATGTGCCGCGTGCGACGAACCCTGAAGCATTGTTTGGGCAACGGAATCCGCTGCGGGCTTGTTTGCAGAGCGGCGAAGCAATTCTGATCTCAAATCTGGATGAAGACCTGGAGTGGCGTGAAACTCCGCTTCTTTCCGCATTGCGCGTCAAGTCGCTGATTTGTCTTCCAATCAAGATCGATAAGAAAACGGTGGCAGCGATGCTGGCTGTCAGTCCGGAGCCGATGCCTGCCTTTACAGATGAAGATTTGCAGGTCTACCACCAGATCGCTCGACAGACATCTGTGATTCTGCAAAATATTTCTCTGCTTAATGAGACACGTCGCCGTTTGCAGGAAGTGAACCTGTTGCTCGATTTCAGCCGCCAGCTGCGTGGCCTGGATTCAGAACGCATCGTCCGTGCTTTGCTCGAAAGTGCAAGGCGCGCTTTGTACGCTGCACATGCAGGTGTTGTATTGATTTGGGATGAGCATACCGGTCAGTTGGTGCCAACCGCGGTTTCGGGCTATGCAGATAATGAAACAATGACACGGATTGCATATCGTCCCGGTGAATCTTTACCAGGGCAGGTCTTCGAATCAAAGAGGCCTTTGCGCGTGGATGAAGTCCAGTTCACGCGTGACTATATCTTCTCAACCGAAGGCTTATTGCTTTATCGGCAGGCAACCGGTGGACGCCTGCCAATTTCCAGTCTGCTGATCCCGATCCAATCTGGGGAAGATTCTGTGGGTGTGCTGGTATTGGATAACTTCAATACTGCCGCGGCCTTTACGCCGGAAGATGAAACCTTGCTCCTTTCACTTTCTCAACAGGTGGGTCTCTCGCTTCAAAACGTTCGTCTGGTTCAGACGACACAGGAGCGTGCGGCTCAATTGGAAGCACTCACCAGCGCTGCCACAACATTTACGGCTAGCCTGGAAAGTGACGAGCTGGTTGCATCCCTGCTTGATCAACTTGACCCGATCATTCATTACGATACTGGGACATTATGGCTGCGTGAGAAAGACCGGTTGAAGGTGGCGGCCGCGCGAGGTTTCCCGGATACGGAACGTCGTCTTGGCTTAACGATCGCGGTGGAGGATAGCGCGTTATTTAAGGAAATGATTCGCACTGGACAGGGAATTCTTGTTGGGGACGTGCGGCAGGATCCGCGCTTCCCTCCCTTGGAAGCACCGCGTCTCTCATGGCTTGGATTGCCCCTTATTTCCAAGAATCAAGTGATCGGTGTGCTGGCACTTGAGAAGTGGCAATCCCATTTCTACAATCGCGAACATATGCAAGTGGGAACCACTTTTGCAAGCCAGGCGGCGGTGGCTTTGGAAAATGCCCGTTTGTTCGAGGACAGTATCAGCCGCGCCACCGAATTGGATCAACGTTCGCAGCGCCTGGGTCTTTTGAATCGTTTTTCATCTGCCTTGAGCGGCTTGCTTGATGAAGGCAAGATTTTGCAACTGACTGCCCAGGAATTGATTGACGCCCTGAATGCTCCAAATGCTTCTGTAGTTATGTTCGAACGAGGCGACGCGGTCTGGAAATATTCCTTGCCCAAACCCAACAGTAAGCTTCCACAGCGCCTGCCAGATGCGCCGATTTTCCATCGGTTGCAGGAATCGCTTGGCGTGTTTGCAACAGATTCTGTGAGCACAGAAGTAGATTTGGCGCCGTTGAGCAGGTTCCTGGGACAAGGAACGAAGTCACTCCTTGTCCTGCCTTTGGTGAGTAGTGGGAATCTGCGCGCGCTGATTTTCATCTATCAAAACCAGGCGATGCGTTTCAGCCTTACGGAAATCGAACTCGCGCGTACGCTCACCAATCAGGCTTCCATTGCTTTGGAAAATGCGCGGTTATATCAATCCACACTTTTCACCGCAGAGCGATTCTCCATTCTGAATCAGGCAAGTTATCAGGTGAGCACCAACCTTGATCCTGAACAAATCTATACCGCGGTTCATAAAGCCGCCCAACGTTTGATGCCGGTCGAATCCTTTGTCATTAGTCTTTTGGATGAAGAGACGAACGAAATTGAAGGTGTTTATTTGGTGGACGACGAGAAACGCGCACCTATTACCCGCATCCCGCGCGACCAGGGATTGAGCGGCCAGGTCATTACCTCCGGTCAGCCCTTGTTATTGCACGGCGCTGAAACCGTGGAAAATATGGGCAGTGTTGTCTATGGAAAACCTGATACGCCTCTGTCGATTTTGGCTGTGCCAATGACATTAAGTGGTCGAACTGTGGGTATGCTTTCTGCGCAGAGCTACCAGCCAAACGTATACACGGAAGATGACTTGCAGATTCTTAGCACGCTTGCAAATCAGGCGGCGGTCGCCATTCAGAACGGACGTTTGTTCAACGAAACGGAACGTTTGGCTCGCGAATTGGAAATGCGCGTTGTCGAGCGTACAGCCCAGTTGCAACGCGAACAACAAAACACTGAAACACTCCTGCGAATTCTTACAGAAGTCTCTGCCAGCCTTGACCTTGACCGAGCCTTGAATCGCACGCTGGCATTACTCAATGATGCGATCGGTGCTGAACAGGGAACGATCATGCTGCTCAATGCCGAAGATAACCTTTTGCATTTCCGCGCAGGTTATGGTTATCTCTCTGATAAAGTTTCAGGAGAGGGCCGCGGGTTTAAGCTCAAGATTGGTGAGGGGTTGGCTGGATGGGTGGTGGAGCGCCGCGAGCCTGCCCTCATTAATGATCTTATCAATGATCCACGCTGGGTCAAGACGAGTGCTTCCTCGCGTGAACATAGAAGCGCGATTGCGATGCCTTTGCTGGTTGCAGAGGATGTGATCGGTGTGTTGATGGTCTTTCATCGCAGACCAAGTTATTTTAGCGCTGAGTTATTGAATATGGTCAAAGCCATTGCGGGACAGGTGGCAGTTGCCATAAACAACGCTCATTTGTACGAACTGATTCGCGATCAGGCAGAACGTTTGGGAAGCATGCTTCGCCGTGAGCAGGAAGACGCCAGCCGTTCGCAGGCTATTCTTGAAGCTGTAGCAGATGGCGTACTGGTGACCGGCGCCAACAATCGTATCTCGTTCCTCAATCAGTCTGCCGCAGATATTTTGGATCTTGAACCCGGCCGCATCATTGGTCAATCCCTGGATGTTTTTGCCGGATTGTTTGGAAAATCAGCCGGCACATGGATGGAGACCATTCGCAACTGGTCTGATGGTCCCATTGCTTATGAACCGGGTGAGACTTACGCGGAACAATTGGACCTGGAGAATGGTCGTATTATCCTGGTGCACCTTTCCCCGGTCATCTTGCAGAACGATTTCCTGGGCACCGTCTCAATCTTCCGCGATATTACCCATGAAGTTGAAGTGGATCGGCTAAAGTCTGAGTTTGTTGCAACCGTCAGCCATGAACTTCGTACACCTATGACATCCATTCGTGGATATGTGGATGTTCTTCTCATGGGCGCGGCGGGCGCAGTGAACGAGAATCAAGTGCACTTCTTGAACATTGTCAAAAACAATACAGAACGGCTCAACATCCTGGTCAATGATCTGTTGGATGTCTCCCGCATCGAATCTGGGCGAGTGACACTTTCACCCCAGGCACTTGACCTGCGCGAAATCGCTGAGGATGTAATTGGAGATATATTGCGGCGCTCTCAGGAGGAGAATCGACCCATGGCACTTTCCCTGGATGCACCGAAAAAACTGCCGCATGTCTACGGTGATATAGAGCGTGTCCGTCAAATTCTCGGCAATCTTGTTGATAATGCTTATCACTATACGCCGGAGAACGGGACAATTACCGTGCGCATTCATTCTCCAAATGGCGGCCATGAGGTGCAGGTGGATGTGACGGACAATGGTGTTGGCATTCCACTGGAAGATCAGAACCGAGTATTCGAGCGATTCTACAGAGGTGAGCATCCGCTGGTGTTGGCAACGCCGGGAACTGGATTGGGTCTTTCCATCGTTAAACAAATTGTGGAAATGCATAAAGGTCGCATTTGGATGAAGAGCACGGGCGTACCGGGCGATGGCAGTAGCTTTTCTTTCACCCTGCCGGTTTACGAAAAACAATGAGGATTCAATGGCAAAGATTTTGATTGCGGAAGACGAACGCGATATTCGCGATTTGGTCGCTTTTACCCTTCGGTTTGCCGGGCATGAAGTAATGGTGGCAACCAATGGAGAGGAGGCTGTCGCAATGGCGCCTCAGGTAAACCCGGATCTTATCCTGATGGATGTTCGTATGCCGCGCATGACCGGTTATGAAGCTTGCAAAGTAATGAAAGCGGATCCTGATCTGAAGGATATACCGATCGTTTTTCTCACCGCGCGAGGACAGGAAAGCGAAATCCAGCAGGGCCTGGAGGCAGGCGCGGAGGAATATCTGCTCAAGCCCTTTGCTCCCGATCAATTGACAACTCGTGTGAAAGCTATTCTTGTGAAATTTGGGAAGTAATTCTTGAGCGCAATTCTCCTCGATAGTTCCATTGTGCATTACGAGGTGTTGGGACGCGGTCGTCCTGTCATCTTCCTGCATGGCTGGGTTGGCTCATGGCGGTATTGGATCACCTCCATGCAGGTCACCTCAACTTCCTACCGCGCCTACGCGCTGGACCTTTGGGGTTTTGGAGATACCGCGCACAACGTTCTGAATTATTCTCTTGAGCAGCAGGCAACTTTGCTGGATCGTTTTCTCACCGAAATGGGAATTGGCAAGATTGCCCTGGTCGGTCATGGATTGGGTGGGCTGGTGGGCATGACATTCGCCACGCGTTTCCCACAAAGTGTGGATCGTGTGATGACTGTCAGTTGTCCATTGGATTACACCGCTGTTAACGCCCGCTTGAGGACCGCTTCGCCGGTCGAACTGACCGAATGGTTGTCCAGCCATACCACGGAATCGACCACCGCTTTGTTGGATGCTTCCAAAGCCGATGGCCAGGCGATCGCCGCTTCGATGGTGGGATTACAGTCAAATAATGTCTTTAGTAGTTTCCGGGCTTTGAATATTCCATGTCTCCTGGTTTATGGAGATAAGGACCCGGCAATCATCACTCCGGATGGAGAATATTCCCTTTCGACGATGACCCATCAAATCGAATTGGAAGGTTCGGGGCATTTCCCTATGATTGATGAGACCACTCGGTTCAACCGATTGCTCACCGATTTCCTCGCCCTTGATTCAGGTTTGAGTCCGCGTGAATTGCAGATGAAGGAAGAGTGGCGCCGCCGTGTCAGATAGATGTCATTGCGAGCCGAAGGCGAAGCAATCTCCTAATGTTTCCAACTGCCGTTCCGGGTGGCGTTTGTTTTTTAAATTGACATTCTAAAAATTTAGAGTATAGTTATCACTAACAATTGAACGGGGTGTCCCGCGATGCGGGACTGAGAGGAGCGAGCCGCGCTCAACCCGAATTACCTGATCCAGATCATGCTGGCGGAGGGAATATAGTATTTTCAATTAATCATCCTCCGCCCTCGGAGGATTTTTCTTTCC
>Ga0114129_10011688_pt1 | contig 12492 bp, 9 predicted proteins | sample RhiMetdeltSRZDD1_FD_80071 | JGI IMG/M metagenome (GOLD analysis project Ga0114129, IMG submission 80071) | Populus rhizosphere microbial communities from Tennessee, USA - Rhizosphere MetaG P. deltoides SRZDD1 (version 2) (version 2) | ecosystem: Host-associated > Plants > Roots > Rhizosphere >...
GAGCCTGCCGCCGAGCCCGGGCCGGGGCAGGCACGCATCTCGGTCCGCGCGGCCGGCGTCAACCCGGTCGACTACAAGGCCTACAGCGGCGCGTTCGGCGCCGATCCGGGCCGGCTGCCGGTGCGGCCGGGGCAGGAGGCCGCCGGCGTGGTGTCCGCGGTCGGTCCGGATGCGGCAGGCCCGGCCGGGCCGGTCGCGATCGGCGACGAGGTGATCGCGTACCGGGTGTCCGGTGCCTACGCCACCGAGCTGGTGGCCCCCGCGGCTGCGCTGGTTCCCAAGCCGGGCGCCCTGGACTGGGCGCAGGCCGCGTGCCTGATGGTGACCGGCGTGACCGCCTGGCACCTCCTGGCCGCCACGGATGTGCACGAGGGCGACACAGTCCTGATCCATGGCGGCTCCGGTGGGGTGGGGCTCATGGCGCTGCAGCTCGCCGCAGGGCGCGGGGCGACGCCGGTGGTCACCGCGAGCCCGTCTAAGCACGGCTTCCTGCGCGACCTGGGGGCCCTGCCGGTGGCGTACGGGCCGGGGCTGGCCGGGCGGGTCCGCGCCGAGGTACCCGGCGGAGTCGACGCGGCGCTGGACCTGATCGGGACGGACGAGGCCCTCGACGTCTCGCTCGAACTGGTCGCCGACCGGGCACGGATCGCCACGATCGCCGGCTTCGCGCGTGGCTTCCAGGAGCGCATCAAGGTCCTCGGCGGCGCGCCTGGCGCAGACCCGGGAACGCAGATCCGCGAGGCCGCCCGGCTGGAGCTGACCCGGCTCGCCCAGGACCGGGCGCTGCGGGTCTTCGTGACGCAGACCTTCCCGCTCGCCAAGGCCGCCGACGCCCACCGTGCCATCGTGACCGGTCACGCCACGGGGAAGATCGCCCTCATCCCATAGCTCCGGAGCCCGCCGGCGGGCGCCGGCTATCGTCGCGGCGGTGGAGCGGGTGGAGGTCGCGGTCGTGGGGGCCGGCCTGCTCGGCTCCGCGACCGCGCGGGCGCTCGGCGCGCGGGGCGTCCCGGCGGTGCTGCTTGAGCAGTTCGGCCCCGGCCACGTACGCGGCTCCTCACACGGCGCGACGCGCATCTTCCGGCTCTCCTATCCCGATCCCGGCTACGTGCGGATGGCGGTCAGCGCGCTGGGCGCCTGGGCCCGGCTGCAGGACGACGCCGGCGAGCAGTTGCTGATCAGGACCGGCGGGCTCGACGCCGGCCCGGGCGCGAGCCGGTGCGGCAAGGCGCTAGCGGACTGCGGCGTGGACCACTCCTGGCTGCCGGCCGGAGAGGCGCGCGAGCGTTTCCCGGGGATCACAATCCGGCCGGGCGAGCGCGTGCTGTTCCAGCCCGACTCCGGCGTCTGCCTGGCCGGGCGCACGGTCGCCGCCCTGCAGCGCCTGGCTCAGCGCGACGGAGTGCCGCTGCGGGCGCACACGCCGGTGCTCAGCGTCGAGTCCCGGGGCGGCCGGGCGCTCCTGCGCACCCCGTCGGGTGAGCTCTCGGCCGGAGTGGCGGTCATCGCGGCCGGGCCCTGGAGTGAACGGCTGCTGACGGGAGCCGTCGCCCGCGCCCCGCGGCTGACCGTGACCCTGCAGCAGGTGCGCTATTTCCGGCCGAACGACGCGGGCGCGGGCGCATGGCCGACGTGGATCGAGTGGTCGGATGTGGACCTGATCTGGTATGCCGTGCCGATGGTCGGCGACGCGCCCGGCGTCAAGGTAGCCGCACACATTCGGGGCCGAGCCGTCGATCCCGCCCAGGGGCCCTTCAACCGGATCGACGCGGCGCAGGACGACCAGGCCACCGAGTACGTGCGCGCGCGCCTGCCAGGACTGGAGCCGGCCCGGCTCGGGCCAGAGACCTGCCTGTACACGATGACCGCCGACGAGGACTTCGTGCTCGACCGCGAGGGACCCGTCGTCGTGGGTGCCGGATGTTCGGGTCACGCCTTCAAGTTCGGGCCGCTGCTCGGCGAAATGCTGGCTGACCTGGCGCTGGGCAAGGACACCAGCATCGGCCGTCAGCGCTTCTCGCTGGCACGGCCCGCCCTGGCCACCGTGCCCCAGATCTGAGGCGCCGGGCTCGCTCCCGGCGCCGGTTGCCCCGCCCGGCTTCCGTGATGTATGCTGAACGAATCTTCATGAACTAATATTCATGAAGCTTCGTTCACGGAGGACTCAGATGGCGGAGATCGACGTCCGGCGCCCGGCGACGACGTTCGGCAAGGCTCTCAGGCGCGATGTCACCTAGGAAGCCAGCCGTCCTTCGCGACGGCGACGGCGACGGCCAGAACCTGCGCGACTATCTCATCACCACCGCGGCGCGGCTGATCGACGAGCGGGGCAGCGCCGGGCTGGGCGTGCGTGACATCTCCCGGGAGGCCCAGGTCGCCGACGGCGTGCTCTACAACTACTTCGAGGACAAAGAGGACCTGCTCGCCCACGCCCTGCTCGCGCACGTGGCCACCGTCATGGAAGGCATGCCCCCGATGCCACCAGCCGGGACCGGGACCGTGGCGGAGAACCTACGGCAGTTCATCGACATCGGTATCGGGGCGCTGGCGCGGGTGGTTCCGGCCTTCGCCGGGCTGCTCGCACAGCCGAAGGTACTCAAGCGGTTCCATGCGATGGTCGGCGGAGATGCCGCGTTCGCCGGCGACGCGGCGGCAAGCGGCGACGCGGCGGGCGGGCAGGCGGCACCAGGCGGCGAGGCTGGCGCGGATCGCCCCGGCGGGCTGCCGGGCATCCTTACCGCCTACCTGCGCGCCGAGCAGCAGCTGGGCCGCATCCACGAGGAGGCCGACGTCGATGCGGCCGTGACGCTGGTCGTCGGCGCGATCCACGGCCAGATCCTGCCGCGGGTTCTCTTCAGCCCGCCGGGCAGCTCGATCATGCCTCCCCCCGATCTGGCGGGGCGGCTCGCGGAGACGGTCGTCGGCGGCATCGCGCCAGGATCACCGCACCGCTAGCTGCGTCCGTCGCCGGCAGTCGTGGAAACGCCGTGCTCAGCCGCCCGCGGCCTGGCTGAGTTCCACCAGGTGGCCGTCCGGGTCGCGCAGGAAGCAGCGGATCTCGGCGCCCCAGTCATGCGGCGCCGTGAGGAAGTCGGCCCCCCGCGCCCGCAGCGCCTCATAGGTCGCCCGGCAGTCAGCGACCCGCAACGTCATCGCATGGCTGACCTGATCCGGGTCGGTCGGTGGCGTGAAGACCACGCCGGGCTTGTCGGCGGTCGGCCCGCCCCCGGTGACGAGGAGCAGCCACGTGCCGGCGAAACGCAGCACCACGCTGGTCCCTCCGTACTCGCGGTACGGTTCCGCGCCGAGCACGTTCACCCAGAAATCCCTGGACCGGGCCGGGTCCGCCACCACGAGAATGTGGGTGACCGCGACGCCCGGGCCCAGCGGGCCCGCCTCTTGCTGCTGCTCCATTACGGTCGCCTTTCTGCCCGGGCGGACTCCTCTGCCGGACGCACTGCGCCCCTACCCGCCGAGCACCGACCCGAAGAGGTTCGCGTACTGGAGCAGGTGCCGGTCGCCGAGGTAGTGCTCCCGGACGTGTTCCTGTCCCGCACGGCCCATGCGCTCGGCTTCGCCAGGGTGGTCGAGCAGCCACCGTACCTGTGACCCGAACGCGGCCAGGTCGGCCGGGTCGCGCACCAGGAGGCCCGTGCCGTCGGTGATCTGGTCCAAGATCCCGCCGACGGCCGAGCCGACCACAGGGCGCCCCTTCCACATGCCCTCCGCGACCGTGAGCCCGAAACCTTCGGCGAGGCTTTTTTGCACGATTACGCTCGCATGCCGCTGGATCGCATTGATCATTGCGGCGTTCTCCTCGACGTCATCGAGGGGCAGGGTGACGAGCAGCACTCGCGCCCGGGCCGCGGCGGGCAGGCTCTGCCACAGCGCCACGCACTCGGCGAGAACCTGACCTCCTTCCGGGTCGTCGGCCACCCCGCTGACCTCGGGCCCGGCAAGGATCAGGTACCCGTCCCCGCCGGGTGCCACATGCTCGGCGAAGCCGCGCATGACGCCGGGCATGTCCTTGAGCCTGTCCCAGCGCGAGACCTGCACGACGACCGGGTCGGCCGGGCCGGGCCTGGTCTCGCCGGTCACCCTCGCGACGCGGGTGACCTCGCCGCTCGTTCGGTCGTGGCGCGTGAACCGCCCCGGGACCGGCGGCGGGCCGCCGGACAGGACGCCGATGGTGGCCAGGATCGCCGCCACGGTCTCCGCCCCAAGCTCCTCGTTCTTCGCGGAGTACGGGTCGATGGACGGGGGGATGATCCGGGTGAGCGCACCCGGAACCCACGCCGGAACGTACTGCCGCCGGGTGAAGACGTAGCCGTTGGCGGGCGCCAGGTACGGCCGGAGGAAATCCCACGCCGCGCGGGTCACGTCATTCTGCCAGTCCACGCCGATGTGACAGCGCCAGACGACGCTGGCACCGGCCCGGATCAGGGCCGGCACCAGGCCCGCCGTCTGCGGATCATGCAGCAGGACGACGTCGCCGGGCCGCACCAGCCTCAGCAGCTCATCCGCGTTCGCGGCGAGCACCTGCTCGTAGTGGCCGGCGTCGGCCGGGCCGACCGGCCCGGCGCTGCCCACCTCGCCGTGAATCTGGTTGTGCAGCCGCTTGGTGATCGCGAAGAATTCCGGGTCACCGCCGATCACGGTCCAGCGGATGGCGATCCCCAGGCCCGCGGTGTATCCCGCCAGTACCCGCAGCATCTCGGCGACCCCGCCACCGACCGCGGTGGAACTGACGTTCCAGATGGTCTGCCGGCCGAGCCGTTCGCGGAACATGGTGGCCTCCGCGAGCAGCCGCGTGTACCGCTCGGGGCCGATGATCGGCTCAAGCTCGGCGGCGTCCAGCGGCGACACGGCGACCTCACGCAGCAAACTCACCCGTCCATCCCCGGCGGGCATCCGCCCGCCGCACAGCGCTCAGCCGGTACGCCCGGCGGATCAACCTCGCCCGGCCGAACCCCCGGCGACCTCGTAGGACCACAGCTCGCTGCTGACACCGACCGGCCTTTGCGCCGCGCCGCCGCCACGCTCGGCCGCGGTGCGATGGCCGTGCCCGAACGCCGGCGAGTTCAGCCACGCCTGGAAGCTCGCGTCGTCCCGCCACCGGGTCACCACCAGCCAGGTCGTGCGCTCGTCGGTCGGCTTGAGTAGCTCGAAGCCTTCGAAACCGTCCTGGTCATCGACCGCGCCCGCCCGGGCGGCGAACCGGTGCGCAAGCTCGTCCCCGCTCTCGGCCGGCACCGTGATGGCGTTGATCTTCACGACGGTCATGTGCTCAATCATGCCAGCCGCCGAACCCCGGCGCCGGGACGCCGCAGGCAACGCGGCACCGGGCGTGGCAACATGTGGCCACGGCGCGGCGTGGCCCACGCCGCCGAAGGGAGCCCGAATGCCAGCCGCTTACCTGAGCGTCCGGCCGCTCGGCTCATCCGGCATGGACGTGTCGGCGCTGTCGCTCGGCTCGTGGCGCACGTTCGAGCGCCTGCCGGCCGAGACCGGGATCGCCATCATCCGTGCCGCCCGCGACGAGGGCATCAACTTCTTCGACGATGCCCGCTACAACGACGAGACGGGCAAGGCTCCCATCCCGACGGGATACTCCGAGGTGCTGTTCGGTGAGCTGTTCCGCGGGTCAGGCGTGCGGCGCGACGAGGCGGTCGTGGCCAACAAGCTGTGGTGGGAGTTCTGGCCGGAGCAGAGCGCCGCGGCGGAGCTGGACGCTTCCCTGCGGCGCATGCGCTTCGACCACGTCGACCTGATCTATGCGAACCCGCCTCCGGCGGCGCTGGAGGTCGCCGACCTGGTCGCCGCCGTCGGCGGGCTCGTCACGGCCGGGAAGGCCCGCGCCTGGGGGTTGGTGAACTGGCCCGCCGGCCGTTGCGCCCAGGCGATCGAGGCTGCCGCCAGCCAGGGGATCGCGTCGCCGTGCGCGGTCCAGCTGCCCTACAGCCTCGTGCAGCGGTCCTGGGTCGAGGACCCCACGATGACCCAGGCGGTCATGGCGGCCGGCGCCGGTCTCATCGCCTCGTTCTGCCTGGCGGGCGGGGTGCTCACCGGCAAGTACCGGTCGGCTCCCGCGACGGGCCGCGTCGCCGGCATGCTCGGCGAACCGCGGTTCGCCCCGGCGGTCGCGGCGGCGGACCAGCTCGCCGGGATGGCCGCCAGGCTGGACACGACGGCGGCCGCGCTGGCGCTGGCGTTCCCCCTCACCAACCCCGCCGTCACCAGCGTGCTGTTCGGGGCCACGAGCGTGCGGCAGCTCCGGGCCAACTGCGCCGCGCTCGGTCTCATCGACCGCCTGCGCCCGGAGGACGTCGCGGCGCTGCTCCGCGTCGGGCTCCCCCCGGCACTCGCCGATGCTTAACGACTGGCGCCGGGCGGCCCGGCATCTCAGGCGACCCGCGGCCGGTGCCGCGGCGCGCGGGCGAGCGCATCCGCCGATGTCGTCAGGGACGTCTCCAGCACCATCCGGCGGCGCCGCGGGTCCATCAGGTTCACGCCCATGACCGCCAGGTCCTCCGGGCCCGGTGTGAGCACGGTGACCCGGATGCCCGCCGAGCGCAGCGCCCGGACCTCCCGCAGCAGCGCCATGGTGATCAGCCCCCGCAGGCGCCGTTCCAGCCGCTCGAGCGGGTTGCGGGGCAATCGCCCGGGCGCGGTACTGGCCATCGGGGCGAGCACGACAACCTCGTCCACCCCGGCCCGCGCCAGCGCGCCCAGCGAGGTCGGCGAGCGTACACCGCCGTCCACGTAACGGCGGCCGCCGATCACGGCCGGTTCGTACCAGCCGGGGATGGAGCACGAGGCGACCACGGCATCGGCCAGCGCGGCCCGAGGCGCGCCCGGCCGGCCGAAGAACACCCGCCGGCCGCGGTCGTAGTCGACGGCGACGATCCAGGTCCGTCCGCCGCCGACCCAGTTGGCCGACGATCCGTGGGGCACGGCGTGGCCGTATGCATGGGCGTGCAGCGCATGGACCATCTCGCTCAGGGCCCGGTGACTCCCCCGGCCGCGCAGCACCCAGGCGCTGGCGCCGACTCCCGGATGCACCCGGTGCGGCATCACCAGCGAGGTCATCAGCAGCCGGGGCGAACCTACCCGCAGTCCCGGAGGCGGGGGCCACGGCCCGTCGGCGACATCACCCACCCCGGCGTCCGCCAGCACGCCGACGGCCTCCCCCCGCTGGTGGGCGATCATCTCATCGATGCTGGTCCCGCAGCGCAGCGCGGCGGCGAGAACGCTGCCCGCGCTGGTCCCGAGGATCAGGTCGACGGCGGCGAGCGGGCACGGCAGGCGCTCCTGCACCGCCGGCAGCGCACCGGTCATCCAGGCCGCCCCGAGCACCCCGCCCGCGCCAAGCACGAGGCCGACCCGTGGGCGGCGGGGTCTCCCCGGCACCGTTTCAGGACCCACGCGTACCTCCCAGGCCCACCGCCGCCGGTGCCGCCCCCGGCCCGGCGTGTGGGGCCTACCCCCAGTTTCCCCCGGCGTGGGCCCGTTATGACCGGGCGCGGCGTCTCGCCGGGGCGGTGCGCCGGGTGGCGGACTGCGCCTGAAGTTCCGCCAGACCGCGGCGGATGCCCTTGGTCAGGACGTCGAGGTCCGGCGCGGCGCTGTAGTCGGCGGTGCGGTCCGATCGGGCCGTTCAGGGAACTCGCCGAGGGCGCCGTCAGCCGCCGGGCGCTGCCGCCCAGGCCACGGCCGAACCTCATGACGTCGGCGCGGCTCCGCAGGCGCCCTTGCACGAAGCCGGGCGCGTCCGCGAGCTGCCGCAGCGGCCAGGTCACGGCATCGCGGGCGCCGGTCGCGACCAGGCCGACCACTGATGGCCCGGGCCGCGGGTTCCAGGAGTCAGGCGTCACCCGCGCGGCATCGGGGCTGAGGTCGAACACGGCGGTCATGAGATCGGTGCCGCCGATGCCATCCACCATGCAGTGGTGGACCTTCGAGAGCAGCGCCCAGCGGCCGGCCTCGATGCCCTCCAGAAACCACGCTTCCCACAGCGGCCTTTCGCGGTCGAGCCGCTGCGCGAAGATCTGCCCTGCCAGATGGCGCAACTGCCGGGCTTTCCCTGGCTTCGGCACGGCGGCATGCCGCATGTGATAGCCGATCTCGAAGTTCTCGTCGTCCGTCCAGGCCGGGCGGAAGACGTGCATCGGCACGGTCCGCACGACCTGGCGGTAGCGCGGCACCTCGGCAGCTTCGCGGCGAACAGCTCGACCAGATCCCGGTAGGCGGGCGCGGGGCCTCGAACACCACGAGCGAGCCAAGATGCATCGGCACGTTCCTGTGCTCGACGAAGAAGAACCCCGCATCGAGCGTGCTCATCCGCTCCACGCGCCACCTCCACATGCCGCCCTCCCCCTGCGCGCGGCGCGTTATGCCTGAGATCCAGTGACGTTCGCACGCCATCAGGGCCGCCGGGCAGAGCCAGCCGTCATCACCCGGGCGCTGTCAGCCGGTGCCTCCAGCCGAGTTGCCCATCGGGCCAGCGCGATCGACCTGGTTGTCCGCGGCCCAGGCGGCGATCTGCGCGCGAGAGGAGAACCCAAGCTTGCCCAGGATGTTGGCAACGTGCCGGGCGGCCGTGGCTGGGCTGATGAAGAGCTCCTCCGCAATGGACTTGTTGCTGCGGCCAGCCGCGACCAGCGCTGCGACCTGGCGTTCCCGCGGCGTCAGCGTGGCGGGCAGCGCCGCTGCCACCTCATAGTCCCCGACAACGGCCAGCGTGACGGCGTCGCCAGATGCCGCCTGGGGCTCGTCCAGCGCCAGCGCGACCGCAGCCTCGCTGCTCAGCGCCCGGCCCTGCGCCCACAGGCGCTCGACGGCCGGCTTCCCGAGGAGGCGGCGCGCCGGAGCCAGGTACCGCTCCCGGCGTGCGCCGTCCAGCTCGGGATACCCGGCGGCCTCACGCAGCGCGGTCGCCGCCGCGGTCAGCTGCACCGCCAGCTCCGGCCGGTCCTCCCGGACGGCCAGGGACGCGAAGGCCTCGAGCCCCCGCGCCACGCCGATGCGTGAGCCGGTGGAATGACTGAGGCGGATGCTCTCGGCGAGGTGCTGCCTCGCCTGCCCCATGGAGCCCAGGTCCATGGCCACCCGCGCCAGCCCGGCCAGGCAGCGCGCCATGTCGGGACGGGCGTCGATATCCCGCAGGATGGCCAGTGCCTCCAGGTACCGGGAGTGCGCGCCGCCGGGATCGCCACGCAGCCGCGCCAGGTCACCGAGTCCGAGCAGCGCCCGGGCGACCCCCCACTGCTGGTCGATGCGGCGCATGATGCTGATCGTGGACTTCGTCAGCTGCTCCGCCTCCCGCAGTCTGCCGAGCAGCCCCGCGATCGCCGCCCGGTTGCCCAGCGCGTATCCCTCGTTCCAGCCATCGCCGGCTGCCTGAGCGATCGACAGCGCTTCGTCGGCGGCCGACGCCGCCTCGTCCGTGCGCCCCGTGTGCAGGGCGATCTCGCTGAGAAGGTTGAGCGCGGCCGCCGTCCACCACGTGTCCCCGGCGGCGCGGCACAGCTCCAGCCCTGCCTCGGCCCAGGACTTGGCCAGGGCCGAGGAACTGGGCAGGGCGAGCTGCGCGCGCCCCACCAGGGCGGCGCCCCGGACCCGCGGGGAATCGGCGGGTGCATCGATCGCGAGCAGGGAATCCAGCCATTCGCCACCCTCGGTGAAGGTGCCGCGCACGATCCAGCACGGCCGGACCGCGGTACAGAGCCGCAGTCCCGTCTCCGCGTCGCCTTCCGCCAGGCAATGGCCCAGCACCTGCGCCACGTTGCCGCCGTCGACGTCGTACCGGCGGAAGACGTCGACGCGTGCCGACCACGGCGCGGCGACCCGCGCCATACCGATCGCCAGGTTGTGCTCCGCCAGCGTCACGGTGTAGTCGCGGAGCCTGTGCTGGAAGGCGGCGGTCTCGCCGGCGTCCGCGAGCCGCACCGCCGCGTACTCGCGGATGGTGTCGATCAGCCGGTAGCGCGCTTGGCCGAGCACCTCGGGCTCACGCACCGCCAGCGACTTGTCCATCAGCGAGTCGAGCAGGTCAAGAACGTCGCTGGCCGGGATGTCGTCATCGGAGCATACCTGTTCAGCCATCTCGAGCGACCAGCCGACGAAGACCGAAAGCCGCCGCAGCAGCACCTGCTCGGAAGCGCTGAGGAGCTCGTAGCTCCAGTCCATCGCGGCGCGCAGGGTGCGCTGGCGAGGTGGCGCGGTCCGGTTCCCGGTAGTGAGCAGCCCGAAGCGGTCGGCCAGCCGCGCGGCGATCTGCTCCACCGACAGCGTCCGGACCCGGGCGGCTGCCAGCTCAATCGCCAGCGGCACCCCGTCCAGCGCGCGGCAGACCGCCGCGACGGCCGCCGCGTTGGCCGGGGTAAGGGCAAAACCGGGAAGCGACGCGGCGGCCCGGGTGACGAACAGGCGGATCGCCTCATACCGGAATGCGTCCCCGGGAGCGGTGGCAGCGCCGCCGGGTGCGACCGAGAGCGGCTGCACCTGCCACACCGTCTCGGCCGCCACGTGCAGTGGCTCACGGCTGGTCGCTATCACGCGCAGGTCCGGCGAGCTGGCCAGCAGGCGCTGGCAAAGCCGCGCGCACGCATCGATCAGGTGCTCGCAGTTGTCGAGCGTCAGGAGCAGCCGGCGGGGCCGCAGCGCGTCGGTGAGCGTCTCAAGCAGTGGCCGGCCGGGCTCCTCTCCGACGCCGACGGCGGACGCCACACGCGAGACAACGAGATCGGGCTGCCGCAGATCACCCAGCTCGACAAACCACGCCCCGTCGGGGAATTCATCCGCTACCGCGGCACCCACCTGCAGAGCCAGCCTGGTCTTCCCGATCCCCCCGGCCCCGCAAAGCGTCAGCGCACGCGTCACGCCCACCAGCCGGTGCAACTGGTGGAGCTCGCGCTCACGGCCGACGAAACTATTTTGTTCGTGGGGCAGATTGGTCGGAATCTTCTCGTTCCCCTTAGCTGATTCCGGCGCGCAGCATCCTTGGTCATCCCAACGATAGCCCCGGGCGAGCCCACCGAAGAAGAATGAGCACATCAGCGGGCGGACCGCAGACGGCGCTTGCGAGGGTGCGGGGACCGGCGCCCAGCCCTGTCCGGGCCTTCCGGGCTGGTCACGGCCGCTGAGCGAATACATATCCAGCTACATAGTTCTGACGATGCGGCATCGCCCGCTGTCCCCTACTGTCCTGGCATCGGCTGAGCACCGGCCCGGCAGAGGAATGGCGTCGATTCGGTGACGGCTGACGGTGTTGGCTCCGGCTGCCGGGGCCGACCGTGCCGGGGGGGCGTGCGGGCTTGCGGACGCTTGGCTGGCTTCAGCTGTGCGTGATCTCGCCGCGGCGGCGCGGGCAACGGCGGCCGGGGCACCATGCCGGGCATCGCCCGTGCCGGTAACCCAGGTCGCCTTGCGCACCTTCGAGTTAGTGCTCGTCCCGAGGGCCGTGCTCACGGGGCTGTGCCGCGGGATGCGATGCCCGCGAGCTGCCCGGCCACCCATTGGTGCACGTCGTGGCCGCGGACGTGCCGGGCCATGGCGGCCAGCGCCGCGCGGCGGGCGTCACTTGGGAGCCGGAGTGCCTGCTCGATGCGCTGGGACAGGCCCTCGACGTCGAACGGGTTGCACGGCACGGCCTCGCGCAGCTCGTCGGCGGCGCCGGTGAACTCGGACAGGACGAGCGACCCGCTGCCGCGGCGGGCCTGCTGGACGGTGACGTACTCCTTGGCGACGAGGTTCATCCCGTCGATGAGCGGCGTGACGAGCAGCGTGGCGGCGAACGCGTAGTAGGCGGCGAGCTGCTCCTGCGGCAGTCCCCGGTACAGGTAGTGCACCGGCACATCGGAGCCGGGCTCGGTGAACTGGCCGTTGATCCGGCCGATGTGGCGTTCCACCGTGGCGCGCAGGTTGCGGTACTCCCGCACATCGTCGCGGCTGGGCACGGCAACCTGCACGAACGCGAGCTTGCTGCGCAGGTCCGCGTGCCGCTCAAGCAGCATCTCCACGGCCAGCAGCCGCTCGACGATGCCCTTGGTGTAGTCGAGCCGGTCCACGCCGAGCAGCAGGGCCCGGCCGGCGAACTGCTGGCGCAGCGCCTGGATCTCCCGGCCGGTCTCCTCGTCGTGGGCGAGGCGGGTGAACTCGGCCGCGTCGATGGAGATCGGCGCGCTCGCCGTCGACACCACCCGCTGGTCCGGCAGTTTGATCGCCGAGCCGGTCACCTCGACGCCGGTGCCGGCCAGCAGGCGCGCACACGCCTGGACGAAGTTCCTGCGGTAGCGGTCGGTGTGGAAGGACACGACGTCCGCGCCGAGCAGCCCGAGCAGGATCTCCTGCCGCCACGGCAGGCGGGCGAAGATATCCGGCGACGGCCAGGGCACGTGCAGGAAGAACCCGACGGGCTGATCGGGCAGCCGTTCCCTGATCAGCCCGGGAACGAGCATGAGGTGGTAGTCGTGAACCCACGCGAGCGCGCCC
>Ga0114129_10011690_pt1 | contig 12491 bp, 8 predicted proteins | sample RhiMetdeltSRZDD1_FD_80071 | JGI IMG/M metagenome (GOLD analysis project Ga0114129, IMG submission 80071) | Populus rhizosphere microbial communities from Tennessee, USA - Rhizosphere MetaG P. deltoides SRZDD1 (version 2) (version 2) | ecosystem: Host-associated > Plants > Roots > Rhizosphere >...
CGGCCCCGATCCTGACGAAGCCCCTCGAAATCCTGCCGCTCGATCAGCGACGTCAAGAACCCCTGTGTCAGGTCGCGCGCATCTTCCGCGTCGAGACCTCGGCGGCGGAGGTACGCGTAGAGGGGATACCAGTAGGTCTGGCAGAGCGACGACAGGGCTTCACGCGCCGCCTGCGAGTCATTTCCGGCGGCCGCCAGTACGAGACTCCACCGCGTCGTTTCGAAGGGCAACGCGAGGCATCGTACGCCAGGGATTGAGGTCTTACACAATCTTGGCGACGGCAGCGTGCGGAAGTCCGGTAAAACGATGGAAAGAAGTCGGATCGCGGGACATTAGGTTTCTTGACGCAGCGTGTTGCGTTAAACTGGTTCGACCGCTCGCAAGTCGTTGATTCTAGAAGTGGAGAGATGTCCGAGTGGTTGAAGGAGCACGCTTGGAAAGCGATGCGCTCGAGCCATGTCGAGACGTACCGAAGCATCATTTCCGCAGCGCCTTCAGAGATTTAGCACCGGGAAGTTGTCTCTCGGTGTTTCTCCGTAAGTGACAGTGTTTGTCGAGCGTAGACACCCGTTGGGGCACAATCTGGGGCACAATTCGGCGACGCGATGAAGTTCACGCCTGAATAGCTCCGAGCAGCTTCGGTCCGTCGGCGAACGAGGTTCGTCGTAGAGACTTGGAGCGCGATCTGAAAACTCAGAAACAGACACAGTCATGTCTTGGACACGCGGTTCAACTCCGCAGACCAGCCGAGCACAACGACGATCTGCGTTGATGTAGCCGAGTCCTGATCCTCGTCTTTGATCATCAGGAACCGTTGGCCATCGGCCGTGACGTCGTAGTTGGAGGACGTCGCGCCGGGCGGTCCACACGAGCTGCTCATTCCGTGCGAATAGTGGCCTTTCCAGAGTTCCTGCGGGCGACCGTGCGTAAACGAGGGAGCCGTCGACACGGGCACGACCATCATGCTGTCGCCCTTGCGATAGAAGATCTCGTCACCCGATCGCTTCCACACCGGATCCGTGCCGCCGTCTGTCGAGACCTGAATCTTCGGCCCCGGCCCCGGGAAGGCCTGCACGTACACCTGCGGCGTTTTGGATTCGTTCGAACAGAACGCCAACCACCGGCCGTCCGGCGAAAACTTGGCCGACCCCTGCACGTACTTGGTGTTGTCCATTGGCCGCACGCTTTCGTCCCCCTGCGTGGATGCCAGCATGATCCTCGACGGTGCGCCCGGCCCCATGGCGGTATATGCGATCACGCGTCCATCCGGGGAATACGACTCGACGCTCTGCGACTCGCCTTCGGCCTGTAGCTGTTTCGGAGCGTGACTCCTGTCGGCCGGTACTTGCCACAATTTGAACGCGCCCATGGGTCCCGAGCGGTAGCCGATCGCGCGGCCGTCCGGCGACCAGACGGGCCAGTGACTCACGCCGTTCGTGGTGATGTTCGAAAGAACCCCGCTCGCGAAGTCATAGACGTAGATGTCGTGATTCGACCCCTCGATCTCGATGGCGAGCTTGTGAGAATCAGGAGCGATCCGCGGACGCAGATACGACCGCGGCGGCAAGGGAAGCTTCTCCGCCGTGCCGTCGCGATTGACCCAGACGAGCGACCTCGCACCTCCTTCCGCTCGTCCAGGAAGGTACGCGAGGTCGCCGTTCACTGATACATCGAAGTTGGCGACACCGGTGTTGCGGCTCATCAGCACGCCTTCGAGAACGGTGAAGGGTTGCCCAGTGACGACGAGTTGGTTGGGATCGAACGACACGGCTAGCAAGTTGCCATTGCGCGCGTACACCAGATGGCCGGACGGCGAGTAGCGCGCGTGAGTGCCGCCCTCTACGAGAACCTTCTTCCGCCCGGTTGCGGGCACGAAGGCGACGATGTGGGCATCGTCGAACGACTCGGTATCCGCGGTTGCCACGGTGAGAAGGATCGCGTTCCCTCCGGGGAGTGCGCACGGAAATTTGAAAACGCGTTCGCCGTTGGCGAAATCGAGCTTGGCGGCGTGATCAGGTTGCCCGCCAGCGGCGGCAACTCGGAGAAGACTCCCTGGAGTTTCCCCGATAAAGTAGATGATGTCTCCATCGGCCCACGTTCCACCGCTCCCGCCAGCGGTGAATCCTCGACAGACAGTCACGGGCGCGCCACCGGCAGTGAGGCCGATTTTTCGCAACTGCCTCGTGGGAACGTCAACAAACCCGATCCACCGGCCGTCCGGCGAGAAAAACTGCTGGCCGCCGGCCTCGAGAAGCAGCTTCGGCTCCAGGTCGCTCAACGATCGGAGGTGCAGTCTGTTGTTCTGGGCCGGGTTCGCAGTCACGTAGGCGAGGTGGGTGCCGTCCGGTGATATCGCGATGCGCCTGGCGAAGCTGGCGACAAACGAATCCCCGGCGGGAACGGCGATCGCGAATCTCGTCAAACGGTCAGGCGTCGTGCCGCGATAGCGGCTGATGGCAAAGACTCCCGTGGCAGCCGCGGTAACCGCGGCGCCTGCCAGGGCGCTCATGGCCGTGCGGCGCGTGACGCCAGCTGGCTGCGGGACACCAAGCGGTCGACCAGCCAGCGCGTCCTCCACGTCGATCCGCGCGTCGCCGATATCGCGCAAGCGCCGCTTCGGTTCTTTTTGTACCGAGCTCGAGAGCAGGCGTCGCAATTGCGGAGGCGTGCGCGCGGGCAGTGCTTGCCAATCGGGCTCACGCTCCAGAATCGCGGCGATCGTATCGGAGATGGTGTGACCGGGAAACGCGGCCTTGCCCGTGAGCGTCTCGTACAGCACGCACCCAAACGCCCAGATGTCGGTCCGCTTATCGACGGATTGCCCGCGTGCCTGTTCGGGGCTCATATACGCGGGCGTGCCAAGGATGATCCCTTCACGCGTGCCACTGTGAGTCGCCGTCGGCAATTGCGTGAGATCGGGATTCGCGGCGACGCCAGCGACCGCCTTGGCCAATCCAAAGTCCAGGACCTTCACTGTGCCGTCCGGCGTGATCTTGATGTTGGCCGGCTTGAGATCTCGATGCACGATGCCCTTCTCGTGGGCGGCGTCCAGGGCCTCCACGAGTTGTCGCGCAATCGTCAGCGCCTCTATCAGCGCCAATCTGCCGCGTGCGATGCGATCCGCAAGCGTCTCGCCTTCGACCAGCTCGAGGACGAGCGCCCGTACGCCATCGGCGTCGTCTTCGACGCCATGGATGATCGCAATATTGGGATGATTGAGCGATGCGAGGACGTGCGCTTCACGTTCGAAGCGGGCAAGGCGATCTGGGTCGGCCGTGAACGCCCTCGGCAACACCTTGATGGCAACGTCGCGCCCGAGCTTCGTGTCTCGGGCGCAGTAGACCTCACCCATGCCGCCACGGCCGAGCAGCGACCAAACCTCATAACTGCCGATCCGCCGGCCGACCAGCAGGTCGGCTGATGCCGTCTCGTACTGCGCGTTGACACGTTCCCAGCGATCGTGGGCCATGGTTCACCGAGCGTGGGTCGGCTCCGCGAGAAAGCCGTGCGTCTGACCGCTCGTATCCGTGTACTGGCCAACGATAGCTCCGCGGGGATTAATGCCCATCGCGATGGTCGCGACGGCACCTGGATAGTCAAGGACAAGTGGTGCGGACCCGTCAGGGCGTTGCAGGAATGCGTGGCGCCTGCCGTTGGCGTCATCATACGTCCCTACGAATTGTCCCCCGGGATTGATGTCCCAGATGACCGTCCTGATACTGAGAGGCACATCGTAGGATTGAAGGACTCCGTCCTGCAGCACGTATCCGTGCTGGTTTCCCGTCATCATGTCGGTATAGAACCCGACAACGGTGCGGCCGCCCGGGGTCGCGCCGCCGTGCATGGAGTTCGGATATGACTCGGTCGGATTGGACAACTCTCCGCCATTGGCCGCCAGGCTGGTACCGCCGGCGTGCGTCCACGTGGCAGAGAACATCGATTCCATCACGTCGAAATCATGGAAACAGCCGTAAATGCTGCCATCGGGCGTGATGCGTCCGGGGATCGCACCGGGATGGCCCGGGAACAACACCGTTTCGAACCTGCCGTGGCTGTACAGGAAACCCTTGGTGCACGCGGCGGACCCGGCGGCGGGGCAGTAAGCCGGCGAATCTGGGGGAACCGCAGCGTTCACCGGAGCGGTGTACTGGCCAACAATCTCTCCAGACGGACTGATGCCTCGTGCGATGGTGGGCAACGTGCCACCGACCCCCGCAAGCGCACCAGGCACATCAATCGTCGCGAACTGCCCGCCGCTCAACAGGAACCCATGTTGTCTGCCCACCGCATCGGTGTAGACCCCGACGATGTCACCATGGGGATTGATGCCGCCGATGGCGGTCCGCCGGGCGATGCCATTGGGGCAGTTGCTGCACGGCACATCGATGCTTTCAAAGGAGAACGATTGGGCTAAGCCGCGGCCCCCGAACAGGAGCAGTACAGACAGCAGCGACAATAACAGCTTGTGAAGATTCCCTCGCATCTGTTGCTCCCTTCGCGGTGCGTGGCACGACGCGACCGTTCAAAACGACTGTCAGTGAAGGCAGTCTTCGCTGCGGTCGGCGATCGATCGCCGATCGCGAGGGCGCGCGCCTCCTGGCGCGTGCGCAAGCGTTCAGTACCTAGAAACGCAAAAACGGACTAGAATGGCTCACCCGACGGCGGAAACCGTCCGAGATTGACTTCCAGGAGTCGGTGGCGGCACGTTCCTGGCACATCGGAACGGCCGGACCATTAGCCGCTGCTGTCTCCCATGTCCCAGCAGATTACTGAGCTGCTCGACCGCTGGACTCGTGGCGACAACGCCGCACTCGAGGAGCTCGTCCCGCTCGTGTATCAGGACCTGCGCCGTGTCGCCCGTCGCTGTCTAGCAGGCCAGCGCGTCGATCACACGTTACAAAGCACGGCGCTCGTCCACGAGGCGTATCTGCGCCTCGTTGGCCGTGATCGCGCGCACTGGCAGAACCGGCAGCATTTTTTCGCGGTCGCCGCCCAAGCGATGCGGCACATCCTTGTCGACCATGCGCGCAAGCACCGGGCGGCCAAGCGTGGTGGGGCGAGTGTGAACCTGGCACTGGATGACGCCATCGCGTTGCCACAGCTGCGCGAGCTGGACCTCGTCGCCTTGGATGAAGCGTTGAGAGCGCTCGCGATTCTGGATCAGAGGCAATCGCAGGTCGTCGAGCTCCGTTTCTTCGGTGGCTTGTCGATTGAAGATGTCTCGAATGTGCTGGGGATCTCACCCGCCACGGTCAAACGTGAGTGGGCCACGGCCCGAAGCTGGCTGTTTGCGGAACTCCAGCGACAGACAGGCTGAGCGATGACGCCAGAGCAGTGGCAACAGATCAAAACAGTGCTTGCCGTGGCGCTGGAGGTCGATGACCCAGGCCGACGCGCGGCGTATCTGGACGAGGTCTGCGGCACCGACCGATGGATGCGCGACGAGGTCGATCGGTTACTTCGGGCCGACGCGATGGCCGGTGCACAATTTCTCGCGAACTCACCACTGACCGACCCGAGTGCGCGCGGCGAACGACAGACTGATCCGTTGATTGGACGCCGCGTGGGCGGCTATCACATCCTCGACCTGATTGGCGTCGGCGCAATGGGCGAGGTCTATCGAGCGCGCGACACCAAGTTGGGCCGCGAGGTCGCGCTCAAACTTCTGCCCAGCGAATTCGTCCACGATCCGGACCGGATCGCGCGCTTCGGCCGTGAAGCGCAACTGCTGGCGGCGCTCAATCATCCTCATATTGGGGCCATCTACGGCCTCGAGGACAACGGCGGTGTGCCCGCGCTGGTACTCGAACTGGTGGAGGGTGAAACGCTGGCGGACCGCATCGGGCGCGGACTCACGTCGATCAACGAAGCGCGTCCGATCGCACGGCAGATCATCGACGCGCTGGAGGCGGCGCACGAGCAAGGCATTATCCACCGCGACCTCAAACCGGCGAACGTGAAGATTACGCCGAAGGGCAATGTGAAGTTGCTCGATTTCGGTCTCGCGAAGATGACCGCCGAGGCGGCGATTGGTAGCCGTCACACACAGTCACCCGCGGTGGCCGTAACTGTAGCCGGTACACGCGACGGGCGGATCTTGGGCACCGCCGCGTATATGAGCCCTGAACAGGCGTTGGGTCAGCCAGTCGACGCGCGCACCGACATTTGGGCGTTCGGCTGCGTGCTGTACGAGCTCGTGACGGGGCGGCGGCCGTTTGCTGGCAGTACGGTGACGGAGACTATGGCCGCGATCCTAGAACGCGAGCCGGATTGGCAGGCGCTGCCGGTCGGCACGCCGCCAGACATTCGAGAGGTGTTGCAGCGATGTCTCCAGAAAGATGTGGCGCGTCGCTTACAGCACATCGGTGACGCACGCGCCGTCATCGAGGAAAAACACCAGGAGGTCGACGGTGGAAACCGTCGGCAGCGGCAGCGTCGTCTCGTCGCTGTTCCATGGGTCTCGACGGCACTCGGCGGGGCAATCGTGGCTCTCGTCGTCGCGTCGTGGCCAATGCCGGCCCTCGAGCCTCCGCTGCCGATCCCGTTTGCCACCGAGGCGGAAGTTCAGGCGATGCCGCGTTGGTCGCCCGCCGGGGACCGCATTGCCTACGTCGCCGCGGTCGACTCCGTGCTGCAGGTATTCGTTAAGTCGCCTGGCTCTGCAGCGCCGACTCAGATTACCCGCGAGACAACAGGCTCTTTGAATCCGATGTGGTCTCCCGACGGAACGCGCATTTATTACGTGACGGGGACGAGGCCGAATAACCGTCTCCGATCTGTGGCGGCGGCTGGTGGACAGTCCGAGACTGTATTGGATCGTGTGAGTCAGGCTGATGTATCTCCCGACGGAAAGACGCTGGCCGTACTACTTCATGATGCGGCCCGGCGATACCGGCTCGCCTTTTCCTCGCCGCCTGGCGCGGCGCCACGGCCATACACGCAGCCACCCCTTATTGAATTCAGTAATTCCGGGATCGCCACCTATTTTCGGTTCGACCCAAGCGGTCAGTTCGTCGGCCTGTCCACGGTGCGCGCTGGGCAACCCGAATTCTGGAAGATCCCCATGGATGGCGGGCCGCCGCAAGAGATGCTGCGCGGCATCGGCGGCGTCGGTGGCCGGTTCACGTGGTCGCGCCACGGCAATGCCATCATTGGCGATGCCCCGTGGCCATCAGCAGCCGACTTTCACTTGTCGATGATGGATTGGTCGGCCCACAGACGCCGCGCGATCACCTCCGGCCCCACGCGCGAGACCTTTCCGTCATTGTCCCCGGACGGCAGGACCCTGGCGTACACGAGTGGAGAATTGGGATACGACATCATCGACGTGCCGTTGAACGGATCCGTGACTCGCGACCTGATCGCGACCGCCCGCCGTGAGACCGCACCGGCGTGGGCGCCGGACGGCCTGCATTTCGTCTATGACACGGACCGCAGTGGCGCACCGGAGATTTGGTTGCGAAATCGGATCGACGGATCGGAGCGACGCATCGTCGACTCGGCGATCGTGCCTGAGGCGACTCAGTTCACGGACTCCGCCATTTCTCCGGACGGCACTCGACTGGCGTACCGCGCGAGGCGGGAACCCGATTGGTACGGCATTTGGCTTTCTCCACTTTCCGGCGGCGCGCCGGTGCCGCTGTGGAATGATCAAACTCGATCGCCACAGCGCGGGCCGTCATGGTCGCCGGATGGGACGTGGATCGCGTACTACGGCATTCGCGACAGCAAGCCGGCCGTCATGAAAGTCCGAGTCGGCGCAAATGGGCCGGCCGAATTCATCACCACCATGGCGACGTATCAGCCGGTGCGCTGGTCGCCCCGTGGCGATTGGATCGCGTTTCGAGACGGACAGGCCCTGAAGATCGTCAGCCCCGACGGCCAGTACCAGCGCGTGATCAGCAAGCGGGCGTGGGAAACCTACGGTTGGTCGAAGGATGGCGCAGCCCTCTACGGCATCGCGTCAGACGCGAATCGGCGCCTGGTCCTCGCAACGATTGACGTTGAGACGGGGCACGAGCATCAGATCGCGGACATCGGAACGATGCCTCCTGCCTTTGACCTGGCCGAGAACTTCAACGAATTCCCTTACCGAGGGTTCAGCCTGCATCCCGATGGCTCGAGCTTTCTGACATCCGTGTTGCGAGCAAAGATGCAGATCTACCTGATGAAGGATTTCGACCGTGGGGGGCGGCTGGCAGACCATTGGTGGAGACGGCAGTGATGTACCGCAGTCTTGGTTTCCGACTGGACTCCCGTGACATGTTCGGACCAGGCGACCATGCACCTGCGTGCCAGATCAGGCCCGCGATCGCGCGTCGCCGGTTAGAATGTGTGGAGGCGCCGACACGGTTAGGGCACAATCAGGTTCGGCTTGATCCAGAGTCCCGTAAGTGATTGATTTTGAAAGGGAGAGATGTCCGAGTGGTTGAAGGAGCACGCTTGGAAAGCGATGCGGTGGAGCGATGTCGAGTCGTACCGACGCACCTTTTCTGCAGACCCTTCAACGAGTTATCACCGGGAAGATGTCTCTCGGTGTTTCCCCGTAAGTGACCGTGTTTGTCGAGGGTAGACACCCGTTAGGGCACAATCTGGGGCACAATTTCGTCGACTCGCAGGCCTCACTTTATGACCTCGTCTCCCTGCGATAGAACTGACACTGGAAGTGTCAGTCCGAGCATTTCCGCCGTCTTCGCATTCACCCTGAGATAGTGCCGATCCGAGATCGTGTGGGGCAGGTCACCAGGACCCGCTGATCTGTTACCGGAGTTCACGTGCGTTCATCCTCGCGAACCTCCAACGCCTCCAGGCTCTTCTCCTGCACGCCTTTCCATACCGGTTGGTCGAGGCGCCTCATCGCGTAGGCCATCAGCTCCGCGCGGCTCTGCACGCCGAAGTGCCGGTATAGCGCTGTCACGTACTGGTGGGTCGTGGCGTGGCTCAACCCGAGCCGCGCTGCAATCTGTTTTTCGCTATCGCCTTCCAGCAAGCAATGCAGCGTCTGGCGGAGTCTTCGCGACAAGCCATCAGGCCGCGGCTCCGTCACGCTGACGAGCACACGACCGATCAAGGGACCCAGCTCAGCGTGGAAGAAGTGCAATAGCCGTCGCTCCCGGGTGGAGAAATCACGCGCCCGTACCCGGCGATAAAGGGCGATGCAATTGATGGCGCCGGCCGCCGACGTTTGGAAGATCGAGGAGAGCTGATGGTTGCAGTCGGCAGGCCGTTGATACTCGTTAAAACAGGCGGTTCGATACCACACGCGATCCGGCACGAGCTGGCGTCGCGCACGCGTGACCAGTGCGCCCGGTAAGTCCTGGAAGGCCGTCAGAATTGGGTCTGAGTTGGGACCGCTCACTCGCAAATAGCGGAACAGGTGCTCGAGCGCGCTTTGGTCGAAGCCGCCCCAGTACGCCGACAGGATCTTGAGCGGCTGCTGCGGACGCGCCCACGAGCCTTCTCCGCCGGAGACCCGGTCGGCTCCGACCAATGTGAGCAGCCCGTCGAACATCCGCTGCTCCCACAGCTCCGGAGTCGACGCCAGGTCGCGGCAGTCGCCAATGAGGCGATAGGCCTGCCGAATGTCCTGCAGACGCAGAAGGGGAGATTTCGACGCCACGATTCCTCTGTTTAGAGGATTGTAGCCGACGGAGTTTCCGCGTGTGATACAGACCGGAGAACAACAGGACGACGGGGCACTGTGACATGTCCGGCGCGATTCCCGAGGGGTTCCACAAGGCGCCCGGCTCGATTCGACTCAAAAAAATCAAGTGAGGGAGGGATTGTCACGACTGGCCATCTGAAGGTCATGCCTCGCGGCCGTGGCCTGCTGATCGTCGTGTTAATCGGTACGGCAATCGCATGGCTCGTCCCGCCGCCAGCGACGGTGACACCTCAGGGCTGGAGGCAGACTGCGATCTTCATATCTGTGATCGCGGGGATGATCGTTCAGCCGCTGCCGGCCTCGGTCGTGGTGCTGCTGGGACTCATCGCGACCGCTGCGAATGGTACACCGTTGCGGGAGGCGTTGAGCGGCTACTCGGAGCCTTCCGTATGGTTGGTCGTCGCTGTCATGCTAATAGCCCGGGCGCTCCTGGCCACGGGCACAGCCAGGCGGATTGCGCTGATCTTCGTCCGCGCGTTTGCCCGCAGTTCGCTCGGCCTGTCGTACGCGCTGCTCATGACCGATGTCACGCTTGCCGCCGGCGTCCCCTCGATCACCGCGCGCAACGCGGGTATGGTGCTGCCCATTGGCGTCAGCATCGCGGAGATGTTGGGCTCGCGGCCTGGCCCGAGCGCTGGGCGACTCGGGACGTTCCTCATCGCGGCCATGTATCAGGGGTCGGCCGTCGCGTGCGCGATGTTCCTCACCGGCCAGGCGAGCAACATCCTCGGAGCGAATCTCGCGAGCAAACTCGCCAACGTCAGAGTTTTGTGGAGCGACTGGCTGATTGCCGCGCTGGCGCCGGGCGTCGTGTCGTGTCTCGTCGTCCCGACGGCGGTGCATCGGTTGCTGACGCCGGAGCTCCGGCGAACCCCCGAAGCGGCCTCATTTGCGGAGCGCGAGCTTGCGGCGATGGGGTCTGTCTCGCGGGAGCAGGCGATTGCGCTCGTCGTGTTTGTCGGCATGGGCGTGCTGTGGCTCACTTCAGCGTGGCACGGTCTGGAGGTGGCGTTCGTCGCCCTGCTGGGTGTGGGAGCGCTCCTCGTGGCGGGCATTCTCACGTGGACGGATTGCGTGGCCGAGAAGCCGGCGTGGGACATGTTCGTCTGGTACGGTGGACTCCTCCGGCTCGGCGAGCTGTTGGGTGCGACAGGCGTTCCGAAAGCTTTTGCGGAAAGCGTCGGGCGCGCGTTCGCGGGCACGCCTTGGCTCGTTCTGCTGATCGCCATCCTCATCGTCTACTTCTACAGTCACTACTTCTTTGCCAGCATCACGACCCACATCCTGGCGATGTTTCCACCCTTTCTGCTGCTCCTGATCGAATTCGGCGTGCCGCCGAAGCTGGCCGTGTACAGCCTGTTGTGCCTCTCGAATCTTCCGGCGGGGTTGACGCATTACGGCACGACGAGTGCGCCAATCCTGTTCGGTCTCGGCTATGTGACGATGTCCGACTGGTGGCGTGTCGGCGCGGCGCTCTCAGTGGTCAACCTTGCGATCTGGCTGACCATCGGGTTTGCGTGGTGGAAGTGGCTCGGGTTTTGGTAGCAAGCGCTCGCCCTTAGAGAGGACGTGACGGAGGAGACGTACGTGAGCGGGACCTTCAACTTCTACGGGCCTCAGTACGGCCGGTTCAGCAGCGATCTCGCAATCGCGTTGCGGCGGGAAGTCTATGGCGACGATATCGGTCAACAAGGCTGGCGCACACTCGACGAGCAGCGCGATATTGTCGAAATGCTGCGGGTGACTCGGGATAGTCACCTCCTCGACATTGCCTGCGGATCGGGAGGGCCGGTGCTTGCGTTGATCGGCCAGACCGGATGCCGAGTGACGGGACTCGACGTTGAAGCGGCGGGCATCGCGCACGCACGAGCTGAGGCCGACCGTCGCGGCCTTGCCGACCGCGCTGTGTTCGGGGTCGCGGACTGTGGACGTCCCTTATCGTTTCCAGACGCCGCGTTCGACGCGATCGCATGCATTGACGCCATCTGCCACTTACCGAACCGATATGGCGTGATCGCCGAGTGGGGACGCCTTCTCGCGCCCGGAGCGCGTCTCGTATTCAGCGATCCAGCAGTATGCACCGGACCGATCGCCAAGTCGGAGCTCGATATCCGGGCGTCGGCTGGGTTCTTCCTCCTCGTGCCACCAGGCGTGAACGAGGATGCGATCGAGCGGGCACACCTCGCGTTGCGGCACTCCGAAGATCGCACGGCGGCCGCCGCCGAGATCGCTGCCCGATGGCATGCCGCGCGGTCACGGCACGCCGCGGAACTCCAACGGGAAGAGGGTGAGGCATGGTTCGAGCAGCGGCAGCAGTTTCTCGGAATGACGGCCGAACTCTCGCTCAGCCGTCGACTGTCTCGCCTTTTCTATGTCGCGGAAAAGTGCCGCGAATGACACAGCGCGAAACGTTAGAACTTCGGAAGGGAGCACAGACTATGAGGCCAACTTTTGGATTCGCTGGTGTAGTATGTTTGATTGTGGCTGGGGCCGCGTGGTCCCAACGTACCGAGCAACCAAAGAGCCGTGAGAGCGCAATCCGGGTACTCGATGAGTGGATGGTAGCCTGGAATGCCCGCGATGCCCATCGCCTGGCAGCCACCTGTAACTTCCCACACGTTCGTATTGCTGCTGGCAAAGTGACCGTCTGGCAAACGCCTGACGACTTTGAAAAAGAACACCTCCGTTCTATTCCGCTAGAGGCTGGTTTTCACCACAGCGCCTGGAACCATCGTGAGGTTGTGCAATCGTCCGACGAGAAAGTTCACGTTGTACTCTCATTCACGCGTTACGACGCCAAGGGAGTTGAGATCGCCACCTACCAAGC
>Ga0114129_10011691_pt1 | contig 12490 bp, 9 predicted proteins | sample RhiMetdeltSRZDD1_FD_80071 | JGI IMG/M metagenome (GOLD analysis project Ga0114129, IMG submission 80071) | Populus rhizosphere microbial communities from Tennessee, USA - Rhizosphere MetaG P. deltoides SRZDD1 (version 2) (version 2) | ecosystem: Host-associated > Plants > Roots > Rhizosphere >...
CGGATGCTCGTCTCGAGCGTCGGGACGCCGGCCCGCCAGTTCCCGCCGTCGGCCACGGCGATCACGTCGGCCGTCAGGAGCTCCCGATGCCCGCCGATCAGGAACGGGAGGTGCTCGGCGCTCGCCTCCTCCTCGCCCTCGACCAGGACCTTGACGGTGACCGGCGGCCTGCCGTCCCAGGCCCGCATGGCGGCTGCATGCATGACGACGCCGCACTTGTCGTCGGACGTGCCACGTCCGTACAGGCGTCCGCCGCGCACCTCGGGTTCGAACGGCGGGCTGGTCCACTGCTCGAGCGGTCCCTCCGGCTGCACGTCGTGGTGCGCGTACAGGAGGACCGTCGGCGCGCCGGCCGGCCCGGCGACCTCGCCGAATACCGCCGGGTGGTTCACGCCCGGAAGCTCGATCAGCCGAACGCCGCCGAACCCGGCCGCCTCCAGGATGTCGGCGGTCGCGTCCGCCGAGGCGAGCACCGGCTTGTCGTCGTAGCCGGGGAACGCGATCGAGGGGATGCGGACCAGGGTCGACAGCTCCTCGACGGCGCGCGGCTGCTCGCGCGCGATCGCGTCTCGAAGGTCGTGGGCGTTCACGGGCCCGGAACGATACCGGATGGGCGGCGGCGCGCCGCCTACGGCCAGAGGCGTTCGAGCCGCCAGGCGTCGGCCTCGCGCGTGAAGCGGAAGCGGTCGTGCAGGCGGTGCTCGCGCCCCTTCCAGAACTCCAGCGTCTGGGGTTCGAGGCGGTAGCCGCCCCAGTGCGGGGGCAGCGGGACGTCCTCGCCCGGCAAGCGTGCGTCGAGCTCGGCGAAGGAGGCGTCGAGCGCCTCGCGCGATGCGACCGGCACGCTCTGCCGCGACGCCCACGCCCCGATCCGGGCCTCACGGGGCCGGGTGCGGAAGTACGCGAACGAGTCGTCGTCGCTCATCGGCGTCACCGAACCCGCGACGGTGACCTGCCGGTCGATCTCGCGCCAGTACAAGGCGATCGCCGCCTTCGGGTTCTCGGCCAGGTGGCGACCCTTGCGGCTCTCGCGGTTCGTGTAGAAGGCGAGGCCGCGCGCATCGATCCCCTTCACCAGGATGTGGCGCACGGCCGGATGGCCGCCGGCATCGGAGGTCGCCAGGGCGGCGGCCTCGGGGAACACGACGCCAGCCAACCGGGCCTCGTCCAGCCACGCACGCAGCGCGGCGATCGGGTCGGGCCCGAGCGATCGCTCGGTGAGCACGGCCGGATCGTGGCGGGGCGTGCCGCTCACGCGAGGTCTCTCGGCGTGACGAACGCCGTCAGTCGTCCGCCCTTTTCGGCAAGCCGGGACCACGGGCCGTCGAACTCAAGGATCGCCAGCGCCCCGGTCGGGAACTTCGTCCGCATGCGCTCGAGGTCCTCCCCGGCCCCCGCCAGCGCGGAGCCCAGGTCCTGCACGCCGGGGTTGTGACCGATCAGCGCGACGCCCTCGACGTCATCGGAGACCTGGCGGAGCCGGTCGAGCAGCTCCTCGTCGGTCGCCCCGTACAGCCCGTCTTCCACCAGCATGTCCGCGTCGCCGAACGCGCGGCCCAGGTGCTGAAGGGTCTCGGTGGTGCGTACCGCCGAGGAACACAGGACCAGGTCCACCGGCGGTCCGCTCGAGCGCAGGTGCTCGGCCATCCGCTTGGCTGCCTTGTGTCCCCGGGCAGCGAGCGGCCGGTCGCGGTCGGCCAGCGACGGGTCGTCCCAGCTGGACTTCGCGTGACGGAGCAGCAGCAGTCGCTTCATCGAAGTGCGTCGGCGCCTCGCGCTGCGAAGGGTCGACGGGTGCCCTCGGCAGGACTCGAACCTGCGCACCCGGCTCCGGAGGCCGGCGCTCTATCCACTGAGCTACGAGGGCTGCGGGGCCGAGTCTAGCAACGCGCCTCTCGGCGACCCGAGGCCTCGAGGGCGGCCCGCGCGAACGCGTCGGCTACGCTTCGAGCGCCGATGATCGAGGAACGCCTGATCGCGCTCGTCAGCCGGGCGGTGGCCGCCGCCGCGGCCGAGCTCGGGCTGACAGGCGAGCCGCCCGAGGTCGAGCTCTCGAAACCCCGTCAGAAGGAGCACGGCGACTTCTCGACCAACGTCGCGCTCGTGGTCGCGGCCCGCGTCGACCGGCCGGCGCGGGAGGTGGCCGAGGTCATCGTGCGGCACCTGCCGCCGGCCGACGTAGTGGCCTCGGCCGAGGTGGCGGGCCCCGGCTTCATCAACCTGCGCCTGACCAGGGCGTGGCTCACGGATGCCCTGCGCGAGGTCGAGCGGGCCGGGGACGCCTACGGCCGCGCCGAACCGAACGGCCGGCGCGCGCAGGTCGAGTTCGTGAGCGCGAACCCGACGGGCCCGCTGCACATCGGGCACGCGCGCAACGCAGCGCTCGGCGACGCGCTCGCGCGCGTGCTGGAGGCCGCCGGGTGGTCGGTCGAGCGCGAGTACTACTTCAACGACACCGGCGGGCAGATGGACCGGTTCGGCGCGTCGGTCGAGGCCCGGTACCTGCAGCTGGTTGGGCGCGAGGCCGAGGTCCCCGAGGACGGGTACCACGGCGACTACGTGACCGACCTCGCGCACGAGATCCTCGGGACCGAGGGGCCGGGCTTGGCCGACCTCCCATCGCAGGAGCGGGTCGCCCGCCTGCAGCACCTGGCCGCCGAGAGCGTCCTCGAGCAGATCTCCGGCACGCTCGAGCGGTTCGGCGTGCGTTTCGACTCCTACATGCACGAGCGCGTCCTGGAGGAAAAGGGCGAGATCGCCGCGGCGGTCGAACGGCTCCGCAAGGCCGGCCACGCCTACGACGAAGACGGTGCCATCTGGTTCCGGTCGACGGCGTTCGGCGACGACAAGGACCGGCCGATCGTGCGCTCGAACGGCAAGCACACCTACTTCGGCGCGGACTGCGCGTACCTGATCGACAAGTTCGAGCGCGGGTTCGATCACATCGTGTACGTGTGGGGAGCAGACCACCAAGGCGACGTGGCCCGGGTTCGGGGGGCGGCCGCGGCGCTCGGCTATGACGTCGAGCGCGTCGAGATCGTGATCTACCAGTGGGTCTCGTTCCTGCGCAGCGGGCAGCCCGTGGCGATGAGCAAGCGCGCGGGCACATTCGTCAGCCTCGACGAGTTGATCGACGAGGTCGGAACCGATGCGGCCAGATTCAACCTGCTGATGTTCAGCGCCGACGTCACGATGCGGTTCGACATCGAGCAGGTGAAGTCCCAGACGCTCGAGAACCCCGTCTACTACGTGCAGTACGGCCATGCGCGGATCGCATCGATCCTTCGCAAGGCGGCCGAACGCGGCGTCGAGCTCCGGCCGGTCGCCGAAGCCGACCTGTCGCGGCTTGAGCACGAGGCCGAGCTCGACCTGCTGCGCGCCGTCGCGGACATGCCGTCCCAGGTCGCGACCGCCGCCGAGATCCGCGCGCCGCACCGGCTCACGCACGCTGCACAGGACCTCGCGGCGCGGTTCCACCGCTTCTACACGGAGTGCCCGGTGCTGTCCGACGACGCCGAGCTCACCCAGGCGCGTCTGTTGCTGTGTCGGGGGACCAAGCAGACGATCGCGAACCTGCTCGGCCTGCTCGGGGTCTCGGCCCCGGAGTCGATGGAGCGCGCCGATGCCTGAGGGCTGGAGCCCGGCCCGTCGCGACATACTGGCGGCCGGAGGGCGGACCGGATGAGCGAACGGGTCCTGCGGGTGGGGATGCTCGGCTGCGGGACGGTGGGGTCCGCGGTCGTCCGGTTGCTCGAGAGCCACCGCGACGACATCGAGCGGCGCGCCGGCTGCCGCCTCGAAGTTCAGCGGGTCGCCGTTCGCGACCCGGCCAGGACCCGCGACGTGCCGCTCGCCCCCGAGGTGTTCGTCGGCGACCCGATGGCCGTGATCGAGGACCCGGACGTCGACATCGTGTGCGAGCTGATCGGCGGGCTCGAGCCCGCCGGGTCGCTGGTGCTGGCCGCGTTCGACCGCGACAAGCCGGTCGTGACGGCCAACAAGGAGCTGCTGGCCAACCGGGGCCGCGAGCTGTTCGACGCCTCGGACGACAAGGGCCTGGACCTGTACTTCGAGGCGTCGGTGGGCGGCGGGATCCCGCTGATCCGCCCGCTCAAGGAGTCGCTGACCGGTGAGCGGGTGCGCAGGGTCATGGGCATCGTCAACGGCACGACGAACTTCATCCTCACGAAGATGTCCGATGAGAGCCGTGCGTTCGACGACGCCCTGGCGCAGGCCAAGCGTCTGGGGTACGCCGAGGCCGACCCGACCGCCGATGTCGATGGCCACGACGCTGCGGCCAAGTGCGCGATCCTGGCGTCGATCGCGTTCAACGCCCGCGTGGTCGCGAGCGATGTCTACCGCGAGGGCATCGCGAACGTGACCACCGAGGACATCGAGTTCGCCCGCCGTCTGGGCTACGTGATCAAGCTCCTGGCGATCGCCGAGATGGGACCGGACGAGCGGATCTCGGCCAGGGTCCACGCCGCGATGATCCCCGTCGCCCACCCGCTCGCGTCGGTCCGGGACGCCTACAACGCGGTGTTCGTCGAGGGCCCCGACGTGGGCGAGCTCATGTTTTACGGGCGCGGAGCGGGCGGGGAGGCGACGGCGACCGCGGTCGTGGGCGATCTGGTCACTGTGGCGCGCAACCTGCTGGCGGGCGCGCGGGGCGTCGGGTGCACCTGCTTCTACGAGCGAACGATCCGCCCGATCTCGGAGTTGACGGGCCAGTACTACCTGCTGCTGCGCGTCGAGGACCGTCCGGGCGTGCTGGCCGAGATCGCGAGCGTGTTCGCGCGCGGCGCCGTCTCGATCAAGAGCGTGTGGCAGGAGGGGTTCGGCGACGACGCGCAGCTGGTGTTCATCACGCACCGAGCGCGCGAGGGCGCCTTCCAGGAGGCGGTCGCCGTGCTGCGCGACCTGCGAGCCGTCGAGGAGGTCCGAAGCGTGCTCAGGGTCGAGGCCGAGGAGTAGCTGTGGCCAAGCTCTGGCGCGGCGTCATCGAGGAGTACCGCGACCGCATGCCCGTCACGAAGACCACACCGGTGGTCACGCTCGGCGAGGGCGGCACGCCGCTGGTTCGTTCCGAGCCCCTGTCGGACCAGACCGGGTGCGAGGTGTATCTGAAGTACGAGGGCGCGAACCCGACCGCCTCGTTCAAGGACCGGGGCATGACACTCGCGATCAGCAAGGCCGTCGAAGAGGGGTCGAAGGTGGTCGTGTGCGCCTCGACCGGCAACACCAGCGCGAGCGCGGCCGCATACGCGGGCAAGGCGGGCCTGACATGCGCCGTCCTGGTGCCCAAGGGCAAGATCGCGCCGGGGAAGATGGCCGGCACACTGGCGCACGGCGCGCGCGTGATGGAGGTCGAGGGGAACTTCGACGCGTCGCTCGATCTCGCACGCGGGCTCGCCGAACACCACCCCGTGACGCTCGTGAACTCGGTCAACCCGCACCGGTTGCAGGGCCAGAAGACGTGCGCGTTCGAGATCGTCGACGCGCTCGGGCGGGCGCCCGACGTCCACTGCCTCCCGGTGGGAAACGCCGGCAACATCGCGAGCCACTGGATGGGCTACTCGGAGTACCTGGCCGACGGTGTGATCCACGAGCCGCCTCGGCTGTTCGGCTTTCAGGCCAGCGGCGCGGCCCCGCTGGTCCTGGGCAAGCCGGTGAAGGAGCCGCACACGATCGCGACCGCGATCCGCATCGGGAACCCCGCGTCGTGGGACATCGCGCTGGCCGCGGCCTCCGAGTCCGAGGGCGCGATCATGGCCGTGACCGATCGCGAGATCCTCGCCGCGTACCGCCGGATCGCCCGCGAGGGCCTGTTCGCCGAGCCCGCCTCGGCGGCGAGCGTGGCCGGCCTGCTCCGCCTGGCGGCCGAGGGCACGCTGCCGCGCGGCTCGACCGTCGTGTGCGTCCTGACGGGACACGGGCTGAAGGATCCCGAGTGGGCGATCACCGGCGCGGCCGAGCCGTCGACCGTGCCCGCCGACCCGGACGCCGTCGCGGCCGAGCTCGGGCTGTAGCGTGCGGCTCACCGCGACGGTCCCGGCGACCGCGGCGAACCTCGGGCCCGGCTTCGACTGCTTCGGGCTCGCGCTCGATCTGTGCAACGAGGTCACGTTCGAGGCGGGCGCCGACCCCCGCGTGTCCTGGCTGGGAGAGGGCGCCGGCGAGCTCCCGACCGACGCCTCGGACCTCGTGAGCCGGGCCATCGCCGCCACCGCCGAGCGCGCTGGTCGCGAGGCGCCGTTGGGGACGATCGGCGGCGTCAACCGGATCCCGATCGAGCGCGGGCTGGGCTCGTCGGCCGCCGCCGCGGTGGCCGGGGTCTCCCTCGCGAACGCCGCGCTCGGCCTCGGGCTCGAGCCTACCCACGTGCTGGAGATCGCGGCCGGGCTCGAAGGTCACCCCGACAACGCCGCCGCGGCCGTGTTCGGCGGTTTCACGATGGTCCTGGACGATCAGGTCGTGGCGCGGTTCGATCCCGACCCGGATCTGCGTCCGGCCGTGTTCGTGCCGGCGGACGCCCGGGTCTCGACCGAGGCGGCGCGGCGGGCCCTGCCCGAAACGGTCTCGCGCGCGGACGCGGCGTCGAACGCCGGCCACGCGGCCCTCACGGCGGTCGCGTTGCTGCACGACCCCGATCTGCTGCCGAAGGCGATGCGCGACCGGCTGCACCAGGACGTCCGGCTCGCGCTGGTGCCGGAGGTTCGCGAAGCGTTCGACCGGCTCCGGGAGGCGGGCCTCGCCGTCTGTGTGTCGGGCTCGGGGCCCGCGCTGCTCGTGTTCGAGCGCGACGACGTCGTGACGCCGGACCCCGGCGAGGGGTGGACGGTCATGCGCGTGCCTGTGCGCGCGGCCGGCGTCGACATCCGGGAAGGCTGAAGTCGCGTATCACCTGCGACGATGGGTGAAGGATGACCGCGAACGAACCCGAGCCGGCTCGCCGCCGGGACCAGGACCCCCCGCTCAGCGTGGTGGAGCAGCCCGCCGAACCTGTGCGCGCGCCCGCCGAGCCCGGCCAGGGCGCCTCCCCGGTCCTCCTGACGGATCTGGCCAGCAAGACCCTCGCGGTCAAGGACGCCGAGACCTTCCTGTACTCCGACCTCGAGGGCAACCTCGATCACGGCGGCGACATCGGTCTGGGTCTGTATTCGCACGACACGCGGTTCCTGTCGCACTTCCGGCTGACGATGAACGGTCGCGACCTGGTCCTTCTGTCGTCCTCGGCCGAGCGTGGGTACATGGCGCACGTCGACCTGACGAACCCGGACCTGTTCGAGCGGGACGAGCTGTGCGCGCCCCAGCAGACGATCAACGTTCGGCGTGTGCGCGCGATTCGTGGATCGCTGTTCGAACGCATCCGGATCAAGAACTACAACCCGTTCGACGTGACCCTCGGCGTCGAGCTGGGGCTCGGCGCGGACTTCGCGGACATCTTCGAGGTTCGAGGCATGACGGAGCGACGCCGGGCCGGGACGCCGCCGACGGTCGACGGCTCCCAGGTCGCGTTCGCCCACGACGGCCGGGACGGGGTGCAGCGAACCACCCGGATCCGGTTCGGGCTCGAGCCCGATCGCATCGACGTCGAGGGCAACCTCGCCACGGCCTCGTTCCGGATCCGCCTCGAGCCGCACCAGACCCGGTTGCTGACGGTGACGATCGAGCCCGACGCCGGCGGTGAGCCGACGGCGAGCGCGCCCGACTTCGACCACGCGGTGCACGAGCTCCGTCGGTCGTACGAGGAGTGGGAGCGCGAGTCCACGAGGATCGTCACCGACAACGAGCTGTTCAACGAGCTGCTCGACCGGAGTCTCCGGGACCTTCGCGCGCTCTACACGAAGGTGAACGGCGGCGGCGTGTTGGCCGCCGGGATCCCCTGGTACGTGACGATCTTCGGGCGCGACTCGCTGATCGCCGCGCATCAGTTCCTCACCGTGAACACCCGCCCCGCGCGCGAGGCCCTGGAGGTCCTCGCCGCCCGGCAGGGCACCGAGGTCAACGACTGGCGCGACGAGCAGCCGGGCAAGATCCTGCACGAGGTGCGCGACGGCGAGTTGGCAGGCGCCGGGATCCTGCCGCATTCGCCGTATTACGGGTCGGTGGACTCGACGCCGTGGTTCATCATCGTGTACGCGCAGCACCTGCGCTGGACCGGCGACCTGGCGTTCGCGCGCGAGCTTCTGCCGGCGGCCGAGGCCGCGATGCGGTGGATCGACGAGTACGGCGACCTGGACGGCGACGGGTTCGTCGAGTACCTGTCCCGCTCGCCGCGCGGGATCCGCAACCAGGGGTGGAAGGACTCGCACGACGCCATCGTGCACATCGACGGCGAGCTCGCCGAACCGCCGATCGCGCTCGCCGAGGTCCAGGGGTACGTGTATCTGGCCAAGACCCGGATGGCCGACGTCTATCGCGCACTCGGACGGCCCCAGGATGGGCTGCGGCTGGAGCGCGAGGCCGGGCGCCTGAAGGCGCGCTTCAACGAGGCGTTCTGGATGGAGGAGGAGCGCTTCTTCGCCGGTGCTCTGGATGCCGACAAGCGGCAAGTCCGGACGCCGATGTCCAACCCCGGCCACTGCCTTTACTGCGGGATCGTCGAGGAAGACAAGGCGCTGCCGCTTGCCAAGGGCCTGCTGGCCCCGGACATGTTCTCGGGCTGGGGGGTTCGGACGATGAGCCGTTCGGCCGCCGCGTACAACCCCATGAGCTATCACAACGGATCGGTGTGGCCGCACGACAACGCGCTGATCGCGGCAGGCCTCAAGCGCTACCGCTTCGTGCGCGCCACCAACCGCGTCACGACGGCGCTGTTCGACGCGGCGGTGTCGGCGGACTACCTCCGCCTGCCCGAGCTGTTCTGCGGGTTTACGCGACGAACGCCCAATCGCCCCGTGAGCTACCCGATCGCCTGCTCGCCGCAGGCGTGGGCGGCTGGCGCACCGTTCCTGATGCTGCAGGCGATCCTTGGCCTGTCGGCCCGCGCCCACGAGAACCTGCTCACCGTCAACCTGCCCCACCTGCCCTCGTGGCTCAACACGGTCGAGGTCCGCAACCTGCGGGTGGGCCAGAGCAGCGTCAGCATGGTGTTCCGCCGCGAGGGAGAGATCACGTCGTTCTCCCTGCTGTCGCGCGAGGGCAACCTGCGCGTCGTCATGGAGGAGTAGCGCCCGGCCCTCAGTCGATGCACGGCCCGGTGTCGACCTCGCTCGTCCTGCCCACCGCGTCCCCCAGCGCGTCTTCCACCTCGCTGGCGGCGATCGCATAGCCGACGTCCTCGTCGCTCGAGGACGCCGCGAACACCACGCCGCCGACCCGCCCGTCGGCCAGGACGAACGGACCTCCCGAGTTGCCGGGCCGCACGAGCGTCTGCAGCTCGACCACCAGACGCTCGACCTGATCCCGGCTGTAGATGTCGCGCCCCACCGCGTCGAACGAACTTCGAACGGCCGCCCGGTGCGCCTGCAACGGCCCGCCGCCCGGGTAGCCGAGCACGGCCCCGGGCGCGCCCCGGTCCAGGGGCTCGGTCGCCAGCCGCAGCGGCGGGCCCGGCGTGCCCGCGACGTGGAGCACCGCGATGTCCAGGTCGGGGTCGAACAGCACGGTTTCGGCCGGTTCCTCGCCGCCGGCCCCCGTTCGGATCTCCGGGTCGTCGACGCCGGCGACGACGTGGGCGTTGGTCACAACGTAGCCGTCGGCCGCGACGAAGCCGGACCCCTCCTGGATCAGGTCGCAGGCGTTGCCCAGGACCTGGACCGTGCTGGACGCGGCGGCGTCCACCGCGGCCCGGGCCTGTTCCTGGCTGGGCGGGTCCACGGGTTCGGCCGGCAGCGGCGGGATACCCGAGAACACGTCGGGGAAGCCGAAGCGATTGAACAGCCGGCGGACCTGCGCGAGCAGCGACGGGGGTTCGGGGAGCGCGGCGTCGAGCCCGCGGACCACGGCCGAGCCCCGGATCTCGGCCGACAGGCCCGGGAAGGGTCCGTTGGCAAGGTTCAGCGCCAGGAACCAGATCGCGAGCAGCGAGGCGACTACCGCGACCGCGGAACCCGCCACGGCGTCGGCGCCTCCGAACTTCGACGACGCCCGCGCCCGCGCCCGCATGCCGACGAACCACCCGGCCGCGTTCCCGATCGCTGCGATCGCGAGCACGACCAGCGCGACGACGCCGGCGCGGGCCGCCGGGCTGTTGAGTGAGCCGGCCACTGGCGGCGCGAGCATCGCGCCCAGGGCCAGCCCGACCAGCAAGCCCCCGAACCCGAACGCCTGCAAGGTGAAGCCTCGGCGGTAGCCCGTGTAGCCGGCCACCGCCACGATCACGAGCAGGAGCAGATCCAGGCCGTTCAACCGGCCCGTATGGTCCCACGTGCTCTCCCCCGGTCCGTCGGGCTCGGGTGACGGGATGCTGGGCGCCTCGCCCGCGCGGCTAGACTGACGCCCCGTGGTCACCATCGCCCACATCTCCGATCCGCACGTCGGCTCGCCCTACTTCGTTCCGAACCTCATGAACCGCGTGATCGTCGAGCTGAACGAGCTCGAGCCCGACGTGGTGATCTGCAGCGGCGACCTGACCAACGAGGGCTACCGGCAGGAGTACAAGAACTGGGTGGCCTACGCCGACCGCATCCATGCCCCGATGTACACGGTCCCCGGCAACCACGACGCGAGGAACGTCGGCTACCTCCACTTCGAGGAGCTCGTCGGCCCGCGCGACTGGAGTACGGACGTCGAGGGCGTCCGCCTCGTGGGGGTGGACTCGAGCGAGCCCGACCTCAACGAGGGACAGATCGGGCGCGAGCGTTACCAGTGGATCAACGAGCACTTCGACGTGCCTGCGCAGCTGAAGGTCTTCGTCCTGCACCACCACCTGCTGCCGATCCCCGGCACCGGGCGCGAGCGCAGCACGGTCATGGACGCGGGCGATCTGCTCGAGGAGCTAGTGCAGGCCGGCGTGAACATCGTGCTTTCGGGCCACAAGCACGTGCCGTACGTGTGGCGGCTCGAGGACTTGTACGTCGCGAACGCCGGCACGGTTGCGTCCCTGCGCCTGCGTGGCTACACCAAGCCCTGCTACAACCTGCTCGAGTTCGACAACGACGAGGTGAAGATCACGCGCCGGTATCCGTTCGGGGGCGAGAGCGTGATCGCGCACTTCTGCCTGTCGACCGGCGAGCAGTACTATCGCGAGCTCGAGCCGCCCGTGCAGCAGCGACGCGTATCGGCCGCCCAAGCCGCCCAAAAGGGAGACCGGTAGCACCCTCCTCATCCCCAAGGAGTTCCGAACCCGTGAAGGTCCTCGTCCTCGTGGACGGCGAGCACTATCCCTCCGTGACCCGTTGGGCCATCGACGGTCTGCGCACCCGCGGCATGGAGCCGCTGGCGGCGCTGTTCGTCGGGGGCGGCGAGAAGCTCGACATGGCCGGCACGCTCGACCTCGGTCTGCCCGAACGCCGCCCGGCTACCACGCCCTCTGCCGCGCTCGCCGAAGCGATCGACGAGCTAGCCCCCGAAGCGGTGGTCGACCTGTCGGACGAGCCGGTCCTCGGCTACCGGGAGCGCATGGAGGTCGCGGCCGTCGCCCTGTCCAGGGGCGTCCCGTACATGGGCCCCGACTTCCGGCTGGATCCACCCGTCGACCAGGCGCCGCTGGGGGCGACGACGGTGGCGGTGATCGGGACCGGCAAGCGCACGGGCAAGACGGCCCTGGCCGGCGAGGCCGCGCGCGTCGCCTCGGCACACGGGTTCGAACCCGTGGTGGTGGCCGTGGGGCGGGGCGGCCCGGCCGAACCGGAGGTGGCGGAGGCGGGCTCGGTCACCGTCGAACGCCTCATGGAGCTCGCGCGCGGCGGGCGACACGCCGCCTCGGATTATCTCGAGCTCGCGCTCACGACCGGTGTGACGACGGTCGGAGCACGCCGCGCGGGCGGTGGCCTGGCCGGGCGGGCGATGTCCACCAACATCCGCGACGCGGCCGAGCTCGCCGTGGGGCTGGGCGCCCGCACGCTCATCGTCGACGGGAGCGGCGCCTCGGTGCCGCCGTTCCCCTGGGATGCGGGGATCCTGGTCGTCCCCTCGACGCTCCCGCCCGAGTACCTGGGCGGCTACCTGGGGCCGCTGCGACTGTTGCTATCGGACCTCGTGGTTGTTACGATGGGCCACAGCCCAGCCGGGCTCGAGAACATCCCTACCCTGCGGTCCCACGTCGAACGGCTGCACGCTGATGCCCGGCTCATCGTGACGGACTTCGAACCACAGCCACTCGGCGACGTGCGTGGGAAGGATGTGTTCTTCGCCACGACGGCCCCGGGGGCGGTCGCCGCGAGGCAGACGGAAACCCTCGAGCGAACCCACGGATGCCGGGTGGTTGGGTGGAGCGCCCGACTGGCCGACCGGGCCGGCCTGGCGCAAGACCTTGACGGGGCGGAGGCCTACGAAGTGCTCCTGTCGGAGCTGAAGGCTGCGGCGGTCGACGTAGCGTGCGACC
>Ga0114129_10011692_pt1 | contig 12489 bp, 13 predicted proteins | sample RhiMetdeltSRZDD1_FD_80071 | JGI IMG/M metagenome (GOLD analysis project Ga0114129, IMG submission 80071) | Populus rhizosphere microbial communities from Tennessee, USA - Rhizosphere MetaG P. deltoides SRZDD1 (version 2) (version 2) | ecosystem: Host-associated > Plants > Roots > Rhizosphere >...
GTCGGCTCCGTGGACACGGTCGTGCGCGGCATCGAGCACCTGCAGCGGCAGAGCGGCGGCGGCTTCGGCGGCCTGCTCTTCCGTGCCCACGAGTGGGCGACGCGGGAGCAAACGCTGAGATCGTACGAGCTCTTCGCGCGCTACGTGATGCCGCGCTTCCAGGGCTCGCTCGAGACCACGCGCGGCTCGAACGAGTGGGCGCGCGACAACCGCAAGACGATCTTCAGCCCGAACGTCGAGGCCATCCGCCGCGCGTTCACGGACGCGGGACGCGACGTGCCCGCGGAATTCAAGCAGCGCACATCCGGCGCCCGCGACGAATAGCCCCCAGGCTGGCGAGAACGGCCCATCCGCTTCGTTGGCGCCTTCGGCCGCGCGCTCAACGTACAGGCAGTACGCCTCGCGCGCGGCCTTCGGGCGCCGCCTCGCGGCTGGACCGTTCTCGCCAGCCTGGTTAGCGCACGCGGTTCTCGATCGGGGGGACGGTTTTCAGATAGCGGGCGATCGCCGCGGCGTCGGCCTCGGTGAGGTCCCTGAACCCGGCCGACGTGCCCACGATGACCGCCTTCATCAGCGAGGACGCTTCTTGCCCCGACGGCTTCACGCCCGTCCGTAGAAACCGCACGATCTGAGCCTCCGTCCAGCGGCCGATGCCCGTCTCGACGTGCGGCGTGATGTTGGCCGTCACGCTTCCCTGCGGTCCGGGACCGCCGGCCAAGAACTTTGTGTCATCCGGCGAGAAGTCGAACCGCCGCGGCGTATGGCACTCGGTGCAGTGTCCAGCTCCGCCGGCGAGATAGGCCCCTCGCGCCGGCCCGTCGCGCGGCGCGACTCGTACGGGATTGGCAATCGTCAACCTGGGTACCGGGATCCGCAGAGACCGCGGCGGTACCGACGACTTGATCGGCTTGACGCTTCTGAGATAGGCGACCAACGCCTCCATCTCGTCGTCGGCGATGCGGCCGAGGTACTTGTACGGGTGGATCGGAAACAGCTTCGATCCGTTCGGCTTCTCGCCGCGGCGGATCGCGCTGATTACCTGCGCGTCGGTCCACTTGCCGAGGCCGGTCTCGGCGTCGGGCGTGATGTTGGGCGCGTAGACGGCGCCAATCCCGTAGGCCAGGTCGAACTTCGTGCCGCCCGCGTTCAAGCCAACCCCATCGGGCGGCGTGTGGCACGCGCAGCCCCCGGCGGTCGCGAACACGTACTTGCCGCGAGCGACGATGTCGGATGCTGGGTCGGCGGCCGCGGCAATCGACGAAGACACCGCGAGCGCGGAGACGAGAAGCAGCGCGCACGCCGCCGCCGCCAGCGCGGCGCGGCGGCCGATCATCGAGCCGTGACGGTGTGGGCCTGCAAGGCCGGCAGCACCTTGCTGCCGAACCGGTGCAACTGGTCGAGGAACATCTCGTGCGGCATCGCGCCGCGGTTCATGTTGATGAGCACGGTCGCCGCGCCGGCCTGATCCGCGGCGGCAATGATGCGCTCGATCACCTCGTCCGGCGTGCCCCACGGCCACTGCTCGGCGTCGCGCTCCACGTCGGCCATGGTCATGTCACGGAACCGTTCGCGCGCTCCGGACACCGCGTGCATGTTCTCGGGTCGCACGTAGTCGAACGACGACGAGCTGAGATACCCGGCGTCGCGCTGGAGCGCGGTCTCGGAGATGTTGCCGTGACTGAAGAGTGTCTGATTGAAGTAGAGCAGATACGGCGCGGCCTCGCGCACCGCCTGGGCTTTGCTGTCGGCCACGTAGGCGGGCGCCTGGATGATCAGGTGATCGGGCGTAAGCCGATGGCCGTGGTCGGCAAGGCATCGCGCGTAGTACCGGATGATGTCCTCACGAATGCCGCGTATGGGCACGAGCCCCGGCGTGATCGGGATGTTGTGCCGGCCCGCCCACTCGATCGTCTCCTTGCTGCCGGTGACCGGCACCCACACGGGCGGGTGCGGCGACTGTACCGGTCGCGGCCAGATCGCCACGTCGCGATACGACCAGAAGCGGCCCTCGTAGGAGAAGACCTCCTCGGTCCATGCGCGTCGAATGATCTCCCAGGCTTCCTCGAATCGGGCGCGCGAATCGGCGAGCGAGACCTTGTAGACGTTGTGCTCGCGCGGGATGCCGCGGGCGAATCCGGAAACGATGCGCCCGTTGGACATGCAGTCGAGCATCGCCAGCTCCTCGGCCAGCCGTAGCGGGTCGTGGAGCGGGAGCAGGTTGCCGTAGATCAGAAGCTTGAGCCGCTGGGTGCGCTGCGCCGCGGCGGCGGCCATCAGGTTGGGCGAGTTCATGAGCCCGTACGGCGAGGTGTGGTGCTCGTTGAAGCCGACACCGTCGTAGCCGAGCCGATCCATGGCCTCCCACGCCGCGAGGTGCTCGGCGTAAGTGCGGACGGCGACGTCGGGCTTGAAATGGCGTCGTGGGAGCGGCCACGGGAGCTCCTTGCCGTCCTTGAGATGGTCGAGGTTCTCGGCGTAGGGCAAGAGGTCGAAGACGAAGACCCTCATGGCCGCCCAGTATGCTACAAGCCGCGGCCCTCCGCTCGACCCCGACCTGCTATCATTCGGGGTCAAGGAAAGGAGCTCGCCATGCCCACCGATACCGGCTACACGCTCGACCAGTTCCTCGCCGACACCCGCGCCACGATCAAAGCCAAGGGAGTCCCGTCCGGGCTGGCCGAAATCCGCGATCATCTTGAGAAGCTGCTCCGGAACCCCGAGCTCTTGAAGAAGCATCTGGGCGATCCCGTGCCCTATCGCGAGCGCACCACGATCGGCCACGATCCCGAGACCGACGTGCACGTGCTCGTGCACGGCCGCGAGAAGGGCGGCAAGTCCGTCCCGCACGACCACGGCCCGTGCTGGGTGATCTACGGCAACTACAAGAACCCCACGCGCATGCGTCGGTGGCGCCGGATCGACGATGGGAGCAAGGCCGGGCACGCCGAGCTCGAGATCCAGCGCGACTTCATGAACGAGCCGGGAAAGGCCTCCGTGTTCGCGGTCGGCGACATCCACTCGATCGAGTATGGCGACGACACGTTCTTCATCCGCGTCACCGGTGGCGACGTCGAGACCAAGAAGACGTTGCGCTTCGACCTGGAGAAGAAGACGGTGCAGATCGCGGATCGCGCCCAGGGTCAGCGCTAACGCGCCAGCCGTGCCCTAGATCAGGAGAACCGAGCAATGTCCTACGACCTGGTGATCAAGAACGGCACGGTAATCGATGGGTCCGGTCTGCCGCGTTATCGCGCGGACGTCGGCGTGCGGCACGGCCGCATCACGACGATCGGCCGGATTCGCGAGCGCGCGCGTGAGGTGCTCGACGCCGAGGGCCACGTGGTCACGCCGGGCTTCATCGACGGCCACACGCACATGGACGCACAGATCTTCTGGGATCCGCTCGGGACCTCGTCGTGCTGGCACGGCATCACCAGCGTCGTCATGGGCAACTGCGGCTTCACGCTCGCGCCCTGCGCCGAGGAGAACAAGCACCTGGTCGTTCGCAATCTCCAGCGCGCCGAGGACATCCCGCCGGCGGCGATGGCGGCGGGCATCACGTGGCGCTGGACCACGTTTCCGGAGTTCCTCGACACGCTCGAGAGCCTGCCCAAGGGCATCAACTACGGTGGCTACGTCGGCCATTCGGCCGTGCGCACGTTCGTGATGGGCGAGCGCGCCTTCGAGAAGCCGGCCGGTGAGGACGACCTCAAGGCGATGGAGCGCCAGGTGCGCGACGCGATCCGTGCCGGCGCGATCGGCTTCACGACCTCGCGCTCGCCGGCTCACGAGACGCCGAGCGGCCAGCCCGTCGCCAGCCGCGTCGCGACGTGGGACGAGGTGCGCCGGCTCGTCGGCGTGATGGGCGACCTGAACGCCGGCCTCTTCGAGATCGCCGGTGAGGGCGTCGACCGCGCGCCCGGCGATCCAGGGCTCCGCGACTATCACACGCGCCTGCGCGATCTGGCGGTCGAGACGGGGCGCCCGATCACATTCGGCGTCTTCAGCCGCCGCGGCGTGCCCGACGTGTGGCGCCAGTACCTGGCGCTTCTCAACGAGACGGCGGCCGCGGGCGGCCGGATGTTCGCACAGGTCCACAGCCGCTCGCTGAGCGCCCTGCTGTCGTTCAAGACTCAGACGCCGTTCGATCGGCTCCCGGTGTGGAAGGAGCTCCGCGCGCTGCCGCTCGCCGAGCAGCGGCGGCGACTCGCCGACCCCGACCTGCGCCGCAAGCTCATCGAGGCATCGGGCGCGAAGGACAGCGGGCGCCCGCTCGGGACCGAGGCGAAGCCCCCGGACTACGACTGGCTCCTCGTGTTCGATTCGGTGGAAGGGCCGCACCGCACGGTCGCCGAGGTCGCGCGCGAACGCGGCCAGCATCCGGCGGAGACCATGATCGACCTGGCCCTGGCGAAGGACCTGGACCTGTTCTTCCTGCAGCCCGTCGCCAACGAGGACCAGGACTACGCCCTCGAGCTGATGCGTCACCCGCGCGCGGTCGTCACCTTCTCCGACTCCGGCGCGCACGTCTCCCAGCTCATGGACTCGTCGCTCCAGACCCATCTGCTCTATCACTGGGTGCGCCGCAAGCAGGCCTTCACGCTCGAGCAGGCGGTGCGGATGCTGACGCTCGTGCCGGCCACGCTCTGGGGCTTCGCCGATCGCGGATTGATTCGCGAGGGCATGGCCGCCGATCTCGTCGTGTTCGATCCGGAGACGATCGCCGCCGAGATGCCGGAAGTCGTCGACGATCTGCCGTCCGGCGCGCGCCGTCTCGTGCAGAGGACGCGCGGGATCGCGGCCACCGTCGTCAACGGCGAAGTGCTGCTGCGCGACGGCAAGCACACCGGCGCGCTGCCGGGTCAGCTGCTCCGCGGGCCCCTCGCGCGGAGGGCCTAACCGGCGACGACGCGGCCGCCCCGCACCGACGTATGTTGATCGTCGACGCGCAGATCCATCTCTGGGCGGCCGATCGGCCCGACCGGCCGTGGCCGCCCAACGGAGCACAGCGCGCCCACAAGCCCTACCCAGTGGGCACGGACATGGCGCTGGCCGGCATGAAGGACGCCGGCATCGATCGCGCGGTGATCGTGCCGCCCTCGTGGGAGGGCGAGCGCAACGATCTGGCGCTGGAGGCGGCGCGCCTGCATCCTGATCGCTTCGCGGTGATGGGCCGATTTCCGCTGGAGAAACCCGAGAGCCGCTCGCTCGTGGACACGTGGAGGCGCCAGCCTGGGATGCTCGGCATGCGCTTCACCTTCAATACCGAGCAGCAACGGCCGTGGCTCACCGACGGGACCGCCGACTGGCTCTGGCTGGCGGCCGAGCGCGCCGGGATTCCGATGATGATGTCCGTGGCGGGCCAGCTCGCCGCGGTCGACCGCATCGCGGGGCGCCATTCGGGGCTCAAGCTCGTAATCGATCACATGGGCGCGCGCAGCGGCACCAAGGGTCCCGAGGCCTTCGCCCACCTGCCTGAGTTGTGTGCGCTGGCCCGACACGTCAACGTCGCGGTCAAGGCCTCGGCGCTGCCGTGTTACTCGATCGAAGCCTATCCGTTCGCCGACGTGCACGCGCACGTCCGGCGCGTGTACGACGCGTTCGGGCCACGCCGCACGTTCTGGGGCACGGACTGGACTCGACTTCCGTGCCCGTGGCGGCAGGCCGTGACACTCTTCACCGAGGAGCTCTCGTGGCTGTCGAGCGAGCACAAGGAGTGGATCATGGGTCGTGCGATCTGCGGGTGGCTCGGCTGGCCCATGCCCCGGTCGGCCTGAGCCGACCGGGGCGGGACCGTTTCTCAGGCGCGAGCGGCCGCGGCCCGCTCAGCCGCGGCGAACGTAGGATTCTCCGTCCGATCGACCAGCGCCTCCGGACCCTCCGTCGGCAGCATCTCCGCGTAGTTCTGCGCGCCGTCGATGTCGCCTTCCCAGACCTCACGAGGCAGCTCGTAGAGCACCTCGATGCCGTGGCCGTCGGGATCCGCGATGTACACGCTGTGGGTCATCCCGTGATTGACCCGCCGGAGGAAGGGGACCCCCTTCTCCTGTAGGAAGGCCAGCTGCTTGAGCCAGGACTCCCGATCGGGCCAAGCGATCGCGACATGGTTCAGCCCGGGGCGACCCGGCATCAGGCTCCACTGCTCCGGCGCGCCTCCATTGCTCTCGGGCACCTCGGCCAGCGCGAGGTCGTGATGGGTCACGTCGCCGCTGGCGTCGAGCCCGCTGTAGAAGCGCATCTTGGGACGCTGGCGTCCGGGAATCGGCTTGAGCTCCGCGACGCATCGAAAGCCGATGATCTCGGTCCAGAACCGGTGCGAGACCTCGAGATTTCGCACGTTGAGAACCATGTGGTTGATGCCGCGCGGAGGCAGCGCTTCGCGCGGGGTCACGGACGCAGCGTCGTTGGCCATGATGCCCTCCAAGCTCGGGAGTCGCTCGACTTCCAAGACAGTAGGAGCATTGTACGGCACGGCAGCGCCCTGTTGCACCAGCCCGACCGGCGACACGGTCGACCCGACGGAAGCCCGAGCTAGCGGGCTGGACGAAACAATCGCTTGTAGACGTCCAGCCGCTCCATGGTCTCCGCGTCGAGCTGACCGGTCACCCGGAGCTTTTCGGCCAGTTGATACTTCTCGAGAGCGGTCCGCGTTTGCGGACCGAACATCCCATCGATCGGCCCGGGATGATAGCCGAGGTCGCGAAGCGCGCGCTGAGCCTCTCGAACGAACGGCGGGCGCTGGCTCTGCGAGTCTGCCGCGGGCGTTCCTGCCCCCGCGGCCGGCCCGAGCGGATAGGATCGCCGCGGGGGCTCGAGGTGTTCGTGGTCACCAGGCACTGATCACCGCCGGCCTCCACATGGATTGCATCGGATGCGCTCGCTCCTCACGCGGACTGCCGAGCCATGGCAGGCTCGACGTCGATCTTCGGCTCGATGTGGACCTCGGGACCGAGCTGAGCGGCTTCGCGCTCGACGAGGAGGATCGCCGCCTGGCGAAGGTCCTCCGTTGGCACATGACCACCCAGCTCGACGGTCACCGGGGAGCCCTTCCACAGTGGGACGTGAGCCGTCGGGGTGATCGGCAGGCTGAAGAGCCGTGGATCACGCAGGACGGCGTCGGAGATGCGCGCCTGCACGACGATCGCTTCGCTGTCGCGCTTGCGCTTGAGGTCGAGCATCTTGATGAGCGCGCCGAGGATCACCAGCACGGCCAGCACCGAGGTCACGACCACGGCCGTCGTCATCCCGCTCGTCGGCGTAGCGCTCGGGGCGCTGCTGGGCGCCGAGGGCAGGACCCCCTGGGCCCAACTCATCTTCGCAGGCCAGCCCACGAGGGAGAGCGCGGTGGTCATCAGAGCCGTCTGCATCATGCTGCTTGCTTTCATGGCGTCACCTCCCAAAGGGTAGGAGGGGTGCTAAGTCCGTGCCACAGGCGCCTTCGTGGTTCGTCGGGCATTTAGCGCTTCGGTGTTTCACGGGATAGCAATCAATGAAAGGCCGACGGCAACTTCTACACGAATGAGCCGTAAGTTCTACATGCCGAGCGCCGCGCTTACACGGGCCGCGTCCGCAAGAGATCGAGCGATGCACTGATCACCGCGCACATCAGCTGCAAGGTTTGTTGGGCCGATGATGTAACGCCTACACGATCGATCGCTCATCGACGCGATCACGCGACTTATCCACGATCACCCGCCGATGATCGCCATCGTGGCACCCGCCTTGCTTTTCCTGCGCTCTGAGTCGTACGCGACCCGGAGTTCGCAGACGAAGGAGGTCCCATGATGCGAGTGCTGACAGTCGTCGTCGCGGCTCTCTTGACGGCGTCGCTCGGCGCGACCGGAGCGATCGCGCAGATGAAGACCGATCCCGCGCAGCCGAAGATAGACCACAAGTCCGACAAGATGGGCCAGAAGGTCGCAGGCACGATCAAGTCCGTACGCGGCAACATGGTGACGCTCGAAGACGGAACCCAACTCTCGATCCCGAGCTCGGTCAAGGTCGCGAAGGAGCAGCTCAAGCCGGGCGCGCAGATCAGCGCGGAGGTCGAGGAACGGGCGGGCCAGAAGGTCGCCAAGTCGGTCGAGATCAAAGGATAGGGGCTCGCCCCATCACGGAGGATCACGAAAATGAAGACATTCCTCTCCGGACTGTGTGCGTTCGTGCTGCTCACTGCGTTCGTCGCCGGCTGTACGGACTCGAACCAGGGTGGCCGCATGGGCAACAACCCGAACAGCGATCGGGCGCCATCGGCGTCGCCGCCGACCACCACGCCTGACTCGGGTACGATGGGCAGCGCGCCGAGCGGTAGCCGGGCGCCGGGCAGCGAGGCGCCGAAGAGCACGCCCTCGATGCCGAGCCGGTAACAGCAGACCCCGCCTGTCCTGAGCCCTCCCCGCCCCGGGAATCCTGTTTCCGGGTCGGGGAGGGTGTGTCACAATCAGGTTCGACGCAGGGAACGCGGTAGCGTTCGGCTCCGCCCGACTCCCTCGCTCCATCTCGCTCGAAGGAGCTCGTACTGGTCAGACTGCGTCGAGCCGCGGCCACGACGCTCCTGGTCTGCCTGGTCACCGTGCTGGCGGGCGGGACCGATGGTCGCGTGGTCGTCCCGCTCTGGCTCGACCTCCTGTCCTTCCAACCGCCGACCGACGCGCGCACGCTCCGGACCACAGACGACGCCGTGCGCGGAATCGCCGCGATCATGTCCAAGCGCTTCGGACTCGTGGTGCCCGATCCCGTGACGGTTCACGTCTACGGCGGGCGGCGCGCGTTCGAGCAGGGCTTGATGCGCGACGCGCGGGTCTCGCCGCTCCTGGCCTCCAAGCTCAGCGGCTTCGCGGTCGGAGTGGGATCGCGCGGCCAGGTGCTCCTGAACGATCAATCGCCGAACCGGAGCGAGCGCGAGTGGTTACGCCTGATCGCGCACGAGCTCACGCACGTCTCGCAGATCGACCGCGCCGGCGGCGAGGGGCGCGGCGAGCAGTGGCTCGCCGAGGGCATGGCGGAGTGGGTCGCGTTCGCGTCGCTCGAACACCTTGGCCTGGACACCGTGGAGCGCCGCCGTCAAGCGGCGACCGCCGCGCTTCGCAGTCATGCGAACCTGCTTCAGCACGGCCTCGATCTCGAGGCGCACGGCACGCCGCAGGGCTTCACCGCCTGGCATCTGCGCGAGGGATCGGCCGCCGTCTACCAGCTGGCGTTTCTGCTCACGGACTACCTGATCGAGCATCGCGGCTTCGCGCGGGTCCGAGACTATTTCGCGGCGTTCAAGCGGTCGAGCGATCGCCGCGGAAACTTCGAAAGCGCCTTCGGCGTGGGTCTCGCCGATTTCGAGGCTGACGCCCTGACCCGCCTCAAAAGCGCGTCAGCGCTCTAGCCGTCGCGATCGACCTCGAAGCGGCCTACTTGGACAGCTCCGCGCCGGCTTCGTCCTCACCGCGCAGCTTGCGGTAGAGCGAGGCCAGGCTGATGCCGAGCACGCGCGCCGCCTTGCGCTTGTCGGACTGCGTCGCGGCCAGCACCTCCATCAGGTGCTGGCGCTCGAACCGCCGCACCGCGCCGCGCAGATCCCGAGGGGCCGCCGCCTGCGCCGCCGCGGGCTCGGCGGAGAGATCGCGGAGCGAGATGAGATCGCTGCCCCCCAGCACGATCGCGCGCTCGAGGACGTTTTCGAGCTCCCGCACGTTGCCCTTCCACGGCCGGCCGATAAGGGACCACAGCGCGTCGCGCTCGACGCCCAGACAGCGCGTGCCGAGCTTGCTATTGAGCCGGTGGATGAGGTGATCGACGAGGACCGGGATGTCCCCGCGGCGCTCGCGCAGGGGCGGCACGATCAGATGCACCACGTTGAGCCGATAGAACAGGTCTTCGCGGAAACGACCGGCCTCGACCTCGCGCTCGAGATCGCGGTTGGTGCTCGCGATGATTCGCGTGTCCACCGCCACCGCCTTCGTCCCGCCGACCGGCAGCACGCACTTGTCCTCGATGACCCGGAGCAGCTTCACCTGGAGCGGCAGCGGCATCTCGCCGATCTCATCGAGGAAGAGCGTGCCCTGGCTGGCCGCGACGAACAGGCCCTGGTTGGCTTGGACCGCCGTCGTAAAGGCGCCGCGCACGTGGCCGAAGAGCTGACTCTCGAGCAAGCTCTCTGGAATCGCACCGCAGTTGATCGCCACGAACGGGGCGTCGTGGCGCGCGCCCTCGGCGTGGACCGCGCGAGCCACGAGCTCCTTGCCCGCGCCGCTCTCACCGGTGATCAGCACGTTGCTTGGAGTCCGAGCGGCGAGCACGATCTGCTCGCGCAGAGCCCGGATGGCGTCGCTCTCGCCGACGAGCGAGTGGCCGGAGGCGCGGGGCTGCAGCGCGCGCTGCACCAGTCGGTCCTTCCAGATCGTCTCGCGGTATTGCAGGAGGCTCTGGACCCGCTCCTTGAGCAGGTCGACTGAGAACGGCTTCTCGAGGTAATCGCTGGCGCCCCGGCGGAGCGCGGTGATGGCGGTCTCGAGCGCGGCATAGGCGGTCATCACGATCACCGCGGCGCGCGGATTGAGCATCCGCGAGCGTTCGAGGACCTCGAGACCGTCCAGTCCCGGCATGACGATGTCGGTGACGATGACGTCGAAATCCTCTCGTTCGACGCGGCTGAGCGCCTCCTCGCCGCTTCCGGCGGTCGCCACCCGGTAGCCCTCGGCCGAGAGGGCCCACGTCAGGATGTCCTGGATGGCGGGCTCGTCGTCAACCACGAGGATCGAGGCGGTCATACCTGGGATCACCTTTGATCTTCGATGACGCAGCCCTGGTGCTGCGCGAACATCCGGTCGCCGGTAGACACGCCGCTGGGAGTCGCGCCTTACGCCACGGGCGCGCGCTCCGCTCAGGGCGCGACTCTATCACAATAGCCCGCTTTCTCATGCTGGAGCAAGGTTGCAGCGCAGTTTTCTTCTCTGAGAATGTCGCGCCTTCCCGCTCGCAGCGCTGAGAATCCGAGGACCTCTCCGCGGCACAGAGATTTCAGAAAAGTTTTTGCTTTCCATTGCTTACGGTTGCGAGCCTCACTGGCATTCCACTTGCCCACGCTGACCACCTACGAGGCCGTACGTTCTCGAAGCGGTGATCGAAGCCGCGACCCCCGCGGTGAACCTTTTTGAATGAGCATGAGAAGGAGCGCAACGGTATGACCACCAAACGGGTGTTGTTCTTCGCGGTTGGCCTTTCGCTGCTCCTCGCTGGGACGGCAGTGGCGGTGTCGACGCTGACACCGCCGCGGCGGCTCGGCGACCCGCTGGTCGGTTTGACCGCCGCCGAAAGCGCGCGCTTCACCGCGGGCCAGGCGGTGTTCAGTCGGGAGTTCACGACTGAGACCGGCCTCGGGCCGTTCTTCAACAACGTCTCCTGCGCGAGCTGCCACGAGGAACCCGCTATCGGTGGCGCCGGCGCATTCGGCGAGGCGGGCGAAGGCGACGTGGACACGGAGCGACACGCCACTGCGGGCGACAAACCGTCGTGCGATGAACTCGAAAGGTTCGGCGGGCCAGTATTCCGGCAGCAGACGACGGGACCGGCCTTGCCGCCGATCCCGGCCGACGCGGTCGTACGCGTCGGGGTGCGTTCCACGCCGGCGCTCTTCGGCTTCGGCCTGATCGAGGCGATCCCCGAGGCGGCGATCGTCGCCAATGTAGGACACGCCGGCGGGCGGGCCGCGCGGCTCCCGAGCGGCGCCCTAGGGCGATTCGGCCGCAAGGCGACGGACCCAGACCTGGCCGGCTTCATCACCGGCGCCTTCGACAAGGAGCAGGGCGTCCTCGTCCCGAGCGAGCTCAGCGCGGCCGACCGGGATCTCACCGTGGACTTCGTACGCTTCCTCGCGCCCCCGGAGCCGCCGAGCTTAGATCTCGTCGAGCGCGCTGGCCAGGTGATATTCCACCGGGTTGGATGCGCGAACTGCCACGTGCCGACATATGTAACGTCGAGCCCGGTCGCAGCGCTCAACAAGAAGACGGTCTACCTGTACTCCGACCTGCTGCTGCACGACATGGGCGAAGGCCTCGCCGACATCTGCAAGGGCGTCGCCGGGCGCGCGGAGTTCCGGACGGAACCGTTGATGGGTCTACGGGCCCGGACACGCTTCCTTCACGACGGGCGGGCACTCACTCTGGAGAGCGCGATCACGCAGCACGGCGGGCAGGGAGCCGCCGCGGCGGCCAACTTCGCGGGCCTCTCGCGCGTAGAGCAGGCGGCCCTGCTGCGGTTTCTGAAGCGCCTGTAGCAGATCAAGAAGGGGCACCAACGGCGTCTCGCCGGGGCGCGCATCGGGCGCCCCGGCGCGTGTCAGGGCATGATCAGACCGCGGCGGGCCAGCTCGCCCTCGAGATCGAGCTCCGTCGTACGCGCCGAGATGCCGTCGGGCACCGTCCAGAAGATCTCGAGCTCGAGTCCGTCCGGATCCTTGGCATAGAGCGACAGGCTCACGCCGTGATTCGACGATCCCAC
>Ga0114129_10011693_pt1 | contig 12489 bp, 7 predicted proteins | sample RhiMetdeltSRZDD1_FD_80071 | JGI IMG/M metagenome (GOLD analysis project Ga0114129, IMG submission 80071) | Populus rhizosphere microbial communities from Tennessee, USA - Rhizosphere MetaG P. deltoides SRZDD1 (version 2) (version 2) | ecosystem: Host-associated > Plants > Roots > Rhizosphere >...
ACGTCGCCGCCGCCGGTCAGCAGGACCCCGTCGATCTCGGCGACCACCTTGCGCGGGCTCTCGGTCACCTCGAGCACACGCGCGCGGGCGCCGGTCTGTTCGACCGACGTGAGGTAGTCGTCGAGTTTGCTGCAGCGGGTCACGCCGATGGTGGCAGGACGTTCGGGCATGGTAGATGCTCTCACGTGCGACGTGCGACGTGCGACGGTGCGACGGTGCGACGTGCGTCCTACGTGCCACGTCCTACGTGCGACGTCGCCGCACGTGGCACTGCGCGTCGCACTCCGCACGTAGGACGTGGCACGCACGCCGCACCGTCGCACCGTCGCACGTCGCACGTTCTCGTCCGGTGTTCACATCCGCGCCGGCACAGTGCACCCCATCAGCCCGAGCGCGCGGGCGAGCTGGTTCCGGCAGTAGGCGACCGCCGCGGCACGCCAGATCCTGGCGTCGGACCGCTCCTCGTTGAGGATTGGATAGCGATGATAAAAAGCGTTGAACGACTGCGCGAGGCCGAACGCGTACTTGGCGACCACTGACAGTTCGAGCGTGCGGACCGCCTGGTCGACCACTTCGTCCAGCCGCGCGGCTTCGAGAATCAATCCCCACACCTCGTGGGCCTCGTCACTCGCAGACGTCAGCACCTCGGACGGGGTCGAGCCGAGCGCGCCGACGACCGCCGCCTCGTCGAGCCCCACTCGCTCCTTCAGCTTGTTGAAGATGTTGTTGGCGCGCACCACCGCGTATTGCAGGTAGGGGCCGCTCTCACCCTCGAAGCTCAAGGCCTCGTCGATATCGAAGACGATGACCTTGCCGCGCGAGAACTTGACCATGAAATAGCGGACCGCCGCGATCGCGATGGATTCCGCGATCTGCCGGATCTCCGCGGCCGGAAGATCCGGATTGCGCTTGGCCACTTCCTGGCTGGCCTTGTCGGTCAGCCGATCGATCAGGTCGTCGGCCTTGACGCCGAGGCCCTTGCGGCCCGACACCTCCACGAACGGCCGCTCGGCGTCGCTGCTCGTGTCGTAGCCCAGCTCGCGCGCGGTCGAGTGCGACAGCGCCACCATCTCGTACGAGTAGTGGATCGAGTGCGACGCCTGCTCGTGGTAGCCGAGTGCCGCGAGCGCCTGCTTCACCAGCTTCTGCAGGTACGACTGGCGGGTGTCGATGACGTTGCAGACCCAGGAGGCCCGCCCGAACGCCGGCGCGCCGTCGTCAGTCGAGGGCGCGGACGACGTGGACCACAGCGGCTGCCCGTTCTGCTGGCCGGCGAAGACGCGATAGTGGAAGTCGCGGCCGAGCAGGCCAAACTTCCACAGCTGATAGGCCATGTCCTTGCCGACGTAGGTGACGGTCCCGTCCGAGCGGACGATGACCTTCTCCCGTTGCTCGTCCTGCCCCTCGTCCGCGCCGTCGGTGTCCTCGGAGGCGGGGGGCGCGTCTTCGTCCTCGATGCGCATCACCCAGCAGCCCGCGAGCTTCCCCTCGGTCTGCAGGAACACGGCCCCGGTCTGCTTCAGGAAGTCGAAGGCGTGCGTCCAGAAGTGGAGCCGCAGGATGTCGCCCTCCCAGGTCAGGAGGTCGTAGCCGATGTTCAGACGCGCCATCGTCTCGAGGTGACGGCGGACGATCCGATCGGCGATGAACTGCGCCATCCGGGCGGTGTCGTTGCCGCCGTGCTCGATGTCGTGCAGGGCCGCCGATCGGATCCGCAGGCGATCCTTGTCGGCCTCGTACCACTCGGTGACGCGCGCGTAGAGGTCCCAGCAGTAGTAATCGAACCGCGTGGAGTCCGCGATCCGGCGGACGCCGTCGAGATCGAGGTGCTCGAGCTCCCGGAAGCCCACGGCCACGTCGGCGACCTGGACCCCGGTGTCGTCGATGTAGTTCTGGATCTCGACCTGCCGGCCCAGATAGCGGAGCAGGCGCCCGAACGCGTCGCCGAGGGCGGCGTTGCGCAGATGTCCGATGTGCGCGGCCTTGTTCGGGTTGATCGCGGTGTGCTCGACGACGGTCTTGTTGGCGGACGGCGGCGCGGCGTCGCGTTCGTCGAGCCAGGACGTCAAGTGGTGCACCCGATCGAGGTAGAAATTGATGTACCCGTTCGGGGCGGCGTCGATCCGCGCGACGCCGTCGACCTGTCCGAGCGCCGCGGCGAGCTCCTGGGCGATGGCGCGGGGCGCCTTGCGCAGCCGGCGCGCGAGCTCGAAGGCGAGCGGCACCGCGAGATCGCCGAGCGCGCGGCGCGGGGGAATGTCGACCGCCATCGAGGCGAGGGCGGGGTCGTCAGGAGCGATGGCGTAGAGCCGGGTCACTGCCTCGGCAATACGCGCGCGGACGGAACGCTGGACGGGAAGGATCATGCGGGCTCAGGAACTGCCGTTCAGGAACGCTTCGAAACATCCATGATACGATCCCGCTCACGATTTCGACTCCACGCGACTCCGTCGCTGGACCCGCTCGTCATCATGCGGCGTGTTGACGTTCACAACCTTCAACTCTTCCACGACGAGCGCCGTTTTCACGTTCCCGCTCTGAATCCGCCGCATGCTCGCCGGCGCCGCGCCCGCGGCGGGCGGCCGGGGGCGCGCCTGGACTGCGATGAGTGAGCCGAGGATCGGACGTTTTCTCGTGGCCAGCCTCCATCAGGCGATTGCGGAGCTGCTGCCGGATCGACTCGAGTTCTACGAGAACTGGCTGAGCGTGACCGGCCTGCGGGAGGGCACGATCGGGCTGGCGCCGCTGCACGCGGTCCTGAGCTTTCTGCGCGGGGAAGGGGAGGTCTACACGCAGGTGGTCTCGAAAGCAGGGGAGTACACGGCGGAGTGGACCGTCAACGGCTTGCCGGGGATCGAGCGGCGGGTGCTGCGGACGCTGCCGCTGCGCCTGCGCACCCGCGCGGCGCTGCGGACCGCCCGCCATCTCGTGCGGGCGACCTATCCGGGCTCGCGCGCGATCGTGAAGGTTCACAAGGAGACCGCCTCCGTCGATCTCCGCGGGTCGCTGTTCTGCGAGGTCCGCGCCGCGTCGGTGCAGCCGCTGTGCGGGTTCTACGCCGCGGCGATTGCGCGGGTGCTGCGGCTGTTCGCGGTCCCTGCCGACGCGCACGTCGAGACCTGCCGCGCGGCCGGAGGCGGACAAGGGTGCGTCATGTCCGTCGTCGTTCGCGAGGCGCCTGCCAGCGAGCCCGCCGCCGCCTGATTGCTGATGTCACCGGCCGATTTCCTGATTGCCGCCGTCCTGTTCGTGGCGCCGCCGCGGCAGGCGTCACCCTCGCCGGGGCCTGCATCGGCGCCCGCGTCAGGCGCGCGGATTCTGGTCGTGCCCTTCGAGAACACACAGCGCGAAGCCCGCCTGACGTGGCTCGGCGAGGCGTCGGCCATGCTGCTCGCCGACGAACTGAACGCCCGAGGGCTCGCCGCGATCACGCGGGATGAGCGCGTCCAGGCGTTCGATCAGCTGCATCTGCCGGTGGCCGCCGCACTGAGCCGCGCGACCGTGATCAAGGTGGGGCAGCTGCTCGGCGCCTCGGAAGTCATCGCCGGCTCGTTCCGACTGAGCGGCGAAGAACTGGTGGTCGAGGCGCACAGCATCCGCATCGAGGTCGGGCGTCTCGAGCCGCAGATCACCGAGCGCGCGCCGCTCAAGGACTTCTTTGCCATCTACGATCGGCTGGCGCGGCGGCTCTCCGGAGGCGCACGGCGGACCGGGCCGCCGGCCGCGCCGCCGCCCCCCGGCGCGTTCGAGAGCTACATCAAGGGCCTGCTCGCCGAGAGCGCGGGGACTCAGGCCACGTTCCTGGAATCGGCCATCAACGAGTTCCCCGGGTTCGATCAGGCGCGGCTCGCGCTATGGGACGTCAGGAACGAGCAGGGAGACCATGCGGCGGCGCTCGCGGCCGTCAAGCCGGTGGCGCCGGCCTCGCCGTTCTCGGCGCGCGCGCAGCTCCGCATCGGGCTGTCGCTGCTCGAGACGAAGGATTATCCGGCTGCGGCGGGGGCCTTCACGCGCCTCATCGATCCCGCCATCCTGAAAACGACAGCTCCGGCGCCGGCGCATCTCGCGCCGGTCCTCAACAATCTCGGCATCGTGCAGCTGCGAAGGGGCGCCACCGCTGACGCCGGCTCCGCGGTCTACTACCTGACCCGCGCGGCCGATGCGGATCCCGAGCAGGTCGACTACCAGTTCAATCTCGGCTACGCGTATCTGATCGACCGGAATTACAAGGCGGCGCTGTACTGGCTGCGCGAAGCGGTGCGACGCGACGTGACCGACGCGGACGCCCATTACCTGCTCGCCCGCGCGCTGCAGGCGACGGGCAGCGAGGTCGAAGCCGCCCGCGAACGCGATCTGGCCCGCCAGCTGTCGTCGAAGTACGAGGAGGCCGAGAAGAGCCAGCGCGATCGGCCCGACGTGCCGGCAGGTCTGGAACGCCTCCGCATGGATCTCGACTCGCCCTCGGCGGCCAGACCCGGCCTCGCGATCGCCAACTCCGCGCAGCGCGATCAGCGCGACCTCGCGAGCTTCCACCTCGATCGCGGCCGGCAGCTCTTCGAGCGGGAGCAGGACCGGGAGGCGATGGCCGAGCTGCGGCGCGCCGTGTATCTCTCGCCCTACGAAGCTACCGCTCATCTGCTGATGGGAAGGATCCATCTCCGCGCCGGCCGTCCCGAGGACGCGATCGACGCCTTGAAGATCTCGATCTGGAGCGGAGATACCGCCGGCGCCCGCGTCGCGCTCGCCGAGGCCTACCTCGCGTCCCACAATCCCACGGCCGCGCGCACCGAGCTCCAGCGCGCGCTCACGCTCGATCCGTCATCGAGCGAGGCCAGGCGCCTGCTCGATACGATCAAGGACTGAAGAAGTCGCCGTCTCGAGCCGATAGGATGGATCGCGCATGCTAAAATCGCACGTCGCCTATGTCTGAAATCACGCACGACGTCGTGGACGACGGGTTCCACGAGATTCACCTGAGCGGGAAGCAGCTGGTGTTCCTGTTCATGGCCACGATGGTCGTCTCCGTCGTGATCTTCCTGATGGGCGTGTTCGTCGGGCGGAACGTCAAAGCGCAGCAGACCACCGAACGCGCGACCGACCCCACCGTCGCCCTGGCCGCGGCCGTGCCGACGCCCGCGCCCGCGCCTGCGGCCGCCGACGCCGGACCGCAGGCCGCCGAGCCGCCGTCGCCTCCGGCTGAAGGTGACGAGCTCAGTTACAAGAAGCGGCTCGAGAGCGACAAGGCATCATCGGAAACGTTGAAGCCTAATCCACCGGCGCAATCGGCGGCCGTACGTCAGGCCGCGCCACCGCCTCCGCCTGCTCCCGCGCCGGCGGCGAAGACCGAGGCGCCTGCCGGGCCCGCGGGCACACCCCAGCCTGGGACCTGGGTCATCCAGGTGCACGCGCTCCGCGATCGCACGACCGCGGCGGGCATCGTCCGGAGGCTCGCCAGCAAAGGGTACCCAGCGTTCCTGGTCCCGGCCGGCCCGCCGACCGGCACGTTCAAAGTGCAGGTCGGGAAATACAAGGATCGCGACGAGGCGCTGCGCGTGATCGACCGCCTCAAGAAAGAAGAACAGTTCAACCCCTGGATTACGCGCTAGCTCTCCTGTCGGGCGCCCTGCTGGCGCTCAGCTTTCCAAAGTTCGGGCACCCGGCGAGCGCATGGTTCGCGCTCACGCCCCTGCTTGTCGCCGTCGTCCGCCCGCGCGGGCCCGGTGAACGTGCCCTGACCTCCCGACGCGCCTTCGCGCTCGGTCTGCTCACCGGCGCCATCTATTTCTCCGGAACGCTGTACTGGCTCGTCGAGACGATGACCACGTTCGGGGGCCTGCAGACGGGTGTCGCGGCGTTCGCCGCGCTGCTGCTCGTGGCCTACCTTTCGCTGTTTCCCGCCGCCTGCGCGGTGGCGGTTGCCCGCCTGGGGAGATCGATGGGACCGGCGGCCGCCTTGTGGGGCGCCCCGGCCTGGGTGGCGGCCGAGCTCGGGCGGCAGTACGTGTGGGATGGCTTTCCGTGGGCGCTGCTCGGATACAGCCAGATCACCTGGCTGCCGATCGCGCAGCTGGCGAGCCTCACCGGTGTCTACGGGCTGTCGCTGCTGCTGTCGCTGGCCGCGGGGGGCGCGGCCTACGTGCTGCTCACGCGCGGCCCACGCCGGTTCATCGTGGGCGGCTCGATCGCCGCGCTGATTGCCGTCACGGCGATCTGGGGCCGCGCGCGGGTACAGGCCGCGCCGCTGACGTCAGCCGGCGATCCGGTTCGCGTGGCGGTGCTCCAGGCCAACATCCCCCAGGATGACAAGTGGAATCCGGCGCTCGCCGATGCGATCACGAACCGGTACATCGACATGTCCCGTCAGGCGCTCGCGCAGGGCGCGACGTTCGTCATCTGGCCGGAATCGTCGACACCGTTCTACTTCGAGCACGACCTTCTCCGCGGCGGGACCATCCGCCGTCTGGCGAGGGAAGCCAGGGCCACGTTCCTGATCGGCAGCGACCAGGTCGAGCCCGTTCGCCCGGCCCCGGGACTGGCGGCGCCGGCCGAGCGAACCTACAACGCTGCGTTCCTGGTGAAGCCCGACGGGCAGGTCGGTGCGGTCTATCGGAAGATGCACCTGGTGCCGTTCGGCGAGTACGTCCCGCTTCAGCGGATGCTGTTCTTCGTCAAGCCAATCGTCGAAGCGGTGTCGGACTTCGTCCCCGGAACCGAGGCCGTGCTGCTGCCGGTCGACACTCACCGCGTCAGCACCGCCATCTGCTACGAGGTGATCTTCGCGAGCCTGATGCGGCAGTTCGTGGTCAACGGCAGCGAGCTGTTGACCACGATCACGAACGACGCATGGTACGGCACGTCGTCTGCGCCGTATCAGCATTGGGATCAGGCGGCCATGCGATCGATCGAGGGTGGACGCTATCTCGCGCGTGCGGCCAACACCGGGATCAGCGGGTTCGTCGATCCGTACGGCCGGGTGCTGCAGAAGACGGGATTGTTCACGCCGGCGGTGCTGGTGGCCGATCTGCGGTTCATCCGGACGCCGACGATCTACAGCCGGATCGGAGACGCGGTGGCGTGGCTCTCGCTCGCGGCGACCCTGGCCGCGCTTCTGGCGGCGGGACGAGTCCGGTACAATGAGGGATTCCGAGCCGGTGAATCATCCCGGCCGTGAATAGCCGCCACTGCTGACCCGGCGGCGGTACCCGAGGAGTTTCGGCTTGGCTTTCCAGTTGGACGAACAGCTTCGCAGGTACCAGGACCTGGCGCGCCGCGCCGGCGACCTGCGGAGCTATCTTTGACGCCTCACATCCCGCCGAAGAACTGAAGAAGATCGAGGAGCGCGTCGGCGCCGCCGACTTCTGGAAGGATCAGGCCGCCGCGCAGAAGCTGCTGCAGCGCCGCCGCCGGCTCGAAGAGGATCGCGATCTGAGCGAGTCCCTGCGCACGCGGCTCGACGATCTCGCGGTCCTCGCCGAGTGGGCCGAGGCCGGCGAGGCGGTCGCGGACGATCTCGGCCGCGCCCTCGACGATCTCTCCGCACAGGTCGACGCCGGCGAGACCAAGAAGATGCTGGGCGGCGAGCACGATCGCAAGAACGCCATCATCACGATCCATCCCGGCGCCGGCGGCACCGAATCCCAGGACTGGGCCGAGATGCTGCTGCGCATGTACCTCCGCTGGGCGGAGCGCAAAGGCTTCAAGCGGGAGATCATGGATTTCCAGCCGGGCGACGAGGCCGGCATCAAGAGCGCCACGCTCACCATCGCCGGCGACTACGCCTACGGCATGCTGCTCGCGGAAGCCGGCGTGCATCGCCTCGTCCGGATCTCTCCCTACGATCAGGCCTCACGGCGCCACACCTCGTTCGCGTCGCTCTACGTGTGGCCGGAGCTGCCCGAGGACGTCGACGTCGAGGTCGACGAGAAGGATCTGCGGGTGGATACCTACCGCTCGAGCGGCGCCGGCGGCCAGCACGTGAACGTCACCGATTCGGCCATCCGGATCACCCACATCCCCACCGGGATCGTTGTCTCGTGCCAGAACGAGCGCTCGCAGCACAAGAATCGCGCGCAGGCGATGAAGGTCCTGAAGGCCCGGCTCTTCGACCTGAAGACGAAGGAGCAGCAGGCCAAGCTCGAACAGCTGGGCGGCGAGAAGAAAGACATCGCCTTCGGCAGCCAGATCCGGAGCTACGTGCTGCATCCGTACCAGATGGCGAAGGATCACCGCACGAAAGAAGAAGTGGGGAACGTCGACCGCGTGCTCGACGGCGACATCGACGTCTTCATCAAGACGTATTTGATGAAGAAGGCGTCAGGGACGTTGGGGCAGGCGACGGGGGCGGACGAAGACTAAGGTTTGTCCCTTGTCCCTTTTCCCTTGTCCCTTGACAGAGTTCTTACCTGATCCCACCTGGCTGCGTGCCCGCGATGAACGCCTCTGAAATCGCGCCAGGCGTGCTGGCGTCGGTGGACGCCCCGCTCTTGTCGACCGAGACGAACACGATGTTGCCAGGCGGGTCGAACTTGGGCGGCTCCTTGCGGTCGCCGATCCAGGCCTTCATCACGTCCATCCAGATCGGCAACGCCGCCTCGGCGCCGGTCATGTTGCGGCCGATCGGCTTCTTCTGATCGAGCCCCACCCACACGCCGATGGTGATGTCCGGATCGAAGCCGATGAACCACGCGTCGGTGTAGTCGTCGGTCGTCCCGGTCTTCCCGCCGATCGGCCAGTCGAGCGACGCTGCCTTCGCCGCGGTTCCGCGCTGGACGACGCCGCGAAGGAGGTTGGTGAGGACGTAGGCGGTGTCGGCCCTGATGGCGTCCTTGGGCTCGGGGCGATTCTCTTCGAGCACGTTGCCGGCCCGATCGGTGACTTTGAGCACCGAGTACGTCTGCATGTGCACGCCCTGGTTCGGGAACACCGCGAAGGCGCTGGTCATCTCGGTGAGCGTGGCCTCGCCGGCGCCGAGCGCGATCGGCAGATACGGTGGCAGCGGCGAGCTGAGCCCCAGCTTCCGCGCGTAGGCGATGACCTGGCGCGGGCCGAGTTGATCCATCACGCGGACGGCCGGCACGTTGCGCGACTCCTCCAGCGCATGCCGCAGGGTCACCGGCCCTTCGAACTTGTGGTCGTAGTTCTGCGGCGAGTACATCGGCTGATTCGGCCCGGCCGCGAAGCTCACGGGCGCGTCGAGGATCAGTGAGGCCGGGGTGAATCCGCGATCGATCGCCGCGGTGTAGACGATCGGCTTGAACGACGAGCCGACCTGGCGCAGCGCCTGCGTCGCGCGGTTGAACTTGCTGCGCTCGAAGCTGTAGCCGCCGACCATGGTCTTGACCTGCCCGGTGCGGTTGTCGATCGCGAGAATCGCCCCCTCGACAGTCGGCGGCTGCTCGAGCGTCGCCGGTGCGGTCTGCCCGGTCGCGTCGATCTCACCGATGCGCGCCTCGATCAGATCGCCCGGCTTGACCAGCTGATTGCCGGCCTTCGACGTCCACGCGAATCCCTTGCGGTCGATGACCAGCCGCAGCGTGCCGGCGCGCGCGTCGATGACCGCCGCGTCCGCGGTCCGCACCACCGCGGGAACGATATCGCCGGCGCGCATCGGCCGATCCCAGCGCGGATGCTTGAACGCCGCGACCGTTACGCCCTCGCCGACAACGTTGCGGCGGGGCGGGCGGAAGCCGTGGCGCTTGTCGATGCGGCGCAGGCCTTCGTTCAGCGCGCGGTTGGCCGCCTCCTGCAGCGAGACGTCCAGCGCCGTCTGAATCGACAGGCCGTTCTCGTAGAGCTGCTTGGCGCCGTAGCGCGCCTCGAGCTCCTTGCGCACGTCCTCGAGGAAGTACGGCGCGATCGAGGGAGGTGCCGACGGTTCGCCTCTCAGCACGATCGGCTTCTTGCGGGCGGCCTCCGCCTCGGCCTCGGAAATGAAGCCGACTTCCGCCATGCGCCCCAGCGTGTAGTTCCGCCGCCGCAGCGCCGCCTCCATGTTCACGTACGGGCTCTGCCGGACGTTGCCCTGGAGAATGCCGGCGATGAGCGCCGCCTCTTCGAGCGTCAGGTCCTTCGCCGGCTTGCCGAAGTACAGGCGGGACGCCGCCTGCACGCCGTACACGCCGTGCCCGAAATACATCTGGTTGCAGTAGAGCGTGAAGATCTCGTTCTTGGTGTAGCGCTTCTCGATCTGGATCGCGAGGATCGCTTCCTTGATCTTGCGCTCCCAGGTCTTCTCGTCGGTCAGGAACAGCTTGCGCGTGAGCTGCTGGGTCAGCGTGCTCGCGCCGCCCGCCTTCCGGCCCTCGAAGATGTCCTTCGCGAGCGCGACGAGGATGCGGGGAATGCTGAGGCCGAAATGCTGCTCGAAGGTCGAGTCCTCAGCGGCGAGGATTGCCTGCTTGAGGCGCGGCGAGATCGCTTCGTAAGGGATGACCTCGCGCCGCTGAATCGCGAACTCGCCGACGATCTCGCCGCCCGATCCGTACACGCGCGAGATCGTGCTCGGCGCGTAATCGTCGAGCGCGTAGATGCGCGGGATATCCCCCGCGTACGCGAAGAACACGCCGCTCGCCGCGCCCAGCGAGGCGGAGATCGCGAACAGCAGCACGATTCCCGCCCGGCGGGCGATCCGGATGATGTATCTCGCCATAGCTCTCGCGGCTCTGCCGCGCGGTCGAGTCTAGCAGCTAGCAGCTAGCGGCTTCGGGCCTGACCGCCGGTGCGGCCGCCGGATGGCCGTCCGCCCCCGCGGGGCCCGCCACCATCGCCGCCGCGCGGGCCTGCACCCTCTCCGCCGCGCTGGCTGCCGCCGTCACCGCCGCGAGGCGCGCGATCGGCCCCTCCCGACGGGGCCTGACGCTCGGGCGCCTGACGATAGACGGGCATGCCTCCGCCGGCTGGCGCACGATTCTGCGGTTCCGCGCGCTCGCGGCTGTATCCGCGCGGGACGGCCGTGCCTTGCGGCTCAGGAGCTTCACCGCGACGTTCCTCCGGCGCCGCGCGATACGAGGGGCGCGGGTACGCCGGCACCGGCTGCTGATAGGCCGGGGACGGCTGCAAGGGCGGCTGGTACGACGGCGCGGATCGCACGCGATCCTGCCGCTCGATGCCTCGCGACGGAGCCGCGTCACTCCCGTCGTTGTTCCGGTACCGCGGCACTGCGCGTACCGCGCCAGGCACGCCTGGCGTGACGACGGCATCGTTGCCGTCGTCTCGCCTGGCGCGGGCGCCACCGCTTTCGCGCCGATAGCCCGGCTCGATCGCGACCGCGCCGTCGCCTGTGCTTCGGGGCGATGACTCGCTTGCGCGAGCCGCCGGGACCGCCGGCTGTCTGAAGGCCCCGTCGCGCTCGATCGCTCTGGCGCCGGAAGGTCGCGAGCGATCCCCCGAGCGGTCGACGCCTGGAGCGATCGACGTTCCAGGTGTGCGTGCCGCGGCCGGGAAGCCGCGTTGACTCCCGCCGGGTATCGCCGCTGCACCACGCATGGTCCTGACGCCATCGGCGCCAGGATCGCTGCGATACCCGCTGTAGCGGCCGACCGTCCTGATCGGAACACTCGAGCGGTTGACCGCGAACGATCCCTCCGGCCCTCGTCGTTCGACGACGAAGCGGTCGGTGACGCGGGAGTCGATTCTGACCGATGCCAGCCGGGAGACGTTGACGTAGCCGGTATTGAAATGATGGCGCGGCAGGACCGACCAGGCATCCCACGGGCTGTAGCGCCGTCCGCCGTAGGCGTTGATGTTGAGCTGAAAGATCGCGCGGTCGTTCCAGCCGAGCGGACACCAGCTCACGTACCCCGGCGCATACGCCCAGGACACCCAGGCTGGCGCCCAGCGGCGGCCGGGAATCCAGAACCAGGAGCCCGCCGAGATTCCCCAGCGCCCGTAGTGGTGCGTGGGCCAGCCCCAGGGATCGCCGGCGATCCACGTCCAGCCATAGGGCCGCAGACTGATCCAGCGGCCGCGGTGATACGGCCGCCAGCCGATCTGCACGCGCGGATACCAGACGTAGCCGTACACCTGTTCGTAGCGCCACGTGCCGTAGCTGTCGAACGCCGGCGCGTACCGGCGGACATCCTCGGGAAGGTACTGCGCGCTCACGCCGAGCCGTTGATCGCGTCGCGCTTCCGACCAGCGATCGAACGCGTCCCACGCGGCGGAGTTGAAGACGTAGGCAGGCGAGGGCGCCGCACCCGCGCGCGCGAAGGTCCGCTCGCCGGCCGAGATGTAGCTGCGGCCCTGTTCGTTCACGAGCTCGGCGCTTCCGCGCAGCACGGCCAGCTCCACCTCCGCGTCGGGGAGGATGCCGACTCGATACTCGCCGGGCGTACTGATCTGCACCCACGCCGATGGCGCGTCGATCCGGTAGGACAGGTCGCGTGCCGGACCCGCAACGCTGAGCCGCACACGGCCCTCGAGCAGCCGCACGACTTCATCCGACTGAAAGTCGACGACCGTGTTGGCGTCGAGGTGCAGCGCGCTGCCGTC
>Ga0114129_10011695_pt1 | contig 12487 bp, 11 predicted proteins | sample RhiMetdeltSRZDD1_FD_80071 | JGI IMG/M metagenome (GOLD analysis project Ga0114129, IMG submission 80071) | Populus rhizosphere microbial communities from Tennessee, USA - Rhizosphere MetaG P. deltoides SRZDD1 (version 2) (version 2) | ecosystem: Host-associated > Plants > Roots > Rhizosphere >...
CCGCTCGGGCAAGGTCGAGGGCACGCTGCGCGTGCCCGATTGGAGCGCGGCCGGCCCGCAGCTCTCCGAGATCGAGCCCGCCTGGTCGATCCGCGGCGGCGAGGCGCCGGGCCCGTTCGCGCGTGCCGGGCTCACCGTCCTGCCCCATCCCACGCGCACCTACGGCCTCTACGCCACGACGGCCCGCGCCTACTACGAGATCGCGCGCCCCGATCGGGACGCGACGGCGCTCACGGTCTCGGCACGCGTCCTGGATCCGCAGGGACACGTGCTGCTCACCGCCGATCCCGACTCGCTCCGTGCCGGCTCGCGCGGCGGCCAGGTGGCGTTCGACGTCAGCACGCTGGCCGCCGGCGTCTACGACCTCGAGGTCTCGGTGGCCGGCGGGGCCGCGGTCACGGCGCGGCGCACGCGCATCAACGTGGCCTGGCGGCCCGAGAGCTGGCAGGCGGATCCGCGCCAGCTCCTCGACGAGGCCCATCTCCTGCTCGACGACGAGGAGAAGGAGGACGCGTTCGCCGTGCTCTCGGTGGGCGAGCAGGAGGCCTACCTCGACCGCTACTGGAAGGAGCGCGATCCCACGCCTTCGACCGCGGCCAACGAGGAGCGCGACCTCTTCTACCAGAGGATCGCGTACACCAACGCCCACTTCGGCACCGCCGGCATCGAGAAGGGCATGGACTCCGACCGCGGCCGCACCTACATCCGCTTCGGCGAGCCCGACGAGATCCGGCGCGAGGTCATGCCCACGAACGGTCTGCAGGTCGACGACATCGCCCGCGACATCGCGCGCGAGCAGGGCTTCGACCAGGCGGTGCCGCTGCGCGGGCGCGGCGTCGGCGGCGACATGCGCTCGTTCGAGGTGTGGACCTACGACCGGCTGCTGCACGCCCGCGAGGGCTCGACGCAGGGCGTGGGCCCGCGGCACCCGATGACGCGCGTGTTCGTGTTCGTCGACGAAGAGGGCTACGGCAACTACGTCCTGCGCTACACCAACGACTAGCCGCGGCTTGACCGCGGGCGGGGCCGCCTCTTAGATTCCGCTCGGCCGTCCCATCCGCATCCCTTCCCGTTCCCCGAGAGGTCGGCGCATGAAGGTGGGCATTCTCACCGGGGGAGGAGACTGCCCCGGACTCAACGCGGTCCTGCGGGCCTTCGTGCTGCGCGGCGTGGCCCGGCACGGCTTCGAGGTGCTGGGTCTCCTCGACGGCTGGAAGGGCCTGGTGGGCGGGCGCGCGCGCCCGCTCGCGCCTGGCGACGTGCGCGACCTGGTGTCGGTCGGGGGCACGGTGCTCGGCACCTCGCGCACGAACCTCTACGAGAAGCCGGAGGACGTGGAGAGCGCGCGCACCCAGTGGGGCGCGCTCGGCCTCGACGCCCTGGTCGCGGTCGGCGGCGAGGACACGCTCGGCGTGGCGGCGAAGCTGGCGGCCGAAGGCCGCCACGTCGTCGGCGTGCCCAAGACCATCGACAACGACCTCTCGGCCACCGACTACACGTTCGGCTTCGACACCGCGGTCAACATCGCCATGGAGTGCATCGACCGCGTGCGCACCACCGCGGCCTCGCACCACCGGGCCATCGTCATCGAGGTGATGGGGCGGCACGCCGGCTGGATCGCGGCCCACGTCGGCATCGCCTCGGGCGCGCACGCCGTGCTCATGCCCGAGTTCGCGCCCGACCTCGGCCGCGTGGCCGACATCGTGCGCGCGCGCCGCGAGTCGGGCGCAGGCTACAGCTTGATCGTGGTCGCCGAGGGCGTCGAGCTGCCGCAGGGGCAGGCGGCGGGCGAGGGCAAGCCGCTCGACGCCTTCGGCCACGTGCGCCTGGGCGGCGTGGGCGAGGATCTGGCGGCGCGCCTCGAGCAGGCGACCGGGGCCGAGACGCGCTCGGTGACGCTCGGCCACGTGCAGCGCGGCGGCGCTCCCAGCGCCTTCGACCGCGTGCTCGGCAGCCGCTTCGGCTTCGCCGCCGCCGATCTCGTGGCCGAGGGCGGCTTCGGACGCATGGTGTCGCTGCGCGGCACGGCGATCGTATCGGTGCCGCTCGCCGAAGGCGTGGCGGCGCTCAAGACGGTGGACGACGGCCTGCACCAGGTGGTGCGGGCCCTGGAGGGCTGATCGGGCATGGCCATTCGAGTGGGCGTGAACGGCTTCGGACGCATCGGGCGGCTGGTGGTGCGCGCGGCGCGCCGGCGGGGGATGAAGGACGTCGAGTTCGTGGCGGTCAACGACCTGACCGACGCCAAAACACTCGCGCACCTCTTCCGCTTCGACTCGGTCCACGGCGTGTGGAGCGAGCCGGTGGCGGCCGAGGGCGACGTGATCGCCGTCGGCGACACGAAGATCCGCGTGCTCAAGGAGAAGGATCCGGCCAAGCTTCCGTGGAAGGACCTGGGGGTGGAAGTCGTGCTCGAGTGCACCGGCCTGTTCACCGACCGCGACGCGGCCGCCGTGCACCTGGCGAGCGGGGCGCGCGTGGTGGCGATCTCGGCCCCGGCCAAGGGCGCGGACGCCACGTTCGTGCTGGGCGTGAACGAGGGCGTGTACGAGAAGGGCAAGCACCGCGTGGTGTCGATCGGCTCGTGCACCACGAACAGCCTGGCGCCGCCGCTCAAGGTGCTGCACGACGTCTTCGGCGTCGAGCGCGGCTTCCTGACCACGATCCACGCCTACACGAACGACCAGCGCATCCTCGACCTGCCGCACAAGGATCTCCGGCGGGCGCGCGCCGCCGCCCTGTCGCTCATCCCCACGAGCACCGGGGCCGCCAAGGCCATCGGCCTCGTGCTGCCCCAGCTGGCCGGGAAGCTCGACGGCGTGGCCGTGCGCGCGCCCATCCCCTGCGGCTCGGTGTCCGACATCACGTGCGTGCTCTCCCGCCCCACCGACAAGCAGGCGGTGAACGCGGCCATGAAGCAGGCGGCCGAGGGCCCGCTCAAGGGCTACATGAAGTACGAGACCGACCCCATCGTGTCCTCCGACATCGTCGGCGACCCGCACTCGGCCATCCTCGACGCCGAGCTGACCAACGCCCAGGACAACCTGGTCAAGGTGTTCAGCTGGTACGACAACGAGTGGGGCTTCTCCAACCGACTGCTCGAGGCCGTGCGCCTCCTGTGAGCGGCTTCGACAGGGCCACGGTCCGCGACCTCGACGCCCAGGGCAAGCGCGTCCTGCTGCGCGCCGATTTCAACGTGCCACTCGCCGCCGACGGCTCGGTGTCCGACGACACGCGCATCGTGGCCACGCTGCCCACCATCCGCTACCTGCTCGAGAAGGGCGCTTCCGTCGTCGCCATGTCGCACCTCGGGCGTCCGCAGGGCCGGCCCGAGCCCGGCGCCTCGCTCGCGCCCGTGGCCCAGCGGCTCACGCGCTATCTGCGCGCCGAGGTCAAGCTCGCCGCCGATCCCGGCGGCCCCGACAGCGCGCGACGGGCGGCCGCGCTCGAGCCCGGCCGCGTGCTCCTGCTCGAGAACCTGCGCTTCGATCCGGGCGAGGAGCAGAACGACCCGGCGATGGCGGCGCGGCTCGCCGGGCTCGGGCACGCCTACGTGAACGACGCCTTCGGCGCCGCGCACCGCGCGCACGCCTCGACCGTGGGCGTGCCTCAGCGCCTCAAGCCCGCCGTCGCCGGTTTCCTGCTCGCCCAGGAGCTGTCGGCGCTGGGCACGCTGCTCGCATCCCCGCCGCGGCCGTTCGTCGCCGTGCTCGGCGGGGCCAAGGTCTCGGGCAAGATCGACGTGCTCGAGCACCTGCTGTCGCGCGTCGACCGCTTTCTCGTCGGCGGCGGCATGATGTTCACGTTCGTGAAGGCGGCGGGGGGCGAGGTGGGCCGCTCGCTCGTCGAGGCCGATCGCGTCGAGACCGCGGCACGCTTCCTGGCCCGGGCCAAGGAGCGGGGCGTCGAGGTGATCGTGGCGACGGATTGCCGCATCGCCGAGTCGCCCAAGGGCGGCGAGACGCGCGTCGTGCCCTCCGACCAGGTGCCCGAGGGGTGGATGGGTGTGGACATCGGGCCGGCGTCGGAGGCGCGCTTCCGCGAGGCCCTGCTCGAGTCGCGCACCGCGTTCTGGAACGGGCCCATGGGCATCTTCGAAGTGCCGGCGTTCGCGTCCGGAACCCTGGCGGTGGCGCGGGCCCTGGCCGAGGCCACGAAGCGCGGCGCGCACACGGTGGTCGGCGGCGGGGATTCGGCTGCCGCGGTGGCCGAGGCCGGCGTCGCCGAGCAGGTGTCGCACGTCTCGACCGGCGGCGGCGCCTCGCTCGAGCTCCTCGAAGGCAAGACGCTGCCCGGCGTCGCCGTGCTCGATCCGCGTCCGAGGTCGGCGCCATGAATCCCTCGCGCCGCCCCGTGGTCGCCGGCAACTGGAAGATGAACAAGACGAATCCCGAGGCGGTGGCGCTGGCGCGCGAGCTGGTGGCGGCGCTCGCCGCACCGCCCGCCTGCGAGGTGATCCTGTGCCCGCCGTTCACCGCCCTCACCGAGGTCTCGCTCCTCGTCGGCGGCACGCCGATCCGGCTCGGGGCGCAGAATCTCCACGCCGAGGAGAAGGGCGCGTTCACGGGCGAGATCTCGGGACCCATGCTGCGCTCGGCCGGCTGCACGCACGTGCTCGTCGGGCACTCGGAGCGCCGGCGCCTGTTCGGCGAGACCGACGCCATGGTGGCGGCGAAGACGCGGGCCGCGCTCGCGGTCGAGCTCGGTCCCATCGTGTGCGTGGGGGAGACGCTGGCCGAGCGCGAGGCCGGAGAGACGATGGCCGTGGTCGAGCGCCAGCTCCGGGAAGCGCTGTTCGCGCTCGCGCCCGACGCCGTGCCACGCCTCGCCGTGGCCTACGAGCCGGTGTGGGCGATCGGCACCGGTCGAAACGCCACGCCGGCGCAGGCGCAGGAGGTGCACGCGGCGGCGCGCGCGCTCCTCGCCGCGCGTTTCGGCGAGGCCGGGCGCGGCGTGCGCATCCTGTACGGTGGCAGCTGCACCGCTGACAACGCCGCCGCCCTCCTGGCCGAGGAGGATGTGGACGGGGCGCTCGTGGGCGGCGCCTCGCTCGAGGCGGCGGGCTTCGCCCGCATCGTGGCCGCCGCCGGAGCCGGCGCCCCGCGTTGACGCCCGCGGCCCGGGCCTGATAGGTTCGGGCCCTGGCGGCCTCCCGGCCGCCGATCTCTTACAGGAGCCTCTTTCGCATGTTCACCTTCCTCTTGATGGTTCACGTCTTGATCTGTGTCCTGCTCGTCATCTCGGTTCTCCTCCAGGCCGGCAAGGGGGGCGGGCTCGCGGGATCGTTCGGGTCGGGCGGCGGCGGCCAGGCGCTGTTCGGCGGCCGCGGTGCTGCGACGTTCCTGAACAAGGCGACCGTGGTGCTCGGCGCCCTGTTCTTCGTCAGCTCGCTGGGTCTCGCCATGATCTCGGCACAGGGCATGGGAACCAGCTCGCGGCGCAGCGTCGTGCAAGAGGCGGCGCAGAAGGCGGCGGGTGGATCGCAGGCTCCGGCCACCGGCGAGCAGCCGTCGCAGGCGCCGGGTCCGGCGGGCGCCCCGGCCGCCACCCCGCAGGGCGCGCCGACGAACCCTCCGCCGGCGGCGCCGAAGTAAGGACGCTTGCCTCGCGAGCGGCGCCAAGGTTGATTTCGCAAGGCCCGTAGAGGAAGATGCCGCGCAGTGTGCCCGGGTGGTGGAACCTGGTAGACACGTACGTTTGAGGGGCGTATGGGGAAACCCGTGCGAGTTCAAATCTCGCCCCGGGCACCAATCACACTCGCAGGGAACGCGCTCCCCCCATCGAGAATAAGATTTTGTCAGGCCTGAGGTTGGGAGGAAGGCACGTCCGCGGGACGCGGCCCTTCCTGATACCATGATGCGGATTCCGCGATCGCCATCGCCCGCCCACGCATCCCAAGCAGGGACGGCCCGCCACGCCGGGTCGCTCGTACGCCTCTTCGCCGATCACTCGAAAGGAGCTTCGCCTCCATGATCCGATTCGCTCGCGGGCTCGCGACCGCCCTCTTCCTCGGCTTGCTCACGGCCCAGGGAAGCACGGCCGCCGACGCGCCCAAGGCCGCGGCGGCCGTGGCCGGTCCCGAGACCTACGTCATCGACCGCTCGCACTCCTACATCGGCTTCCAGGTGCGTCACTTCGTCTCCAAGGTGCCGGGCAAGTTCGACGCCTTCACCGGCAGCATCGTCTTCGATCCCAAGAACCTCTCGGGCACGCAGGCGAGCGTGGACATCGACGCCACCTCGATCGACACCGACAACGACAAGCGCGACAACCACCTGCGGAGCGCCGATTTCTTCGACGTCGAGAACAATCCCAAGATCACGTTCAAGACCACGGGCGTGAAGGCCTCCGACGCCACCCACCTGCAGCTCACCGGCGACCTGACGATGCGCGGCATCACCAAGCCGGTGACGCTCGCGGTCGAGTTCCTCGGCGTGATGCCGACGCGCGGCACCGAGAAACGCGCCGGGTTCGAGGCCAAGGGCCGGGTCAATCGCAAGGACTTCAACATCATGTGGAACCGCGTGCTCGACAACGGCGGGACCATGCTGTCCGACGACGTCGACCTGGTCATCCAGGTCGAGGCGGTGAAGCCGGGCGAGGAGCCCAAGCCCGCCGCGCCCCCGGCGACAGCACCTTCGGCCTCCAAGGGCTAGCGAGCGCGAAGCAGCCGGCGACCGGCCCCCGCGGACATCTCCGCGGGGGCCTTCTTTTTCCCCTCGCCGCGGTCTGGTATTGTCTTCGCGAATCGCTCGTCCTTCCCCCGGCGCTTCCCGATGAGAGCGGGGGCCCTGACTCCGACACCACGAGACCCCGCGCATGGCCCCCGACGTCCGCCGCGCTTTCGAGCGCGCTTTGCTCGCCGTTCTCCTCGTCTCGTTCGTCCCGCGCCCCGCGCACGCCCTGCGCTTCTGCAACTGGAACATCCTGAACTGGCCGGGGACGGCCAGCACCGCCGCCGTGCGCGAGCCGGCGTTCCGCACCGTGCTCGCCGACATCCATCCCGACGTCCTGGTGGTGCAGGAGATGCAGTCGCAGGCGGGGGTGAACCAGTTCCTCACCAACGTGCTCAACGTGAACGATCCGGGGGAGTGGACGGCGGTCACCTTCCACTTCCACGGCGACACCGACAACGCCATGTTCTACAAGCCGGCGAAGGTCGTGATGGTGGACTCGACCTATCTGACCACCGACCTGCGCGACATCGCGGTGTACCGGTTCCGCATGGCCGGCTACACCGGGCCGGCGGCCGAGATCAGCGCCTTCTCCATGCACCTGAAGGCCAGCTCGGGCACGGCGAACGAGCACCAGCGGCGCATCGAGGCCATCGTCGCCCGCAACTACGCCAACAACCTCCCGTCGGGCACGAACTTCTTCTACTGCGGCGACATGAACGTCTACTCGAACAGCGACTCGGGCTACGTCATCTTCCTCCAGAGTCAGGCCGACAACGACGGCCGGGCGCACGATCCGCTGAACCGCCAGGGGTTCTGGAACAACTCGTCGTTCGCCGACGTGCACACGCAGTCGACGCGCACGGGGACGCTGACCCCCTCGGACGGCGGCGCCACCGGCGGTCTCGACGATCGCTTCGACCAGCTGCTGTTCTCGCCCACCATGGACGACGGGCAAGGTCTCGACTGGCTTCCCGGAAGCTACAAGGCGTGGGGCAACGACGGCGCCCACTACAACCTCAACATCAACGATCCACCCACCAACGCCGCCGTGGGCCAGACGGTTGCCAACGCGCTCCAGCGCACGAGCGACCACCTGCCCGTGGTCGTCGACTTCCAGGCTCCGGCGCTCGCCGGCGTGTCGCCGGCATCGCTCGACTTCGGCACCGTGATCGTCGGCGCGCCGAGCCCGTCGCAGGACGTGAGCGTGAGCGACGTGGCCGCCGCCCCGGCCGACGAGCTCGACTTCACGATCGGCGTGCCGGCGGGCTTCAGCGCCGCGCCCGGTCCCTACCAAGTCGCCGTGGGAGCGGGGGCGCAGCTCGTGGGCGTGTCGCTCGACACGTCGACGCCGGGAAACGCGGCCGGCAACCTCACGGTGGCGAGCGACGATCCCGAGAACCCCGTCCAGAGCGTGCCGCTCTCGGGCACGATCCTCGCCCACGCCTCGCCCTCGCTGGCCACCGAGCCCGCGACGCTGGCTCGCGACATCGACTGGGGCGTGCAGGTGGAGGGCGGCTTCGACGTGCGGCGCTTCGCGGTCTACGACGCGGGCTACAACGCTCTCCAGGCGCAGCTCGAGCTGGGGACGGCCACGGTGACCGGCGGCGACGGCCGCTTCACGCTCGAGGCCCCGGCCGGGGACCCCGTGCTCGTCGCCGGCGACTCGGTGGAGTTCGCGGTGGCGTTCCACGACTCGGGGGCCACGGCCGACAGCCTCTACGAGGCCACGGTCACGATCCCCACGAAGGACCCGAGCGGCATCCCGGGCGGCACCGATCTCGCCTCGCTCACGGTCACGCTGCACGCCACGCTCGGCGCGAGCCCGGTGGCCACGCCGGTCGAGCTGCCGGCGCGCACCGGGATCCGGCTCGCCGGCTCTCATCCGGCGCGCGGCGGGCTGCGCCTCGGCTTCGATCTGGCGCACGACGCTGACGTGCGCGTCGAGCTCTTCGATGTCTCGGGGAGGAAGGTGGGCACGCTGGCCAGCGGCTTCCGGGCCGCGGGACGCTACCAGCTCGGCTGGAGCGCGCCGCGCGGAGCGTCGCGGGCCGGCGTCTACTTCGTGAGCTACGAGGCCGACGGCGTGCGCGGGGTGGAGCGGGTCGTCATCCTGCCGTAGCCGGCTTGGTGTCGGTATCGGCCTCGAGCAGCGGTGCCAGGTCCTCTTCGAACGACTCCAGGCTGCGATAGCCGACGTACTTCTTGATCACGCGCCCCTGGCGGTCGATGACGAACGTGGTCGGCAGCGCGTTCACGCCGCCGTAGCGATTGGCGGTGTAGGCGTCGCCGATCAGCACCACGTACTCGATGCCGTTCTTGGTCACGAACGGCTTCACCACCTCGGCACCCGGCTCGTCCATGGCCACGCCCACGACCACGAGCCCGCGCTGCTTGTGGCGCTTCACGAGCTCCCGGAAGTGCGGGATCTCGAGACGGCATGGGCCGCACCAGGTCGCCCAGAAGTCCAGGATCACCACCTTGCCGCGAAAATCCTTGAGCCGCACGGTCTCGCCCTTGAGGTTGGGGAGCGAGAAGTCGGGGGCGTGCGCGGTGTCGCGCGCCGCCTGCGGCGTCGCCGCCTGCACCTCCGAGGGCGGCGCGTGCTGCTGGCGGCAGGAGGCCACGGTGAGGACGAGGGCGATCGACATTCCCCAGAGCGCGGCGCGCGACAGGCGAGGCGGGGTGGGGGACACGCTTCCGGGTTCCGGCATGCACGCTCCTTGAAGCCGCGCGCGACGGGCGGCGCGGGGGGACGATGCGCTTATTTCTAGCACGATCCGAGACGCCGCCGCCGTGCGCTCCGTGTCAAATGCGCAGGTCCTCGGGTCGCGCCACGCTAACCTCAATCGCCATCTCGAATTGATCCCCCGTGGGTCGTGTGCTAGCGTGCCCGTGACCGCCCCCCGCGAGGCTCTTCCTGTGCGCCGGCAGCGCAGGACAGGGACGTTCACCCGCCCATAGGCAAAGGACCGTCGAATGGGTCTCGCTCGGCTCTTCCCCGTCTGGATCGCGGTCGACACGCGCACGAGCGTGTGGGGCCTGGTGCTCGAGGCGGGCCTCTTCGCCAAGCTCGTTCTCGCTCTCCTGCTCGTCATGTCGGTGCTCTCGTGGTCGGTGATCTGGGAGCGCGGCCGGCTGTTGCGGCGCGTGGCCAAGGCCGACGCGGCGTTCCTGCGTGCCTTCCGCGGCGGGCGCCGGCTGGCCGAAGCGCGCCTGCTCGCGGCCCAGTACCCCGACTCCCTGCTCGCCAAGGTGGCGCTGGCCGGCGCCGCGGCGCTCGAGGGGGCGGACCGCGCGCCGGGCGGCTTCGACCCCATGGGGCTCGAGCTCGCGTCGCGCGCCATGCAGCGCGCCCGCGTCGACGAGATGGAGCGCCTGGAGCGCCACGTGTCCTTCCTCGCCACGACCGGAAGCGTGGCTCCCTTCGTCGGCCTCATGGGCACGGTGTGGGGCGTCATGACCGCGTTCCTCAACATCGGCGTGCAGGGCTCGGCCAGCCTCGTGGTCGTGGCCCCGGGCATCGCCGAAGCCCTCATCGCCACGCTCGCCGGCCTGGCAGCGGCCATCCCGGCCGTCATCGGCTACAACTCGCTCGTGTCGCGCCTGCGCACGATCGACGGCGGCGCCGGCTCGTTCATCACCGAGTTCGCCGACGAGGTGCTGCTCGAGGCCGCCGGGGCGCCGCCGGCGCGCCCACCGCTCGACGCGCGCCGCCGCGAAGCGGGGGTGTGACGTGCCCGCTCCCATGGCGGGCGGCGACATCGGTCGCCGGCCCATGGCCGAGATCAACATCGTGCCGCTGGTCGACGTCGTGCTCGTGCTGCTCATCATCTTCATGGTGACCGCGCCGCTGCTCCAGGGCGGTCTCGACATGAAGCTGCCCAAGGCCTCGTCGACCGGCCTCGACACGCACGAGGGTGTGGTGCTCGACGTCTTCGTCGACGGCACCATGCGCGTGGCCGAGAAGCCGGTGTCGATCGACGATCTCGAGGCGGCGCTCGCCGAGGCCGGCGCCGGGACGCGGCCGGTCATGGTGCGCGCCGACGCCCGCGTTCCCTACGGCACGGTGGCGCGCGTGCTGGGGCGCGTGCGCCACGCCGGCGTCACCGACGTCGGGCTGGTGACCGAGCCCGAGCAGGTCGTCGGGAGACGGAGATAGCCATGGACGGGCGCACGCTCGCCGGCTCGGTGGCCGCGCACACCGCGGTCCTCGTCGGCCTGTTCGCCGTGTTCCCCTCGGCGCGAGCGCGCACGCCGGCCACGCTCGACGTCCGCTTGCTCTCGGGCTCGCCGGTGCAGAGTCCGCCACAAGCGGCGCCCGAGCCCGAGAAGCCGGCGGCCCAGCTCGAGCCCGAGAAGACGCCGAACCGCCCCACGGACGAGGTCATCAAGATCCCCAAGAAGTCCAAGGAGCCGCCGCGTCCGGCGCGTGAGAAGCCGCTCGAGAACACGACCGGGGCGGCCACCATCGGCTCCTCCGGCCTCTCGGCCGAGGTCGGCGTCGACGACGCCAACTTCGAGTTCAGCTACTACCTCATCGCGCTGCGCAACCGCATCGGCCAGAACTGGTCGGCGCCCGCCGGCGTCACACCCGCGGGACAGCCGGTGCGCGCCGTGGTCTATTTCCGGATCAAGCGCGATGGCAGCGTGTCCGACGCGCGCGTCGAGCAGAGCTCGACGATCGCGTTCTTCGATCAATCGGCGCTGCGGGCGGTGATCGTTTCGAGTCCGCTTCCGCCGCTGCCGCTCGGATTCACCGGGCCGACCCTGGGAGTGCACTTTGCGTTCGAATTCACGCGCCAGTAGAGCGCCGCGCCTCGCCGCCGCCTGGATCGCCGCCGCTCTCGCGGCCTTCGTCGCCGCCTGGGCCCGCACCGCGCCCGCCCAGGCGCCCGATGACGTGCACATCGGCATCAAGACCGGGCGCACGCGGCAGATCCGCCTCATCCAGCAGAGCTTCGCCGCCGACGGCGACGCCGCGGCGCGGGCCCAGGGCGTCACCGCCGACGGCGTGCTCTACGACGACCTCGACCATTCCGACGTGTGCGCGGTGACGCGCTCGTGGGTCAAGGGCGAGACCCCGTTCGACGTGCAGGCCGTGGTCGAGCCGCGCCTGAGCGTGCGCGGCTCCACGCTCCAGGTGAGCGCCGAGATCAAGGACTTCCCGGCCAAGCAGCTGATCGGCAAGAGCGAGTTCAAGGGGCCGCTGTCGTCGGCGCGCACGCTGGTGCACCGGCTGGCCGACGACATCGTCTACCAGCTCACCGGCGAGCGCGGGATCGCCGAGACCAGGATCGCGTTCGTCGCCGGCTCGCGCGACAAGAGCCTCTACGTCGTCGACGCCGACGGCTTCAACCCCCGGCAGCTCACCAAGGGCGGGCTCGCGCTCTCGCCGTCGTGGGCCCCGGACGGCCGGCAGGTGGCGTTCTCGTGGATGGGGACGCGCGGCTGGTCGCTCTATCGGGTGCCGTCGTCCGGTGGCAAGGCCGAGGTGCTGCGCTCGGGCGGCGGCCTCAACATCGCCCCGTCGTTCTCGCCCGACGGATCGCAGGTGGCGTTCTGCGGCTCGTTCGAGGGCAATTCCGAGATCTATCTCATCGGCTCCGGAGGTGGGAGTCCGCGGCGGCTGACCAAGCTCAACGCCATCGACAACTCGCCGTCGTGGGCCCCGAACGGCCAGCGCATCGCCTTCACCTCGGATCGCGGTGGCTCGCCGCAGGTGTACGTGATGGACGCCGACGGTGGCGGCGTGCGCCGGCTGGTTTACGGGCTCTCCTATACCGACTCTCCCGACTGGTCGCCCAAGGGCG
>Ga0114129_10011696_pt1 | contig 12487 bp, 9 predicted proteins | sample RhiMetdeltSRZDD1_FD_80071 | JGI IMG/M metagenome (GOLD analysis project Ga0114129, IMG submission 80071) | Populus rhizosphere microbial communities from Tennessee, USA - Rhizosphere MetaG P. deltoides SRZDD1 (version 2) (version 2) | ecosystem: Host-associated > Plants > Roots > Rhizosphere >...
GGCAGCCCGGACGCGGTGACCGCGATGACCGTGTCGCGCAGCACGTCGGCTGTCACGCCGCGGAAGCTCGCCCGGAATGTCACGCCTTCGGGAGTGGGCGCGACGTACGTCGCCGTCCAGCGGTCGAATCGCGTAACGCCCGGAAAGGTTGCTCGTGCCGGCGTGACGCCCGGCGGGAGGACGAACGAGAGCCATAGTCCCGGTTCTCGCGGTATCACGGTGACCGCCAATTCGATGCCTTCGGCGATCGGGGTCGTGGAAAAGTCGGCGACGGCGATCGGCGCCGCCACTATGGCCGGCGTGGTGGCCCTGAAGACGAACGGAAACGGGAAACGGCCCCAACGGACCGATCCCGGTGGGGCGTCTCCCACGGGCTGCCAGCCGGCGGGCGCTCCTGGCGCAAGATCCAACCCTGGCTCGACGGACGCGACCTCCCAGACCGCACGGTCGCTTCCGGCCGATTGCAGCGCGCGTGCGTGACGACGGAGAGGTTCGTCGAGTGTGTAAGCCGGTCCGAGATACGCGAGCCCGGCGGTAACCGATACAGCGATCAGCAACAGAGCCGTCATCAGGCTCGGCCGCAGCAGTGGTTTCGTGCGCGCCGTCGCCGCAACGAATGGTGGCACGAGCATCACACCGGCCACTGCCATCAGCGCGGCGTAAACGTAGGCCGGCGTGATGAAAGGAAAACGGCCGAATACCGTGATAAGGAATTCGAGGAGCTCGACGGTCGTGCGCAGCCACAGCGTGCCGGCTACCGCGAGCACGACCACCGACACCGCGCGGATCGCCGGCTCGTTCGCCGCCGGCGTGATCGCCAGCAGCAGGCCCGCGGCCAGGAGCGGAAGGATCCAGAGATAGGCTGCGCCAGGCGCCACCCACAGCGCAGTGCTGCCGATGAAAATCCATACGGGCAGCGCGAGGCTCCAGGTCATCACCGGGTGACGCAGTCCGCGTGCGCGCGCGGGAAGGAACGCGCCAAAGCGTGCGACACCCCAGCCGACCGTCGTGCCGACTGCCAGAAGCAGCAGGAACAGCCGGTCTGGCCGCGCGTACCAAGGGTGATAGACCTCGCGAGCGACGCGAAGCGCCGCCGTTGCCCCAATCATGGCCGCGACGACAAGCACTGCGCCGAGGATGGTCCAGACGACGGTCAGCAGCCACCGCCCGACGCCTCCCATCCTGAACGCTGCCGCGGTGACGCGAACCCATGCGACGACGGCGGCTGAGAGTCCGACCGCGGCGGCAAAGAGAGCCATGAACGGTCCGTAGCTGACAGCCGCCGTGCCGCCGATGTCGAAGAAGGTCGGGTTGGATGACGAGCGCGCGGTGATGTCGGACTCGTCGAGCGCGCTGGCGATGGCGACGACGTTCTGGCCGGCATGGCGAACGACGTGCGGGGGAATGCGCTCGGCCGTGTCGCGCGCGGTGTGATAGGCGTAGCTGTCGCCGACCGCGGCGAAATTGAGGCCCGGAATATCCCGGCGCTTGAGAATGGAGAAGTCCGTGTCGTTCGGCAGGCGCTTGTAGATCTCGACGCCGAAGGACGCACCGCGCGGATGCGGCGCATATCGCGCCCATGGCCGGGTCAACCAGGCGTTGTCCGGTCCGGTTTCGAACAGCATCACCGGATCGCTTGATCCGGCAGACTCGACGTTGATGTACGTTTGCAATCGACGCGTGACTTCACGGTCTGTCATCAGCGCGGCGGCGCCCATGAGTCCCGCTTCTTCGCCGTCGGTCATCAACACCATCAGCGACCATTGCCGGTCGGTCCTCGCGGCCAGCACACGCGCCGCCTCGAGCGTCACCGCGACCCCAAACCCATCGTCCGCCGCTCCTGGAGACTCGGGCGCGGAATCGTAGTGGGAGAGCAGTCCGATCGCTTCGTCGCGGACGCCCTGCCTGACGGCGATGATGTTCGAGACGCGAGCGGTCCTGCCGAGCTCCGCTCGACGGGCATCGGTTTCCTGAACGCGAACATCAAAACCGAAGAGCCGAAGCTGGTCGGTGAGGTACGCTCGCGCCTGTGCGTTGGCAGGGGTCCCGACCGGCCGGCTTCCGATGGTGCCCGCCAGCATTCCGATCGTGACGCGGGCGTTCTCGTCCGAGAAAACCGCCGGCTCGCGCCCGCATCCAGCGGCGACGGCCGAAGTCAGGACCAACAGGAACGCGACGGTTTTCGGCATTGCCAAAAGCGTATCCGATTCGCGGGGCCGGTTGTCTCGTGGGCCGCCGTCAACGAAGGCGGTTCGTATAGAGCGCCATCCCGACGACCGAATCGACGCCAATCGTATGCAGGAGGTCGATCTCCTCCTGCGTCGTGATGCCTCCTGCGGCCGTGACGTGGGCACGTGTCGCGTCCTTGACGGCACGAATGGCGGCCATGTCGGTGCCCTGCATCAAACCCTCCGAATCGACGTGGGTATACAGGAACTCGCTGACGAAGGGCTCGAGGGCCTGCACCGCCTCCACCGCTGTGATCGACAGCTGCGTGCGCCATCCGTGAACGACTACGCGGCCGCCACGGCTGTCGACAGCTGCGATCAGTCGCGACGCGCCGATGACGTCTCGAAACCGTGCGGCGGCATCGACGTCGACGGCGCTGTCGCGGAACAGCGCGGAGCCAACGATCACCTTCTCGGCTCCCATCGACAAGATGGTGCGCGCGCGGTCTGTCGAACGAATGCCGCCGCCTACCCGGCACGGCAGGCTCGAACAGATGCGTCGTATCAACGGCTCGTTCTGCCCGACACCCTTTGCTGCATCGAGATCGATCAGCTGCACCTTTGGATAGCTGGAGAACCGCGCGATCCAGTGATCGACATCGGCACTCGACAGCGCGAGCTCCTCGCCTTGTACGAGCTGAACGATAAGGCCTGATTGCAGGTCGATCGAGGGAATCAGCATGTGTTGATCACAGGCGTACAGGGATACCGTGGCGGTCGAGGTATTTCTTCAGATCGCTGACGGCGTGCTCGGCATAGTGAAAGATGGAGGCCGCCAGCGCGGCATCGGCCTGGCCCACGGTAAAAACCTCGAGAAAATGTTCGAAGGAGCCGGCGCCGCCGGATGCGATGACGGGAATCCTGACTGCATTCGCAACGTGGCGTGTGAGCTCGCAGTCGAATCCCGCGCGCGTGCCATCCCGGTCCATCGACGTCAGCAGGATCTCGCCAGCGCCCCGTGATTCCGCCTCCCTGGCCCATTCGACGGCCTGTCGACGCGTCGCTGACGTGCCGCTTCGCGAATAGACCTCGAAGCCGCTGTCGGCCCGCTTGGCGTCGATCGCGACAACGACCGCCTGGCTCCCGTAGCGGTCGGCGAGCCTGCCTAGGAGCGGCGGATCGGCCAGCGCCGCAGAGTTGAGGCTGACCTTGTCCGCTCCTGCCTCAATCGCTGCCTCGGCGTCCGCTTCGGTCCGGATTCCGCCGCCTACCGCAAGCGGAATGAACAACCGTGACGACACGGCCTGGATGGTCGCCGCCAGCGCGCGGCGCGCCTCGATCGTGGCAGTGACGTCGAGAATCACGAGCTCGTCGATTCCCTCGGCGTTGTACCGGGTGGCGAGCGCCGCAGGATCGCCTGCCCGTTGCAGATCCTGGAAGCCGACGCCCTTCACGACCTCGCCGTCACGGACGTCGAGACACGCGATGATGCGCTTCGACAGCATCACCTGCTCGTGACCGCAACCGAACCGACGAACGCGACGAAGTTCTCGAGCAGCCGCAGACCGGCAACGCCCGACTTTTCGGGATGAAACTGCACGCCGAAGACGCTGTCACGCTCGACGACCGCCGTGAAGTCACGACCGTGCGTCGTGAAGGCGACGCAGTCGGTCGTGACTGGCGCGGCATACGAATGAGCAAAATAGACCTGCGTTCCGCTGTCGACTCCCGCGAGCAGACGGGAGGAGCGGGTAATCGTCAAAGCATTCCATCCGACGTGCGGCACCTTCTGACTGTCGGGCAGGCGGGTGCACATTCCCTTCAGGAGACCAAGGCCGGGCACGTTCGGCGACTCGGCGCTGCTCTCGAACAGCCACTGCAGCCCCAGGCAGATTCCGAGCAACGGTGTGCCGTCGGCGACGGCCGCACGAATCGATGCCATCCACGGTCCGGCCAACGCCTGTGTCGCGTGGAAATGGCCGACACCAGGGACGACGATCGCCTTGGCGTGCGAGAGGTCGGCAGGTCTCGAGGGGGAATAGAGATATGCGCCGACTGCCGAGAAGCCTTTCCGCACCGACGTCAGGTTCCCTGCGCCGTAGTCGATGAGGGCAATGTTCTTCACGTCTGAATCAGTCCTTTGGTGCTCGGCAGCACGCGAGCGAGCCGCCGATCGCGAGAGCAGGCAAACCGCAGCGCCCGGGCGAACGCCTTGAACAACGCCTCGACCTGATGGTGGCTCGAGCGGCCGTAAAGAACCTTCAGGTGCACGTTGGCGCGAGCGCCTTGCGCGAAACCCTCGAAGAAGTCGGTCAGCAGTTCCGACTGGAGGTCGCCGACGCGGGTAACCTTCAGCCGCAGGTCCACGACTGCGTGCGCCCGCCCACCGATGTCGATAGCCGCGACACCCAGCGTTTCGTCCATGGGCATGACGAAGTACCCGGCGCGATTGATGCCGCGTTTCGAGCCAAGCGCCGCGGTGACCGCCTCTCCCAGTGCGATCCCGAGGTCTTCGACTGTGTGATGCTGATCGACATCGAGATCGCCGCTCGCCTCGATGTCCAGATCGAACGCCCCGTGCCGGGCGGTCAACTCGAGCATGTGATCGAGAAACCGGATGCCCGTCGAGACGCGGTAGCGTCCCCGGCCGTCGAGGTTGAGGCGAACGGCGATCGACGTTTCTTTCGTCTTGCGATCTACGACTCCTCGCCGCACAGGACCTCCTCGAGCGCGGCAATGCACGCCCGCGTGTGTTCGACGACGCCCGTCGTGATCCGGACGCAGTTGGGGCTTGCCTTGTCGCCTGACTTGTCGCGGACGTGAACCTGACGCTCGGCGAGGCCCGCCACGACCTTCCGTGCATCACGCCCGAAATCCACCAGAACGAAGTTGGCGTCGCTGGGCCAGTAACGCACGTTGAAACGGTTCAGCGCGGCATAGAGCTCGGACTTCGATGTCAGGACCTGGCCCACGTACCACTCGTAGTACGCGACATCATCGAGCGCAGCTCCAAGCGCCGCGACGGCGCAGGCATTGAGGCTGAACGGCGGCAGGATTCGGCGGATTGGCGCGAGCGCAGCAGGCGCGCCGATGAGGGCGCCGACCCGAAGTCCGGCGAGCCCATATGCCTTGGAAAAGGTCCGGCCGATCAGAACGTTGTGATGAGCCCCCAGATCGGGGTGGCCGATCAACGTCTCACCGGAGAAGTCGGCGTACGCTTCGTCGACGAACACCGTCGCGCCGGGTGCTTCCCGTGCAATCTGAAAGATCCGGTCGAACGGAACCGAGCGTCCGGTCGGATTGTTTGGCGTCGTGATGAAGATCAGGCGTGTAGCAGGCGTCAGTGCCTCGAGCACCGATCCGATCGGGAACTCGAAATTGTCGCCTGTAGAAACCTCGACGACACGCCCACCGGCCGAGTCGGCACAGGCGGGATACATGTCGAACGCAGGAACGATCACAATCGCTTCGGGAACGATGTGACTGTCGCGTCGAAGCGCGGCGATCGAGATGCCAAGAACGGCTTCGTCGAGTCCGTTCGTCAGGAGAATCTGGTCGGAGGCGACCCCGAACCGGTCGGCGCACGCGCGCGTCACCTGGTCGTAGTCTGGATAGCAGGCGGCCTGCTCGCGCGTGATGCCGTGCAGTGCGGCAAGCACACGCGGGGAGCACCCGGCGGTGTTCTCGTTGAGGTGCAACCGCAGACCGGATATCGGCTGCGTGACGCGCTCGTATTCGTAGGCCATCGAAAATAGACCGTGGGGCTTCGCCCCGCCGGACCCCCCATCGCCGTCGCTCGCGGGGACCCCTTCGCCCCGCTCCGCTCCGGCGGGCGCGCCTTTGGCGCGCCCTGACTGCATGCTGCTCGCCCTAAACGAGCACCACGTCTCGTTGCGAATCGCAAAAGCGCTCAATCGTTGTCACGTTCGGTCGCACCGGGCTGCTGCAGACGCACGCGCAGTGATTGCGCGTGCCCGGACAGTCCCTCGGCCTCAGCCAGCGCGATGCCTGCCGGGGCGATTCGTCGGAACCCGCTCCCGGACACTCTCTGCAACGTCGACACGCGCACGAAATCTGCCGCGCTCAGGCCTCCTCGCGCCGCCGCGCTTCCCGCCGTTGGCAGAATGTGGTTCGAACCCGTCACGTAGTCCCCGGCTGCCTGGGCGCTGAAATCGCCGACGAACACCGTCCCGGCTCGCGTCAGTCGCCTCGATACGGCCAGCGAATCGCACACGAGATGCTCCGGAGCCAGTCGCTGCGCCAGAACGATCGCTTCGTCCAGGGACGCGGTTACGATGGCCCCGCCATTCCGCGCCAGTGCGAGCCGCGCAGGGCCATGGGCCGGCAGTTGCTTGCCGATTTCGCGAACGACCGCCCGCGCCAGTGCGCGCGCAGGCGTGATCAGCAGGGCACGCGCATGGGGATCGTGTTCCGCCTGGGCGATCAAATCAGCGGCGATCCAATCAGGACGACCTTCCGTCGAGACGATGGCGATCTCGCTCGGTCCGGCGAAGAAGTCGATCGCACAGTCACCCGAAACCAGCTGCTTGGCCGCGGCGACATACGCGCTGCCCGGTCCGACGATCTTGTCGACACGCGGGATTGTTCTGGTCCCGTATGCCAGAGCCGCGACACCGTGAGCGCCGCCAACCTGGAAGAACCGGTCCACGCCCGCTTCGTGTGCCGCGGCCAGCACGACTGGATCCGCCGTCGGACAGATCGCGATGACTTGCTTGACGCCAGCGGCCCGTGCCGGGATGGCTGACATCAGCAGGGACGAAGGAAGTGGATAGCGGCCCCCGGGGACGTAACACCCCACGCGGTCGAGCGGAAGCACTCGCTGCGTGATGGTCACGCCAGGGGCCGTCGAAACAGACCACTCACGCGGCACCTGTCGCCGTGCCACCCGCCGGATGTTCCTGGCCGCCGTCCGCAGCGCCGTCCGTACTTCGCGTGTTACCGCGCTCGCGCGCGCCTCGATCTCCTGCCGCGGCAGCTCGAGCGGAGGCACGCGACCGTCGAAGCGTTTCGCGTACTCGACCAACGCCCTGTCACCATCTCTGCGTACTCGCTCGACGATCCGCGCGACCCGCCTGTACACGCCAGGGTCGCGCCCCGGCCGCCGATCGATCAGCGCATTCACCGCACGAGTATTTGACGAGTCAACGATCTTCATATGACTGACCGAACTGCTCTTCGAGCGACGAGCGACGGACTACGAACCACGAACTAGATCACAATCTTATTGAGCGGATACTCCACAATCCCCTGTGCCCTCGCCTGCTTCAGCTTCGGAATCAGCTCGCGCACGGTCCGCTCCTCGATGATCGTGTTGACGGCGACCCATTCCTCGTCGCTCAGCGCGGAAATCGTTGGGCGCTGCAAAGCCGGAAGGAGCGCGAGAATACCGTCGAGGTCGACGCGCCGGACGTTCAGCATGATGCCGACGCGGCCCTGAGCCTCGATGGCCGCCCTCAGGAGAAGCGCCAGGCTCTCGAGCTTCGTCCGCTTCCACTCGTCATCGAGCGCGCGGCTGTTGGCGATCAGTTGCGTGTTCGACTCGAGCACCGTATCGATCACGCGAAGTCTGTTGGCGCGGAGCGACGAGCCCGTTTCGGTGATCTCGACGATGGCGTCGGCGAGAACGGGCGGCTTGACTTCCGTGGCGCCCCAGGAGAATTCCACCGTGACGTTCACTCCCTGTCGCGCGAAATACGCCTGTGTCGCGCGCACCAGCTCGGTGGCGACCGTCGCGCCCTCGAGGTCCCGCGGACTCTGGTAACGAGAGTCCTCCGGAACGGCCAGTACCCAGCGAACCTTGCCAAAGCTCTGTTTTGCGTAGATCAGATCCGCGAGCGGCACGACCGCCGGCGAGCCGTTACCGCTGGCGGCATGCTCCGCGATCCAATCCTGGCCGGTCAGGCCGGCATCGAGCACGCCATCGGCAACATAACGAGCCATCTCTTGAGCGCGGATCAACATGCATTCGATTTCGGGGTCGTCAATGGCGGGGAAGTACGACCTGGTGCTCGCGTAGATGTTGAACCCGGCTCGCGCGAACAGCTGGATCGTCGCTTCCTGGAGTGACCCTTTCGGTATGCCGAGCTTGATCGTGTTCATGACTTGACTTCCTCGATCGGCCGGTAGAAGCAACTGCGCTGCCCGGTGTGGCACACGTTTCCGTCGCCGAGGCGCTTCACCTTCAGGAGGACCGTGTCCTCGTCGCAGTCGACCAGCACTTCGAGAACCGCCAATCGATTGCCGGACGTTTCCCCCTTCGTCCAAAGGGCCTGTCTGGAGCGGCTGAAGAACGTGGCGAACCCGGACTCCCTGGTTTGTTGCAGCGCTTCGTGATTCATGAATCCGACCATCAATACCTCGCCGGTTGCCGCGTCCTGGATGACGGCGGGAATCAGGCCGTCGAGCTTCGTGAAATCCACAATGACCCTCATCGTCCGGCTAAAGCCGGACACTACGGTGGTCCGGCTAAAGCCGGACGCTACGAGCAAAATAAAAGGCCTCGCGGGGGGTTACCCGGCGAGGCCTGGTTGATCGCGTCTGTCTGTGTTGCTTACCGCATGCAGAACTCGACCGGCCCGCCGGAGCAGGTGGCATGGTGGTGCCGGTGATGGTGCTGCGTGCAGAACATCTGTCCCAAGAGCCTATCGTCCACCCGCAGAGGATGTCAAACGGACCGGCACTGACGCCTTAGAGTCCGGCGTTCGTTTGTCGTGCGCGCCGTATGGAGTGCCGTCCGGGGCGACCCAGATGCTGTGGGCATCACCCTGGCGGCCCTGCGTCCTGACGTCGTGCCCCATGGCTTTGAGCGCCTCGATCACTTCAGGCGAGACGGTGCTCTCTTCCAGCGAGACGCGGTCGGGCATCCACTGATGATGCATTCTGGCCGCATCGACGGCTTCGCGACCGTTCATGCCGTACTCGGTGAACGCGAGCACCACGCCCAGCACCGTGTTGATGATCGTCCGCCCTCCCGGCGATCCGGTCAGTAGCACCGTCTTCCCATCCTTCACGACCATCGTCGGCGTCATCGAGCTCAGCATGCGCTTACCAGGATCGATCAGGTTCGCCAGCGTGCCGATGTCGCCCGTCGTATTCGTCTCGCCAGGTTTCTTGTTGAAGTCGCCCATCTCGTTGTTGAGCAGGAAACCGGCGCCCTTGACGACGACGTGAGAGCCGTAGCCGCCTTCGAGCGTGTAGGTGCTGGTGACGGCGAGACCGTCGCGGTCGATCACCGAGAAGTGCGTCGTCTCGTCCGGCTCGGCGGCCTGTGTGGTGACGATGTCCTTACCGAGTGCCAGACTGCTCGTTGCCTTGGCCGGATCGATCGTCGCGGCGACCGTCTTCGCGTACTCCTTGGACGTCAGCCGGGCAACCGGCACGTCGACGAAATCCGGATCGCCGAGGTGACGCGCGCGATCGAGATACGCCCGGCGCATCGCTTCAATCTGCAGGTGCAGCGCGGGAGCGGTCAGCAGGCCCTTCGATTTCAGGTCGAAGTTCTCCAGGATGTTGAGCATTTCGATCACCGCCACGCCGCCGGAGCTTGGCGGCGGCATCGAGATAATCTCGAACCCGCGGTAGGTGCCCTTGAGCGGCGTACGTTCCTTCGCCTCATATGCGGCAAGATCCTCTTTCGAGATCAAACCGCCGTTGGCCTTCATGTCCGCCGCGATCAAATCGGCGATGGGCCCCTTGTAGAAAGCGTCCGCGCCGCCTTCAGCGATGGCGCGCAACGTCTTGCCCAGGTCGGCGAGGACGAGACGATCGCCTTCGTTCCATTCGCCGCCAGCCTTGCCGTACGCGGCAACTGAGGCTGCAAACGGCTTCATCGCACCTTGCACTTCCCGGTTCAACCCTCGCGCAAGCCCGGCGGACATCGTGAAGCCCTTCTCCGCGAGATTGACGGAGGGCATGACGACGTCCTTCCACGGCAGCTTGCCGAACTTCTTGTGCGCCATTTCGAGACCGCGAACGGTGCCGGGCACGCCCGGTGCGAGGTATCCCGCAGCCGTCAGGCTTCGATCGATCTTGCCGTCAGGCCCGACGTACATCGTCCTCGTCGACTTGAGAGGTGCCTTTTCCCGGTAGTCGAACGAGGTGACCTGACCCGACGGCGTGCGGATGATCATGAAGCCGCCGCCACCAATGTTGCCGGCCGAGGGGTGCGTCACGGCCAGGGCAAACGCGGTGGCGACCGCGGCGTCGACGGCGTTGCCGCCGCTGGCCAGGACCGCCGCACCGGCATCACAGGATGGCGCCGAGACACATACGACGAGCCCGTCCTTCGATGCCACTCCCTGGTCCTGGGCAGTGAAGACAGACGCCGGGCTCGCGAGAATCAAGAGCAGAAAGAACACGGATCGATAGCGCATGGCGTGATTCTAGCTGGGGTCAGATCTGATTTCCCGAAATTCGCGGCCAGCCCCGAAAAAGGTCTCGTGTTTTGCTCCAGAATCTAATCTGTTTGCGGGGTTGCCCGGCGTTCGTTCCGAAGGCCGCGATCGACCCCTGATTGGATGAGCTGCGCATGCGCGTCTGGCCGGGACGGCCCTATCCTCTGGGCGCTACTTTTGACGGATTTGGCGCCAATTTCTCACTCTTCTCCGAGGTCGCCGAGCGGGTCGAGCTTTGTCTGTTCGACAGTGATGGACGCGAGACGCGCGTTGCTCTGCCCGAGACGACAGCGCTGTGCTGGCATGGGTATCTTCCCGACATCAGGCCTGGCCAGCGTTACGGCTTTCGCGTGCACGGTCCCTGGGATCCGGACAACGGCCTGTGGTGCAATCCGAACAAACTCCTGCTGGACCCGTACGCGAAGGCCGTGGAGGGGTTGTGGGAGTGGAACGAAGCGGTCTTCCCGTACCAATTCGGTCAGCCCGAGTCGTCGCGCAACGACGCCGACAGCGCGCCCTACATGCCGAAGAGCGCCGTGATCAATCCGTTCTTCGACTGGGCGCAGAGCAGCCGGCCAAATATTCCCTGGCACCGGACCGTGGTGTACGAGACCCACGTCAAGGGATTCACGATCCGGAACCCGGATATTCCTGACGATCTGCGCGGGAAGTACGCGGGGATGGCGCATCCCGCCGCAGTGAAGTACCTCCAGCGCCTCGGCGTGACAGCCATCGAGCTTCTTCCAGTCCAACAGTTCGTCCAGGATTCGTCGCTCAAGAGTCGAGGGTTGCGGAACTACTGGGGCTACAACTCGATCGCGTACCTCGCGCCGCACAACGAGTACTCGAGCCGGGGCTCCGGCGATCAGGTACAGGAGTTCAAGCACCTCGTGAGAACGATGCACGAGGCGGGGATCGAGGTGATCCTCGACGTGGTCTACAACCACACGGCCGAGGGCAATCACCTGGGCCCCGTTCTGTCCTTCAAAGGGATCGACAATCGGGCGTACTACCGGCTCGTTGCCGAGAAGCGCCGCTACTACATGGACTACACGGGTACGGGCAACACGCTGAACATGCGCCACCCGCACGTGCTCCAGCTGATCATGGACAGCCTGCGGTACTGGGTCCTCGATATGAAGGTCGACGGCTTTCGATTCGACCTCGCCGCGACGCTGGCGCGGGAGCTGCACGACGTCGATCGACTGTCCTCTTTCTTCGACCTGATTCAACAGGATCCGGTGGTCAGTCAGGTCAAGCTGATTGCCGAGCCATGGGATGTCGGTGAAGGGGGCTATCAGGTCGGCAACTTCCCGCCGCTGTGGTCGGAATGGAACGGAAAATACCGTGACACGGTCCGCGACTTCTGGCGCGGCACCGATCAGACGCTGCCCGAGTTCGCCTACCGCCTCACCGGCAGCTCGGATCTCTACGAGGGCACCGCGCGGAAGCCATACGCGAGCATCAACTTCATCACGGCGCACGATGGATTCACGCTGCGAGACCTCGTGTCCTACAACGAGAAACACAACGAGGCGAACGGCGAGGAGAACCGCGACGGTGAGAACCACAACCGCTCATGGAACAGCGGACAGGAAGGGCCGACCGACGATAAAGAGGTGCGGATCCTGCGCGCACGCCGCCAGCGGAACCTCCTGGCGACGCTGATGCTTTCGCAAGGCGTGCCGATGCTGCTCGGCGGCGACGAGATTGGACGGACGCAGCGCGGCAACAACAACGCCTATTGTCAGGACAACGAGCTCTCCTGGTACGATTGGGCGAGCGCGGATCAGAGTCTGTTGCAGTTCACGCGCCGGCTGATCCGGCTTCGGCAGCGCCACCCGGTGTTCTGCCGCCGCCGCTGGTTCCACGGACGCCCGATCCACGGATCGGAGGTCAAGGACA
>Ga0114129_10011698_pt1 | contig 12486 bp, 9 predicted proteins | sample RhiMetdeltSRZDD1_FD_80071 | JGI IMG/M metagenome (GOLD analysis project Ga0114129, IMG submission 80071) | Populus rhizosphere microbial communities from Tennessee, USA - Rhizosphere MetaG P. deltoides SRZDD1 (version 2) (version 2) | ecosystem: Host-associated > Plants > Roots > Rhizosphere >...
GGCCGTATCGTTACGCAGCTCTTCATGGAAGCGCTCGTGCTGTCGGCCGTCGCCGCCGCTGCAGGACTGGGGCTGGCGTCCTTCGGGCTCGGCCAGGCGCATTTGATCATGCAGTTGGAGACCGCGCGGCCTCCGTATTGGATCGATTACAGCCTTCCGGCTGCCGCCGTCGTTTACGTGGTGGGTCTGACGCTGCTCGCGGCCGTGATCGCTGGTGTACTTCCGGCCCTGAACGCAACGGGCCGCCGGGTCCAATCGACGCTCCGTCATCTGAGCGGCGGCAGCAACATGCGGCTGGGGCGAACGTGGACGATGTTGATCGTCACACAGCTCGCGCTGGCCGTTGCCGCGTTACCCATCGCTGTCGTTCTCGGGTGGTCGGAAGTGCGATCCGCGACGACAACGCCCGTGTTTGAAGTCGAACAGTTTCTTGCCGCTTCGTTTGCGATGGATCCCGAGCCTCCACCCGACGTGGAAGCGGCCGCGTATCGCCGTGAGCTGCGGTCACGATTTCAGCAGGTTCAAACCGACCTGCTCGCGAAGCTCGAGTCTGAATCCTGGGTGTCGGATGTGACCGTGGCGATGCGACCGCCCGGGCAGGATACACCTCTGTCGATCGAAGTCGAGCCATTGGCCGGGACGGAACGGCCGACCCGCTTCGAGGTGCGGACGAATCAGGTCGACGTCGACTTCTTCGAAACGTTCGACGCGCACGTGCTGACCGGCCGGCTATTCACGTCCGCGGATCGCGTAAACCTGGTCGATGCACGAGCCGGTACACGAGCAATGACTACGCTTCCGGTGATCGTCAATCGCACGTTCGTCGAGCGCGTGTTCGGAGGGAGCGACGTCATCGGCCGCCGCGTTCGGCGTGCGGCAACCACTGAACCCGACAGGACTGAGGAGGGACCGTGGTGCGAGATTGTCGGCGTGGTCAGTGACCTCCACACGAATCCGATCGACTCAGAACTTACGGCGCCGATCCTCTATTTTGTCCTGACCCCAGGAACCGCCAGCACCGGGAGCCTGGTGCTGCGCGTGTCCGGCGGCGCGCCCTCGAGCTACATAAGCAGGATGCGAGAGCTCACCGGCGCGATCGATCCGACCGTCCGCATATCGGCCTATCCGCTGGTCGACATCTACCGCCAGCAGAACGTCGCGATGCGGCTCGTCGCGGCCGCGCTCGTGCTGGTCATCGTGAGCGTGCTGATGTTGTCAGCGGCAGGCGTCTATGCACTCATGTCGTTCACCGTCGCGCAGCGGCGGAAGGAAATAGGCATACGCGCGGCGCTCGGCGCCGACCCGCAGCGGATTCTGCGCAGCATCTTCGCACGCGCCGCCGTGCAACTCGCGTCCGGGATCGCCGCCGGGATCACGATGGCGATCCTGATCGACGTGTTGAGCGGCGGCGAGATGATGGGAGGCGCAGGGGCCATCCTGCTTCCGGTGATGTCGGTGCTGATGGTCGCCGTCGGCCTGCTGGCCTCGATCGGTCCCGCGCGCCGGGGCCTCCGCGTGCACCCCACCGAGGCGTTGCGGGACGAATAACGCCCGCACGTCCAGCGTCAGGAAATGACGCAGAATGTACGTGTGCGTGTTTCGCGGCCGCAGCTTCCTCCTGAGATCGAAGAGTACCGCGACGGCCCTTGGCGCCGCGACGCGGTGCGCCAGGTCAGCACCGCATTCGAAGCCGAACGGTTCATCGAGGAAATCGGCTTTGCCGCGTGTCTGACCGACTGTCGCCGGCCGGGGCCGTCGCTGTATGTTGCCGTGTGTGGGCGCCGGGACGCGGTGTTGCCACGCAACGTCCAGAAGGATTCCGAGACATCGCTCACCTGGCAGTTGAAGGACGAGCTGATCCGTCGCGGGAAGGTCTATTACGCCAAGCTTGCCCGCGGCAAGGCGATGTTCCTCGCGCCGCGGATGATCCCGCACTTCCACGCCATCTGGGGGCTCCGCCGATCCGAGGAAAAGACACGCCTCAGCAGGAATGCGCAAAAGATCCTGCGCGTGCTGCGCAGGGAATGGGAGATGAGCACGCTGGACCTGCGCACCGACTCCGGCGTGACGGATCGGAAGGCGTTCACGCGCGCACTCGACGAACTGCAGGCGGCCATGATCGTCGTGCCGAGTGAGGTCTGCTACCTTCCAAAGTTCACTTACATCTGGACGCTCGGCGTCGGCCGGTTCCCCGACGCACTGGTCCGCCGCGTGAAGCGCGAGCACGCCTTGCGCGAGATCGCGCGCTGCTTCCTGACTGGAGCAGGCGTCACTGTTCCCGGTGAGATGGCCCGCGTGACCGGTCTGCCCCGGCCCGAAGCCGGACTCGGAAACCGCGCACTCGTCGCTGAAGGTTTTGCGACCATGATCGCGCCTGGCGTGTACAAACTGGCAGAAGACCGGTGGACGGGTTCGCCAGGCTCAGCCGACGAACCCGCGCTCGCGCAGACGTGATCGCGTCCCGTGTGCCACACTGGATCGTGGCTCTCATCAACGAATACTGCCCACGTCATCGACGTCGTGGCCGTCGTGTCGTCGCGTTCGTTTCAGGAAGCGTTTTGTACAAGCTTCTGTGTTTGCGACCGCCAGGCTGCCCCGCGTCTCCGTTTCTCCGTTTTTGAAGCTCGTTCGGTTCCCTCCGTCCCCTCCGTTTAGGTTCGAAGCCGCAACATCCCGATCCCCGCAACCTGAAACCCCAGGCGTTCATAGAGCCGGCGAGCTCGGTGATTGTTTGGTGTCACACCGAGGGCGATCGCCGCAAAGGTACCGAAACGTTTCTCGATGATCGCGTCGAACAGAGCTGTTCCACAGCCGCGCCCACGCATCGGCGCCCGGACGAAAACCTCATCCACCTCACACACGACGCCATCGAGCTCGTTGGAATAGAACGGAACGAGGAAGGCATAGCCCTCAGCAGTGCCCTCGACATCGAGGACGACCGCCTGTCCGCGAGACGGCTCGAATTCGAAGACATTCAAGGTCCGTTCGACCTGCTCCGCCGTAACTGAAAGCAAGCCGGCATCTTCGGCGTACAGCGCGAGACACATTTCAACGATAGCGGGAAAGTCGAGCGGGCGGGCCGGGCGCCAGGTCGGCATGCTCTACTGTAGCGCCACCGGGTGACGCCCGGCCCGGCCCAAGCGCGTTCTGCGCTGGAATCGAACGGGCTGGTAGGGACGAGAGGGACACCGCCGCAATCAACCGCCGCGGCCCAGGGCCGAGCGGAAGCGGTGTTAGGATGCGTGCGCCATGTCAGAACAAAACCGCCGCACGTTCCTCACTTCCTCCGCACTCGCCGGCCTCGGCCTCGCTTCGTCTCCAGGCTCGTTGATTCTCCGGGCCGATGCGCAAGCGACGCCGACGGTCGCTGATACCGATGAAGCGCACCGCGTTCTGATCCAGATGGGGCCTGCAGCGGAGGGTCCGAGCACACCGGACCGGGAGCTGAAGAAGATCACGCCGCAGCCCTACGGTCCGTTCTACAAGGCCGGCGCGCCATTTCGCGGCAAGCTGTGTCCGCCCGGCGAACCAGGAGTGACGTTCGTGCTGACCGGCCGTGTGTGGGCGTTGGACACGCGCCGCCCGGTGTCGGGCGCCGTGCTCGACGTCTGGCACGTCGACACCAAGGAGAAGTATTCAGATGGTGTCAACGATTTCCGCAACCGCGGCCGCGTGATTTCCTCGGAGACTGGATCGTACGAGCTCGAAAGCATTCGTCCGATCCCGTATCGGCCGAATCAGGGCGGAGACTTCTGGCGTTGCGCGCACTTCCATCTGCTCGTAGTCGCGCCAGGCTACCGGCCGCTGGTGACCGAGATTCACTTCCAGGACGACCCGCACAAGAAGGATCCGATGTATCGCGCTGAGAACGCGATCGCCGCCCAATCGCATACCGCGAACGGACGGACGTTCGAGACCGGCGTCTTCGACATTGTGCTGGAGCGTTAGCCTACGGAGGGGACGGAGGGAACGGAACGAGCTTCAACTCGGAGACGCGGAGAAACGGACACTAACCTTGTCTTGATGATCACGCCGATGCCGGGGGAGTGGTGCCCAACAAAGATTCTCCGTTCCTCCGCGTCTCCGAGTTGAAGCTCGTTCCGTTCCCTCCGTGCCCCGTTACTGCAGCGTCAGAGCCGGATTGATACGCGCTGCCCGGCGCGCCGGCAGGATGGCCGCAAAGGTTGTCACGGCACCAACGATTGTGGCCGCAGCCAGAAGCGTTGGCGCGTCGAACGGTTGCAGATCGTACAGGAGCGGCTGCAGCCTGCGCGCAGCGACCGATGCGACCGCCACACCGGCGGCGGCTCCTGCCACGATCGCCGGCACGTACTGTCCGAAGATCATCCGAAGGATCGCGCGAGGCGTGGCGCCGAGCGCCATGCGGACGCCGATCTCCCGCGTCCGCGAGGACGTCGTGTAGCTGACGACGCCGTAGAGCCCGAGTGAGGCGAGCGCGACCGCCAGCGCGGCGAACACGGCTGCCAGCGTGGCGAGCAGCCGTTCGACCTGCACCTGATCCTCGATCTGTTGCCTCATCGTGCCCGTCCGGAACACTGTCACCCCGGAATCGACCGACGCAATGGCCGCCTTGACGTCGCGCAGCGCCGCCTCCGGCGAATGTCTGGCGCGCACGTGAAGTGTGAGTTGACTGACGTTCGTCAGCTGCGCGTATGGGATGTACCAGAACGCGATCTCGGCATCACGCACGTTCGCGATCTTGCTGTCGCGCGTCACGCCGACGATCGTGTGTCTCGCGGGGCCCCGGGACCCGCCCGGCCCGATGCGCCGCCCGAGCGCGGGGCCTTCGCCAAGGTAGCGGCGGACGAAAGTTTCATTGACAATCGCCACCGGCTCGCCCGTGGCCGTGTCCGCGGCGGTGAAATCGCGTCCTTCCTTCAGCGGCAGGCCCGTGGTGCGGAAGAATCCGGGTCCGACAGCGTTGCGCGTGGGTCCGGGCCGGTCGTCACCCTGGCCGTTGTCGAGCACCAGCCCGCTTCCCCACATGTTTCCGTCAAGGAGCGGCATCACACCAAAGGCTGCCGATTCGACCGTTGGCAGGGCCGAGACGCGCTCGAGGACATCGGCGTAGAACCCCCGCACGTTCTCGCGGCTGTACCCGGCGAGAATGGGATTCATCGAGAGCAGTGCCAGCTGCTCGGCCTGAAAGCCAAAACCGGCATGACGGAGGTTGAAGAGCGTGCGCGCGAAGAGGCCGGCGCCGATCAGGAGTGCGAGCGAGAGGGCGATCTGGCCGGCCACGAGGGCCGAGCGTGCTATGGAGCGCCGGCCTGTGACCTGCGACGTGCCGATCTTCAGCGCGCCAACGAGATCCACTTTCGCCGACGACCATGCCGGTGCCAGGCCGCATAGCATGCCGGTGAGGAACGTGACCAGCGTGGCGAAGCCGAGCACTCGGAAGTCGGTCGGAATCCTGATATCGGATGGCACGTCGGCCAGTCTCGCCATCACGTCGACGCACCAGCCCGACAGCAGCAACCCCAGGGCGCCGCCTGCGGTCGCAAGAATCAGGGTCTCGACGAGAAGCTGACGAACGATGCGCAGCCGGCCCGCGCCGAGCGCGAGCCGCAGCGACATCTCGCGCTGGCGCGTCGTCGAGCGGGCGAGCATCAGGTTGCCCACGTTCACGCAGACGAGCCCGAGCACGATCGCGACGAGGACAGTGAGGATGACGAGCGCCAGCGAAAAGCGTTTGCGTATCGTCGGCCGTCCGCCGCTGCCATCGAGCACCTCGAGACGTTCGGGCGAGTCCTTCTGACCCGGGAACTGCGCGCGGAACGAATCGTAGCGTCGGTCGAGCGCATCTGCGGCCTGCGCGCGCGTAATTCCCGGCTGCAGGCGTCCCATGATCTGGAGCCACCAGTTGCCAGCGCTGTCCAGACGCGACGCGCTTCCGTGCATCTCCGCCTGCAGTGTGATCGGCACACGGACGCTCGGCAGCGCCCCAGGCTCGATGCCGTGGAATGACGGAGGTGACACACCGATGATGGTGACCGGGAGACGATTCAGCCGGATGGAACGGCCGATCACGTGCGGATCGCCGCCGAAGCGCCGGTGCCAGTAGCCGTAGCTGATGACCGCGACGCGGTTGACCCCCGCGCGCTCGTCGTTGTCGGTAAACAGCCGGCCGAGATGCGGCTGTACGCCGAGCACCTCGAAGTAGTTGCCCGACACCAGCTCGCCATCGATCTGCTCTGGTGGTCCGCCCGCTTCCAGACTGGGCCCCATGCTCGCGCTGGCGAGCACGCCCGACAGCGCCTCGTTTGCCTCACGGAGATCGAGATAGAACGGATAGGGGAAGCTCGAGCCGAGGCCGGACTGATCCGAGGAGACCGCCAGCAGAATCAGCGACTCGGGGTCGTGGACTGGCAACGGCTTGAGAAGAACGCTGTTGACCAGGCTGAAGATGGCCGTGTTGGCGCCGATGCCGATGGCCATCGACAGGACGGCGGCGGCCGCGAATCCTGGCGACTGCATCATCATCCGGAGTCCGTATCGCAGGTCGGCTTTGATCCCGTCGATCCAACCTACGCCACGTACTTCGCGCCCCTGTTCTTTCCAGCGCAGCGGATCGCCAAACTCCTCTATCGCACGCCGGCGAGCCTCGGCTGGTGCCAGGCCGGAGGCGACAAGGTCATCGGTCCTCGCGTCGAGATGAAACCGGAGCTCGGCGTCCATCTCGCGCTCCATCCGCGATCGCCACAGGAGAGTGCGCAGAAACGACTGAAGGCGGGAGAGGAGCGTCATGTGGCGTCAGATATCCCCGGGCGATGCGTCGAGCACCAGCGCCATCGCCTCGGAGAAGCGCTTCCAGTACGCCTGCTCGTCGGTCAGGCGCCGTCGCCCCGCCGCCGTCAACCGGTAGTACTTTGCCTTGCGCCGGTTCTCAGACTCGCCCCATTCCGAGGTGATAAGCCCCTGGGTCTCGAGCCGGTAGAGCGCTGGATAGAGCGATCCCTGTTGAATTCGCAGCTTGTCGCGGGAAATCTGCTGAATCCGCAGCAGCACGCCGTAGCCGTGAAGCGGGCCGAGCGACACCGCCTTGAGGATGAGCAGGTCCAGTGTTCCCTGCAGCAGTTCGGTCGTCGTCGCCACCCGCACTCTCCTAGATTGACATAGAGAGTAGCACAACTCCCTCCCTTAGCAGCCACCACGAACGACAGCAGATAACCTTCGTGGTGAACCTTCATGGTGAACCTTCATGGTGAACCCCCGTCATGAACGCGGGGTGTCCGTTCGGCAGGTCGTTCGCTTCTAGCGGAACCTGAGAATAGCGTAAAGCAGGACGACCAACAGACTGAGCAACGCAGGCATCGACGCCAGCGCGACGCTCGCGACGAGCCGTTGCTCGCTGGCGTCGTTCCGCCCCCACCTCCACGCCAGCAGCGCAGCGCCCGCGACCGCGAGGCCGGCGCTCACCAAGAGGCCAGCGTTGCTTGTCCAGCGGCTCCAGGAACGACTCTGGGGGTCGACGGACTGGAACGCGATGGCGGCAGGCACCGCAAACGTCATCAGAACCGGCAGCGGCGACACGCACAGGTACGCACGTTCAGGCAGTGTCAGCGGGTGCGTGCGCCCCTGGCTGATGAGGATTACGCCGAGGAGTCCGACGGCTACAAGGACGATCACAGCAATCATGGCAGGCGTTCCTGGGCGAGACCCATCCTCTTGCGCGGCATTCTAGCCGAATCCTTGCGACCACCCAGCCCCCCACTTTCCTTGCACCGTCCGAATGTCTTAACATCTCGCAACCTCATATGGTGCGAGACATGAAACACCGACTATTCGTGGCAGGGTTGCTCATCCTGGTGGCCAGTATTCGTGCCATCGGGATAGTGGCCGTAGAACCGCAAGGGCCTCAGACCGACCCCAAGGCCAGACCCGATCTCGTGCGCGCGCCCTACAGCCAGGCGGACATCGACTTCATGTCCGGCATGATTCCCCATCACGCCCAGGCGGTACTGATTGCCGGGTGGGCGGACTCTCACGGCGCCCGGCCCGAGGTGCTGGTCCTGTGCCAGCGGATGGTCGTCGGCCAGCGCGACGAGATCGAGTTCATGCGCACCTGGCTGCGCGATCGGGGCGAGACGGTGCCCGATGCCAACGCCACACACCACCGGATGAAGATGAACGGCGTGGAGCACGACATGCTCATGCCGGGCATGCTCTCGCCTGCCGAGCTCGCGCAGCTGGACAAGGCGCGGAACACCGAGTGGGACCGGCTCTTCCTGACATTCATGATTCGCCATCACGAGGGTGCGCTCAAGATGGTCGACGACCTCTTCGAGGCCTACGGCGCCCTGCAGGACGAAGACATCTACAAGTTCGCTTCCGATATGTACGCCGACCAGACGATCGAGATCGACCGCATGCACAAGATGCTCGACGGCTCGCAGAAGGGCGGCTCGAAATGAAATCCTGGTTCTTCACGAACGGAGTCCACATGAGATCGCTGGTCTTCACCACGCTTGCCGTAGGAATGCTGACCGTCGCGTGCGCGCCGAAGTCGCCGCCCGCAGCGTCGCCGCCCGCCCCGAATCCGCCGGCTGCAGCGCCGGCGCCAGCACCTGCGCCACCGGCCGCTGCGACGCCGGCACCTGCGGCGCCTGCGCCCGCGCCTGCTCCGGCGACGCCACCGGCGACGGAGCCAGCGGGTGGCGGAGCCGGCCGAGGCGGCCGTGGGAATCCACCGCCTCCGCCACCACCGCCGCCGAGTGTCATGCCGGCGCCGGTGAAGCCGATCGTGTCCGCGACGACACCGACTCCGGATCCGCGCGTCGGTCTTGCGGCGGGCCGATGGGATGCGGCGCAGGCGGCCTGGAATATTCGTCTCGTGTCGACCACGCCGCCGACCGAGAAGTTCCTCGGCGTCACCAACTCCGATCTCGCCTTCACCGGGAAGTACACCATCCAGGGCAACTACAACGGATTCCAGGTCTTCGATGTGTCGAACCCTGCGAAGCCCACGCTGGTGATGACCTACGTGTGCCCCGCGTCGCAGAGCGACGTGTCGGTTTACAAGAACCTGCTGTTCGTCTCGGGCGAAGGGCAGACCGGCCGTCTCGACTGCGGTATCCAGGGCGTGCCCGAGCCCGTCAGCAAGGACCGTCTGCGCGGCATCCGCATCTTCGACATCTCGAACATCGCCAGCCCGAAGTACGTGGCCAACGTGCAGACCTGCCGCGGGTCCCATACCCACACGGTCGTGACGGATCCGAAGGACAAGGAAAACGTCTACATCTATGTTTCCGGCTCGTCGCGTGTTCGTTCACCTGACGAGCTGCCGGGTTGCACCGACGGCCCGATCGAGGATCCGAACAGCGCGCGTTTCCGCCTCGAAGTGATCAAGGTCCCGATCGCCGCCCCGCAGAACGCGGCCATCGTCAGCCACCCGCGCATCTTCTACGGCCTCGCGCCGCCGCCTCGACGCGTCGAGCCCGGTCGTGGCGGTAACGCCAACAACCCCGCCGGAGCCGGTGCGGGTGCTGGCGCAGGTGCGGGTGCTGGCGCAGGGGCAGGGGCAGGTGCAGGTGCGGCAGAGGGCAGAGGCGGCGGCCGCGGAGCCGATCCGAACGCCCGTCCCTCCGGCCCGAACCAGTGCCACGACATCACGGTCTATCCGGAGATCGGCCTCGCGGGCGGCGCCTGCGGCGGATACGGACTGCTCCTCGACATCAGCGACGTTGTGAACCCGCAGCGAATCGACCAGGCCGCGGACATCAACATGTCCTTCTGGCACTCCGCGACGTTCAGCAACGACGGCTCCAAGGTCCTCTTCACCGACGAGTGGGGTGGCGGTTCGCAGCCGCGCTGCCGCGACACGGACAAGCCCGAGTGGGGCGCCAACGCGCTCTTCACGATCGAGGACCGGAAGATGAACTTCAAGAGCTACTACAAGATACCGGCACCGCAGACATCGCTCGAGAACTGCGTGGCACACAACGGATCGCTCCTGCCGATCCCCGGCCGCGAAGTCATGGTCCAGGGCTGGTATCAGGGCGGCATCTCGGTGTTCGACTGGACGGACACGTCGAAGCCGAAGGAAATCGCCTATTTCGACCGCGGTCCGGTGGATTCGACCCGGATGATCAGCGGCGGCTCGTGGTCGGTCTACTGGTACAACGGCCTGATCGTCAGCTCCGAGATCGCGCGCGGTCTCGATATCTACGAGCTGCTTCCGAGCGGATTGATCTCTCAGAACGAAATCGATGCCGCCAAGACCGTCCAGTGGGATTACCTCAACGCGCAGGAGCAACGAAAAATAGTCTGGCCGCCGAGCTTCGCCAAGGCTCGGGCCTTTCTGGATCAGCTCGAACGCGACAACGGTCTGGCTGCGGCGAGCATCAGCTCGGCGCGTTCGGAACTGGCGAGCGCGGAGAAGCTCTCGGGACAGCAGCGGCAGCAGGCGCTTCAGAAGCTTGCGTCGCAGCTGAGCAAGGACGCATCAGGGGCAGCGGGTCAGGCCAAGGTCAAGATGCTGACGGATGCCGTGACCGAGCTCGCAACTGCCCGGTAAGTGACTCGATTGGGGGCGCGCCGTTTGGCGCGCCCCTATCTTCATTCCCTTCCTCGCTCAGCCCTTCCCCAGGCCGCCCGCAGATTGGTCCGCCCCCTCCAGGGCCTTGTGCCGGTATCCTGAACGGCATGCGCCTGAAACCCTTTCTTCTGGACCAGTGGTTGTCCCGCCCCGGCTCCTCGTCAATCGAGTACAACCTGGGCGGCAGCACGGGCCCGCGCTGGACGCTCGATGAACTGCTCCGGCTCACGGGAAATGACGCCCGTCAGCGTCTGCTCGAGTCCGGCGTCGTGTACGGCTTGTCCGCCGGCAGCGAGGGCCTTCGAGAGGGTCTTGCCTCGATGAGTCAGGTTCCCTCGTCGCACGTGCTCATCGTTGCCGGTGGATCCGAGGCGTTGCTCCTGCTGATGTTCCTCGCGGCGGATCCGGGCGCCAACGTCATCGTTCCGTTTCCCGGGTTTCCTCCGTATCACGCGTTGCCAGAATCGATGGGGCTCGAGGTTCGCCAGTATCACGTCAGTCGCGAGAGCGGCTTCCGTGTCGATCTCGATGAGGTCAAGCGTCTCGCGGCAGCAAACACAAAACTGATTCTCGTGAACTCGCCGCACAATCCGACTGGCGGAACGTTGTCCGACGACGAGATGCGCGACCTGCACGACTTCGCAGCGGCGCGGCGGATCCAGTTCGTGTCCGACGAGGTGTTCCACCCGATTTATCACGGGCGCCCGTCAGCGTCGGCAGCGCGGCTCCCGCACGCCACGGTCCTCGGTGACTTCTCGAAGGCGTTTGCGCTGTCGGGTCTTCGTCTGGGATGGATCATCGAACCGGACGAGGAACGCCGCGAGGAATACCTCAACATGCGGGAGTATTTCAGCATCTCGAACACGACCATCGGCGAGTTCTTTGCCGAGATTGCGGTTGCGCATCGCGATATCGTCCTCGGCCGCACGCAGGAGGTCGCGTCAACGAATCTGCGCGAGGTGGAGCGTCTCGTAGGCGAGCATGGAGATCTGCTCGAATGGACTCGCCCGGAGGGCGGGATGACGGCGTTCGTTCGCGTGCGCGGCGGGAACGGGCGCGAGTTCTGCGAGGGCGCCGTCGGTCACGGTCTCTTGCTGACGCCAGGCGACTGTTTTGGCGTTCCCGATCACGTCCGTCTCGGCTTTGGCGTCGGTCCCGAGTGGTACTCGAAAGCCATGGAACGGCTCGCGAGTTTCCTCCAAAGTTGGAAAGCCGCCGTGTGACGACCCGCGAGTCCATCGACGCGGCGACGGCAGGTTTCCAACGCGCTGTGCGGCCGTTCGCGCTTGGCGATCCTCAACGCTTGCGGACCTCTTTGATGCTGCAGGCATGCCTGCGGCGACCATCGCCACGGTCGTGGGCACCGGCAGGTTTCCCGACATTCGCGCGATGGTCGAAGTAATGGATCAGCTGGCTCGGCCGACGCTTGCCAGCACAACGCTTCCCATACTAGTGTTCGTCCTCCGATGTTCGTTCTCCAGCGATGCCAAGTCGTCGGATGACGACCCATGGGCACGGCCATGTCATCCCTGCGCGTTCACGCGATTGTCGCGATTCTCACCGTTCCTCTTGCGATGTCCTGCGGTTCGTCTTCGGAGACCGCGACGTCGCCGTCACCCGCTCGATGTACGTTGCAGGTTCAGGCCGAGACGTCCGCGTTCCCGCCTGCGGGTGGATCTGGCGCCGTGCGGATCGTCACCAACCGCGAGTGCGCGTGGTCGGTGCGTAGCGAAGCCGGATGGGTGATTGTCGCGAATCCCGCTGAAGGACAGGGCGACGGATCCGTGAATTTCACCGTCGCCAGCAATGCCGATCCGACACCGCGCGGGGCAGGGCTCAGCGTCAACGACCAGCGTCTGCAGATCTCACAGGAAGGAAGGCCCTGCCAGCTGAGCCTGTCCTCGAATTTCGAACAGGTGGACGCGACC
>Ga0114129_10011700_pt1 | contig 12485 bp, 11 predicted proteins | sample RhiMetdeltSRZDD1_FD_80071 | JGI IMG/M metagenome (GOLD analysis project Ga0114129, IMG submission 80071) | Populus rhizosphere microbial communities from Tennessee, USA - Rhizosphere MetaG P. deltoides SRZDD1 (version 2) (version 2) | ecosystem: Host-associated > Plants > Roots > Rhizosphere >...
CGCGAGGTGCGCATGGCGTTGCTCGAGGCCGACGTCGCGCTGCCGGTGGTGCGCGACTTCATCGCCCGCGTGAAGGACAAGGCGCTCGGCCAGGAAGTGGTCGGCTCGCTGAACCCGGGGCAGGCGCTGGTGGGCATCGTCCACCGCGAGCTCGCGCAGACGATGGGCGAAGGCGTCTCCGACATCGACCTCGCAACGCAGCCGCCGGCGGTGATCCTGATGGCCGGCCTGCAGGGCGCGGGCAAGACCACGACCACGGCGAAGCTCGCAAAGCTGCTGATCGAGAAGCGCAAGAAGAAGGTGCTCACGGTCTCGGCCGACGTGTATCGCCCCGCCGCCATCGAGCAGCTGAAGACCGTCACCAAGCAGGCCGGCGCCGAGTGGTTCCCGTCCAGCGGCGAGCAGAAGCCGCGCGACATCGCGCTGGCGGCGCTGGACTATGCGAAGCGCCACTACGTCGACGTGCTGCTCGTCGACACCGCGGGCCGGTTGGCGATCGACGAAGCGCTGATGGCCGAGATCCGCGAGCTGCACGCGACGCTGAACCCGGTGGAGACGCTGTTCGTCGTCGACGCGATGCAGGGCCAGGATGCGGTGAACACCGCCAAGGCCTTCAAGGATGCGCTGCCGCTGACCGGCGTCGTGCTGACCAAGCTCGACGGCGACTCGCGCGGCGGCGCGGCCTTGTCGGTGCGGCAGATCACCGGCGCGCCGATCAAGTTCGCCGGCATCAGCGAGAAGATCGACGGCCTCGAGGTGTTCGATGCCGAGCGCCATGCCGGCCGCGTGCTCGGCATGGGCGACATCGTGGCGCTGGTCGAGGAAGTGCAGAAGGGCGTGGACCTGCAGGCGGCGCAGAAGCTGGCCGACAAGGTCAAGAGCGGCGCCGGCTTCGACTTGAACGACTTCCTCGCGCAGATCTCGCAGATGAAGAAGATGGGCGGCCTGTCGGGCCTCATCGACAAGCTGCCGACGCAGATGATGGGCAAGGCGCAGCCCGGCCAGGCCGACATGGACCGTGCCGAACGTGATGTGCGCCGCATGGAAGGCATCATCTGCTCGATGACGGCGCTGGAGCGCCGCAAGCCCGAGCTCATCAAGGCCAGCCGCAAGCGCCGCATCGCCGCCGGCGCCGGCGTGCAGGTGCAGGAAGTCAACCGCCTGCTCAATCAGTTCGAGCAGATGCAGGGCATGATGAAGAAGATGAAGGGCGGCGGCCTGATGAAGATGATGAAGCGCATGGGCGGCATGAAGGGCCTGCCCGGCATGCGCTGATCGCGATACGTCTTGGCGTTGACCACCCCGCCGCGGCGGGCTAGCGTGCCAGCTTCATCGGCACTCTGGATCTCACATGGCCCTCTTGTGGATGCTCGTGGCGGTCGCCCTCGTGGGCGCGGTGGCCTGGGCCTGGCGGCGGCAATCGCAAGGCACGACGGTGCAGCGCAAATCCGGCGCGCTGGATGCGCTGGACACCGTCACCGGCTGGGAGCCGCAGGCCACGCGCATCATGACCTCGTCGGAGCGCCTGGCCTACGCGACGCTGCAGCGCGCGATGCCGGAGTACCTGATCCTGGCGCAGGTGCCGCTGTCGCGCTTCCTGCGCGTGCCGACACGCTATTCGTACGCGGAGTGGCTGGCGCGCGTCGGACAGTTGTGCGCCGACCTCGTCGTGTGTGACTCCTCGTCACAAGTGTTAGCGGTGGTGGAGGTGCGTGCCGCATCGCAGAGCGAGCGCGGCGGCAAGCGCGCCGAGCGCATGCGCCGCGTGCTCAAGGCGGCCGGCGTGCCGCTGCATGTGTGGCAGGAACAGGCGCTGCCGTCGGTGAGCGCGGCGCGCGAGATGCTGCTGCCGCAAGAAAAGGAAAAGCGCGAGGCCGCTGCGCCGGCGCCCGTGCCTGCCGCTCCGCCCGTGCTCGGCACCATTCCGCCGCCCACCAACGGCGCAGCGCATGCGTTGCCCGAGATGCGCGACCCGCCGCCGTCGACCTGGTTCGACGATCTCGACGTGCAGCCGTCGGCGAACAAGAAGCCGCACTAGCTTCGGTTCACTCGATCAGCGCCTGCGCGAACTCGCGCGCATCGAAGGTCTCGAGGTCTTCCAGCTTCTCGCCGACGCCGACGAAGTACACCGGCACCGGCCGCTCGCGCGCAATCGCCGCCAGCACGCCGCCCTTCGCCGTTCCGTCGAGCTTGGTGACGATCAGGCCGGTGAGCTGCAGCGCGTCGTCGAAGGCCTTCACCTGCGACAGCGCGTTCTGCCCGGTGTTGCCGTCGACCACCAGCAGCACCTCATGCGGCGCCGTCTCCAGCGCCTTGGTCGTGACGCGCTTGATCTTCTTCAGCTCCTCCATCAGGTGCACCTGCGTCGGCAGGCGGCCGGCGGTGTCGGCGATGACCACGTCGCAGCCGCGTGCACGGCCGGCGTTGATCGCGTCGAAGGTGACGGCCGACGGATCGGCGCCCTCATGGCTGACGATTTCCACATGCGCGCGGTCGGCCCACACCGAAAGCTGCTCGCGCGCCGCGGCGCGGAAGGTGTCGGCCGCGGCCAGCAGCACCTTCTGATCGCCTTCGGCGAGGTGGCGCGTCAGCTTGCCGATGCTGGTGGTCTTGCCCGCGCCGTTGACGCCGACGACCATCATCACGGTGGGCGGCGCATCGCTCAGCATGAGCTGCTTCTCCAGCGGTCTGAGCAGCTCGGCGAGCGCGTCGACCAACAGCGCGCGCACGGCCTGCGGATCGGTCGCCTTGGCTTCCTTCACACGGCGCTTCAGGTCGTCGAGCAGGTACTGCGTGGCCTTCACGCCGGTGTCGGCCATCAGCAGCGCCGCCTCGAGCTCCTCGTACAGCGCATCGTCGATCTGCGTGCCGGTGAAGACCTGCGCGATGCTCGAGCCGGTCTTGCGCAGCCCTTGATGCAGGCGCTGCAGCCAGCCGGCACGCGAAGGCTGAGGCGCCTCGGCGACCGCCGCGGCTGCAGCCGGTGTCGGCGCAATGGCCTCGGGCGCCACCGGCGCGGGCTCCGCCGGCGGCTTTTTCTTGAAGAAGCTGAACATGGAGTCTGGGATTGGGGTGGGCGCCGGAGGTCTGCTGCGCAGCCGCTATAATCGCGGGCTCAAGGCGCTTTAGCTCAGTCGGTTAGAGCGACGGAATCATAATCCGCAGGTCCGGGGTTCGAGTCCCTGAAGCGCCACCAACACCAGAACCCCTTGCAAGTCACAGGACTGCAAGGGGTTTTTCTTTGGCCGGGGTCCACCTGAGGGGTCCACTTGGCCGCCGCTCGACCAGCTCGTCTATACCAGAAATCCACCGGCGTGTTCTTCGTCCGCGTGCTCTTGGGCCGGCAAAGTTCGGCCGAAGGCGAGAAGGGGTCAAAAAAGCCGGAGCTTAGGAGGTCGCTGCGGACGAAGGACGCGGTCACGGCCCGTAGCATTTCCTCATCGCTGAACGCACTCCTGGAGTGCGTGCCGACCAAGATGAGGACTTCCACCGTGACCGACTTTCTAGCCCACACTGTCTCCACCTGGACCTTACCGGGCGGCATCCAGGCCAACGATGACGACGACCAGCGCCGGCTGTCCGCCTTCCTGAAGGCTCACCCCTTGATCGAGGAGGCCATCGCCAAGCGGATCGCCGCCATGCCGTGGAGCCCCGCTCCCGCCGCGGGGGTCACGCGGCCGAACGCCCTAGGCATCCCGGCGTCATGCGGGGACGATGGCCGAATCGGATCATGCCGTTGAGCATCAGCCTGGTGTTTCGATAGGCCGGTGAGTCGAATGCGATCTTTCCAGCTCGCGCGTCGTCGAAGAGGCTGTCGCGCACCTCGAACAGGTTTTGCCGAAGCAGGTCGCCGCCATGCAGGCATACCGATGCACCGCCCCGGATGGCACGGTCGCGGAGCAGGAGTTCACCTTCAGGATCGAATGAGATCGACGTCGAGGCCGGCCAGCCCACTAACGACGGTCTGACGTATCGTTGAACGGTACGGACCACGACGATGCCCATGAGACAGACTTACCCCGCACTGCAAGGCGGCCTCCTGGCGTTGTCCGCTGCCATCCTGTTCGGAATCAGCACACCGCTGGTCCAGCGTGCCGGCGTCGGTCTGGGCGCATTCACGACCGCCGCTTTGCTGTACGCCGGCGCGGCATTGATCGGTGCCGTGTTGCGTCAGCCCGTCGAACGTGAAGCGGCGTTGCAGCGCAACGATCTGCCGCGCTTGGGACTGATGGCCCTCTTCGGCGCAGCCATCGGGCCGGTGGCGTTGGCCTGGGGCTTGCAGCACACGAGTGGTACCAGTGCATCACTGATGCTGGCGCTGGAGGCACTGTTCACCGCGGTGCTGGCGCGCACGCTCTATCGGGAAGTGATGGACCGTCGCGTGTGGACCGCGATGTTCCTGCTGCTCGCTGGCGGCGTCGTGCTGGTGCTCGACCGCGGCATCAGCGGCGGGGTGCAGATGCTGGGCTTGCTTGCAGTACTGGGCGCCACCGCAGCCTGGGGCGTGGACAACACCTTGTCGCGCGGCCTGGCCGAGCGCGATCCGAGCCAGGTGGTGCTAGGCAAGTCAGTCCTGGGTGCGGCGGCCACCACGGTGCTGGCCACGGCAACTGGCGAGCCGGTGCCGGGTTGGGGGTCGGCCCTTGCCTTGTTGTTGATCGGCGCCAGCGGCTACGGCCTGAGCTTGCGGCTGTACCTGCTCGCGCAGCGCGCGTTCGGCGCGGCTCGAACGGGTTCGGTGTTCGCCTTCGCGCCGTTCATTGGCGCCTTGCTCGCGATCACGCTCGGCGATCGGTCGTTGAGCTGGGGCATGGCCGCCGGCGGCGCGCTGATGCTCACGGGCGTTGCGCTGCACCTGGCAGAGTCGCATGCCCATGAGCACGCGCACGAAGCGCTCGAGCACGAGCATGCGCACACGCACGGCGACGGGCATCACACCCACGCGCACGATCCGATGCCGGCGGGTGCGCACAGCCACCTGCATCGGCACGAGCCGATGCAGCACGTGCACCCGCATGTTCCGGACGCTCATCATGCTCACCGGCATTAGCCGCGACCGAGCGATCAGCGCTCGGTGCCAGGAGTGCCACCTGGGGGTACCACTTGGGGTTCAGTGCTCTGCGGGGCACCTCGCACGCGTATTGAACGGCATGAACATTCCGGCGGGGTTGTCTCGGTAGAGCCAGACGTGCAGCTCGTAGTGCGGCTCGAAGCCGTGCGCTTCGTCGATCGGAGTCAGCGGGTTGTCGATCATCTTGTAATACTCATTCCCATGGAATGACGGCCGCTTCAGGTTGCCCGCCGCGTGCCATGCCTGCACGAAGACAATGTTTTCGACGGCCACCAGCTCGTAGCTGCCGTTCGGCTGGGGCTCGTAGACGAGTACCGCAGGATGCGTGAAGTCGGTGTTGGTGCCCACGCCGTTCACGCGCGGCGACACGGCCGTGATCCCGAGCAGGTCGGGGCGGAAGATGTGCACGCCCATGCCACCAAGCTGCTGCGGTTCGCCCTCGTCGGCCGCGGAGACGCAGTGTGCCGGCTGCGGCATCACGTAGCCCTCGGACAGCGCCACGTTGATGTCGCGGAATCGCGAGGTGGCCTGGCGGATGCGCGCGAGATCGGTCGCCAAGTCGGCGCTCTGTGCAAATGCAGGCGCGCTGCCGAGCAGCAGGGCCGCTGCAGTGGCGAGCGGCAGGAACAAGCGAATGGTCATGAAAGGCTCCTTGAAGGGACGTTGAACGCAGGCGAGAGTCTTGCGTTCTCGCGTCCGCGCGCCATCGCCCAAAGGAGCCACTGCGCCTGACCGAGAGGGCCATGTCCGGGCGAGCCCGGCTGCATGGCACCTTCACTTGACGGGCTGAATTGCCGTCACCGTGATGGCGCCGTTGACCTTCTCGGCCGTGAACTTCACCTTGTCGCCCTCCTTCAGACTGTCGAGCATCTTCGGGTCGACAACCTTGAAGACCATCGTCATGCCGGGCATATCGAGGTTGGCAATCGGTCCGTGCTTCAACGTCACCTTGCCTTGCTCCTTGTCCACCTTGCGAACCTCCCCATCGGTAGTGGGTGCGGCATTGGCGCCTAACGCGATGGTGAGTGCGGCAGTGGATGCGATGGTGAGGATGAACTTCATACGTGGCTCCTTCATTTCACCGTCACCTTGCCGACCATGCCGGCTTTGAAGTGACCAGGCTGCAAGCAGGCGAACTGGAACTCTCCCGCCTTGGTGAATTGCCACACGATCTCAGCCGCCTTGCCCGGCTTGACGTGAGCCATGTTGGCGTCCGCGTGTTCCATCTCGGGGAACTTCTCCATGAGCTCGGCGTGCTCCCTGAGGGCCTCCTTGGTGCCGAGGACCATCTCGTGCAGCAGCTTGCCGCCGTTGTGCACGACGAACTTGATGGTCTCGCCTCGCTTGACGGTGATGTCGGCGGGCGTGAAGCGCATGTTGTCGGCCATGTCGACCTTGATGGTGCGCGTCACCTTCTTCGGGTTGCCTTCCTGCCCGAAGTCGGTGGGCTCCACCTTGCTCGCGTCGTATTTGCGAGGTGCGGCGTGGTCCTCGTCGCCATGGGCCAGCGCGACTGAGGCGGACAAGGCCAGCGCCATGGCGGCCAGGTGCAGCGTGACTTTGCTGTTCATGTGTAGCTTCCTTGTGGGGGGAATCGGTTCAGTGGCCCTGATGGCCGCCAGGTTTGCGGACCTGCAGCGTGTCCGCGTCAGCCTTCGGCGCCGATGTGCGAACGGCGGGAGGCAGGTCGGTCGTGTATTCGCTGGCCAGCGTGCCGGCGGGATGCTTGTAGGGCCCGGGGTCGCCGTAGTCGCCACGCTTGACGCCGTCGCGGACCTTGACGACGCTGAACATGCCGCCCATCCCGATCGGGCCGAACGGGCCCTGCCCCGTCATCATCGGCAACGTGTTCTCGGGCAACGGCATCTCCATCTCGGCCATGTCGTGCATGCCCTTGTCGCCCATGACCATGTAGTCGGGCACGAGCCCAGTGATCTTCTTCGCCACGTCACGATGATCGACACCGATCATCGTCGGCACGCCATGGCCCATGGCGTTCATCGTGTGGTGCGACTTGTGGCAATGGATGGCCCAGTCGCCGGCGAGCGCGTCGAACTCGAAAGCACGCATCTGGCCGACCGCAATGTCGGTCGTCACTTCGGGCCAGCGCGCGCTCTTGGGCACCCAGCCTCCATCGGTGCCGGTCACCTCGAAGTGCGGCCCGTGCATGTGGATGGGATGGTTCGTCATCGTGAGGTTGCCGATGCGGATGCGCACGCGGTCGCCGGTGCGTGCGACAAGCGGGTCGATGCCCGGGAACGCGCGGCTGTTCCAGGTCCACAGGTTGAAGTCGAGCATCGTGTTGACGCGCGGCGTCGCGCTACCCGGCTCGATGTCGTAGGCGTTGAGGATGAAGCCGAAGTCGCGGTCGACCTTGTACTGCTTCGGGTCCTTCGGGTGGACGATGAACAGACCCATCATGCCCATCGCCATCTGCACCATCTCGTCCGCGTGCGGGTGGTACATGAAGGTGCCCGAGCGCTGCAGCACGAATTCGTACATGAAGGTCTTGCCGACCCCGATGGGTGGCTGCGACAAGCCCGTGACACCGTCCATGCCCGAGGGGACCAGGATGCCGTGCCAGTGGATGCTGGTGACCTCGGGCAGCCTGTTGGTGACGAAGATGCGGACGCGGTCGCCTTCCACCGCTTCGATGGTCGGGCCTGGGCTCTGGCCGTTGTAGCCCCAGAGGTTGGCCTTCATGCCCGGGGCGATTTCGCGCACGACGGGCTCCGCAATGAGGTGGAACTCCTTCACTCCCTCCTTCATGCGCCAGGGCAGCGACCATCCGTTGAGCGTCACGATGGGGTTGAAGGGTCGACCGTTGGGCGGCGGCGGTGGCACCAGCATCGACGGCGAAGACTGAACGACAGCCTCAGGCAGCGAGGCCGCGCCAACGCGGCTGACGGCTGCGGCGCCCAGGAGGGTGGCGCCAGCCGCCTTGAAGAAGGTTCTGCGATTGGTCATCTCGGACTCCATCAATGAGCGGCCGGCGAGCGACCGGTCAGCGCGGTCTGGAGGTTGGTGTCGGCAATCCAGTAGTCACGCAGCGCCTCGATGTAGCCGGTGACGCTCGCCACCTGGTCGCGCGAGTCCGCCAGCAGCTCGAACACGCCGATGAGCATGCCGTTGTAGCGAAGCAGGTTCTCATCGGAGATGCGCTTGCGCAGCGGCACCACCTCATCGCGGTAGTGCCTGGCCAGGTCGTAGGCGGTGCGGTACGCCGAGTACGACTCGCGCACCTCGGACCTGGCGTTCACGGCCACCTCGGCGGTCCGATGGAGCGACTGCATGTACGTCGCCTCTGCGCGAGCCGCTCGCGTCGAGCCGAAGTCGAACAGCGGCAGCTCCAGCTCGATCTCGTAGCCGTTCTGCCGCGACCCTCCGGTCTGGCTCTTGTTGGCGTAGCCGACTTCGAGCACGTTGACCATTCGCGTGGCCTGGGTCAAGCCGAGCGCCTTGGCCGTTGCCTCGGTCGACCGCTTGGCCATCAGCACATCCAAGCGCTTGTCGATGGCAGTCTGCTCGGCGTCCTCGGGCTCGAACGGTTCCTTCGGCAGGTCGGGTAGTCGCTCGGGCAGCTTGAAGGACAACTGCTCGCCCGACAAGCCGAGCACGCGAGTCAGGCGCTCTCGCTCTGCCACGGCCTGATGCCTGGCGCGGGCAAGCTGCGACGTCGCGTCAGCATGGAAGGCCTGCTCACGCATCTGCGCAAGCTTGCTGAAGTTGCCGGCCTGGAGCATGCGCCGGGCGAGCTCGCTGGATGCATCGGCGGCCTCCTTCACCTGCTCGTAGTACCCGACCAGGTCTTGCGCAGCGACCGCGCTGAAATACGCGCGACGAGCTTCCCCGGCGACGCCGACTGCATCGAACGCGGCCTGGTACTGCGCCTGCTCGAAACGGCGTTGCTCGACCTGCTTTGCGACGGGCATCGTCAGCAACCCGACGATGTTGAACATCACCGAGCGCTCGATTTCCGTGATGCCACCGCCCCGCAGGTGCCCGAAGGTGAACGTCGGGTTCGCCAAGCGGCCGGCACGCACGAGGTCGGACTCGGCGATGCCGAGCTCAGAGAGGCTCGCTTGCAGACCACGGTTGTTCAGCAGAGCCAGCTCGACGGCGCTGTCTGAGGTCAATGGCTGGGCAAGCAGTTGCCGGACGCGGCCTTGTGCCGAATCCACTTCTGCCTGACTGCGCTGCCAGGTCGGGGTCTGTCCCGTGCGGTCCTTGGTCAGCTCGGCAACGTTGCCGAAACCGCCGTCCGCCGAGAACGATGCGCAGCCGGCCAGGAGCAGTGCCGCTGCCAATGCAGCAGCCTCCGTGGCGTGAAGCTTGTTCATGTTGTGAAAGTCGTCTGAACCGCTGAGCCGGCGCTGCCGGTCAGCCGATGCCCGTGCGTGCGAACGCACGAACTCCATCAGGCCTCGCGCGGAGGCCTCACCGGGTCAGATGCTTCGGGGAGGACGCTCCTGGCCGCCCGACACAAAGGTCGGTGCCGGAGCTGACAGGTCGGGGAAGGAGGTGGCCGCCATGTCGAGCGGCTCGAAGAGCGTCGGCAGGCTGCTGACGAGCGGCGTCAAGGAGCAGAACGCCGAGCACAGGTTGCACTTGTCGGCCGCGCCGTGGTCATGATGGCCATCCGACGAGTGATCGTGGTCCATCGCGGTGTGGTCGTGACCCGCGGTGTCGTCCATCATGGAATGGCTCGCCGGATGGGCATGCGCCATCAACTCGCTCTGTATGCCCGAACCTGCAACCGGGCAGAGCATGCCCGCTGCGACCGCGCCCCGGAGGGGGAGCAGCACCGCGAGCAGCAGCAACAACCAGACGCGAACAGTTCTCACGAGATCAGGCTAGCACGAGGACCGCCTCGCTTGCTAGCGGCCGGCACGATTGCTCCCTCGCTTGCGAGCGTGTCGATGATGGGGCAATCCGGCCGGTCGTCGCCTCGGCAGCAATGCACCAGATGCTCGAGAGCCGACTTCATCGCCAGAAGTTCCTGCGCCTTTTCCTCGAGCTCACGGATGTGGGTCTTGGCCAATGCCTTGACCTCACGGCTCGGGCGGCTGCGGTCCTGCCACAGGCTGACCAGCTGAATGATTTCCGGAATCGAGAAGCCCAGGTCACGAGAGTGCCGGATGAAGCGCAGCGTCTGCACATCGGCGTCGCGATACTGGCGGTAGCCGGACTCAGTCCGCTGGGCGGCAGGCAACAACCCCACTTCCTCGTAGTGGCGAATCATCTTGGCAGAGACGCCGGATGCGGCAGACGCTTGGCCGATGTTGAGCATGATGACCTCTCACAGACTTTCTGCAGTCTAGAGGTTCCCATGGTGGGAAGGTCAAGGGTCGTGCTGTGAAGCTCGAAACTTCACACAAGAACAGGAGAGCGCCATGTCGTCGTCGAAGACCGCAGGAAACGGCGATCAGAGCCAGGTCGAGTACACCTGCCCCATGCACCCGCAGGTGCGCCAGATGGGGCCCGGCAACTGCCCCATCTGCGGCATGGCCCTGGAGCCGGTGGTGGCCACAGCGGAGACCGGCGAGAGCCCGGAGCTGCGCGACATGACGAGGCGGTTCTGGATTGGCCTCGCGCTCACGCTGCCTGTGTTCGCGCTCGAGATGGGCGCACACCTTGTCAACCTGCACGGCGTCATTGCGCAGCAGACCTCGAACTGGGTGCAGCTGCTGCTCGGCACGCCAGTAGTGATCTGGGCAGGTTGGCCGTTCTTCCTGCGGGCAGTCGCCTCGGTGAAGAACCGCAGCCTGAACATGTTCACGCTCATCGCGCTGGGCACGGGCGTGGCCTGGCTCTACAGCATCGTCGGCACGGTCGCACCTGCGTTGTTCCCGGCCGAGTTTCGCGGGATGGATGGCGCTGTGGCGGTCTACTTCGAGGCAGCGGCGGTCATCACGGTGCTGGTCTTGCTCGGTCAGGTGCTGGAGTTGCGCGCGCGTGAGAAAACCTCTGGTGCCATCAAGGCACTGCTGGGGCTGGCGCCGAAAACTGCCGTCAAGGTAAGGCCCAGTGGCATGGACGAGACCGTCCAGGTCGATGCCATCCAGGTCGGCGACCTGCTGCGCGTGCGCCCCGGCGAAAAGGTGCCGGTCGACGGAGAGCTCACGGAGGGCAAGGCGAACGTCGACGAGTCGATGGTGACGGGTGAGCCGATGCCGGTGGCCAAGACAGTCGGGTCGAAGGTCACGGCAGGCACCCTGAACCAGACCGGCGGCTTCGTGATGCGCGCCGAGAAGGTCGGCGCGGACACCCTGCTTGCTCAAATCGTCCACATGGTCGCTGCCGCTCAGCGCAGCAGGGCGCCGATTCAGCGGATGGCGGATCAGGTGGCGGGATGGTTCGTGCCGGTCGTCATCCTGGTCGCTGTGCTGACGTTCGCGGCGTGGGTGCTCTGGGGTCCCTCACCGGCGTTCAGCTATGCGCTCATCACTTCGGTCGCCGTGCTCATCATTGCGTGCCCTTGTGCGCTCGGCCTGGCCACGCCAATGTCGATCATGGTGGGCGTGGGGCGCGGCGCGCAACATGGCGTGCTGATCAGGGATGCCGAGGCCCTGGAACGCATGGAGAAGGTCGACACGCTCGTCGTCGACAAGACCGGCACCTTGACGGAGGGCCGACCGAGAGTGGTTCATATCGAACCGGCGCGAGGCTTCGGCTCGGACGCGGTGCTGCAAAAACTCGCGAGCGTCGAACGCGCAAGCGAGCATCCTCTGGCCATGGCGATCGTGAACGCCGCACAAGAGCGCAAGCTTGAGTTGGCAGCGGCGACGGACTTCGACTCGCCAGCGGGCAAGGGCGTTGTCGGTGTGGTCGAGGGAGTGCGGGTGGTCAGCGGGAGTGCCAAGTTCCTCGCGGAGTCGGGCGTCGACGCGGCTGCGTTGGCCGACGCAGCCGAGCGTCAGCGCGCAAAGGCTGCCACGGTCATCTTTGTCGCGTTGAACGGGCGACTGGCGGGATTCGTGGCCATCGCTGACCCGGTCAAGCAGACCACGCCGCAAGCGCTCGCGGCGCTCAAGGCGGCCGGCGTGCACATCGTGATGTTGACCGGCGATGGCAAGACGACCGCAGAGGCCGTTGGGCGAGAGCTGGGTATCGGCGAGGTCATCGCCGAGGTGTTCCCGGAAGACAAGGCGTCGGTTGTGCAGCGCATGAAGGCCGAGGGTCGCGTTGTGGCGATGGCTGGCGATGGCGTCAACGACGCCCCGGCGCTCGCGGCTGCCGAGGTAGGCATCGCGATGGGTACGGGAACGGACGTTGCGATGGAGAGTTCGGGGGTCACGCTGCTCAAGGGGGACTTGATGGGCATCGTGCGGGCACGCAAGCTGTCGCACGCAACGATGAGGAACATCCGCCAGAACCTGTTCCTCTCGTTTGCCTACAACGTGGCAGGCATTCC
>Ga0114129_10011701_pt1 | contig 12485 bp, 6 predicted proteins | sample RhiMetdeltSRZDD1_FD_80071 | JGI IMG/M metagenome (GOLD analysis project Ga0114129, IMG submission 80071) | Populus rhizosphere microbial communities from Tennessee, USA - Rhizosphere MetaG P. deltoides SRZDD1 (version 2) (version 2) | ecosystem: Host-associated > Plants > Roots > Rhizosphere >...
ACCGCCGGCTGCTCGTGCGGATCGCGGAGCAGGCGGGACCCGTCATCAACAACTCGATCATCTTCGAGCAGACGCAGGAAGATTCTCTGACCGCTCCGCTGACCGGGCTGCCGAACCGGCGCTCGATGTTCGTCCACCTGTCGCGCGAGCTCGCGCGCGCGGAGCGGCTGCAGCGCGAGGTGGCGCTGATCGTCATGGATGTCGACGGCTTCAAGGCGATCAACGACAACCACGGCCACACCGTCGGCGACCACGCGCTGCGCGAGATTTCCGCCGCGCTGCAGAGCGTGCTGCGGCCGTACGACCTGTGCGTCCGCTACGCCGGCGACGAGTTCATCGTCGTCCTCTCGAACTGCTCGCGCGAGATGGCGGAGGCCAAGCGGCGCGAGCTGCAGGCGCAGGTCGCCGAGATTCAGCTCGAGGTGCGCACGGGCAAGCAGCTGCGGCTCGCCGTCAGCGCGGGCGCATCGGTCTTCCCGCACGACGGCGCGACGTACGAGGCGCTGCTCGCCGACGCCGACCAGCGTATGTATCGGGACAAGGCAGCCCGGCGCGGCGTCGCCGCGACGCCGCCGCCGCAGCCACCCGCCGAGTTCATTCCGACCGACGTCGCCGACGTCGCGTAGACGAGCTGCCGTCCGTCGTCTGGTCGTCTCGTCGTCCGGACTAACATAGATCGCGTGAGCGAATCTCCCGATCTCGTCGAGCGCCGCCTTCGATACATCCAACGCCAGATCGCCCTCGACAAGAGCGCCGTCGACGTCCAGTTCGCGGGCCAGCGTCCCCAGGGCAAGGGGCCGGCGAACCGTCACGACATGCCGAAGCTGCCAGTTGGCCAGCACGAGGTGAAGAACTGGCCGGTGCTCGACCTCGGCGAGCAGCCGAACGTGTCGCTCGCGACGTGGAAGCTCGAAGTCGGCGGACAGGTCGAGCATCCGTTCACGCTCGACTGGGAGGCGTTTCTCGCGCTGCCACAGGCGGACGACGTCAGCGACTTCCACTGCGTGACGACGTGGAGCCGCTTCGACAATCACTGGCGCGGCGTCCGGTTCCGCACGATCGCGGAGCTCGCGGTGCCGAAGGATTCCGTCACGCACGTGCTCTGCACGGGCTATGACTTCATGCCGGGCACGTTCATCCCCTACACGACGAACCTTCCGCTCGCGCGGGCGATCGACGACGACGTCCTGCTGGTCCACACGTGGGAAGGCAAGCCGCTGCCGCGCGAGCACGGCGGCCCGGTGCGGATGATCACGCCGAAGCTGTACGCCTGGAAGGGCGCGAAGTGGATCCGCAAGATCGAGTTCCTGGACCACGACAAGAAGGGCTTCTGGGAAGTCCGCGGCTACTCGAACAGCGCGGAGCCGTGGTTCAACGATCGCTATTCCACGTAACAGGCACGGTGCCTGGTGCTTGGTGCCTGGTGCTTGGTGCTTGCCAAGTGCCAGGTGCCTGGTGCGAAGCACCCAGCACCCAGCACCTAGCACTAGCACCTGGCACCTGGCACCCGGCACCCGGCACCCGTTGATGTTGACAATCGACACCAACGCGGCATAGTGTATACGTCCGACACCATGGCGCGGCCGCCCGTCGACCTCCTGCAAGGCACGCTCGACCTGCTGATTCTGCGCACGCTCCGGTCGGGGCCGCAGCACGGCTGGGCGATCTCCGAGCGGATCGAGCAGATCTCGCAGGACGTGCTGCAGGTAAATCAGGGCTCGCTGTATCCGGCGCTGCATCGGCTCGAGCATCAGGGCTGGATTCGGGCGGAATGGGGCGTTTCCGAGCTCGGGCGCCGCGCGCGGTTCTACGAGCTGACGGCCGCGGGCCGCAAGCAGCTCCAGTTCGAGACCGAGCTCTGGGAGCGGACGTCCGCCGCGATCGGACGTGTGTTGAAGTTCGCATGACGCTCACCGATCTGCGGCTGCGCCTGCGCGCGCTCGTCTTTCGCGGCCGGGCGGAGCGCGAGCTCCTCGAGGAGCTCGAGTTCCACCGCGAGATGCAGCATCGAAGGCTGCGCGCGACGGGCCTCGACGACGCGGACGCGACCCGACGATCGCGGGCGCGTTTCGGATCGACGGCGCTCGTCGCGGACGAGTGCCGCGATGCGCGCGGCATCGGCTGGTTCGAAACGCTGTTCCAGGACGCCCGGTACGCGCTGCGAAGCTTCCGGCGCGCTCCGATGTTCGCGCTGACCGTGGTCGCGACGATTTCCCTCGGTCTCGGCCTCAACACCGCCGTCTTTACCATCTTCAACGCCTACGTGCTGAAGCCGTTCGCCGTCCGGGATCCGTACTCACTCTATTCGTTCGAGTATCAGTCGGCCGGACGGTTCCATCGCGTCACCTGGAACCAGTACGAAGAGCTCCGCCGCGACAATCGCATCTTCACCGAGATGTTCGCGCAGCGGCGTCAACTCATCACGCGAATCGAGGGACACACCGCGTTCGCGCTGCTCGTGACCGGCAATTACTTCCGCATGCTCGGCATCGACGCCGCGATCGGCCGCACGCTGGAGCCGTCCGACACGGCGACGCCCGGCGCCTCTGCCGTCGTCGTCATCAGCCATGCGGTCTGGCAGCAGCACTTCGGCGGCGATCCCCGCATCGTCGGACGCAAGATTCTCGTGCAGGGGCATCCGTGCGAAGTCGTCGGCGTCGCGCGTGAAGGGTTCGTCGGCCTCGACTTCTCGCCGTCGCACGACATCTGGCTGCCGATCACGCTTCAGCATCAGCTCGAGGACGGCGCGGATCTGTTTGCGCCGAACTCCCCCGCCACGGTCGACGTCATCGGCCGGCTCGACCCGGCCGTCACGACGCGCACGGCCGAAGCGGCGCTTCTCGTCTGGGCGAAGGCCGCGACGCGCACGCTGCCAGAGGAGGATCGGGCGACCAACGTGTGGCTGGAGAGCCGGTCGTCCTCGATTCCCCTGACGCCGATGGTGATCTTCGCGCTGTCGCCGATCGCGGCCGCCTTCGGCCTCGTGCTGCTGATCGCGTGCGCGAACGTCGCCAACATGATGCTCGCGCGCGGCATGGCCCGCCAGCGTGAGATCGGCATCCGGCTCACGCTCGGCGCGGCACGGCGCCGGCTCGTCCGGCAACTCGTGACCGAGAGCGTGATGCTCGCCGTCCCCGCCGGCCTGCTCGGATTCGTCGTCTCGCGTCTGGCGATTGACGCGAGCGTGCGTGCGATGTTCGCGACGCTTCCGTCGGAGTTCACCGAGTTCGTCCGGGTGGCGCCGCTGCCGCCCGATACTCGCGTGCTCGCGTTCATGGTGATCGTCGCCGTGCTGACCGGCGTCGCCTTCGGCCTCGCGCCCGCGCTGCAGACAACACGTTCGAACATCGTGCAGATGGCACGCGGCGACTTCGGATCGGATTACGGACCGTGGCGCCTCCGGAATGCGCTCGTCGTGGGGCAGATCACGGCATCGGTGGCGCTGCTGATCACCGCGACCGTGCTCGTCCGCAGCGCGCAGCACGTGGCGCGAATCGATCCCGGCTTGCGGACGCGCGACGTAGTCACCATCGACGCGCGGGACGAAGCGCGGCCGCGCCTCGCCGCCGCGCTCCAGGCGAGTCCCATCGTCAGCCTCATCGCATCCGCGTCGACAATCCCGTTGGATGCAACCGCTCCCGAAGTCGGCGCCACCGTCAGCCCGGGCGGCGATCTCGTCCGCATCCGGTATCGATACGTGTCGTCCTCGTACTTCGATTTGTTCGACCTTCCGGTGCTGAGCGGCAGGACGTTTACTCCAGACGAGGCACGGGCGGGAGCTCCAGTGGCGATCGTCTCGGCAAGCGCGGCGGCCCGGTTGTGGCCCGGCGCGAGCCCGGTCGGCCAGACGCTCCATCTGGTGCCCGATCGCCGGATCGCGGCGACCGCCCGCATTCGGCGGTTCGAAACGGTGCAGGTCGTCGGCGTCTCGCGCGACTATGCGGCGGACCTGGGCAACTCCGGGCCGATGACCGCCGCGATTCATTTCCCTGCTGACGTCAACGCCCCGGGCAGTGGACTGATCGTGCGCGTGATCGGCGAGCCCGAGGCCGCGCGGCGTGCGCTGACCATCACGCTCGACGCCGCCGCGCCGGGCGCCGTCCAGCAGATCCACAAGCTGCAGGAGTTCGTGGCGGGCCGGCTCTATCCGTTCAGGGCGGCGTACGCGGTGGCGGCCGCCGTGGGACTCCTCGCCCTGCTGCTGACCATCACCGGCGTCTATGGTGTGGTGTCGTATCTCGTCACGCAACGCGCGAAGGAAATCAGCATACGTTTTGCCCTGGGCGCGGACGTCGGCAAGATCGTCACGCTCGTCGTTCGCCACTCGCTCCGCCTCGCGTGGCTGGGACTGTGCGCCGGCACGCTGATCGCGCTCGGCGGCGCGCGGATCTTCGGCTGGCGCGTCATGATGCTGAAAGCCTTCGACCCGTTCTCGTACGTGGCGGGTATTCTGGTCGTCGTCGTGGCATGTGTCGTCGCATCCTGCGTCCCGGCATTTCGGGCGTCGAAGATCGATCCGATGCAAATGCTCCGTGCCGACTGACGCGAATATCGTCGACAGCGTCGTCCAGGACGTCCGCTATGCCGCGCGCATGATGCGGCGCAGCCCGGGCTTCACCCTCGTGGCCGTCCTGTCGCTCGCGCTCGGCATCGGTGCGAACACCGCCATCTTCAGCGTCGTCGACGCGCTGATGCTCCGCAGCCTGCCCGTGCGGGAGCCGAATCGACTCGTGCTCGCCGGCACGACCCAGAGCGACTACATCCAGTACTCGGCGTTCGAGAAGCTGCGCGACGCGGCGCCGACGCTCGCGGATCTCTCCGCGATCGTTCGCACGGATCGCTACAACGTCGGCATCAGCCCGGCGCCGGGAGGTCCGCCGGTCATCGATGGCGGACCGGTCCGGCTCGCGCTGGTCAGCGGCAGCTACTTCTCGACGCTCGGCACCGGCGCGGCGGTCGGTCGACCGCTCGCGCCCGACGACGATCGAGCGTCGGCGGCTCCGGTCACGGTCATCAGCGACGACTACTGGCAGCGGCGGTTCGCGCGGGCGCGCGACGTCGTCGGTCGCACGATCACGTTGAGCGGCATCCCGCACGAGATCGTCGGCGTCGCGCCGCCAGGGTTTTCGGGCGAGTGGATCGGACGTCCCGCCGATCTGTGGGTGCCGATCGTGCACCAGCCCCGGATCATGGTCGAAATCCCCGTCGGCGGTTTGCAAAACGCGCCGGTCGTCACGATCGGTCGACTGGCAAACGGCGCGACCGCGGGGCAGGCGCAGAGCGCGTGGCAGATCGCGTACGAGCAGGTCCTGCGCGAGTGGGCCGGTGCCAACCCGACGCCGCGCCAGCTGCAGCAGATCGGACGCGAGCGGATCGTCGTATCGCCCGGACGCCGCGGCTTTTCACCCCAGCGCGAATCGTTCGCGCAGTCGCTGGGGATCCTCATGGGCGCGGTCGGCGTGGCGCTGCTCGTCGCCTGCGCGAACATCGCGAACCTGCTGCTCGCGCGGGCCGAAGGGCGGCGGCGCGAGATGGCCGTGCGACTTGCGGTGGGCGCCGGACGCGGCCGCGTGATCCGGCAGCTCCTGACCGAGAGCGTGCTCCTCGCGATCGTTGGTGGAGCGCTCGGCGTGCTCGTCGCGCAATCGGCCACGTCGGCGCTGACGTCCTTCCTGCGTTCCGGTCCGGCGACGAACGCCGGCGCGACGATCTCGATGGACCTGGTCGTCCGGCCGAACGGGACGATCCTCGCGTTCACGGCGGCGCTCTGCGTGGTGACAGGCGTGCTCTTCGGCCTGGCGCCGGCATTTCGCGGCTCACGCGTCGCGCTGTCGTCATCGCTCGTCGGCCGCGGACCCGAGGCCGGCATCACGGGCCGCGGCCACTTCACGCTCGGTCGCCTGCTCGTCGTGGCACAGGTGGCGCTGTCGCTCGTCGTGGTGATCGGCGCCGGACTGCTCGCGCGGACGCTGCGCAACCTGACGATGCAGGATCTCGGATTCGATCGCGATCGCGTGCTGCTCGTCTGGACGCTGCCCGGCCAGACGGACGGACGCGGTCCGGGCGCGGCCGACTTCTGGCGCCGCGCGCTCGATCGGATCGCGACGCTGCCGGGCGTCGTCGCGGTCAGCGCGTCGAACCAGGGCGTCCTGAACGGCAGCGATCTCACCGGCGTGGGCAACGGGCCCGGCCTTCGCATCGAAGGCGAGCCGCAGCTGCCGAACGGACCGATCGGTCTCCGGAGCTTCGTCGCGCCCGGCTTCTTCAACACGATGGGCATCCGCCTCGTCGCCGGCCGGGACTTCACCGAGCGCGACACACCCACCGCCCCGCGCGGCGTGATCATCAGCCGGTCGATGGCGCAGCGCTACTTCGGCGATCGCGATCCGATCGGCCGTCGAATCTGGTTTTCCGAGGACACCACGGCGCCGACGACGGTGATCGGCGTCGCCGGCGATTTCCTGATCGGGACGCCGCGCGAGTCGGCGCGCCGGCCGGGCTTCACGTATTTCTCGTACCGCGATCGGGAGGCGTCGCGGCGGCTGCGGAACATGACGATGGCCGTCAGAACCGCGGGGAACCCGCTTGCGATCGCGAATGAAATCCGGCGCGCCCTCCAGGCGGCGGACCTGAATCTTCCCGTGCTGAAAATCGATACGGTCGACGAACAGCTCGCCGACGTGCTCCTGCAGGAGCGGATGGTGACGCAGGTCTCGAGCGTCTTCGGCGCGCTGTCGCTGGTCCTCGCGTGCCTCGGGCTGTACGGCATCATCTCGTACGCGGTCGCGCGGCGAACGCACGAGATCGGCATCCGGATGGCGCTCGGCGCCACGCGAGGCGGCGTGCTGCGATCGGTCCTCGGTCAGAGCCTGACGCTGGTGTCGATCGGCATCGTGACCGGAACCGTCATCGCCTTATCGTTGACGCGGCTCATTGCCTCGCGGCTGTTCGGCGTGAGCCCGACCGACCGTCTGACCATCTTCGCTGCAATCCTCGTCACGCTTGCGCTGGCGGCGATCGCCGCCTGCGGGCCGGCGCAACGGGCCGCTCGCGTCGACCCGATGCGCACGCTGCGCACGGACTGAGCAGTCCGCACGTTCACGAACCGATCATCACGTTCAGAAAGCCGGCAGCACATTCGCTGAAGGCAGCCAGCACATTCGAAATAAGTGGCAGGTTGGCGCTGGCATAAATTGTGGTTCTTCGGTTGGCATGCGAGTGTGGCCGGGCTATCCGTATCCCCTCGGCGCAACCTGGACCGGTGTGGGTGTCAATTTCGCGCTGTTTTCAGCGCATGCGACCAAGGTCGAGCTTTGCCTCTTCGACTCGCCCGACGCCGTCACAGAATCGCACCGCATTGCGCTGCCGGAACACACGGATCAGGTGTGGCACGCGTTTCTCCCGGACGTGCGGCCGAACCAGCTCTACGGTTACCGCGTCCATGGAGCGTACGAACCGGCCGCCGGCCATCGCTTCAACCCGAATAAGGTTGTCATGGATCCATACGCGAAGTCGGTCGCGCGTACGATCCGATGGTCCGACGAGATGTTCGGCTACGCGGTCGGAAACCCGGACGCCGACCTCTCGCTGGATCCACGGGACAACGCCGCGTTCGCGCCGCTCGCCGCGGTCGTCGATCCGGCGTTCACCTGGGGCGACGATCGGCCGCCGCGGACCCCGTGGCACAACACGGTCATCTATGAGATGCACGTCCGCGGCTTCACGAAGCGGCATCCCGCGATCCCCGAACACCTGCGCGGCACGTACGAAGCGCTGACGACCGAGTCGGCGCTGGAGCATCTGCGAAAGCTGGGCGTCACGGCCGTCGAGCTGATGCCGGTGCATCATCACGCGCGCGATCGCCACCTCGAGGAGCGCGGCCTCACGAATTACTGGGGCTACAACAGCATCGGCTACTTCGCGCCCGAGCGCCGCCTCGCGGCGTCGCGCACGCCGGCCGGCGCGGTCCGCGAGTTCAAGCGCATGGTCCGCGCGCTGCACGCCGCCGGCCTCGAAGTGATCCTCGACGTCGTCTACAACCACACCGCGGAGGGCAATCATCTCGGGCCGACGCTGTCGCTGAAGGGGATCGACAACGCGTCGTATTACCGGCTCGTCGCCGACAATCCGCGGTACTACACGGACTTCACCGGCTGCGGCAACACGCTGAACATGCAGAGCCCGCAGGTGCTGCAGCTGATCATGGACAGCCTGCGCTACTGGGTGCTCGAGATGCACGTCGACGGCTTCCGCTTCGACCTTGCGAGCACGCTCGCGCGCGAGCTGTTCGAGGTCGATCGGCTCGGCGCGTTCTTCGACATCATCCATCAGGACCCGGTGCTGTCGCAGGTGAAGCTGATCGCGGAGCCGTGGGATCTCGGCCAGGGCGGCTATCAGGTCGGCAACTTCCCGGTGCTGTGGACCGAGTGGAACGGCAAATACCGCGACGCGGTGCGGAGCTTCTGGCGCGGCGACGGCGGCACGGTCTCCGAGCTCGCGACGCGCCTGTCCGGTAGCAACGACCTGTACGCGCACAGCGGCCGCCGGCCGTACGCGAGCATCAACTTCATCACCGCGCACGACGGCTTCACGCTGAACGATCTCGTCAGTTACAACGAGAAGCACAACGAAGCGAACGGCGAGGAGAACCGGGACGGCGAGAACAACAACCTCAGTTGGAACAGCGGCGCGGAAGGTCCGACGGCGGATCCGGAGATTCGCGCGATGCGCGAGCGGCAGAAACGGAATTTCCTCGCCACGCTGCTGCTCTCGCAGGGCGTGCCGATGATCAGCCACGGCGACGAGCTCGGCCGCACGCAGCAGGGCAACAACAACGCGTACTGCCAGGACAACGAGATCTCGTGGGTCGACTGGACGCTCGATCCCGGGGACGACGCCAAGCGCACGCTGCTCCAGTTCACGCAGAAGCTCGTGCACTTCCGGCTGTCGCAGCCGACGCTGCGCCGCCGGCGCTACTTCCAGGGCCGCAGCATCCGCGGCGGCGACGTCAAGGACGTCGCGTGGCTCACGCCCGACGGCCACGAGATGGACGATGCCGCGTGGAACGCGCCGTTCGTCCGCAGCCTGGCGATGGTGCTGTCGGGCGGCGCGATCGACGAGCTGAACGAACGCGGCGAACCGATCATCGGCGACACGCTGCTCGTCCTGCTGAACGGGCACAGCGACGAAGTGCCGTTCACGCTGCCGGCGCTCGAGTCGGAACAGCAGTGGCAGCTCGTCTTCGACACCTTCGACGCGCACGCGCCCGAGCGTCAGTTGGCGCCGGGCGGACCGTACAGCCTGCGCGGCCGCTCGGTGGCCGTGTTCAAGGTGATTCCACCGCTGCGCGAGCGGCGCCGCAGCGCCGATGCCGAGCACGACGCGGCGCGCGAACCGGCGGCGATGGAGCGGTAAACGATGGCGACGGACCCGCGCGGCGGCCGCGCGGCGATATCAGAGCGGGTCGAAACGGTCCGGGTCGCGCTCGATCTCGGTCTGGTCCGGCGCGCCGTCGTCGAACGGATTCAGCCGGCCGTCGACGGCGGCCGCTTTCCCATCAAGCGCACAGTCGGCGAGAGCGTCGTCGTCACCGCCGACGTCTTCGCCGACGGCCACGACGTCCTCGTTGTGGTGTTGCGCGATCGGCCGGTCGCCGGCACAAATCACGGCGCACAAATCGCCGACGTTGCCCGCATCCCGAATCCCGAATCCCAAATCACGACCAGTCTTGCGGGCTGGCGCGAGACGCCGATGGCGCTGGTCGCGCCGGGCACCGACGAGTGGCGCGCGCGGTTCGACGTCCACGCGCCCGGCTGGCATGAATATCAAATCGTCGCGTGGGTGGATCGCTTCCTGACGTGGCGGCGCGATCTGCAGGTGAAAGCCGCCGCCGGGCAGGACGTCGGCATGGAGCTGCTCGAAGGATCGATGTTGATTCGCGACGCGGTCGCGCGCGTCACGTCGGACCGCGACGCCATGGAGCTGCTCGAGCGCGCCGATCGGCTGGCCGACAACGCACGAAAGCCCGATCGCGTGGCGCTGGCGCTCGACGATCACCTCGTGACGATGATGGCGTCGTCTGCGGATCGGACGCACGCGACGGAGTCCGCGGCGTATCGCGTGTGGGTCGACCGCGAACGCGCGCGGTTCGGCGCGTGGTACGAGATGTTTCCACGATCCGCTGGACCGGACCCGCACCGGAGCGGCACGTTCCAGGAGGCCGCCACCGAGCTCCCGCGCATCGCCGACCTCGGCTTCGACATCGTCTACCTGCCACCGATTCATCCAATCGGCCGCAGCTTTCGCAAGGGGCCGAACAACACGCTCGTCGCCGGCCCGAACGATCCCGGCAGTCCGTGGGCAATCGGTGGACCCGAAGGTGGACACACGGCAACCGAGCCGGGTCTCGGCACGCTGGAGGACTTCGAGATGTTCCGTGCCGAGGCGGAGCGGCACGGCCTCGAGCTCGCCCTCGATCTCGCGTGGCAGACGTCCCCGGATCATCCGTGGGTCCGCGAGCATCCCGAATGGTTCCGTCATCGTCCTGACGGCACGATCAAGTACGCGGAGAATCCGCCGAAGAAGTACCAGGACATTTATCCCTTCGATTTCGAAAACGAAGAGTGGCGCGGCCTGTGGCAGGCGCTGCTGGACGTGGCGGAGTTCTGGATCGATCGAGGCATTCGCGTGTTCCGCGTCGACAACCCGCACACGAAGCCGTTCTCCTTCTGGGAATGGTTCATCGATCGCGTTCACGCGAGGCATCCCGACGTGCTGTTCCTGTCCGAGGCGTTCACGCGGCCGAAGATCATGCGGTACCTTGCGAAGGGCGGGTTCACGCAGTCGTACACGTACTTCACGTGGCGGACGACGAAAGCGGAGCTGACCGAGTACTTCACCGAGCTCACGACCACCGAGGTCGCGGAGTACTTCCGGCCGAACCTGTTCGCGAACACACCTGACATCCTTCACGCGTATCTGCAGCATGGCGGCCGGCCGGCTTTCGAAGCGAGGCTGCTGCTCGCGGCGACGCTTGGCGCATCGTACGGGATCTACAACGGCTTCGAGCTGTGTGAGGCGCGCGCGCTGAAGCCCGGGTCGGAAGAATACGCGGATTCCGAGAAATACCAGTATCGAAAGTGGAACTGGACGCAGCCGGGCAACATCAACGAGCTCGTGTGCCGCGTCAACACGATTCGGCGCGAGCAGGCGGCGCTGCAATTCGATCGCACGCTGCGGTTCCACGCGACCGACAACGATTGGATCATTGCGTACAGCAAGACGTCACCGGACGGCTTCGACCGCGTCCTGACGATCGTCAACCTCGATCCGCACAACACACAGCAGGGCTTCGTCGAGACGCCGGTCGACGAAGACCAGTACACCGTCCGCGATCTCCTGGACGACGTCGCGTACACGTGGCATCGTGGATGGAACTACGTCCGCTTCGATCCCGGCGTCCGGCAGGGACATATTCTGTGTCTACCGAAACGGCCGATCTGACGATTACCCCACCGAGCAGCCCGACGCTGCCGGCCCCGGCCGGCGCGCCGGCGGCCGCCGCGCCCCCGATCGACGACCCGCTCTGGTACAAGGACGCGATCGTCTACCAGGCGCACGTCAAATCGTTCTTCGACAGCAACAACGACGGCATCGGCGACTTTCAGGGGCTCACGCAGAAGCTCGATTACGTGCAGTCGCTCGGCGTCACGTGCCTGTGGCTTCTTCCGTTCTTTCCGTCGCCGCTGCACGACGACGGGTACGACATCGCGGATTACCTGAACGTGCATCCGAGCTACGGGACGCTGGAGGATTTCAAGGCGTTCGTCGACGCGGCGCACAGCCGCCATATCAAGGTCCTGATCGAGCTCGTCGTCAACCACACGTCCGATCAGCATCCGTGGTTCCAGCGCGCGCGGCACGCGCCGAAGGGGTCGCCCGAGCGCGAGTTCTACGTGTGGAGCGATACCGACAAGAAGTTTCCGGAGACGCGGATCATCTTCAGCGACACGGAGAAGTCGAACTGGGCGTTCGATCCGGTCGCCGGGCAGTACTACTGGCACCGCTTCTTTTCGCACCAGCCGGATCTCAATCACAACAACCCCGCCGTCGTGGACGCGGTGATCGACGTGATGAAGTTCTGGCTCGACTTCGGCGTCGACGCGCTCCGGCTCGACGCGGTGCCCTATCTCTGTGTCCGCGAAGGCACGAACAACGAGAACCTGCCCGAGACGCACGCGGTGCTGAAGCGCATGCGCGCGGCGCTCGACGCCGCGCACAAGAACCGCATGCTGCTCGCCGAGGCGAATCAGTGGCCGTCGGACGTGAGGCCGTACTTCGGCGACGGCGACGAATGCCACATGGCGTTCCACTTCCCGCTGATGCCGCGCATGTTCATGGCGCTGGCGCAGGAGGACCGCTTCCCGATCACGGACATCCTGCGCCAGACGCCGGACATCCCGGCCAGCTGCCAGTGGGCGATCTTC